>Ga0075419_10001590_pt1 | contig 14770 bp, 16 predicted proteins | sample SoiMetdeltSBSDD3_FD_76900 | JGI IMG/M metagenome (GOLD analysis project Ga0075419, IMG submission 76900) | Bulk soil microbial communities from a Populus tree surrounding site in Tennessee, USA - Soil MetaG P. deltoides SBSDD3 | ecosystem: Environmental > Terrestrial > Soil > Tree plantation... | reverse complement strand
GGCGCATTGCTTTGCAGCACGCAGAGCTTCTCAGCCCACTCAAAAGAGCTTTAGGCACTCCGGCGTGTCATGGAATTCAGATTGCTCTGGCCGGGACTGAAGTCTCGCTGTGTAAGAGTACCGAAGTAACAGACTTTAATCAAGAAATTGTTTGCCAAGGGCGGCGGGGCGAACTCCAGACCGAGGTGTATACTGAACGGTGAAAAGGGGTATCCGTAAGCCGATAGGTCGATTGTGGCTGCCTTTGATCATCTGGAATCTGCTGTCCAACACATCGGGGGAGAACTCGCCCGACTTTCTGCAGGGCAGGCTCCTGCCCTCTTTGAACGTCAATGGTGGTCTCAAGCGGCCATCAATCTGGCGATGCATGATCTCGACTTCAAGACACAACTGTTCCGCTTCATTGACGTGTTGCCGTCGGTCGCCGACGATCAACGGGTCGTGACCCTGGCACAGGAATATTTCGGGGCCACGGCCGATCAAGCCTTTGGGCTTCGGTGGGGGTTGAAGGCCCTCTCTGCCACGAGCATCGGCGCCCGTCTGAGCGGACGGGCGATTCGTGCCCAGGTGGAGCAGATGGCGCGGACGTTTATCGCCGGTTCCTCAGTGGAGGATGCCGTGCCGGTCCTGGGGGGATTGTGGACCGGTGGCAAAGCCTGGTCCGTGGATCTGCTCGGTGAAGCCACGATCAGCGACCAGGAAGCCGATCGCTACAGGGATCGATGTGTGGCTGCGCTGGACGCTTTGGCTCAGGCCGCGGCAGTCTGGCCGGCCATTCCGCTTCTGGAGAACGATCATCTTGGTGCCCTGCCGCGGGTGCAGCTCTCCCTGAAAATTTCTGCACTTTCTCCCTTTCTCGATCCGATTGATCCCGAGAGCAGCTTTGCGTCGGTCGCCGCACGGCTACGACCCATCGTGGATGCGGCCATACGATCGCCGGCCTCGCTGATCTTTGACATGGAACAAGCCGACACGAAATCGCTCGTCATCGAGATATTCACGCGATTGTTCTCGGAACCTCCCTACCGCCAGTTTCCCCATGCGGGATTGGCCCTCCAGGCGTACCATCGAGAGACCACTCGGGATGTGGAATCCCTGCTAGGATGGGTTCGCACGCGCGGCGCGCCGATCACGATCAGGCTGGTGAAAGGTGCCTATTGGGACTCGGACACGGTTCGGTACCGCCAGCGGGGTTGGCCGGTGCCGCTATTCCAAGAGAAAGCGGAGACCGACTTCAACTATGAAGCGTTGGTGCGCATCCTGTTGGAGGCATCTTCCCTCATCCGTCCGGCGTTCGGCACGCACAACCTACGCACACTCGCCTTCGTCGAGGCCGTGGCTGATCAGCTGGGGCTTCCCCCCTCCACGTGGGAGTATCAGATGATCTTCGGCATGGCCGAGCCCTTCCAGCAGGCCGTTTTGCGGCGAGGCCGTCGTCTTCGGCTCTATACTCCGGTCGGCGATTTGCTCCCCGGCATGGCCTATCTCGTCCGACGGCTCTTGGAGAATACGTCGAATGAATCATTCTTGCGGAAGGAATATGTGGAGTCGCAGCCGTTGACAACGCTCTTGGCGCGGTCGACGGCCCAGGCTGCATCGACGCTAGCCAGCGCGCCGACGGGCTTTCGCAATGAACCATTGCGCGATTTTTCTCAACCTCAGGCGCGGTCAGCCATGCAAGAGTCCATCGGCGTGGTGAAAGGTCAGCTCGGCAAGTTGTGGCCCCCGGTTGCCGGTCTGGTGACCCTCAACGGGCCCCTCCTGACCTCATACAATCCAAGTCGCCCGGACCAGGTCGTTGGTGTCGTCCAAGCAGCTGACGGGAGCGATGTGGAAGAAGCCATCCGCCAGGCAGGCGACGCGTGGCCGGCTTGGCGTGACATGCCGGCTGCGGAACGGGTAAGGATTCTGCAAGCCGCGGCATCGCTCATGCGGGCTCGTCGGGAGACTCTGGCTGCCTGGGAAATACTGGAATGTGGAAAACCCTGGCGCGAGGCGGATGCGGACATCGCCGAGGCGATCGACTTTTTGGAGTTCTATGCCGCGGAGGGGCTCCGCCTTTCGACGCCCAAGCGATTAGGACATGAACCGGGTGAACTCAATCATCGCCTAGTGAGTCCACGCGGGATCACCGCGGTCATCGCCCCCTGGAATTTTCCTCTCGCAATTCCGACCGGAATGGTATCCGCAGCGCTTGTGACGGGTAATCCGGTTATTTTTAAACCCTCAGAGCGCTCGCCATTGGTCGGCCGCATGCTCGGGCAGATCCTGGTCGAAGCGGGGGTGCCTGAGGCCGTCCTCTATTGTCTCCCCGGGGGATCGACCGTGGGACAAGCCCTGGTTTGCCATCCTGCGGTGGTCACCGTTGCCTTTACGGGCTCGAAGCAAGTCGGGCTCACGCTCCTGAAGAACACCTCGACGATCGCGACTGGCCAACGGATGGTGAAACGCGTGATTGCCGAAATGGGGGGCAAGAATGCGATCATTGTCGACGAAACGGCCGACTTGGATGATGCCGTTGCCGGTGTGGTGGCGTCCTGCACGTCCTATAGTGGGCAGAAATGCTCCGCCTGTTCACGCGTCATTGTCCATGCCGCAGTGTATGACCTCTTCCTGAGCCGGCTCCGAGATGCGATTACGAGCCTCCGCGTGGGCAATCCTGAAGAAGCCGGAACCCAGATGGGACCGGTCATCGACGAGCGGGCGCAGGCCGCCATCCTGGAGTACATCAAAATCGGCAGTCAGGAGGCACGTGTGGTGGTTGAAGGCCGTGTGTCGCACCCTGGCTGGTACGTGGCGCCGACCGTCTTCGCCGACGTCAAACCTACCGCTCGCATCGCACAAGAGGAGATCTTTGGGCCGGTCCTGGCGGTGATGAGAGCGGAGTCGTTCGAGGAGGCTCTGACAGTCGCGAATGGAACGGACTATGCCCTGACCGGGGGAGTCTACTCGCGCAGTCCCGCCAATCTCGAGTTGGCCAGGCTGCGATTCGATGTGGGAAATCTGTATTTGAACCGACCGATCACCGGTGCGCTCGTTAAGCGCCAACCATTCGGCGGGCACCGGCTCTCAGGGGTGGGGGCGAAAGCTGGAGGGGAAGACTACTTGTTGCAATTCGTGGTCACTCGAATCGTGAGCGAACAGACGCTCCGTAGGGGATTCGCTCCGGCCGAGTGATGCCTTCGGGGATTTTACTTCGTATGAATCCAACTCCTCCATGATTTCTGTAATAACGCCTCGGTCCTCAAGCGGAGAAAGTTCCTGCCGTTCCACATATTTGATCAATCCAACCCCTTTGGCAAACCAGGCGGTCATCACATCCGTACCCGTGACGGTTCGTGAGCCTCCGGAGAGGTGGATCTTCATTCGCATATAGGCCTCAACCTTGACGGCATCCTTGAAGGTCCCAGCCGGTACGGTGATCGATTCCAACCCCGCGACGGTCGAGGTGCCATGGGCGTCCACTTTCTCATTCACGCCGTCCCGATCCATATCCGTTCCGAAGTCGAGCCCCTTCTTATCAAATTGTTGGATGGTCGAGGCAATTTGTATCGGAAAGCGGACGATCTGATAGGGAATGAGCTGTTTCTCCAGCGGAGTGCCGGGATCAGACCCATGATACACAATACCGACTACATCGCGCCGGTAGAAGCTGTCGGACGGACCATGATTGCCGGGGTTGGTATCATGGAACACTGTGACGGTCATCCCTCGAAGGGGTTTGGTTCCGACTACCGTGGACACATTGGTAAAAAATTTGTGTTCGATCGTTTGCAGCGGCCCTTCGGTGATTTGACCGTGATATTCCCAATGACTTCCGATGGTATCTGGAAAATAGTCAGATGATTGCCCGATGCCGTTGAGTTCATCGGCGGCAGGCGAAACCGACCAAGAGAGCACCAGGCACAAGACGGTCAGGCTGCAGAATCGCACGTAACGGCCAAAGTGTGTGGACATAGGGGTAACAAACTAAAGGTTTACGAAACGGTATCATATGACTCGTAAGGGCGGCAAGGGCGGACACACTCCATCGGGCTCGGGCGGGCTTGCCTTCGTCCCTTGAGCACACCATAATCCCTTGCCCATGGATCGCCCACCCGCAGAATCGAATCGTCAGGCGAGAGCCGGGCCGCGGGCCGTCCTCGTGACTGGCGCTTCCGGCGGGATAGGCCAGGCCATCAGTCGCGGGTTTGGGAAGGCCGGCTGGTGCGTGGGCATTCACTATTATCGGGAAAAACGTGCGGCCGAGTCGACGCTGCATGACGTGCAAGAGGCTGGTGGCAGCGGCTTGCTGTATGAAGCAGACGTGCGGGATGCTCAAGCTGTGCACCAACTGGTCGCTGCGTTCCGTCGAGACAGCACGCCGCCCGTGTGTTTTGTGTGCTGCGCAGGCGTCGGAAGCGGAAGCTTATTATTGAAACTCTCCACGGATGAGTGGACAGATGTGATGACGACAAACCTGACGGGCACATTTCATTCTCTTCGGGCAATGGCCCCTGCCCTCCTCGCGCAAGGGGGCGGATCCATCGTGGTCATTGGCTCGCACGCCGGATCTCAGGGCTCGACCGGTCAAGCCGCCTATGCCGCTTCCAAAGCGGGCTTGATTGGGCTGGTAAAGACGGCGGCTGTCGAGTGGGGTCCGGATAACATTTGCATCAATCTCGTCCTGCCCGGGTGGCAGCACACGCGTTTAACGACGGAGGCGATGTCGAGGGGGCAGCAGTGGAAAGATCATGCTCTGGGGCGGCCTCCTGCACTTGAGGAAGTCGTGCGTACGGTCATGCATCTCGTCCAATTGAAGGACATTTCCGGTCAGGTGTGGAACTGTGACAGCCGGAGCCTTTCTGCATGAGACAGCGCCGAGTCGCAGGCGGAGCCGGGGCCTTCGTGACGGGAACCGATACCGGCGTCGGTAAGACACTGGTGACAGCGGCACTGGCTATCCGGTTGCGGCGTTTGGGACGGAGCGTGGGCATCATGAAGCCAATCGAAACCGGCGTCACTTCTTCTCGGCTCGTCCAGTCCGACGCGGCACGACTCCGGGCCGCTGTTGAGAGCGAGGAAACGCTAGGTGCGATCTGTCCTTATCGATTTGAACAACCGGTAGCCCCTCTGGGGGCGGCCCATTTTGAACGCCGGAGCATCGATCTGCGCGTGATTCGTCAAGTCTATCGCCTGCTCGCGAGCCGATATCACTCGATCGTGGTGGAAGGCATCGGCGGTGTCCGGGTGCCCATTACGGCCGATGCCGATGTGATGGACGTGATGCTTGGACTCAAGCTGCCAGCCATTGTCGTGGGGCGCGCCGGGCTGGGAGGGATCAATCATGCCTTGTTGACGATCGACGCGCTTCATCGACGGAGGGTTCCGGTTGTCGCGCTGATCCTTAATCGTACGCATCCTGTCCGATCCTCGGTCACCCGTCTTCAGGAGAAGACGACTTTGGACGCCCTCCGGAAACAGGCGGGCGTGCCTGTGCTCGGTCCACTCCCCTACGTGCCGGGCCTGGCGCGACGATTCCGGCAGTCTGCGACTCGGTTCGCAAACATGTCGGCGATCACTACGCTGGCCAAGCTGGTCAGCGCATCTGCTCGAGGAGGGCGCTGACTGCAACTTCGATGTCAGGTGCGCTGGCCAGCGCAGATATCACCGCGATGCCGTCTGCTCCCGCTTTGGTGACCTCCCGAACCTGCCCGAGTTGAATCCCGCCAATCGCGAAAATGGGCAGTCGGGTCAGTGAGCGGATTCTTCTCAGCGCGTCAATACCCACGATAGGATCATGGTCAGCTTTGGAGCCCGGTGCGAAGATGGGCCCAAAGCCGATGTAATCCGGTTGCAGACGGTCGGCTGCTGCCACCTGCTGGTCGTTATGCGTGGACAATCCAATCACGGTCTGAGGTCCGAGAATGTTGCGCGCCTGTGCCACCGGCAAATCGTTCTGACCGAGATGAACACCGTCCGCATCCATGGCAAGGGCCAGGTCACAACGGTCATTCACGAGGAAGAGCACTTTCAGCTCTCTCGCTCTGTTCCGGAGGGGCAGGGCCTCGCCAAAGGCCTCTTTCATCGATGCCGTCTTATTGCGATACTGGAAGATCGTGACACCGGCGCGAGCGGCTGCATTTAATACGTCAATGAGCGGGCGACCGGGGCGCGCCGCCGGGTCGAGAATGACGTACAGGCCGGATAGTGCGCGTGGGCGGTGGCTGCGGGACATGGTAGGCGCATTGTAACGTGAGACGTTAAACAGACGCCAGGGAACAGTCCGCATTGATATGAGCGGTCTCTTGCCCCAACAGTCGCCAGGGCCGTTATGGATGCGAGTGGTAGGGGTCCTGATCTCTGCACTGTCCGGATGCGAATCGAGGAAACAGAGCGTCCGCATCGTTGCCGAGGATTTTCGATTCACGCCCACCGAAGTGCATGTTTCCTCGGGGTATCCGATTCGCCTCCTTGTCGTCAATGAAGGCCGCGAGCGGCATGAATTTAAGTCGGCCTTGTTGACCCATCAAATCGGGATGTCACACGAGCCATCCGGCAGCCTTCCTGTGCCGCCGAATCAGAAAACCGAGACGCTCGTTCGCAGCGCCCCCCCGGTGTGTAGGTGTTCTCTTGCGCGATGCGCGGCCACGCGGGCATGAGCGGCACTTTCATTGTCGAGTAAGAACGGCCTGCGGCTAGCTGGCGAGGAAGCGCTCGAGGTAGGTTGTCGACAGGTGGCCTTTTTGAAAGTCCGGATCATTGAGAATGCGTTTGTGTAGTGGAATGGTCGTTTTGATGCCCTCGATGACGAACTCATCGAGTGCCCGCCGCATCCTGGCGATGGATTCATGCCGGTCACGCCCGTGCGTAATGAGTTTGGCAATCATGGAATCATAATGGGGAACGACCACGGCGTTGGATTCCATTGCCGAATCCACCCGAACCCCGAAGCCGCCAGGAGCGCAGTACCTGCTAATCACCCCTGGTGACGGGGTGAACTTTTCCGGATCTTCGGCATTGATCCGGCACTCAAGGCTGTGGCCCGTGAGTCGGATATCGGGCTGTCTGAACGAGAGGGGTTGTCCATTGGCGAGCGTGATTTGTTCCTTGATGAGGTCGATCCCTGTCACCATTTCCGTAATGGGATGTTCCACTTGAATGCGGGTGTTCATCTCCATGAAAAAGAAATTGTGGTCTTTGTCGAGCAGGAATTCCACGGTGCCCAGATTTCGGTAATGAACGGCCTTGACCGCTTCAACCGCCACCCGCCCGATCTCACGCCGGAGCTTTTCATCCACCGCCGGCGAAGGGGTTTCTTCCACGAGTTTTTGATGGCGGCGCTGAATGGAACAATCGCGTTCGCCCAGATACACCACGTGGCCCCGCGCATCGGCGGCGATCTGAACTTCGATGTGGCGCGGCTCGAGAAAGTACCGCTCGAGGTAGACACTGTCGTTGCCGAACGTGGACTTCGCTTCCGCCTGAGCGGCCTGGAATGCCCGTCCCACTTCATCCGTGCTGTTGACCACGCGCATCCCGCGCCCGCCACCGCCGGCCGCGGCCTTGATGATCACCGGATAGCCGATTTTGGCGGCCGCCTCGCGGGCCTCCTGTTCGCTCTTGAGCTCTCCCGGACTGCCGGGCGTAACGGGAAGCCCTCGACGAGCCACGATCTCTCTGGCCTTGGCCTTGTCCCCCATGAGGGCGATGTTTTCTGACGTCGGACCGATGAATTTCACGCCGATGGACTCGCAGACCTCCGCGAAGTGCGCGTTCTCAGAAAGAAAGCCGTATCCTGGGTGAATGGCATCCGCCCCTGTAATTTCTGCGGCGCTCAGGACGTTCGGGATATTGCGATAACTCAACGCGGACTCGGCCGGGCCTACGCAGATGCGCTCATCGGCGGCGCGCACGTGCATGCCGGCCGCATCGGCCTCCGAATGGATGGCGACGGTTTTGATGCCGAGTTCTTTGCACGCGCGGATCACGCGCAGTGCGATTTCTCCCCGATTGGCGACGAGCACTTTCTTGAACACGGTCACATCTCCGTCATGGCGCGAGGGGAAGGGTTCTCACTGAGTCGAAGCGAGATGAGCGCGTCTGAGTCAAGGGGTCGCTTTGGGATCGATGAGGAAGAGCGCCTGGCCGTATTCAACGGGCTTGGTGCTTTCCACGAGTATCTTCGTGATGCGCCCGTCCACCTCCGACTCGATTTCATTCATCAGTTTCATCGCTTCTACGATACACAGGACCTGCCCTCTTTTCACAAAATCGCCTTCCTCCACGTAGGGATCGGCGTCCGGGGACGGTGATCGATAGAACGTGCCGACAATCGGGGAGGTAATGGTAATGTGACCGGCGGCGACTTCGGCGACTTCACTGGGCGGGGGGATGTGTTGTGAGACGGTCTGGCCCGTGCCTGGTCCAGGGTCACTGATGGCTGCGGAAACGGTTTTCACCGCAACCTCGTGGCGCACTCTGATGCGTACCCCTGCCCGTTCAATCTCCAGCTCCGTCAAATGGTTCCGCTTAAGCAAGTCGATCATATCCTGGATTTGCCGTTGCTGCGCGGCGACATCGCTCGTCGCGCCGGCGAAAGACCCGGGCAGCACGATCGGGGTTCCATGCCGTTTTGATCTGCGAAGTTTCTTCCGTCTCACCGGACCCGCTCCACGTAGGCCCTTGTACGGGTGTCGATTTTGATGACGGTGCCGACTTCCAGGTACAGCGGCACCTTGATGGTCGCGCCGGTTTCGACAACTGCGGGTTTTGTGCCGCCGGACGCCGTATCGCCGCGCACACCTGGTTCCGCATCCACGACCTTGAGTTCGATGAAAATCGGCAACTCGACGTCGATCGGACGATGCTCATAAATGAGGATCTTGACGCTCATGTTCTCTTTGAGGAGGTCGGCATTGTCTCCGAGCTGCTTTTTTGCGAACGTCAACTGCTCATAGGTCTCGGTGTCCATAAACGTGTAATCGTTCCCGGTGGCATACAAGAACTGCATTTCCCGTTCTTCCAGGTCCGGTTCTTCAAAGCGCTCGCCCGATCGGAAGGTGCGGTCCAGCACATTGCCGGAGAGATAGCTCTTCAGCTTGGTTCGGACGAACGCGCCGCCCTTTCCTGGCTTCACATGTTGAAATTCGACGATGTAATACGGCTCGCCGTCAACTAAGAGGCGCACACCGCCGCGAAAATCAGTCGTGGAAATCACTCGTTACTCCCTTCACCGTCTATGAGGTTGACCGCTTCCCTATCGTGACGCCCGTTTCTGTCGGCGGGACGCCGTCGGAGGATTCTTGAGCGTTCTCGACCCGGCTAGATGGTCGTGAAGACCCCGCAGTGCGAGAAGGTAACCCGATGGTCCCAAACCGGCTATCTGGCCCAACGCCACTCCTGCCACATGGGAATGATGCCGAAATGGTTCGCGCTGATGGATGTTCGACAAGTGGACTTCAACGGTGGGCAGGCCCACAGCGGAAATCGCATCGCGGATCGCAATGCTCGTATGAGTGTAGGCGGCCGGATTGATGATAATGCCGTGATAGCCTCTCCCGCTCTCTTGAATCCAGTTCACCAAGTCGCCTTCGCTATTCGATTGGCGAATGTCGATGTGCACCCCCAGATCTTCGGCCAGCGCGGTGAGGGCCGAGTCGATGCTCTCGAGCGATTGAGTGCCATAGATGGACTGTTCCCGGGTACCGAGCAAATTCAAGTTGGGTCCATGTAAGACGAGTATCCGGAGCATGATAGCCGATGTATGAAAACCTGGTGGTGTTCGTGTCGGCAGCGTCAGGAGAGCGGCATTGTAACAGGCTGCTGAAGAGGGGTCAAACTGTCGAAAGATATTAAGAGCTTATGAGCCGGAGTGACTCTCTCCTGTCGGTCGATCTCGGCGCTGGCGCTCGAGTGAGCGTAACCACGCCTCGAGCTGTACGACGATATCCGCATGCCCCGGCTTTCGTGACGCAGTGGTCACCGTGTCAGGATTCGCATAGCCGATCCCCTGAGGTGGTTTCAGATCTCTGAATGGAGGGAGCGGCGTGCCGGCGGTAATGCCCGCGGCGGACGATGGGAGCTCCCCAAGCGCGGCTGGCCCGCTCGGCGGTTTGATGTCAGGCGCGACAGATTCTCGGCCTGTGTCTTCCGCGGATTTCGGGTGTGACGCGCCTTGTAGTTGCTCAGATTCTTGTATGCTCAATGATGCTTGGAGGGAAAGCGCCTCCTCGTCCCGTGGGTTCATCGCGAGGAGGACGCGACAGGATTTGAGGGCTTCATCGGTGAGTCCTTGCGCCGCGTAGATCTTGGTCAAAGTCCGATGCGCGCGGAGGTTCTCCGGACTGAGCTTGACCGCGCCCTCGAGGACGGCCTTTGCCTTGGTCGGCTGATTCAGTTGATCATAGGCTCGTCCCAGCACCACCATGGCCGTGATGAAACCGGGATAATGCTTCAGACCGTCTTCAAGTACGCCGACGGCTTCCTCCCACATTCCCGCCTTGCAATACTCTTCCGCCAGCGGAAGAAACGCCTTCGAACGTGGATTTGTGGCCAGTTGCGTGGCGAGTCGATCGATTTCCAATGCGCTCGCAATATTTTTCTGAGGGGGCATCGTTAGCGCCTCTTACGGGGAGAGTTCTGTGCCCGGGCAGAAGAGTCTCCGAGCAATCGGCGCACGGCATCTAGGATGTCGTCAGCCAACTCACGTTTGGACTTCAGAGGAATGTCCGTCGTGCGACCGTCTCTGTCGATCAGCGTGGCGGCATTGAAGTCGCTGCCAAACCCAGCTCCGGGCTGGGTCACATCATTCGCGACGATCAGGTCCAGGCCTTTCGACGCAAGTTTCGCCCGGGCGTGTGGTAGAAGATCATGAGTTTCCGCCGCAAAGCCGATTAGCACTTGAGTGGTGCGCTGGCCTGACAGAGTCGAAAGAATGTCGGTGGTCTGCTCCAGTTCGAGCGTAGCGGATCGTCTCCCCTGCTTTTTCAATTTCTCTGGAGCGACCTGCTTGGGACGAAAATCTGCCACGGCAGCAGCCATGACGATCACCGTAGACCAGGCTAGTCTGCTGCTGAGCTGCTTCATCATTTCTTCTGCTGTCTCTACCGGGATCACCTCGACTCCTGGTGGCGGGGGAAGCGAAGTGGGGCCACTGACCAGAATGACGTCGGCGCCTCGCTTTCGTGCTGCTTCAGCGATGGCATAACCCATCTTGCCCGACGACCGGTTCGAGAGGTAGCGCACCGGATCGATTGGTTCTTGCGTCGGGCCCGCCGTCAACAAGACCCGTTGACCCTGCCAGTCCCGCTTCGGAGTAAGGACAGCACGCACGGCGTCCAGAATACATTCCTCTCCAGCCATTCGCCCTTGCCCGATTCGACCGGAGGCGAGCGGGCCTTCTTCAGGATCGACGATGATCGCACCTCGAGCCCGTAAGGCTTCCACATGGCCGACGACCGTGGGGTGGGACCACATACCGCCGTCCATTGCAGGTGCACAGATGAGCGGACATCGCCCCGTCAAGAGCATGGTTGACAACACGTCATCGCCCATTCCAAGAGCCGCCTTTGCCAGAAAGTTCGCGGTCGCAGGTGCGACGACAATAACGTCGGCCTGTTCCGGCAGTGAGAGATGTTTCATCTCCTCATGCGCTTGGAACAGGTCGGTGGTGACCGGCCGTCCAGACAGAACTTCAAAGGTCAACGGAGTGACGAATTTCGTGGCAGAGCGGGTCATGGCCACGTCGACCGTCGCCCCTTCTCGCGCGAACGCACGCAGCAGAGTCACCGCCTTGTAGGCAGCGATACTTCCCGTCACGCCGAGCACAATGCGTGTGCCGGTAAGCGTACGGTTTCTGCCAGGGTCTTCCATGCGCTATTCTTCTGGTTCTCCTGCCGCCGGCTTGGGACTGTCGTCGACGTAGACGCTGAGTTCTTTTTTGATTTCCTTCGCGTCTTCTCCCGTCATCATGGCCATACGCTCCGTTTCGCCTTCTTTGCCACGCTTGGCCTCCTTCATCGCGTCTCGCGCATCTTTCCCGATAAGATATTTCGCTTCCCCGCGCAGTACTTCGTCCAGAGCAATGGTTGTCTCCTTCGTGAAGCGCGACACCCCAAAGGGACGCGATCCCTGCACAATGTGTTTCGCGCGCTGGGCAGCGACAATGACGAGACGGTGCCGGGAATCAAACTGGTCCGGCGTGTATTGCGGTAGCAGGCTGAGCATGTCGATCATGGATGAGGTCTCCTTAGGGGTTAATGAAGATCTTTACGATCTCCCGGTTTGGCTTCGTCGTCCAGAATGAAGTTGTTTTCGATCCAGGCCATATTGAGCCGCGTTGTTTTCAATCGTTCTGCCAGAAAAATGCTTTCAAGATCTTGCAACGAGCGCGTGAGATCATCGTTGCGAACGATATAGGCGTACTCCCGATAGCTCCAGACTTCCTCTTTGACTTTTTGTAGTCGTCGCTGAATTTCCTCGGAGGAATCGGAGGCACGAGTCAGTAGGCGCTGACGGAGCACGGTCATTGAAGGCGGGAGGATAAAGATCGACACGGCGTCGTCGAACTTCTTTTTCACCTGCAACGCCCCCTGCACGTCGATCTCCAACAACACGTCGATGCCTTGCTCGATCTTGTCGGCCAACGTCCTTCTCGGGGTCCCGTACAGGTGGCCGTAAACGCGCGCCCACTCGACAAACTCATGTCGGTCGATCATCGCTTGGAAGGTGGCCTCGTCGGTAAAATAATACTCGCGACCGTGTTCTTCGTTGGGACGAGGCTTCCTCGTCGTGTAGGACACCGAGTGCCAGAGTCCGGGAATGTTCCCCACGAGCTGCTTACACAATGTGGTTTTCCCCGTACCGGACGGTGCGGAAATAATAAAGAGAATTCCCCGCCGTTCCGTGGAAGATCGGACCGGGCCGGAGGGCATAGGAGTGGTGCTGGACCTGCTCATTCGACGTTTTGAACCTGTTCTCGGATGCGTTCCAGTTCGGCTTTCATATAAATCACTTGTCCTGCAATCGCGGCATCGTTGGCCTTGGAGCCGATCGTATTGACTTCCCGGCCCATTTCCTGGAGCAGGAACTCGAGCGTTTTACCTACAGATTCCGCACGGTTAAGCTGCTGTTCAAACTGTAGCATATGGGAGTCCAGTCTGACTATTTCTTCTGTAATGTCGCCACGGTCGGCATAGATCGCCAATTCCTGGTGGAGTCGCGGAAGATCAGGCGGGTCTGTTCCCAGCAGTTTTGCAATGCGTTCTTTCATCCTCTCGAAGTTTTCCTGCACGACGATGGGCGAGCGACTCGCCACGGCAGAACGGTGATCTTTCATCGTCTCAACGCGTTTCTGCATGTCTTTGGCCAAAGCAAGGCCTTCCTGCTTTCGCATGTCACAGAGGTCGTCCAACGCCTGATTGGCGAGTTGTCCAACCATTCTGGCCAATTCAGGCTCTTCGGGAGGCTGGTCTGAGACCGACACGACATCACGGAGTCCCGCGATCAGGGCCACATCGATCCGCCCGCTCAGTTTGAGAGAGGATTTTAGCGTACGGAGGGCATGATGGTACTGCTTTGCCAGCGCATGGTCAAGGGCAACGGTCCCGCTCCGGCCCTTTGTTCCCTGGATCGTGACCGTCAAATCGACACGCCCGCGCGTGCAGCGCCGTTGAATCGCTTTCTTAAACGTCTCCTCGAGCGTTGCCAAGGGCCGGGGCAATCTGCAGGACATCTCGAGAAATCGATGATTCACGGACCGCACTTCGACGGTAATGGTCCCTTCCTGCCACGGCGCTTGCTTTCGCCCAAATCCGGTCATGCTACGAATCATCGAGGCACCTTATCTGTCGCATAGCAGTAGTCATAAATCGGGCACCGCCCGCACAAGGGTCTCCGGGCAAGACAGATGTAGCGGCCGTGCAACAACAGACGCTGAGACACGCTTGTCCATTGCGATGACGGCAGCAGGCGCTGGAGATCCTGTTCGATCTGCACCGGATCGTCTGATTTGGTGAGATCGAGCCGATTGGCAACGCGCTTCACGTGTGTATCTACGACTATTGCCGGTTGACCGAAGGCTTGGCCCAACAGGACATTAGCGGTCTTGCGTCCGACTCCGGGGAGGGTGACCAAATCATCCATTCGTTCCGGCACGCGTTGGCCGAATCGTTCATTGAGGACTTGGCCGCAGGCAATGATGTTCTTCGCTTTGCTTTTGAAAAATCCGGTTGACCGGATGATCGCTTCCACATCTGCTATGCGCGCCTTGGCCAAGTCAGAGGGCGTTTTGTATCGGCTGAACAACGTCGGTGTCACCTGATTGACTCGTTGATCGGTGCACTGCGCCGACAGGATGGTGGCAACCAACAGTTCCCAAGGGGATCGATGGGAGAGTTCGACCTTGGCGTCCGGCATCGCAGCCTGAAGCGCCTGCGCAATGCATTGCAATCGCTTCCGGATCGCGGCCGGCGATGTTCGCGTACGTCGCATGTCCTGGCTGCTGCAGATTGTGAAGAGGTCACACCCGAGATGCAAGCGCAACCGCTTGGTCGATCTGGAGCGGTGGCTGAGGGACTGCGACCGCGGCGAGTTCGCGGTCGAGATGGCCCAGGAGCGGGCACAAGGTGTCGGGATGCAGCGCGGATACGCCAATGGCTTGATAGCGCCGACAAAGCAGGTCTGCCTCGGCCTTCGGAATTCTATCGCATTTATTGAAAACGAGCGTCCTTCGCAGCATTCCCAGATTCAGTTCTTGAAGAATCTGGACCACGGCGGATACTTGGATATC
>Ga0075419_10001589_pt1 | contig 14777 bp, 15 predicted proteins | sample SoiMetdeltSBSDD3_FD_76900 | JGI IMG/M metagenome (GOLD analysis project Ga0075419, IMG submission 76900) | Bulk soil microbial communities from a Populus tree surrounding site in Tennessee, USA - Soil MetaG P. deltoides SBSDD3 | ecosystem: Environmental > Terrestrial > Soil > Tree plantation... | reverse complement strand
CAGCCGGCGGTGAACGTCGTCGGCTCGCCGACCATGCGGTCCGTGGCCTGCGTCCCGAGGGAGAGCTCGAGGCCCACCGTCCCGTATTCCGCCGCGGCGTCCTTCGCGACCTCGAGGGCGCGGAGGAGCGGCGGGCGCGGGTCCGCGGCGTCGTACCCGGCGAAGAGCCGCACGTCCTCGGTCCACGCCGTCCGCCGGGCGTCCTCCTCGCTCGCCTCGAGGCAGATCAGCGTCGGCTCGCCCTCGCGCGGGAAGACGCAGACGTCGTACCCCTTCATCCCCCAGAAGTTCGTGAGGTAGAGGACGTTGTCGGGCGCCCGGACCACGAGCGCGTCGAGCCCGCGGTCGGCCATGAGTGCGCGCACGCGCTCGAGCTTCGCGTCGTCCCTGAGCCAGGGCACGGGGACGATCCTACGGGCGGATTCGTCGCGCGAGGTCGTCGAACGCGTCCCGGAGCGCCTCGACGTTCTCCGGGCTCGGCGCACCCCCGGCGGCCGCGTACAGGTTGCAGCTGAGGTTTGCGAGTCGCAGCTGCGCGCCCGTCGCGCTCGAGCGCACGGACGTGGCCCTGCCGGCGCCCTCCGGCGGCGACTCGCTGAGGTAGCACATGAAGTACATCGCCTGGTCGCCGGTCTCCGCCCGGGCCCCCGCGACGGTCTGCACGGTCCCGCCGACGCACTCCCGGCCCTGCTCGCCCTCCAGGCCCGCACCGCGGAGCGCAGCGACGACCATGTCGCCGTCGATCGGGGAGCCGCCGCCCTTGCACGATCGCGGCTCGAAGTTGTCCACGTCCACGACCTGGTCGGCCGGAGGCGCCGCGATCGCGACCCCGGTACCGAAGTCGTAGAATTCGACGGTGACGTCGTCGGACTCGGCCTCGAGGGCGATCCTTCGCACGAGCCCGTCGTCGGCGATCCACACCTCGACCGGCGCCGTCGTCCCCCTGCAGTCGTGGAGCTCCGCCTGCTCGCAGTCCACCTCGAGCCGGTAGCGCACCGTGTCCGTGCCGCGCACGACCTCTTCCCCCAGGCGCTCGGTCTCCGTGCTCGCGTCGCGGAGCATCGAGAGCAGGCGTCGCGGGGAGAGGGCGGCCGCCGCGCTCTCGTCGACGTCCCTGAGCTGGAGCCACTTCGAGCCGGCGTTCGCGATGCCGAGCGTGTCGCCGCGCATGTAGGTCACGGTGCCGATCCCGATCAGCTCGAGCGTGCCCGTCGCGCCCCAGTCGCAGTCGAGAGCGAGACGCGAACCGGCATAGTCGGCCTCTCCGCGGCACTGGAGGTTGTCGCCGCTCTGCGAGTCCGTGCCGGACATCTCGATTCGCGAGGAGCCGGCGGCCTCCGTCTTGCCGACCGCGGCCGCGAGATTCGGCTCGTTCTCTGCGCTGCCGCAGCCGACGGCTAGCGCTCCTGCGGCCGCGACGGCGAGCAGACGCCTCACGCACGCATCGAACACCCGGCGCGCAGGCTCGTCAAGCGCCGGCGCGGGTCAGAAGGGGAGGAACTGGAGCGGCGATCGCTCGACGTCGGACAGGTCGACCTCGACCCGCACGTCGGCCTCCGGCAGCTCGCCGCGCAGCCGCTCGGCGAGCTCCTGCGCGCGCTCCTCGGTCGGGACGCCCACGACGACGTAGCGCCAGCGCCGCATGACGTCGACGCCGTCGGCGGCGAGACGGTCAGCGAGCTCACCGGCTGCGCCGCGGCCGGGCACGTGTACGAGGACGGACCAGTCGTAGCCGCCCTCGCGCTTGGCCTCCGCAGCCTCGGCGCGTTCACGGGCGGCGTACTCGGCAGCCTCCTCGGCCGGGGTGGCGGGGAGCGGAATCGACGCGTCCTTCCATGCCTCCTCGACCGGGTGCCAGCGCGTCACGCGGAGCTCCGCGGTCAGGCGCTCCTCGTCGAGGAGCCCGCGCACGACGCCCGCGGCCTCACGCGCGTGGGCCTCGCTCGGGGCGTACAGGAAGAGCCGCGCGCCGTCGCGCGTGACGAGGACGCCGTGGCCGAGCCTCTCGCGCGCCTTGTCGTCGAGGTCGAGTGCACGCAGCCGCTCGCGGACCGAATACCCGTGCTCGGCGTCGTCGAGGTCGACCTCGACTCGGAACCCGTCGTCCATGGCGGCGACGCTATCAGCCGCTCGGAGCCTCTTCCCAGACGACGCGGGCGCCCTGGTTGACGACGCGGCCGACCCCAGTCCCGGGGTAGTGCCCGCAGATCGCCAGGACGTCTCGGTCGGCGAGGTCGGCGACCAGGTCCGCACGCGTCGTCGTCTGCTGGACGTCGTCGAACGCGTACGCCCACTCCGGCCGGTCGAGGAGCGCCGGGTGAGGCGCGACGTCCGCCATCAGTACCGCCTCGGCGCCGGCCGAGCGCAGACGGAGGCCCATGTGCCCCGGGTAGTGGCCGGGCGCGACGAACGCCGTGACCCCTGGCGCGAGGTCGGCGTCGCCGTCGAGTTGCTCGAAACGGTCGGCGAGCGGCTCGACGCACCGACGGATGTGGGATCGGTCCGGGTTCGAGCGAGCGAACGCGAGCGCCTCCCGGTGCACGAGGTAGCGCGCATTCGGGAAGAAGACGCCGGCCTCGGCGTCGGTCGTCCACCCGATGTGGTCGATGTGCAGGTGCGTGAGGAAGACGATGTCGACCGCGTCGCGCCGGACCCCGAGCTGATCGAGCGCGTCGGGCAGCAGCCCCTCCTGCTCCCCTGCCCACATGGAGAAGCTGCCGGGCGGGCCGACGCCGGCGTCGACGAGGACGGTCGTCCCGCCTGCCCGGATGACGTGAACCTTCACCGGCAGCCGCCAGCGCGAGCCCGCGAAGAGCTCGGGATAGAGCTCACGGTACGGCGCCCACTCCTCCGCGGGCACGTCCGGGTAGGCCTGGTCGAGCTCGGCGAGCGTCCCGACCGCGTCGAGCAGCGGGACGACCTCCATCTCGCCGACTACCACCGCACGCGCTCCGGCGCGGGCTCGCCGTGCGCGTCCTGCCAGGACACGACCGGGTTACGCAGCACGCCGATGCGCTCGATCTCCGCCTCCATCACGTCGCCGGGCCGGAGGTAGAGCGACGCCGCGTCGGGCGAGAACCCGGCCACGCCGGACACGGTCCCTGTGGACACGACGTCGCCTGCCGAGTACCCGAGCGCCGAGTAGTGGCTCAGGATCTCCGGGATCGTCACGCTCATGCGGCCGGTGTGCGAGACCTGACGCGGTTCGCCGTTCACCCGTAGCTCCAGCGCGAGGTCGTGCGGGTCGGGGATCTCGTCGGGCGTCACGATCCAGGGCCCGAGCGGACAGAAGGTGTCGATCGCCTTGCAGTAGGAGAACACCCCCGAGCGCATCTCACGGCGCTGGATGTCGCGTGCGGTGATGTCGTTGAAGATCACGTAGCCGCCGATGTGACCCGCCGCCTCCTCGGGAGAGAGCCACTTCCCCGGCTTCGAGATGACGACCGCGAGCTCGAGCTCGTAGTCGAGCTCCTCGGTCAGGTGCTCCGGGTAGACGACCGCCTCGTCGGGGCCGACGATCGCGTCGACGTTCTGGAAGAAGACGATCCAGGGGGCGATCTCGTGCGACCAGCCGACCTGCTTCGACTCCTCTTCGTGCTCGCGGAAGTTGCCGGCGGTGTGGAAGAACTTCTTCGGGACGATCGGCGCGCGCAGCCTCGTGCCTGGGAGAGAGAGACGCTCACCCGTCTCGTCGGCGCCGCCACGCTCGAACCACTCGCGCATCGTGGGGACGTCGAGGACGGCGATCTCCTCGCCGTCGACATGGCCGACCCGCTCCCCGTCGAAGGTCACGAGCTTCAACGCTCGGCCCCGACGGCCTCGGCGACGTCGCGCGCAGCGAACCCGGCCACCTTAGGCGCCGGGCGCTCGATATCCGACACTCTGCGCTCTCTTCAGCGCATCCAGCGTCTCGTCGACGGTGAGCAGGACCGTCGTCTCGAACGAGCTCAACGCCCCGCCGCCGCTGATGGCCAGCGAGACGGCAGCCATCGACGCGTTGTCGGGCGCCTCCCACAGCGTGTACCCGTCGTGCTCCCCGAACGCGTACCAGAACCCGTGGAGCTTGCCTCCGACGGACTCGATGTACTCCTGCGCGGCCGGCCGACGATCCTCGGGATTGTCGACCATCCTGGCCCACGTCTCCGGGGTGTAGCCGAACCTCGTCAGATAGAGCGGCATTCGCCCTCCCTCCTTGTCGTCACTCGCTCACGCCGTCGCGCAGATCATCATCGCTGCTCGGGCATAGACCTCGGCGGTCTTCGCGAGCCCGTCGATCTCCAGGTTCTCACCCTTGACCGTGTCGAGCAGCCCGCTCGACGTGCCGTAGTTCACCGTCGCGATCCCGTAGCGCGTCAGCACCGACGCATCGGAGAACCAGCGCGTCACGTCGCGCTCCGGCGGCGACCCGTAAACCTCGGCGTGCGCGTCGTCGAGCGCGGCGACCAACGGATGCTCTTCGGCGATCTCCGCCCCCGGCGCCGTCACGTACACCTCGCCCTCGATCCCGTGTCGGGGGAACCGCTCGGCGAGCCCGCGCACCATGTCGAGCACCTGCGAGCGGGCCTTTCTCATCTCCTTGGTCGGTGGGACGCGCACATCGAGGAAGAGGTCGGTGCGGTGCGGCGTGCGTGACACGCGCCAGCCGAAGCCGCCCTCGACAGCCCCTACATTGACGATCGCCTTCGCGCCGCGATAAGCGTTCTCCGGATCGTCCTCCCAGGTCGGGATCCACTCGACCACGGCGTCGAGAACGTCCCGCATGCGCAGGATCGAGTTCTCACCACGCCTCCCTTCGCTGAAGGCGGTATGGACGAACGGACCCTTCGTCGAGATCCGGGCCCAGAGCGAGCCGAAGTGCCCGAGAACGAGCTTCGACTCGGTCGGCTCGCCGAGGATGCACATGTCCGCGACGCCTCCGTGCGAGACGAGGTAGCGCGAGCCCGCGGCATAGCCGCGGTACTCGGCGCCCTGCGCCTCGCCGAACTGCGTCTTCTCGATCTCGCCGCAGACCGCGGCCACGAGGACGTCGCCCCGCAGCCGGACTCCGGCGCCCGCGAGGGCGCGCAGCGCCTCGACGTAGCAGGCAAGCGCGCCCTTCATGTTCGAGATCCCGAGCCCGTACAGGCGGTCGTCCTCGACGAAGGCGCTCGGCTGGAAGCCGGGCACGTGTCTGAGCCACGGCTCCCTTCCCGAGTACGAGGTGTCCATGTGCCCGTTGAACATGAGGCTCGGGCCGCCGCCCGCCCCCGGCAGCGTGCCGAGCACGTTCGCGCGCCCGTCCTCCACCTGCTGCCACTGCACCTGCAGGCCGAGGTCGAGCAAGGTCTCGCGCATCAGCTCGGCCATCGCCTGCTCGTCGCCCGTGAAGCTGGGGGTCCCGATCGCGAGGCCCGCCCACTCGACGAGCCGGTCCCGGTCGATGCGCAGCTCAGTCACGGACGCGCGGGAGCACCTTCTCCCCGAAGAGGCGGATCTGCTCGTGCCGTCCATCGCCCCAGAGCTCGAGCATCACGTGCGTGCAGCCGGCCTCGCGGTACTCCTCGATCGCGGCGATGCAGTCCTCCGGCGTGCCCGCGATCGGCTTGCAGCGGTCGAGGAGCGAGTCCGTCACCTGCGCCTTCGCCGCCAGCCGCCCTCCCTGCTCCATCGCCGCCGCGACGGGCTCGAGCTCCTCCATGGCGATCTCGGCGAGCTCGAGCAGCGTGTCCGCTGAGCCCTTGATGTTCTGGAACTTGTTCGCGAGGTACATCCCGGCGATCTCGCGGGCGCCCTCGCGGCCCGCGGCGCGATCGGAAGGATGGATCGATGCGACGACGGTGCAGCCGATGTCGATTTCGGACTTGACGTTCTGACGTGTGTAGCGCACGAACGCCGGCGTCGTGATCGACGGTGTCAGGCACCCGTCTGCAATTTCCCCTGCAAGCGCCTGCATTCGCGGTGCCGTTGCGGCCACGTACACGGGGGGCACGTCGCGCGGGGCCTCCGCCTCGGCGGCCAGGCCAGGCACGGACGCGCTCCACGTGTCGCCCTCGTACGTGAACGGCTCGCCCCCGAGGACGCCGCGTACGATCGTCACCGCGTCCCGCATCGGGCCGAGGGTCTTCCTCGTCTGCGAGCGGATGTTGTTGAGGAAGATCTTCGAGGTCCCGAAGCCGAGCAGGAAGCGCCCCGGCCCCGCGGCCTCCTGCACGACGCGCGCGTCCATCGCGACCTGCACCGGGTGGCGCGTGAAGGGCGAGATGATCCCCCAGCCGATCGTCAGTCGCTCGGTCTCGCGGGCCATCAGCGCCGACACGACCGTCGACGAGCGCGCCTCCATCGCGTGCTTGCGCCACCACGGGTAAGCCTCGGCGAGCCAGATCGTGTCCATGCCCGAGACGTCCATGACGCGCGCCGACTCGAGCATCTCCTCGAGCGGCTCCATCGTCAGCTGCATCACGCCGATGCGGAACGGCACCGGCAACGCTCGTCAGTCCTGCGTGGAGTGCGTCGGCCCGTCCGGCTCGGCCTCGTACGCCTCGGGCGAGCCCGGGTGGATGCCCTCCTCCGCGCCACCGGTCGAGCCGGCATGGCCGACCCGCTGCTCGAGCGCGCCGAGCACCTGCTGCACCTGCTGGTTCACGATCGGCTGCAGGACGCGCTGGCCCATCGCGCCGACGGGGCCGGCGATCTTCACGTCCGCCTCCCACACCATCGAGGTGCCCTCGCCGGCCTCGGAGAGCGTGAACGAGGTCGTCATGTCCATCAGCGCCCCGACTCCCTGCCCCTTCGCCCGCATCGACGCAAACTCGGGGGGTCGCTCCTCGAGCTTCTCGAAGTTCATCGTCATCTTCAGACCGCCGAGCCCGAGAGGAACCTTCACCTTCGCCGTCCAATGCGTCGCGTCCGTGATCTCGAAGCTCTCGACCCCGGGCATCAGCTTCGCCATCTCCGCGGGATCGTTGATGACCTGCCAGACCGTCTCGCGCGGCGCCGCCAGCTCCTTCGTGCCCGAGACGATCACTTCGACACCACCGCCACGCCCGCACGCGAGGACTCGGGGTCGCGGAGCATCGCCCACACGCGGTGAGGCGGGTTGCAGCTCGTCGCCACGATCGGCTTCCCGACCGTGGCGAGGGCGTCCTGGATCGCTGCGCAGATGCAGTGGATGCCGCCGCCGCCGCCCTCGCCCATGCCCTTGGCCCCGAGCGGTGCGACCGGGGACGGCGACTCCATCGCGCCGGTCTTCAGCGGCGGCATGTCCATGGCGTGCGGCACGTGGTAGTCGTAGAAGTTGGAGGTCAAGAGTGTCCCCTCCTCGTCGTAGACGAACTCCTCGGAGAGGGCGGCGCCGATCGCGTGCGCGGTCGCCCCGTGCACCTGTCCCTCGACGATCTGCGGGTTGATGCGGACGCCGCAGTCGTCCACGGCCGCGTAGTCGACGATCTCCACCTCGCCCGTGTCGGGGTCGACCTCGACCACCGCAGCGTGGATCTGCGTGGCGTACGTGAGCGTGAGCTGGCCGGTCTTCTTCTCCGTGTCCACCATCCCGAAGTACGGGCGGCAGACGTAGCGGTGGTTCAGCGTCGGGTTGAAGTCCGGCGGCAGGAAGGCGTTGTTCGCGTTCACGATGGCGCCGAGCGCCATGAACGGCAGTGCGGCCTCCTCGGGCCCGTCCTTGATCCGTGCCATCCCGTCCGAGAGCTCGATCGCCTCGACCGGCGCCTGCAGGACCGCCGCCGCGAGCTGCACCATCTCCTCGCGCAGGAGCTCGGCGGCCCCCTTGACCGCGCCGAGCCCCGTGAACGCGAACTGGCTCGCGTAGGTGCCCGAGAAGCCGGCGTGGGAGTTGAACCACGTGTCGTGGCCGCGGCGCACGTTCACCTGGTCGGGAGAGCAGCCGAGGATGTCCGCGACGACCTGCGCCGCGGTCGTCTCGTGGCCCTGCCCCTGCGGCACCGTGCCGAGCGTGACCACGACCTCGCCGAAGATGTCGAGCTTGACCGACGCCGCCTCGTTGTTCCCGGAGAACTGGAGGTCGGGGTTCAGCAGCGTCGACTGCCCGAAGTTGTTCGTCCCCGAGTCGAGCGTCGAGCCGATCCCGAAGCCGAGCAGCTTCCCGCGCGAGGCCGCCTCCTGCCGCCGCTCCTCGATCGAGCCGTGGTCGATCAGGTCGAGCACCAGGTCCAGCGCCGCGGCGTAGTCGCCGGAGTCGTAGACGCAGCCGTTCGGCGTCTCGTACGGCATCTGCTCGGCCTTCACGTAGTTCTTCTTCCTCACCTCCACGGGGTCGAGGCCGAGCTCCGCGGCGACGATGTCGACGATCCGCTCGGTCAGCCACAGATGCTGCATCCGCGAGTAGCCGCGGTTCGGCGAGACCGGCGACTTGTTCGTGCACACCTGGGTGAAGTCGACCCGGATGTTCCGCCACCCGTACATCCCCGGCGTGACCTGCGCCCAGATGATGCAGCCGAGCGGCTCGTAGCGCGGGAACGCGCCGCAGTCGTCGAGCGCGCGCACCTTGAACCCGGTCATCTCGCCGTCCGCCTTCACTGCGACCTCGACGTCGAGGAACGTGCGCTCGTTCCCGTGCGCGTTCGCCGTGTGCTGGTCGGTGCGCCACTCGGTCCACTGCACCGGGCGCCCGAGCTTGCGCGCGAGGAGGCAGAGCACGACGTACTGCGGATGCAGGCAGATCTTGTTCCCGAAGGCACCGCCGATGTCCTGGGTGACGAAGCGGAGCTTGTCGATGCCGACCCGCAGCGACGGCGCCATCCAGATCGCCCCCACGCCGGGCATCTGGTGGTTGCAGTGGAGCGTCCACTCGCCCGTTCCCCGGTCGTACTCGACCAGGGCGCCCGCGCATTCGAGCGGGGTCGACGAGAAACGGTTGAAGTGCAGGCGCTCGATCCTGATGACGTGGTCGGCCTCGGCCAGCGCCTGGTCGACGTCCCCCCACTCGAAGACGCCCGACCAGACGACGTTCGAGCCGGCGTCGTCGTGCAGGACGACCTCGTCCTTCAGCGATTCCTCGGCCTCGACGAGGACGGGCAGCGGGTCGTAGGAGACCTCGACGAGCTCGGCCGCGTCGCGCGCCAGCTCCCTGGTCGCCGCGCAGACCGCGGCGACCGGCTCGCCCATGTGCCGCACGCGCCCGACCGCGAGCGCGTAGTCCTTGATGTTGCCCCCCGGCTCGACCGACATCTCGAAGAAGGGGTCGGTCGAGATCGCCACCTCGTCGCCCGTGATCGTCCCGTAGACGCCGTCGAGCTCGAGCGCCCTGGAGACGTCGATCGAGACGATCTTGGCGTGCGCGTAGGGGGAGCGGACGAAGTGGACGTAGCCCATCCCGTGGCGACGCACGTCGTCGAAGAACGTGCCGAGCCCCTGCACGAGACGCTTGTCCTCCTTGCGCGGGATCGACCGGCCGACGTAGCCCTTCTCGAGCGTCCTCGCGGGCTGCTCGGTGACGGTGGTCACGCCGCACCCCCCGCGGCCACGACCGCCTCGACGATGTTCACGTACCCGGTGCACCGGCAGATGTTCCCCTGCAGAGCGAGGCGCACCTCCTCTTCGCTCGGGCGCGGGATGCGCTCGAGGAGCGCGGTCGCGCTCATCAGCATCCCGGGCGTGCAGTACCCGCACTGGAGCGCGTGGTGCTCGTTGAACGAGCGCTGGAGCGGGGTCAGCTCGCCGTCGGCGGCGAGACCCTCGACGGTCGCGATCCGCGCGCCGTCGGCCTGCACGGCGAGGAGCATGCAGCTCTTCACCGGCTCGCCGTTCAGATGCACGGTGCAGGCGCCGCAGTTGCCCGTGTCGCAGCCGACGTGGGTGCCCGTCAGCCCCAGGTCGTCGCGCAGGAAGTGCACGAGCAGCCGCCGCGCGGGGACCTCGAGCTCGACCTGCTCGCCGTTCACCTCCACGGAGACGCCGTGACTCGCCGCGGGCGCCGCCACTACGCCGCCTTCCTCCGCGAAGCCGCCTGCAGGACGGCCCGCGCAGCCGCGACCTCCGCGAGATGACGCCTGAAGTCGCCGGAGCCGTGGGCGTCGGAGGGCGGGTCGAGCGACGCGCCGAGGCCTTCGGCGGCCCCCTGCACCGCGTCGTCCGAGAAGTCTCCTCCGGCAAGTCGCTCCTCCATCGAGCTCGCGCGGACCGGCACCGCGTCGACGCAGCCGAGCGCGATGCGGACGCCCTCCTGAGACACCGTCGCAGCTGCGTTCGCGACGTACGTGCCGTGCTTGCCGATGGTGAGGCCGGCGAAGCCGTCCCCCGCTCCGCTCGAGGGCGGCACGGAGACCTTCGTGAGCAGCTCGCCTTCCCCCACCGCGGTCATGTACACGCCGACGAAGAACTCGTCCGCGGAGACGGTCCGCTCTGCGTCCGAGCCGCGGATCGTGAAGGTCGCGTCCAGGGCGAGCAGGAGCGGCGGGAGGTGATTCGTCGGATCGGCGACGCAGACGTTCCCTCCGACCGTGCCGCGGTTCCGGACCTGCACGTCGGCGATCGTCGCGGCGACCTCGGCGAGGATCGGGCGCGCGACCTCGACCTCGGAGGAACCGACGAGCTGCGTGTAGGTGACCATTGCCCCGATCTCGAGCAGGCCGTCCGCGGAGAAGCCGATCGTGCGCAGGTCCTCGAGATCCGCCAGGTCGACGAGCACGTCGGGCGCCGCCGCGCGCGCCTTCATCACGTTGACGAGCGTCTGCCCCCCGGCCAGCGCGCGCGCCCCTTCGTAGGAGCCGAGCAGCGAGACGGCCTCCTCGACCGTGGCCGGGCGCGCGTACTCGACCTCGCGCAGGAGCATGTGGAGATTCAATCCCGCGCCTGCCTGACATGTCAAGCGGGAGGCGTCGCTTGTAGAGTCGAGCTCGTGGCGGGATTCGACGCCGTGTTCGTCGGCGCCGGGATCAACTCCCTCGCCGGGGCTGCGCTCCTCTCGCGGGCCGGATGGAGCGTGTGCGTGCTCGAGCGCGAGGACGAGCTCGGCGGCTGCATCAAGACGGTGCACGACCTCACCGCCCCGGGCTTCACGCACGAGCTGCTGGCTGCCTGGCACCCGCTCTGGACGGGCTCGCCGGCCTACGCCGAGCTGAAGGGCGAGCTCGACCGCCGCGGTCTCGAGTACCTGAACACCGATCTTCCGACCGGCTCGGCGTTCCCGGACGGCTCGAGCGCCTTCCTCACGACCTCGCTCGAGGACAACGTCACCGAGCTCGATCGCCACGCGGCGGGCGACGGCGCTCGCTGGCAGGCCATGTTCGACGCGTTCATGAAGGACGCGGATCTCTCGTTCGGGGTGCTCGGGACGGAGCTCTGGTCCGGGGCCGGGCTCACGCTGGGGAGACAAGCCCTCCGCCGCTTCGGTCGGCGGGGGCTCCTTGCCTACGCGGGCGGCGTGCTGACGAGCTGCCGTGACTGGCTCGGCGACACGTTCGAGTCCGACGCCGCTCACGGGCTCCTCGCTCCCTGGACGCTGCACACCGGGCTCGGGCCGGACCAGGCGACGTCGGGCTTCATGACCCAGGTCGTCGCGTGCGCGCTCCAGCTCGGAGGCATGCCTGTGCCGCGAGGCGGCGGCGGGCAGCTCGTCGACGCCCTGGCGGGCATCGTCCGCGATGCGGGCGGGGAGGTACGCACGGGCGCCCACGTGGAGCGTGTGCTCGTCGCGGAGGGGCGCGCGACCGCGGTGCGCCTCGGGAGCGGAGAAACGATCCCCGCGACGCGGGCAGTCGTCGCCTCGGTGACGCCGACGCAGCTCTACGGCAGGCTCCTCGGCGCGGCCGACGCGCCGACGGACGTCGCGCGGGCAGCTGCCCGCTACCGCTACGGCCGCGGCGAGATGCAGATCCACCTCGCGCTCCGGGAGCCGCCCGAGTGGTACGGGGACGAGCGCCTCGGCCGGACCGCGATCGTCCACGTCTCGCCGGGTCTCGACGGCGTCTCGCGGGCCGTCAACGAGGCGGAGCGCGGCCTGCTCCCGGCCGAGGCGACGATCGTCTGCGGTCAGCCGATGGCAGTCGACCCCTCTCGGGGCCCGGAGGGGTCCTGGATCGTCTGGATCCAGCTCCAGGAGCTCCCCGTCGGTCGCATCAAGGGAGACGCCGCCGGCGAGCTCGACGTCGGGGACGGCGCCTGGACCGAGAAGCTCCGCGAGTCCTACGCAGACCGGATCGTCGCCCGCGTCGCGCGTCACATCCAGAACCTCGAGCGCGCGACCGTCGCGCGTGTCGTGCTCTCGCCGGCCGACATCGAGGCGATGAACGTCAACCTCGTCGGCGGGGACATCTACGGCGGGTCGTGCGCGCTCGACCAGAACTTCCTCTTCCGCCCGCTCCCGCAGGCGCCCGGCCACCGGACCCCGGTCGACGCCCTCTGGCACATCGGAGCGTCGACCCATCCAGGCCCCGGGCTGGGAGCGGGCTCGGGCTACCTCGTGTACCGGGAGCTCACGAAGCCCGCGCTTCCCCGGAGGCTGCTCGCGAAGGTGCCGGTCGTCGGCCGATGAAGCTCTCGCTCTCCGAGATCTCGACGCCGAACGCCTCGTTCGAGGACGACGTGCGCGCCTACGCGGCCGCGGGGTTCGACGCGATCGGTATCTGGGAGTTCAAGCTGCCGGAGGACGATGCGGCGAACCGCGCGCTCCTGCGGGAGGCGGGGCTAGCGGTCGCGAGCTGCGTTCCCGCCGTGCCCTCGATCCTCCCGATCTTCCTCCCCGGAATGGAGAAGCCGAGCGATCCGTCCGAGCGGGTCGCGGCGCTCGTCGCGAGCGTGAGACGGCTGGCCGCGTACGAGCCGGAGTGCGTCGTGTGCCTCACCGGCGCGGCAGGCGACTTCGAGCCTGCCCGGGCGCGCGCGCTCGTGGTCGACGGCCTGCGCGAGGTGGCTGCCGCGGCGGAGGAGGAGGGCGTGCGGCTCGGGCTCGAGCCCGCGACGCCGAGACAGCGCGACTCGGTGTCGTTCGTCAACTCCGTGACGGACGCGGTCGCCCTCCTCGAGGAGGCCAGCCTGGCCGACGTCGGGATCATGGCGGACACCTACAACCTCTGGAACGAGCGGCCGGAGGCGCTGGTGGCGGTCGCGGAGCGCATCACCGGGCTCCACGTCGCCGACGACCCCGGCGGCGAGCTGCAGCACCGCGTCCTCCCGGGCGAGGGCGGGAGAAACTCGGCCGCGCAGGTCCGAGCACTCATCAGCGCCGGCTGGCAGGGCTACCTCGACGTCGAGATCTTCTCTACGCCCGACCGCTTCTGGGCGCTGCCGACTGACGAGGCGGCGCGCCGGGCACACGAGGCGGTCCGGGCGTTGCTCGCTGCTGCGTCCCTGCCCCCGCCTGCCGAGGCTCACACCGTGCCGTAGAGCATGAGCACGACGCGGACGAACAGCTTCGTGTCGTCATAGAGGCCGATCTCGCGCACTGCCCGCGCCCCCTGGTACCAGCCGGCGAGTGCCAGGCGGACGTCTCCACCGAACTCGTCCAGCTGCCAGCGGAGATACCGGACTCCCGCCCTGACGTTGCCCTGGTACGTGCGTGCTGACCGCTCCCCGAGGAGCACGGCGTCGACGAACTCCCAGGTCTCCGGCAGGAGCTGCATGACGCCGACCGCCCCCACGCTCGACACGACGTCCTGCTGGAAGCCGGACTCCATCCAGGCGAGCGCGCGGACGAGCTGCGGGTCGACGCCGTAGGTGCGCGACCAGTAGTCGAGCGCGTGGCGCACCGCGTCGCGCGAGGCGGGCCGGGCGGACGCGGGCAGCGGGCGCGCGCTCGCGGGGAGCACGAGGCGCTGGCCCGGGACGATGACCCGCATCAGCGAGAGACGGTTCCTGCGCGCGAGCCGCCAGGGGCTGACGTGGTAACGGGCCGCGATCGAGAAGAAGCTCTCGCCCGGGAGCACGGTGTGGGTGCGCAGGGGGACCCGGCTCGCGAGCGCGCGGAAGGTGTTGCGGCCCGCGATGCCGTCGGCAGCGAGCCCGTTCCGGCGCTGGTAGCGCTGCAGCGCGCGGGCCGTCTTCCTCGTGAAGCGACCGTCGACGGCGCGAGCGCCGAGCCCGTACCTCCGCAGCCGGTATTCGAGCACCGCGACGTCCCAGCCGATCGCACCCACCGCGAGCTCGCGCCGCCCGAGCAGCGGCCGCCCGCGCGCGCCGAACGCCCTTCGCGTCACCGGCCCGACCTTGCCGTCCGCCGCGAGCCCTTTTGCGCGCTGGAACCGCAGCAGCGCGTTCGTCGTGAGCTGCCCGCGGACGCCGTCGACCGGCCCGGGGTCGAACCCGTGTGCGCGGAGCGCGACCTGGAGCGCGGCGACCCGAGCGTTGCCCGCGAACGACTCGGGTGCCAGTCCCAGGACGCCCCAGAGCAACGCGACGCCGACGACGGCGAAGCGACGCATGCCGCGGTCTTCGTCCTCGGGCGGCGGCCTCCTTCCGCGCCCTCAGGCCGCGAGGGAAGATTCCTCTGCCCTTCCGCTGTCTTGGGGACGAGAGCACAATGCACACGACACCGATGACGGACGAAGACACTCAGCGCAAAGAGATCGAGACCGAGCTCATCCCCGTTCCCCTGTGCGACGACGAGGACGAGCCCGTGGCATCGGCGCAGGAACCGCCGCCGCTCGTCGCGAGCGACGGCGACGTCGAGGGCCACGGATCCTGGGGCGTCGGCGACACCGCGTAGCGCGGCGAAGGCCGCGCGGAGTGCCGGGTACAATCCGCGGGCTGCCTTCCCCGGTAGCTCAATTGGCAGAGCATCCGGCTGTTAACCGGAGGGTTGTTGGTTCGAGTCCAACCCGGGGAGT
>Ga0075419_10001587_pt1 | contig 14790 bp, 13 predicted proteins | sample SoiMetdeltSBSDD3_FD_76900 | JGI IMG/M metagenome (GOLD analysis project Ga0075419, IMG submission 76900) | Bulk soil microbial communities from a Populus tree surrounding site in Tennessee, USA - Soil MetaG P. deltoides SBSDD3 | ecosystem: Environmental > Terrestrial > Soil > Tree plantation... | reverse complement strand
CGTGACCGACGAGTCGAACTGGGTTTCGCCGAGTGCGGCGAACGAGCGGCGCTGGGCGTGAAGTTTGCCGTTGAACCCCCAGAACGCGAGGTTGTGCAGCAGGTCGGCGACGGCGGTGGGTTCGAGCACGACCTCGTACCGGTCCGGCGGCAACTCCACCGGATCGGTGCTCGCCCTGGCCTTGGCCGCTGCCCGCGCCCCGAGGATCGCACCGTCCACATCGGACAGAGCGGTGGCGGCGTGCCGGGCTACCCCGTCGGCGCCCGCGTGCCGCGCGATGCCGTCCATCGCGGCCTCGGTGCACTCGCCCGCCGCGGTCTGCCCGGCCGTGTTCGCGAACGCGGCGGACAGCCACGTGGTACGGCAGTAGCCCGCCGTCTCCATGCCGCCCGCGGCGTCCACAAAGGACCGAACCCGCTCGGCTCGCTCGGCCGGCCCGGCCGCCGCGGTGTCCGCGTCGACGCGGGACGCACCGGCCAGCGGCATCGGCGCCGCGAGCCCCGGCCAGCCCTTGTCCGGCGGTGACAGCTCGACCGCCTGCACGGTCCGCTCGACGAGCCCGCGCAAGCCGTCCGGGGTCGTGATGGTGGTGGTGCCGGTCGCGGTACGCCCGTCGGAGTGCAACTGCAGGCGTACCGTCGTCGTGTCCTCGGCGACGTTCTGGTGGATGTACGAGTTCGCGAACCGGGTCAGCGACAGCACGGCGCGATCGACCGTCACCGCCGCCTCGGTCTGTGCCCCGGCCGCGCCCTTCACCAGATCCAGGACCTGGCCCGCCACGTCCAGTTCCGTCATGCCCGTACCCCCACTCGAACGTTCGTGAACCGGGCCGGTGCGGCCGGATGTCCAGTGTGACCCACCTGGCCGGGTTGGCCCTTGCCACAGTTCGGCGTCCCCCACGGCACGATCTCCGACGACAGCATGTCCATCGAGCGCCAGAACACCGGCCCGATCCCGGTGTACGTGGGGTTGCGCAGCATCCGGCCGAGCTTGCCGTTCTTGACCTCCCAGCCGATCTCGGTACCGAACTGGAAGTTGAGCCGCTTGTCATCGATCGACCAGGATCTGTTCGTCTCGAGGTACACGCCGTCGTCCGTGGCGGCCACGATCTCGTCGAGCGTGTGCGGCCCGGGTCGCAGACCCACGTTGGTCATGCGGACCATCGGAAGCCGGGCCCAGCCGTCGGCCCGTACGCTGCCCGCGTAGTCCAATCCGGCGACCGCGGCCGAGTCGCGCCCCGCGAGCACCCCGACCCACGTGCCCTCGCGCACCGCGTCACGCGCCGCCGCCCGGGTGCCCTCGTCGTCGTAGCCGAACGAGCCGAGTGCGCCGGGGATCGTGGGATCGATGGCGATGTTCATCAGCTCGGAGCCGTACTGCAGCGCGCCGATCCGCGCCAGGTCGAGCCACGAGGTGCCGGCGTAGGCCGCCTCCCAACCGAGGATCCGGTCCAGCTCGATCGCGTGCCCGACCGACTCGTGGATCTGCAGCGCCAGCTGTTCGCCGCCGAGAATCAGCGTGGTGGTGCCCTCCGGGCACACCGGGGCGGACAGCAGCGCCCGCGCCTCCTCGGCCATCCGCGGCGCGTGCGCGACCAGATCCAGCTCCTCGACCAGCTCCCAACCGCGGGTGCCGTAGTGGCCGCGGTAGGACGGGTACGACCGCCGCTGCGTCTCGCCGTCGCCGATCGCGGTCGCCGAGATGCCGGCGCCGCACTCGCGGATGTGCTGGTCGATGCGGTGCCCCTCGGAGGACACGAACCACTTGTGGGTGTCCCAGATCTGATAGAGGCCCTCCGCCTGGTCGGCACCGCTGGCCCGCATCGCCGCCGTAGCTGCCACCAGCAGATCGCCCTTGTCCGACAAGCTCACCGACAGCGGGTCGCGCAGGCACTCGCTCGCCCACGAGTCGACGCTCGCGGCCGTGGGCACCAGATCGACCGCGGGGCCGGGGACCGACGCCGAGGCCGAGGCGATGGCCGCCGCCCGGGCGCCGGCGTCGCGCGCCGCGGCATCGGACAGCGTGGGTACCGCGAAGAAGCCCCAGGAGGAGCCGACGAGCGCGCGGACGCCGATGCCGGCGTTCTCGTCGGACGTCAGGTTCTCTATCTCTCCGTTACGAGCCGACATCGATTCGTACTGCCGGTGCATCACGCGCGCGTCGGCGTACCGGGCTCCGGCGGCAAGCGCCGCCTCGACGGCCGATACCGCTACGTCGAACTGGGTCATAGCAGAAAGGTACGCGCTAGTCGGGAAGGCTGCGGACGAGGAAGTCCAACTCCAGCCGCAGCAGCTTCTCGGCGATACCCCCGGCGGCCATGTGGGTCGCGGCGGGTAGCGGGATCACCGAGTGCGGCCGCCCGGCCTGCAACAGCGCGGCCGACAGCCGCAGGGTGTGCGCCGCTACCACGTTGTCGTCGGCCAGCCCGTGCACCAGCAACAGCGGTCGGGCTTCGGCCGTCGACCGAGGCGGCTCCGACGCCAGCGCCAGCAGCGAATGGTGGTCGTAGATCTCCGCGCTGTCGTCGGGCAGTCCGAGGTACCGCTCGGAGTAGGCGGTGTCGTACAGCGTCCAGTCCGCCACCGGCGCACCGGCGATGCCGCAGTGGTACACGTCCGGCCGGCGCAGCACGGCCAGCCCGGCGAGCCAGCCACCGAACGACCAACCCCGGATCGCCACCCGGGACAGGTCGAGGTCGGGATGCTTCTCGGCGAGCGCGGACAGGGCGTCGACCTGGTCGGTGAGGATCACGTCGGCCATCCGGCGGTGTACGACCTTCTCGAACGAGGGCGCGACGCCCGGCGTACCGCGGTTGTCCACGACCACGACCGCGAGTCCCTGCTCGGCGAACCACTGCCGGGCGACCCAGCGCGACCTCATCGAGAGCACTTCCTGGCTCATCGGTCCGCCGTAGATGTCGACGAGTACCGGCAGCTTGCGTCCGGTGACGTGGGCGGTGGGGTACAGCACACCGGCCGGCAACCGCCGGTCCGTCACCCGCTCCAGCGCGGGCCGCGGGGCGTACGGCGGGTCGGCCGCATGGGACGCCAACGTCCCGATCACGGTCCCGGAGCGGTACACCGTCCACTGTGTACCGGCATGGTCCAGTCCGGCCCAGCCGACCACCAACGTCCCGCCGCCGGCGTGCCCGACGTGCCATCCCGCATCCGTGGTGATCCGCCGGGCGTCCGCGATGCCGCCGGTGTGCGCGGTCCGGACCAGGTACAGGTGCTGTTCTGCCGGCTCACCCTCGCTCGCCTCGACGAGCAGCTCGGGCACGGGCGGGGCGCCGCCGGAGGACAGCAGCCTCCCGCACACCCGCCGGACGTACAGCGACGGCGGTGTCAGCAACGTGCCGTCGGCGAAGAGGCAGCGGGCGTCGTACCCGTCATGGGCCAGCTCGCCGCCGACCAGTACCCGGCCGTCCGGCAGGTAGCACGGCGTCCCCGGGATCGGCTCGACCCAGCGGGGATCGGCCAGCTCGGCATGCACCTGGGTCTCACCCGTACGCGGGTCGACCGCCAACACCAGCCCGTGCTGCTGCAGCCGGCGCAGCACGGTGATCAGCGGGCCGCCGTCGCCCCAGCGCACCGAGACGAGGTACGGGTACACCTCGCGGTCCCAGTGCACGTCGACCCACCCGCCGTCCAGGTCGAGCAGGTGCAGGGTCACCTCGGCGTTGGGCGCGCCGGCAAAGGGGTACGCCACGGTGGTCGGCTCCACGGCGGGGTCCGCCGGATCGTGCAGGTGCCACCGGGGTACCCGGGTCTCGTCTACCCGGGCGGCGAGGATCGCGCTGCCGTCCGGCGCCCACCAGTACCCCTGGAAGCGACCGAACTCCTCGGCGGCGATGAAGTCCGCCAGCCCCCAGGTGACCCGCTGACCGGTATCCGGCTCGCCGGCCAGCAGGTAGTCACCCCGCACCGGGTCGATGACCCGCAGTACGCCAGCGCTGACGTACGCGACGCGCCGCCCGGTCGGGTCGGGCCGCGGATCGACGGCCTGGGCGGTGGCTGGCAGCTCCGCCACGGTCGCGGTACGCAGATCGGCCCGGAACAGGCGGCCGGCAAGGGAGAACACGGCGACCGTGGCGTTCGGGTCGGTCGCGTACGAGCCGATCCCTTCCGCGGACAGCCGGCGGCGTTCGCGCAGGGCTCGCTCCTCGAACGGGAGGTCGCCCACGGCCCCGGCCAGCAACGACGAGGGGTCAGCGATCTCGCGTTCGGCGCCGGTCGTCACGTCGTACACCCATAGCCGGTCGGCCGGGTCCGCGGGCCCGGCCGACCGGAGGAACACGATCCGAGCGCCATCCGCGCCGACACTCACCGCCCGCGGCGCGCCGCGGTTGAAGCGGTTGGTGCGCGCGGCCTGCTCCGGATACTCCACCATCAGATCGTGACAGTGACCTGTCAGATCGCGCGAGTCGACCCGCCAACCACCGGGGGTGAGCGCGAACTGCGTAAAGTGGGGCGACGTGAGCGAGCTTGCCGAGCGAACCAGCCAGCCCAGCAGGAGCGTGCTGTTCGTTCATGCCCATCCGGACGACGAAGCGATCGGCACGGGCGCCACGATGGCCCGCTACGCCGCCGAAGGCGCCCGCGTCACCCTGGTCACCTGCACGCTCGGCGAAGAGGGTGAGATCCACGTACCCGAGCTGGCCGGCCTGGCCGCGGCCGAAGGGGACCAGCTGGGTGGCTACCGCATCGCCGAGCTGTCCCGGGCGTGCGAGGCGCTCGGCGTCGCCGACCACCGGTTCCTCGGCGGGGCTGGCCGGTACCGCGACTCCGGCATGATGGGCCTGCCGACCAACGAGCACCCGCGCTGCTTCTGGCAGGCCGACGTCGACGAGGCCGCCGCCCTGCTCGTGGAGGTGATGAAGGAGGTACGGCCGCAGATCCTCGTCACCTACGACGACAACGGGTTCTACGGCCACCCCGACCACATCCAGGCGCACCGGGTCGCGATGCGAGCCGCCGAGCTGGCCGCCGACCACGGCTGCGCGCCCACGAAGATCTACTGGACCGCGATCCCGAAGAGCGTCGTCGAGGCGGGGATGCGCGAGTTCGAGGGGTCGAGCAACAACCCGTTCGAGGGTCTCGAGCACGTGGACGACTTCCCGTTCGGTACCCCGGACGACCAGATCGCCGCCCGGATCGACGCCACCGAGTTCGCCGACGCGAAGGTGGCGAGCATGCACGCGCACGCGACCCAGATCCCGGACGACTCGTGGCTCTTCTCGATCGCCGGAAACTTCGGCTCCGAGTTCATGGGCGTCGAGTACTACGTCCTCGTGGGAGGCGAGCGGGGCGCCGGCAGCGGGCCGAACGGCTGGGAGGACGACTTGTTCGCGGGCCTGGCCGAGTGATTGTCAGAGTGCTCGGCGCGGTGGTGGGGATCGCTGGCGCCGTGGTCACCGCCGTGATCGAGGCGCTCTACACGCCGCTGCGCTGGGACACGGTACGGCTGCCGGTGTCCGTGGTGTTCGCGGTGCTCACGAACCTGGTGTTGCTGTGGTTCACGTTCCGGGCTACCGGCCACAAGCTCGTGGCGCTGCTGCCGGGTCTGGTCTGGATGGCCCTAATGATCATGGTGTCGGACCGGACGGCCGAAGGGGACATCGTCCTCGCCGCGAACAACTGGGTGGTCTACACCACACTCCTGGGCGGCGTCACGGCCTACGTGATCGGCGCCTACCGCCTGCTCACGCAGCACCAGCCAACGTAAGGAAGATCGCAATAAGTCCGGCAATTTTGGGCATTTGCGAAGTAGCCGCCTACCATCGGTGACGATCACGAACCCCAGCGTTGAGGTTGACTGCATCGTGAAACCGTTGATCGCGGTGGGAATCGCCGCTGCCATTGCCGTACCAGCCGTCGGAGTCGGAACCGCCTATGCCTTCTCGGGTGAGGTACCTCGGGGTACCACCGTGCTCGGCGTCGACCTGGGCGGCCGGAACCGGACCGAAGCCGCCCACGCCCTGAACTCCGGGCTCGCCGCCCGGGGCGAGCAGGTCGCGAAGCCGATCGTCGTCAAGGTAGGCGACCAGACCGCCTCGGTGAAGCCGACCGACGTCGGGCTGGCCGTCGACGTGGACGCGACCGTCGCGAAGGCGAGCAAGGGCTGGCCGAGGCTGTTCGGCAAGCGGGTCGTCGACCCCGTGGTACGAGTCGACGCCGACAAACTCGACACCGCGCTCGAGCCGACCGCGAAGAAGGTCGCGCACGCGATGACGAAGCCGGCCGTGACGTTCGACGGGCTCACCCCGAAGCCCGTGTACCCGAAGGCCGGCCGGGGCCTCGACCCCCAGCGCTCGGCCGACGCGCTGGCCGCGGGCTGGCTGCGCATCGACCAGGTCACCGTGCCGGTGGTCGACATCGTGCCGCAGACCACCGCCGCCGACGTCGACCGCCTGGTCACCGAGCTGGCCAACCCGGCCGTCGCGGCCCCGGTCGCGGTGGCCGTGAACCAGACCAACGGCAAGACGCTGACCGTCACGCCGCCGGCGATCGCGGCCAGCCTCGACCTGACCGGCGACGAGAAGGGCAAGATCACGCCGAAGGTCGACGCCGGGAAGCTGCGTACCGCGCTGAAGACCCCGCTGGCACAGCTCGAGACCCCGCCGAAGGACGCGCGGGTGGACTCGAAGATCGTGGCCAGTACCGGCGGCGAGGTCGTCGACACCGACAAGCTGGCCGGTGACCTGCTGGCGGTACTGCCGAAGGCCGCACCCCGCACGGCCGCCGCGTCGCTGGTCTCCGTGGCACCCGCCACGAGCAGCGCCGACCTGGCGAAACTGGGCATCAAGGAGCAGGTCTCCACGTTCACCACGTACTTCACCGGCGGCCTGAACTACGGCCGCAGCCAGAACATCATCCGGGCCGCCCAGGAGGTCGACGGCGCGATCGTCAAGCCCGGCGAGACGTTCTCGCTCAACGGTCACACCGGCCCGCGCGGGTACGAACAGGGCTACGTCGACGCCCCGGTGATCGTGGGCGGGAAGCTGACCCCCGGCGTCGGCGGTGGGATCAGCCAGTTCACGACGACCCTGTTCAACGCCTCGTACTACGCCGGCATGGTCGACGTCGAGCACCAGCCGCACCAGTACTACTTCTCGCGGTACCCGTCGGTGATCGAGTCGACGATCTTCTACCCCGAGCTGGACATGAAGTTCCGGAACGACACCAAGTACGGCGTGCTCGTCGACACCTCGTACACGGACAAGTCGATCACGGTGTCGCTCTGGAGCACGAAGCAGTACGACGTGTCCACCGAATGGAGCCCCAAGCGCGACGTGACCCAGCCGAAGCCCGTCTACCTGCAGCCCGGGCCGCAGTGTGTTGCCACTGACGGTATCCCAGGGTTTACTCAGGACGCCTGGCGCATCTTCCGCCAGGACGGTAAAGAGATCAAGCGGGAAAAGTTCAGCTGGCGGTACGACGCGGAGCCGAAGCAGATCTGCGGTCCGGCTCCGAACTAGGGGGAGGCGTTGCCGATGAGGCAGCGGTGGCAATGGGTGGCCGTCCTGGCCGCGGGGCTGTTCGCGATCAACGCGGTGGCCCGGCTCGCGGTCCGGCTGTGGGCTCACGACAACGACGCGCAGCAGGTGCGCATCGGGTTCGTGGCGATGGGTGCGATCGCGGCCGCCGCCGGCGTCGTGATGTTCCTCTGGGGCCGGCGCTACCCGATGAACCGGGCGCTCGGTGACCTGACGATCGCGGTACTGGCGGCGTGCCTGTTGTCCGTCCTCATTGGACCGTTCATCAGCGGGTCGACCCCGTTCAAGGAGGGGGCGGGCGCCTTCTTCGCGCTCATCTGGCAGTACCTCGCGTTCGCCGCGGGCGGGGCGGTCCTCGGGCTCATCCCGCTCATGGCGTCCGGCCAGGACTACCGGTCCCGGGCGCTGAAGCGGTACGCCGAGCGCCAGCGGGTCAGGCCCCGCCGCCCGTAGCGCCGGGCCGGTACGTCACGTACCGGTGGTGGGTCGTGAAGCCCATGCTCGCGTATAGGGCCACGGCCGACTCGTTGTGCTCCTCGACCTGGAGGTAGGCGCGCGTCGCGCCTTCGTCCCGCGCCCATCCCGCGAGCGCCCTCGTGACGAGCCGCGCCAGGCCCTCGCGGCGCGCGGACGGCACAACCTCTACAAGGGACAGTCCTAGCCAGTCGCCGTCCACCACTCCTCGGGCGATGGCGACCAGGCTGTCCCGGTACACGGACGCGAAGCGAACCTGGCGCGGCGCGGACAGGATGTGTCGCGCGGCGGCCGGGAGCCCGCCCTTGCGCCCGGCCACGACGGCGAGCCAGTCCTCGTCCGGCGTCTCACTCAGGCGGACACCGGATGCCGGATCGGGCAATGGCGCGGTCTGCACGAGCGTGGGCGGCCTGGGTGTCCACCCACGACGGTCGAGCTCGCGCGCGACGGCCGCGGTGGCCGGCAGCGGCGTGGTGACGGCCGGGGTGAGCCCATGCCCGCGGTACCAGTCGATCACCGCGTCGATCGCCTCCGGCACCGACCGGCCCGGGTCGCCCAGCGGTAGTGCGGAGTTGCCGCGGTTCGTCCAGCCGTCCGCCGCGCGCAGCAGCCACTCGCCGAGGTAGTCGAGCACGGGCGGGGGCCACGCGGCCGCGGCCACCCGCTCCAGCGCCAGGACCTCGCGCGCGGTCCCGCGCCGCCGGGCCGGCACGGTCTTGGCGAGGTGCACCTCGGTCAGCGGTACGACGACAGTCCCGCGATCGGTCTCGATGGTCAGTTCGGTGTCGTTGGCCGCGGTCAGGTAACCGAGCACGTCTGAATAACAGGGACGATTATCGCGTACCCCGACAAACCTCCGAACTACAACGCGTCGACCGATGTCCGTCGCACCGAGCACGCCACCTCCTCGGTAGGCTCGTACCCGCCGCAGAACTATGTGGCGAGGCACGTGTGAGAGGACTACCCGTGACCTACATCATCGCCGAGCCATGCGTCGACCTGCTCGACAAGGCGTGCATCGAGGAGTGCCCTGTCGACTGCATCTACGAGGGCAACCGGATGCTCTACATCCACCCGGACGAGTGCGTGGACTGCGGGGCCTGTGAACCGGTCTGCCCGGTCGAGGCGATCTTCTACGAGGACGACGTGCCGGAGCAGTGGAAGGAGTACACGACGGCGAACTACGAGTTCTTCGAGGACCTCGGTTCGCCGGGCGGTGCGTCCAAGATCGGCAAGATCGACAAGGACCATTCGTTCGTAGCCGCACAGCCGCCGCGCGAGGCTGAACACTGAGCACAGTCGCCCCGACTCTGCCCGACTTTCCCTGGGACGTGCTCGAGCCGGCGAAGGCGGTCGCCGCGGCACACCCGGACGGGCTGGTCGACCTATCGATGGGCACGCCAGTCGACTCCGTGCCCACGCTGATCCGGGCTGCCCTCGACGGGGGATCGGACGCGCCCGGCTACCCCCCGACCGCCGGCGTCCCACCGCTGCGCGCCGCCATCTCCGCGTGGGTAGCGGCCAGCTGTGGTGCCGTGCCCGGCGCCTTCGACGTGCTCCCGACGATCGGCTCCAAGGAGCTCGTCGCCGCCCTGCCCACGCTGCTCGGCCTCGGTCCCGGGGACGAGGTGCTGATCCCGTCCGTCTGCTACCCGACCTACGAGGTCGGTGCGCGCCTGGCCGGCGCCACCGTGGTGCGCTCGGACTCGCTGACCGCGCTCGGCCCGGCGAGCCGCGTTCGCCTCGTCTGGCTGAACTCTCCGGCCAACCCGACCGGCCAGGTTCTGCCGCCTGCTCACCTGGCCAAGGTCGTGGACTGGGCACGGTCGCGGGGAGCCGTCGTGGCCTCGGACGAGTGCTACCTGCCGCTGGGCTGGGAGGCCGAGCCGGTATCGGTGCTGTCGGTGTGCGCCGGCTCGTACGACAGCGTGCTGGCGGTCCACTCGCTGTCCAAGCGGTCCAACCTCGCCGGCTACCGGGCCGGCTTCGTCGCGGGTGATCCGTCGCTGATCGGCAAGCTGCTGGCGGTCCGCAAGCACGCCGGTCTGATCGTGCCGGCGCCGGTCCAGGCGGCGATGATCGCGGCGTTGTCCGACGAGTCGCATGTGGCTTCGCAACGGGCCCGGTACGCGGCCCGCCGCTCGATCCTCCTGGCCGCGCTGACCGGCGCCGGCTTCACGGTCTCCCACTCGGAGGCCGGGCTGTACCTGTGGGCGACCCGGGGCGAGGACTGCTGGTCCACCGTGGACTGGTTAGCCGCGCGGGGCATCCTGGTGGCGCCGGGGTCGTTCTACGGACCGGCCGGTGCGTCGCACGTCCGGGTGGCATTGACCGCCTCGGACCCCCAGGTCGCGGCCGTAGCCGCCAGGTTGGGCAAGTAGGTCTCAGAGAGCTTTGCTCTGCGCACCTATACGCAACACATAGAGCAATGTCTATGTGTTGCGTATAGGTGCGCAGAGCAAAGCGGTGTGACAGCGACCTACCCCGAGGGGCGTCGCAGCGAGTTTCGGATCTCCGACAGGGGTCTGGTGCCAGCATGAGCGGACCGATATCTTGGCCGGACTCCCGAGGAGGATCAATGTTCCCAACGTCCCGGACCCCGGACCGGCCAGATCCCAGCGAGCGCGAACGGCTGCTGTACCTGCGGTCCTACCTCCTGATGCGGACCGTGATCGGCGCCATCGGTGTCATCCTGCCGCTCTTTCTGATGATCTTCGACACCGCCCTGTTCGACGGTGACTTTCCGAGGGGTTCGATCAGCGCGTACTACCACTCCGGCCTGGGCGACTTCTTCGTGTCGGGCCTGTCCGTGATCGGCGTGTTCCTGATCACCTATATGATCTTCCACTACAACTGGGACAACGTCCTGAGCATCATCGCGGGTATCGCGGCTCTGACCGTGGCGCACTTCCCGACGGGCGGCAACACGCCGCTCACGCCCCTGCAGGACCTGATGGGTGAGAAGACGGTCAACGTCATCCACTTCACCGCCGCCACGATCTTCATCCTGTCGCTGTGCACGATCAGCATCATGTTCGGCGTACGGGAGGGGTCGCGGCCGGACCGCACGGATGCCCAGCACAAGCGGGGCAGGCGACTGCACTGGATCTGCGCCGGCGCGATCATCGTGGCGGTCCTCTTCATCGCCATTACGAAGTTGACCCACACGCTGGACGCGAAGTCCTTGTTCATCGGGGAGACCATCTCGGCGCTCGCGTTCGGCGTCTCCTGGTTCAGCAAGGGACTCGAGCTCGACATCCTGCTGGGTCGCCGGACCGAGGTTGCCGTCGTGGATGCCGCCCAGAGCGCGGCGTAACCTCTGGCTTGTGGACGAGCCGGTCGTAGCGGTACGCGGCGAGGTGCGGCGCGAGGTGCCGCCCGAGATAGCGCGGTTCAACGTGGAGGTGACGGCGCGCGACGCGGACCGCCAGACCGCGCTGAGCCGGCTGACGGACCGCGCCGAGGGGTTGCGGGCGCTGCTGGCCGAGTACGCCGACGCGATCGAGCGCCGTGAGACCAGCGGGATGTACCTGCATCCGGACGTCAGGAAGGGCCGTGGCGAGCGGGTGACGGCGTACCAGGGCAGCCTCACCACGACCGTTACCGTTTCGGACTTCGACACCCTCGGCGAGCTGATGCTGCGCCTTGCCAACCAGGAGCAGACCAGGGTGTACGGCCCCTGGTGGTCGGTGCGTTCCGACAGTCCGGCGCACCGGGAGGCCCGCCGGGCGGCCATCGCGGACGGGATAGCTCGGGCCAAGGACTATGTGGAGGCGGTCGGCGCACGGCTCGTCCGCCTCGTCGAGATCTCGGACGTGGCCGCGGAGACCCACTTGTTCGCCACCCCAATGGGGTTTCGCGGTGGAGGCGACGAGGCGCTGTCCCTCGAGCTCGAGCCGCAGGTGCAGACCGTGCACGCGCAGGTCGCCCTCAAGTTCACGATGACCGAGCCAACCGTGTAACAATTGTGTCCATGTACGCCACCGTTATCCAGATGCGCCGGCCCCCAGGGGTCCCGGCGTAGCGGTGCGTGTGCCTACGGGTCCCTGTCGAGGGGCCCGTTCTTCTATGTGGGGCCTCTCTACGTCTTTCGAGGAGGTCCACTGTGTACATCACCACACCGATCTATTACGTCAACGACACCCCGCACGTGGGTCACGCGTACACCACGGTGATCGCGGACGCCCTCGCGCGGTGGCACCGGCTGCACGGCGAACCCGCGCGGCTGATCACCGGCACGGACGAACACGGCCTGAAGGTGCAACGAACGGCAGAGGCCGCCGGGATCGCGCCGGCCACGCTGGCCGACCGCACCGCACCGCGGTTCCGGGCAGCGTGGGACAAGCTGGGGATCGGGTACGACGACTTCGTTCGTACCACCGAGTCGCGACACCGGCTCGTGGTCGAGGAGTTACTGTCCACTGTGTACGAACGCGGCTACGTCCGGCTCGGCAAGTACGACGGGCGGTACTGCGTCGGCTGCGAGGCCTATGTGGACTCCGACGTCTGTACCGACCACCGGCGACCGACCGAGCACGTCACCGAGGAGAACTACTTCTTCCGGCTCTCGGCGCTGGCCGGCGAGCTGGCCGACTGGTTCGCCCGGTGTCCGGACGCGGTACACCCGGCGAGCCGCCGTAACGAGGCGCTGGGCCTGCTGAGGCAGGGGCTCGAGGACTTCTCCATCAGCCGTACGTCCATCGACTGGGGCATCCCGTTGCCGTGGGACCCGGCGCACGTGGCGTACGTCTGGTTCGACGCCCTCGGCTCGTACCTGACCGCGGCCGGTGGCCAGTGGCCCGCCCACCACATCATCGGCAAGGACATCCTGCGCTTCCACACGATCTACTGGCCGGCGATCCTGTTCGCGGCCGGACTCGAACCGCCGCGGCGGATCACCGTGCACGGCTTTCTGCTCGCGCGCGGCGAGAAGATCTCCAAGTCCGGGCTGCGCGGGCTACCGCTGGACGATCTGGTGGCCGAGTTCGGCGTCGACGGGCTGCGCTACCACCTGTTGCGGGACAACCCGGTTGGGCCGGATGGGGACTTCTCGTACGAGGGAATCGTCGCCCGGTACAACGCCGATCTGGCCAACACGCTCGGCAACCTCGTCGCGCGGGTGTGCGCGCTGGTCGTGTCGAAGTGCGCTGGCGTCGGCCCGGCCCCGACTCCAGGCTCGCCGCTGGCGGAGGTGGCCGCGGCGGCCTACGCCGACGCGAATGCGGCCTGGGACGAGGTGCAGCCGGCCGAGGCGCTGGCCGCGGTGTGGCGGCTCGTCGCGGCGACGAACTCGTACCTCGTCGCCGCGGAGCCGTGGAAGCACCCGGCGCCGGAGCGGGTACTCGGCGACGCGCTGGAAGCCCTGCGCATCATCGCCCTGCTCGCCTCCCCGGCGATCCCCGCGTCGGCGGCCGAGATCCGCCACCGCCTCGGCCTCTCGCCGTCCACAGTGGATGATCTCACCTGGGGCGGCTACCCCGGCGGCCTACCGGTCACGAAGGGCGAACCGCTGTTCCCGCGGCGGTAGCTCAGTCGTTCGCGTGCAGGGCCGCGTTCAGCTCGACCGAACCGGCCCGGCGCGGCCGGACCTCGAGGGCGCCGCTGACAGAGTTGCGCAGGAACAGCAGTCCCGACCGACCGGACAGGGTAGCCGCCTTGATCACCTCACCGGTCGGCAGCGTCACCTTGGACCCGGCCGTCACGTAACAGCCGGCTTCGACCACGCAGTCGTCGCCCAGCGAGATACCGATGCCGGAGTTCGCGCCGAGCAGGCAGTGCTCACCGACGCTGACGATCTCCTTGCCGCCGCCGGACAGCGTGCCCATGATGGACACCCCTCCGCCGACGTCCGAGCCGTCACCGACCACCACGCCCGCGGAGATGCGACCCTCCACCATGGACACTCCGAGGGTACCGGCGTTGAAGTTCACGAACCCCTCGTGCATGACGGTGGTGCCGGCGGCGAGGTGGGCCCCGAGCCGCACGCGGTCCGCGTCGGCGATGCGCACCCCGGCCGGTACGACGTAGTCCGTCATCCGCGGGAACTTGTCCACGCCATAGACGGCCACCGACCGGCCCGCCGCGCGCTCGCGGAGGCGCAGTTCGTCCACGCGCTCGACGGGGCATGGGCCGGCCGAGGTCCAGGCCACGTTCGCCAGGAGTCCGAAGATGCCGTCGAGGTTGGCCTGGTGTGGCCGGATCATCCGGTGCGACAGCAGGTGCAGCCGCAGGTACGCGTCCGGCGTGTCGATGGGCGCATCGGCCAGCGAGTCGATCTCCGTGACGACCCTGATCGCGTGCAGACTGGGCAGGTGCCGCTCGCCCAGCAACGCCGGCGGGATGTCGACCGGCCGGTTATCGGCGGGCGGGAGTTCGCCGAGGCCGAGGCTGCCGGACGGGTACCAGACGTCGAGCACCTGGTCCTCGGCGGTCAGGGTGGCCACTCCCACACCCCAGGCAGACGATACGGTGCGCATGACCGGAAACGGTACCGTTGCCGGTCATGGGCAACCCGCTGACCCCCGAGATTCTCGCCGACCCGGTCGCGCTCACCCGAGCACTGGTCGACATCGAGTCGGTGTCGGGCAACGAGCAGGTGATCGCCGACGCGGTGGAGGAGGTGCTGCGGGCAGCGCCGCACCTGCGGGTGGACCGGCTCGGCCATACCGTCGTCGCGCGTACCGACCTGGGTCGGGCACAACGGGTCGTGCTCGCGGGCCACCTCGACACCGTGCCGTTGGCCGGCAACCTTCCGTCGACTGTGGACGGTGAGCTGATTCACGGGTGCGGTACCGCCGACATGAAGTCCGGGGTGGCGCTCG
>Ga0075419_10001586_pt1 | contig 14792 bp, 5 predicted proteins | sample SoiMetdeltSBSDD3_FD_76900 | JGI IMG/M metagenome (GOLD analysis project Ga0075419, IMG submission 76900) | Bulk soil microbial communities from a Populus tree surrounding site in Tennessee, USA - Soil MetaG P. deltoides SBSDD3 | ecosystem: Environmental > Terrestrial > Soil > Tree plantation... | reverse complement strand
GCCGTCGGCCACCGTGATGGTCACGGCAGTGGTGCCGACATCGCCCTCGTCATCGGTGACGAACAGCGTCGCCGTGTAGGTGCCCGGCTCGGAGTAGACGTGCTTCGGGTTGCGTGCCGTCGACTTCGTGCCGTCGCCGAACCGCCAGTCGTAGGTGACCGTCCCGCCGTCCGGGTCGACCGCCGTAGGCCGGAAGCTCACCTGCAGCGGCGCGGTGCCCGACTTCGGGTCGGCCGATGCCTGGACGGACGGGGCGCCCGGACCACTGGTCCGCTCACCGCACGTCGCCGACACCGCTACGCCGGCCGTGGTCTCGAGGCCACCCAGCACCTGGGCCATGAACTCGTCCTCGACGTAGGACTCCTCGACGTGTCCCATCGCGGTGTACCACGAGCGTCCACCGTCGAATCGCTGGCACCACGTGACCGGATGGTCGTCGTCGGTGGAGTTGCCGTCCTCCTCGTTGTAGGTCGACTCGTCGACAGTGGCGAGCACGTGGATGTTGCCGGTGCCCCGCGGGCTGAAGTCGGCCTCACCGACCTCGGCGAATGCGGGCGACTTGAAGTTGTACCACTCGTCGACCCGGTCGTAGCTGCGCGGCAGCCCAGCCGACGACGGATGGGCGTCGTCCTCCACGTGCACGGTCGCGGTCTGGTTCGCCGGGTGGTTGCGGAAGTAGCCGCCCACCAGTCCGCCGTACCAGGTCCAGCTGTACTCCGTGTCGGACGCCGAGTGGATGCCGGCGTAGCCGCCGCCACCTCGGATGTACGACTCGAACGCGTCCTGCTGCTGCGCGTTGAGCACGTCGCCTGTCGTCGACAGGAACACGACCGTGTCGTAGTGCGAGAGCAGTTCGGAACGGAACGCCGTCGCGTCCTCGGTGTGATCGACCTGGAAGCCGTTGTCGTCGCCGAGTTGCTCGAGCGCCGTATGGCCCTCGTCGATCGACGAGTGACGGAAACCGGCCGTCTTCGAGAACACCAGTGTGCGGAAGCTGGCCTGATCGTCGTCGGGCTCGAGCACCTGCACGTTGAACGTCCTCGACACACCGAGCTCGCCGTCGGACACCCGCACCTTCGGTGCGTACTCACCTGGATCGGTGAAGGTGTGGGTCGGGTTCTGCTCCGTCGAGTCCTCCTCGCCGTCGCCGTTGAAGTCCCAGCTGTAGGACAGCTCGTCCTCATCCGGGTCGGACGCCTCGACCGAGAAGCCGACCTCGAGCGGCCCGAACCCGATCGACGGGTCGGCGCTCGCGGCGTCGATCACCGGCGGCTGGTTCTGCGGCTCCTGGCCTGGGCAGCCGGTGCTGCCGTCGACCGAGAAGTACTCGAAGTGGGCTGTACCGCCTGCGCTGTTCACGCCGAGCGTGAACAGACCGAACTTCGGTGCAGCCATGTTGTTCGGAACGGCCGCGCCCAGTGAGGTCCAGGTCGTCCCGTCGAACGAGTACTCGCCGCTGTAGTTGTTGCCCGCCTTGGTGAGTCGCAGCGACACGACCTCGGTGCCCGCGGGCAGCGGGGTCAGCTGCGGCTGCGGCTCCTGGATCGCTCCATTCACCTCAGAGCGCAGCTCGATCCGGTTCAGGGTCGTCTGCTGGTCGTCGGAGATGACGTCGTACTTGACGTAGGTGTCGTCGTCGACGTACGCCAGCAGACCGGCCTGCTCGTAGCCACCACTCAGCTCACCTGCATCGACGCGCGTCTCGATCACCCAGTCCTCGTTGTCGGGTGTCTGGAGGAAGAAGTTGCGCGTCGGAGCCGGATCGCTGTTGGTGTAGATGTCGCCGTTGGTCGTGGTGACGTTGAGCGCACCGTTCGACACGTTGTACAGGCTGTTGTCCTCGCGGACGATGCTGTCCCAGCGCGTCGTGTCGAGACTCGTACCGTCGAACTCGTCACCGGCGCACCCGCACTCGCCGCCCGGCACCTCGCCGTTGAGCAAGAACTGGTCGAACGACACCGTGTCGCCCTGACCATCGGCCTGCGGTCCGAAGGCGAACAACCCGAAGTCGGGCGACGCCATCGGGTTCGCGACCGGAGCCGGGAACGCCGACCAGGTCGAGCCGTCGAACGAATATTCGCCGGAGTAGTTGTTACCGGCCTTGGTCAGACGCAGCCAGTAGTTCGTCGTGCCTTCCGGGACGTCGATGTTGTCCTGTGGGTTCGCGACGACCCCACCGACCTCGGACCGCAGCTCGATCCGATTGATCCGCGTGTTGCCCGCATCCGAGATCGGATCGAGCTTCACGTAGTTGTCGCCGTCCTGGTAGGCGATCAGGCCGCCTTGACCGTAGCCGCCGTTGATCGTGCCGGACACCTTCGTCTCGATCGTCCAGTCGGAGTCAGCGTGACTGGCGTCTTGGAGGATGAAGTTGTTCGGCGGCGGGTTGGTGTCGCCGGTGTAGATGTCACCAGGCGAGGTCGTGATCGTCAGCTGGCCGCCGGCGACCGTGTACTCGCTCGGAACATCGCGGACGATGGCGTCCCAGCGCGACTTGTCCAGGCTCGAGCCGTCGAAGGCGTCGCTGAAGCCACTGCCGCTGCCGCCGCCACCGGTGGCCGAGTCCGGGTTGAACCGGATCCAGTCGAAGTGCGCGACGGGGAACGACGGTGCCTGGTCGGACAGTGCTGCCGGCCCGATCCGTGGGTTGTCGAACGTCGCCAGTGACGCCGGCCGTCCGACCGGGAGGAAGTCCGTACCGTCGAACGAGTAGAAGGCAGTCAGCTGCTGCCCGTCGGAGACGATCCGGACCCAGTAGGTCAGCGGCGACTGGTCGGGGATCCCGCCCAGCTTGTCCGCGGCCTCGTTGCGTGGGTTGCCGTTGGACTCGTAGATGAACTCGAAGTCACGCGCACCACCGGCATGGATCATGTGCACCGACGCCCAGTTGTCGTCGTCGGAGTACACGCGCAGACCCGCCTGGTGGTAGTTCTCGGTCAGCGGATCCGTCGTGATCTTCGCCGTCACCTGGACGTCGCCGGCCGGCAGCGGCTGTACGACGATGTTGCGCGCACTCGTACCCGGCCCATAGATCGAGCCGTTGTCGATCGGGACGTTCAGGTTGCCGCCGGACACCGTGGGTGGCCGGGTGTTGTCGGGCCTGATCACCGTCCATCGGTTCGTGTCGAGCGCGTCACCGTCGAACTCGTCGGAGCGCACGCCCGTCGGGCACTGGCCGCCACCCGCACCGGTGACGCGAACCTCCACCGTGGCGGTGGACTGGCCACCGTCCGGGTCGGTCGCGGTCACGCTGGCCGAGTAGGTGCCGGGGTTCTGGTAGGTGTACGTCGGGTTCTGCTCGGTCGACGTGTCGTCAGTGGTGCCTGCGACGCCGAAGTCCCACGCGTACGTCAGGGCACCGCCCTCGGGATCGGTCGCCTCGGCGGTGAACTGGACCGCCAGCGGTGCTTGACCCGTGGTCGGATCGGCGCTCGCGGTCACCTCGGGCGCGGCCGTGGTGGCTGCTCCCTTGCCGAGGAACTGGATCCAGTTGAGGTTCATCAGCCCGCCCTGGTCCGTCGGATGCCGGAACACGAAGAACAGCTCGTGCGTGCCGGCGAGCGGACTGGTCAGCGGCAGGTTGACGTTGGTCCACGACTGCCAGCCGCCGGTGGGCGCGATGGTGTCGGTCTCCGCCACCAGGGGTCCGTCGGCTGCGTCGGCGTGAATCTCGATCTTCCCACCGGCTCCACCGGAGGCGACGCGGAACCGCAGGCTGTCGATGTCCTTGAGGTTCATCGGGTCGAACGACACGTAGTCGCCGTTCTCGATGAAGCCAATGTTCTGGCCACCGCCGGTGTCTGTGGTGGTCTCGGTCTGCACGCCGGGGTCGCCGCCGCCGGTGGTGCCAGGTGCGCGACCGGTCGACGTGAAGAACTCGGCCTGCTGCCGCTTGCGCCGCAGCAGCGCCTCGTCACGTCCGGTGATCGCGCCCGCACCGCCGGCCTGCGCCTTGTCGGTGTAGACGGCTTCGATCACGGTGAACGTGTTGGCGCCCTCGCCGTGGCCGCCCGCGTTGAGGGTCTCGAAGGTACCGGAGCAACCGGTCTTCTCATCCACCTCATGCGCGTGCTGGTCGTGGCCGAGCGAGATGTTGAGCGTCACGTCGGCGCAGTTGATCGTCCCGCCGGCCGTGCTGCCGTCCTCGGCGTCGGTGACCGTGATCTCGTACGGCACCTGGTCACCGAACTCGGCGAACTGGCCGTTCTCCGGGATGTTGATGGTCACCTCGGGGGCGGTGTTGCCGACGACGATCTCGATGTTGTCGACGCCGGTCTGCCCGGACTGGTCGGTCACCCGCAGGGACGCGGAGTACGTGCCGGCAGCCGTGTAGGTGTGGACCGGGTTGACGTCGTTCGAGTGCGCCGAGCCGTCACCGAAGTCCCACTCGTAGGTCAGCGAGGTGCCGTCGGGGTCGATCGAGCCCTCGCTGGAGAAGGTGACCTCGAGCGGCGGCTGACCGCTGGTCGGCGTCGCCGCGACGTGCGCGATCGGACGCCGGCCGGCGCCGACGTAGTCGATCCGGTAGACACCCGAGTCGGCGTTGTTGCCGCCGAAGCCCGAGCCCCACTCGATCAGGTAGAGCGAGCCGTCCGGACCGAAGTCCATGTCCATCGGCCGCTTGTAGCACCCGTTCGCGCCGGCGTTCTGCTGGCAGCCGGCCGCGCCGAGGTAGGGGAACTGACGCACGTCGGTCGCGTCGCCTTGACCATTGAGCGTGACGTGCTTGATCCAGCCGTTGTTCCACTCGCCGATGAACCACTCGTCGTCGTAGTACGCCGGGAACTGGCTCGGCGGACCGGTCGGGTCGTAGTGGTACCGCGGTCCGCCGGTCGGAGCGCCACCCGTACCGAGGCCCGGGAACCGGTTGTCGGTCTCGGAGTAGCCCATCCACATCGTCGCCGGACGGGCCGTCGGCAGGTTGGTCTGCCCAGTGTTGTTGGGCGAGTTGTTGACCGGGTTCGCGCAGTTGAAGGGCGCGCCGTAGGTGATCGGCGTCGTCGAGAAGTCCGCGTCGTTGTACGGCGTGTTCTGGCGGACACAGTAGGGCCAGCCGTAGTTGCCGGGGCTAGTGACCGCGTTGAACTCGACACTGCCCTGCGGGCCCTTGCCGGGCACGGTGGCTCCGGCGTCGGGGCCGTAGTCGCCCATCAGGAGCCAGCCGGTCTCCGGGTCGACGGTGAATCGGAACGGGTTCCGGAAGCCCATGGAGAAGACCTCGGGCCGGGTCTGTGCCGTGCCCTGCGGGAACAGGTTGCCGTTCGGAATCGTGTACGTCGAGCCGACGCCGGGTGGCGTGCCGGGGGCGATGTTCTGGATCGGCATCACCCGCAGGAACTTGCCGTTCAGGTTGTTGGTGTTCGCCGCGGTGCGCTGCGCGTCCCACGCCTGCCGGCCCGGACGCTCGTCGATCGGCGCGAAGCCGTCGGACGCGAACGGGTTGGTGTTGTCGCCGGTGGAGACGTAGAGACTGCCGTCGGGACCGAAGTAGAGCGACCCGGAGGAGTGGCAGCACTCGTCGCGCTGATGTGTCCAGGTCAGAATGACCTGTTCAGAGCTCATGTCGATCGAGTTGCCGACGACCTTGAACCGCGACACGCGTTGCTCGAGTGAGGATTGCGGAAGCGCGGAGTACGCCAGATAGATCCAGCCGCTCTGCTCGAAGTCCGGCGCCAGTTGCATGCCGATCAGGCCGTTCTCCTGGCCGGTGTAGACCGGGATCGTGCCGGCCGTGAGGGTCTGCTGGGTCTCCGGCAGCCACACTCGCACGGCGCCGTTGCGCTCGGTGAAGAACACCCGACCGCTCTCGTCGACGTCGAGCTCGAACGGGTTCTCGGTGTCGTCGTCGATCGTGATCTTCTCGAAGTCCTCGGGACCAGGCGTCGCCTCGCGCGGCTCGCCGCAGTCGGCCGGCACGGCACGCGTCGCCGTGCGGATGCCACCGAGGATGTGCTGCCGGTACTCCGGCTCGCTGAACGACGCGTCGGTGTGGCCCATGCCCGTGTACCACATGCGGCCGCCGTCGAAGTCCGAGCACCAGGCGATCGGGTGGTCGTCGTCGGTGGCGTTGCCGTCCTGCTCGTCGTACGTCGACTCGTCGACCGTCGCGAGCACGTGGACGCCGCTGTCACGCGGGCTGAAGTCGGTGCCGCCGCCACCCACGACCGGGTTGACGGGGGACTGGTAGTTGTACCACTCGTCGGTGCGCGTCCAGCGGGTCGGCAGACCGGCCGTGGACGGCTCGTCGGGGTCGGTGATGTCGACCGAGGCGGTCGGCGTGCCCGGGGGATGGTTGCGGAAGTAGCCGCCCAGCATCTCGCCGTACCAGGGCCACGTGTACTCGGTGTCGGCCGCGGCGTGGATGCCGACGTAGCCGCCACCGGCCTGGAAGTACCGCTCGAACGCGGCCTGCTGCGCATCGTTGAGCACGTCACCGGTCGTGGAGAGGAACACCACGGCGTCGTACTGCGCGAGGTTCGCGTCGGTGAAGGCCGCGGCGTCCTCGGTGGCGTCGACGTTGAAGCCGTTGTCGGTGCCGAGTTGCTCGATCGCGGCGATTCCGGGGCCGATCGAGCCGTGCCGGAAGCCGGCGGTCTTCGAGAACACGAGGATGTTCTCGAGTGCGAACAACTGCGCATCGGCGGCGTCCGCCTGGATCGACGGCGTCTTCGCGCCGGCCGGCTTCGCCGCGGTCGACTTGGCGGTCGTCGACTCGGCGGCCCCTGAACCATGGCCATGGGCGCCCTCGCCAGGGTGCGCTTGTGCCGGTGCCAAGCTGAGCGGGCCGGTCACCAGCGCCATGCACGGGGCGACGACCAGCAACGCCAGCTTTCGCCACGGCTTCATGACGCATCCTCCGAACACCAGGTCCGTATGCGTCGGCGGCTCGGGGCTCTCCGGCATGGGTTGGATCTGGATGCACGCATCGTGCTTCTCCTCGAGAGTGGCCGCGCCTGGTGGCGCAGGTGGGCGGGACGCGAGAAGAGACCGGCATCGCGCTGAACCCGAGTGAGCACGCCTTGCGGGCGAAGGTTTTTCCGAGAGGTAACGAAACTATCGCCTTGAGCCAACCCCTCCGATGATGCTGGTCCCTAAAGTTACGGCCTGGTTACGGCTAGTAGCAATAGTCACAGGCGAACTTTCGAAAGTAATCTTCGAAACGGAGCGACCGACTCCGCTCAACTCCCGAGCTCCCTACGGGGTCCAACGACCGATGGCACCGGTCCTTCGGCCATGCCCTTGTGGGCCTGCTGCCCCGACCTCCGGTCCTGCGCGGATGCCGGTCGACTCTCGTGAGTGGATCCGGTGCGCAGGAGGGTTGAGACAGGGGACCTCGCACAAGGAGGCTCGTGATGCGTAAGAAGGTTCTGGTCCTCGGTTCCAACTTCGGAGGAATGACCGCCGCATTGGCGGTCCGGCATGAACTCGACGGCGATGTCGACGTCACGGTGGTCTCGGCCAGTGACCACTTCCTGTTCAACCCGAGCCTGATCTGGCTGCCGTTCGGCAAGCGGAACAGCGCCGACATCACCTTCCCGGTGGCCCCGACGCTCGAGACGCACGGGATCGAGTTCGTCCATGCCGCGGCCAGCCGACTCGACCCGGTCAACCGGACGGTCGACCTCGATGACGGCCGGCGGCTCGGCTACGACTACCTCGTCGTCGCGACGGGCTATCGCAACTTGAACGACGTCGTCCCCGGTTTCCGCGAGAACGCGAACACGATCACCACGCTGCCGGACGCCGAGCGCACAGCAGCCGCCTGGCGGCGCTACCTGGCGGATCCAGGGGACATCGTGGTCGCGGCGACCCAAGGGGCAGGCTGCTTCGGCGCGGCGTACGAGTTTCTGTTCAACGTCGCGTACCAGCTCCGCAAGGCGAAGCTTCACGACCGGGTCAAGCTGACCTACGTGACGGCTGAGCCGTTCCTCGGGCACTTCGGCATCGGCGGACTGCCGCACGGTGAGCAGCTGCTGCGCATGTTCCTGAAGAAGGAGGGCATCGACGCTCGCATCTCGGTAGCCATCGACCACATCGACGACGGTGCGGTCGTCCTCGCCGACGGGGACACGCTGCCGTTCGCGTTCAGCATGATGGTGCCACCGTTCCTGGGCCAGGAGTTCCTGCTACGTGCCGACGGGATCGCCGACGAGAAGGGCTACGTCAGGGTGCGAGGCACCTACCAGAGCGAGAAGTACGACGACATCTACGCGGTCGGAGTGGCCGCCGCCGTCGATGTACCGTGGCAGACGCCAACGCCGGTCGGGATTCCCAAGACCGGCTTCCCGACCGAGGTGATGGCCCATACGGCGGCTGCCAACATCGCAGCGCAGATCCGAGGCGAGCAGCCGACCGAGACCAAGGCGTTCGGCGACATCAAGGCCATCTGTGTCATGGACGCCGGCAACAACGGCGTGATCATCCTGGCCGACAAGATGCTGCCGCCTCGCAAGCACGGTGTGCTCATCCCGGGTCCGCAGGCCCATCTGATGAAGCTCGGCTTCGAGAAGTACTTCCTCTGGAAGATGCGCCACGGCTACATCCAGCTGCCGTGATCGGAGCGGAGAGACACAGGCGATGTGTGCTGTGTTCTCTAGCGTTATCGCTATACAACGCAGCACGCATCTGCGCTAGCTTCTGCAATCTATAGCGTTATCGGTATAGAATGAAGCATGGCTAGCTCTGAGGGTTGGGCCACCGTGCTCTCGATTGCAGACGAGCAGTGGGGCCTCGTGACCACGCAGCAGGTGGATGCCACCGGCGTTGCCTGGTCAACGCTGTCGCGGCAGTTGCGGTCCGGGCGGCTGGAACGAGTCGCGCATGGCGTGTATCGGGTCCGGGGTGCCGGCGAGGTCGACCATCTGGCGCTGCGGGCCGCCTGGCTCCAGCTTCGCCCGGCGGTGCCGGCGTGGGAGCGAAGTCCTGAGGGCGGCGTGGTGTCGCACCGGTCGGCGGCCGCCCTGTACGGGATCGGGCATCTGCCTGCCGACGTGCACGAGTTCACTCTGGCGCGTCGCAGGCAGACGCGCCGAGCTGATGTCCGCCTGCACCGAGGCGACGTGGACGATGCCTGGATCGACCTGCGGGGGCTGCTGGTGACTCGTCCGAGCCGGATTGCGGCCGATCTGCTCGCCGAACGCGCGGACCCAGGGGCGGTGGCCCAGCTGATTTCGGATGCGCTGCGAGACGGGTACGACGATCCGAGCACGGTGGCAAGCGCCATCGCTCCTTACGCGACGACGTACGGCATGCGTCGTGGCGATGGACTCGCCGTGCTGCGGTGGCTGCTCGAGCTCAGCGGTGACACCGACCGCGAGGCATGGCTTCAGGCGGCGACTGCATGACGGACGCTCAGCCGCAATACAGAACGCCGCAGGCCGCGCGCCAAGGTGTGACCGACAGACCGACAGATTGCGTCAACTGGCGGATGAAGGTCCGTGGCAGCTCGCCGACCTTCAGCGGCAGTACGCCTACGACCAGCTCGTCGAACGGCTGTACCGGATCGACGATCAGTGGGTGATCAAGGGAGCGACCGCGCTGCTGGCTCGTCGAGTGTCAGTCCGGCACACCGTCGACATCGACGTCTTCCGAGCTGGATCGATCGCCGATGTCGAGCGGAAGGTACGAGAGGCCGCCCGCCTCGACATCGGCGACTGGATGCGATTCGAGGTCGGCCGATCGGTCTCTGTGCTTGCCGCCGGCGCCCAAGGTGCTCGCGTAAGAGTCAGGTCCTCTGTTGGGACGAGGCTGTGGACGTCCTTTCAGATCGACATGGTCTCCGATGGGATCGTGATGACCGGGGAGTCCGATGAGGTTCCTCCACTGACCGTCATGGCGGACGAGCGGACCGCGTGGAGGGCCTACCCGTTGGTCGATCATGTGGCCGACAAGGTTTGCGCGATCATCGAGCGTCATGACGGGCGTCCCTCTACCCGATACAAGGATCTCGTCGACCTGGTGGCGATCGCGATGCGCGGCCGCGTCGAGGCGACAGCGCAAACCGAGGCGTTGGCAAGCGAGGCAGAACGTCGCGCGCTCCGCTGCCGGCGCGGTTCGAGGTGCCCGACCGCAGCCTGTGGGAGCCGGGTTATCGGATGGAGGCTAGCCGCACGACCGGCCTCCCGGCCCGCACCGTCGACGACGCCCTCGTCGTCGTACGGCCCTTCCTCGACCCGGTGCTCGACGGAACTGTGGCTGGAACGTGGAACCCGAAGCATGCTCGGTGGGAGCAACGGGCCTGATGCCCGGCGTTGCTTCCCGGCTAGCCGTTTCGGCTCGCGTCACCGGGGACTACGTTTGGCTGGTCGGGTCAGCCGTTGCCTCCGCCGCCGTGGCCGCCAGCGTGGCCGGGCGGCCCTCCGCCGGGCGGCCCCCCACCGTTCCCACCGCCGGTGGGTCCGGGGCCGGGCGGTGGCCCGCCGCCCTGCCCACCGCCACCGGTGTGAGGCGGCCCAGTCGGCCCGCCGTTGCCCTCGCCACCGCCGCCGTTTCCATTGCCGTTATGGACGGGCGGTGGTGGCGGCACGTAGCCGGTCGATGGGTAGATCGTGACGACCTGGCCCTGGTATGCCTGTGCGCCGGAGCCCGGGTCGGTGTAGGCAACCGTGCCGGCGGCGTAGCTGGAGTTGACGTACGCGCCGACGGCCGGCTCGAAGCCGTGGTCGCGAAGCGCCTTCTTGGCCTGGTCGATCGGCATGCCGCCGAGCGCCGGGACGGTCTGGACCTTGCCGCCGATCTTGCTCTGGTCGGGTCTGACGAAGTCCTTGTCCGGCAGCCATTTCTGGATGACGCCCATCGCGGCCTTCCACATCGGTCCGGCCAGGGTCGATCCGAAGGCGATGTCCGCGGTGACGGGTGTCGGTCCGATGGTCTGGCCGGTGAGGCTCACCCAGTGGCCCTCGCTGTTCGCACCGGCGATCATCGCGGCCGTCGACAGGCTCGCGGTGTAGCCCATGTACCACACCGACATGTTGTTCTGGATGGTTCCCGTCTTGGCGGCCGAGGGCACGTTGAGCCCGGTGTGGCCGAGGTCGTAGCCGAAGCCGCCAGGCTCCTGCACCCCGCGGAGGATGTCGTTGACGGTGTCGGCGACGGCCCTGCGCATCACCCGGTGACACTGCTTGTCGACGGTGATCACCGAGTTGCCGTATCGGTCGAGGATCCCGGTGATCGGGTACGGCTGGCAGAACGTCCCCCGCGCCGGGAAAGTGGCGTACGCGGCGGCCATCGAGAGCGGATTCGTGTCCGCGACACCGAGCGTGAAGGGGCCGACGTCAACGGGACTCCGGGGCACCGGATGGTCGGTCGTCGTCGGCAGGGTGATCCCCATCTTCTCGGCCATGTGGACTGCTGGGCAGACGCCGACCAGTGCCTCGAGCTGCGCGTAGTAGGTGTTGATCGACAGCCGGGTGCCGGTGTACATGTTGAAATTCCCACTGCCGGTCGAGCTCGAGACGTTCCAAGCCTCCGGGTTGGTCTCGCCGTTGCACATCCGATAGGTGCCGCCGGGGATCGTCATCGACGCGGGGGAGTTGAACGACGTACTGGTCGGGTAGCCCTTCTTGAGGGCGGCCGCGAGTACGAACGCCTTGAAGGTCGACCCGGCCTGGAAGCCTCTGGCGTCGCCGTACTTGTGCGGCACGACGTAGTTGAGGTACGTCTCGCCGTCCTTCCGCTTGCTGCCCATCGGCCGAGACTGCACGAGCGCGCGCACCTCGCCGCTGCCCGGCTTGACCATGGCCAGCGCGCCGATCGCGTTGTCGGTCGGGTAGACGTGCGAATCGACCGCCTGCTGTGCGGCTCGCTGGAAGCGCAGGTCGAGCGTGCTCTGGATGGTCAGCCCCGCGGTCTCCAGCCGGTACTCCCGCTCGTTCCGGGTGTTGCCCAGGTACGGCTGACTCAGCAACCACTGGCGGAGGTAGTCGCAGAAGAACGGGGCCACCGTGCTGACGCAGCCGTTCGGTGTGGTGTGCAGGTCCAGACCGAGTGGGGCGTTGTAGAGCGCCTGCGCCTGGCCGGTGCCGATGATGTGGAGCTGGGCCATCCGGGCGAGGACCGTGTTGCGCCGGTCCTTGGCCGCCACAGGGAACTGGGCCGGGTTGTACGCGCTCGGGTCCTGGACCAGGCCGGCCAGCGTCGCCGACTGCTTGACGTTCAGCTCCGACGGCTTGACCGAGAAGTAGTGGTGGGCGGCCGCGTCGATGCCGTAGGCGCCGTCGCCGAAGTACGCCATGTTGAGGTAGTCGTCGAGGATCTGGTCCTTCGTGTGCGACTGCTCGTAGGCCACGGCGTACTTCAACTCGCGGATCTTCCGGGCGTACCCCGCGAACCCCGTGTCAGCCGTGTCCGCCGCGCGCTGCTTCTTCGTGGTGGCCTGGGACAGCAAGATCATCTTGACCAGCTGCTGGGTGATCGACGAGCCGCCCTGGACATTGTTCCCGGCGACGTTGTTGATCAGCGCCCGGATGGTGCCCTTGATGTCCAGCGCACCGTGCTCGTAGAAGCGGTAGTCCTCGATCGCGACGATCGCCCGCTGCATGATCGGCGCGATCTCGTCGAGCGTGACGTCCTGCCGGTTCTCGCGGTAGAAGTACGCGATCGGCTTGCCGTGGACGTCGAGCACGGTGCTGCGCTGGGCGACCGGTGTGTTCTGCAACTGCAGCGGAAGGTCGTCGAACCCCTTCGCGACGTTCTCGGTCGTGACGCCGACCAGGCTCACGAACGGCAGCAGCAGACCCGCGACGAGGACGCCGCACATCGCGCTGACGCTCGCCATGGTGAGCAGGTGGCGGCCGATCTTGGGGCCGCCGCTCGGCGAGTTGGGTGACGTCATGTCACCGACCGGAATCCCGCGGCATCGGGGCGATGCCAGACATCATGAGGGCGTCGAAAATCATGCCAGCGTCCCCTTGAGGGCGAGCGGCTGCCGGCCAACCCCATCCCCGACAACCCGCAGGTAGTGCCACAGTACCTGGCGTCCGGACTGATGAAAGGGCCTCAGCTGCTACGTCGGGGTCCGGCTCAGGTGGCGCTCCGGACCGTAACGCGACTCGTCCGCGGTCGCGGCGACAATGCGCGCGCGACCGCGGACGAGACGGATGGCTACTTGCCGACGGTGATGCTCACCTTGCCGCCGGTCGACAGCGTCGTGCCCGGAGCCGGGCTCTGCTCGAGCACGACCCCGACCTGCGTGGACTTGACGCGCGTGACGGTCCCGACCGCGCAGTTGGCAGCGGTGATGTCCGCTTGGGCCGCGGCCTGCGTCTTGCCGACGACGGACGGCACCACGCACTGGCCCGCTGGCGGCGGTGTGGTGCCGCTGCCGGTGTCCACCGCGTAGACGAACGACGAGCCGCCCGTACCGCCGAGGACGGCGGTCCCGAAGTAGGCCGTCCCGCTGTCGGCCGAGAACCGTGGCTGCGAGTAGAGGATCTGGTTGCCGCCGTTCTCGTTCGGCAGGTCGAGCTGCCACCGGAGCTTGCCGGTTGCCGCGTTCCAGGACTTGACCGTTCCGGGCTGACCGAAGTTGGGCCGGCTTCCGGCGACGACGACGCTGCCGTTCGGGCTCACCGCGGGGTGGTCGATGATCGAGCCGTCGGAGAAGGTCCAGCGCGGCTGGCCCGTCGAGGTGACGGCGTCGAGGTAGCTGAGGCTGCGCGAGAAGTAGACCGAGCCGTCCGGCCCAACACTCGGCGCGGACATCCCGTTCGACGGAGCCGGCGACTTCTGCCAGAGCACGTTCCCGTTGGCCGGGTCGACCCGGTACAGGCTCCAGCCGTTCGCGCCGCCCATCCCGGTCAGGTAGAGGCTGCCGTCCGGGCCGGTCACCGGCTGCCGCTGCTGCTGCATGATCTGGTCGTCACTGCCCCCGAGCGGCTTCGCCCACTGCTGGGCTCCACCCAGGCCCAGACCGAACATCGTGCTCGGCCCAGAGCCCTGCTCGTCGAAGGCGGCGAAGAGTCGCCCGTTGCCGAAGGCGATCTCGGCGCCGAGTTGGCCGGTCTCGGCGAACTTCGGGTTGCCCGGGTTGTTCCAGAGCAGCTGACCGCTCGGCGAGAGCGCGAAGGCGCCGAGGCCGCCGATGTCAGAGATCGCGTAGATGTTTCCGTCCGGTCCGACCGTCGGCCCGGAGATCACGCCCTGGCCCGATGCGGCCGGCTCGGTGAACGTCCATCGGATCGAGCCGCTCGGGGCGATCGCGGTGACCGTGTGCATCGAAGCGACGTACACCGTGCCGTCGGAGCCGATCGAGGGTCCGCCGTCGGAGGCCACCGACGGCACGGTCCACTTGAGGCCGCCGTCGGCGGTCAATGAGTAGACGTTGCCGGTCGAGCTCGCGACGACCACTCCGCCGTCGGGGCCCACAGCCGGCGGCTGCGACACATACTGGCCGCCCACCTCGAACCGCCACTTGACGGTGGCTTGGCTCGTCGTCTGCGTTGCGGAGTCGGTTTTACCGGTCGGAGCTGCTGATCCGGGTGCGGCCGTCGCGAGGACGGTGGCACCGATCAGGCCGACGATCGACGCAACGCCGAGGCGTGCCCGATATGTGTGCATGGAAGAGTTCTCTCCTCGTTGGCGGGGTGACCGGCGACAGGCATGAGCTGCCGCAATCGGCCGAGGGGTGGGTACTTGTCTTTTCAACTAGTTGAAACGGTCAATACGTTCCCGAAAGTCGACCGAGTGACTCGACTCACGGCTGGATCGCCGAGGGATCCGCAGGTGCCATAGCGCGCTAGGGAGCTGTCGGTGGTCCGAACCAGGTGGTGAGCGCCTCGGCGATTCCCTCGTGG
>Ga0075419_10001584_pt1 | contig 14794 bp, 14 predicted proteins | sample SoiMetdeltSBSDD3_FD_76900 | JGI IMG/M metagenome (GOLD analysis project Ga0075419, IMG submission 76900) | Bulk soil microbial communities from a Populus tree surrounding site in Tennessee, USA - Soil MetaG P. deltoides SBSDD3 | ecosystem: Environmental > Terrestrial > Soil > Tree plantation... | reverse complement strand
GGCTCGGGCTCCTCGACGAGCTCGGCGACGACCGGCGGCATGTCCAGGAAGGTCGGGATCAGGTAGTCGGTGAAGCTCGCGTTCGCGATCACGCCGTCGCGTACCTGGATCTCCTCCATCAGCGCGAGGCCGAGGCCCTGCGCGGTGCCGCCCTCGATCTGACCCTCGACCGCGGTGCGATCGAAGGCGTGACCCACGTCCTGCGCGGTGCCGATCCAGACGACCCGCGTGAGCCCGAGCTCGACGTCGACCTCCACGACGGCTCGCATCGCCGCGACCGCGAAGGCGACGTGGGACCGGTCGCCCTCCACCTGGCCTGTCTCCGGGTCGAGCGGGAAGGTCCGCGGGTGCCGGTACACGCGCTCGACGTCCACGTCCCCGCCGGTCCGCGCGCGCTCCTCGAGCGCGGCCCGGCAGGCGAGCTGCACGGCGCCGGCCGCCATCCACGTCATCCGTGAGGCCGAGGTCGACCCCGAGGACCCGACGCGGGCGGTCGAGCCGCCGACGAGCGTGACGTCCTCGGTCCCCAGCTCCTTCCGCGCGACGCGGAGCATGACGTCGGTGACGCCCTGCCCGACCTCCGCCGCAGCGCAGTGCACCTCGGCGCTGCCGTCCGCACTCAGCCGGACCCGGGCCGCGCACGAGTCGTCGAAGCCCTCCGAGTAGCAGAGGTTCTTCAAGCCCACGGCGAACCCGACCCCGCGGCGCACGCCCTCGCCGCGCGTCGTGTTCCCCGATCCTCCGGGAAGGCGGATCGCCTCGCGCGGCAAGGCCTCGGGCTCGGGGACCGGGATGGCAGCGGCGCGGCGGATCACCTCCTTCGTCGGAAGCGAGCCCGTGACGACCTGTCCCGTGGGGAGCACTCCACCCGGCTCGAGCGCGTTCAGGAGCCTGAGCTCGACGGGGTCGATGTCGAGCGCGTCCGCGAGCCGGTCCATCTGGGCCTCGGCGGCGAACGTCGCCTGCACCGCGCCGAACCCGCGCATCGCGCCGCACGGCGGGTTGTTCGTGTAGACGGCGGTCCCCTCGATGGAGACGTTCTCGACGGCGTACGGCCCGACCGCGAAGCAGCAGGCGTTCGCGAGCACGGCCGCGGTGCTCGAGGCGTAGGCCCCGCCGTCGAGCCGGATGCGGACGCGGACGGAGACGAGCCGCCCCTCCCGCGTCGCCCGGTGCTCCGCATGGATCCTCGCCGGGTGCCGGTGGATGTGGCCCACGAACGACTCCTCGCGGTTGTACGACATCTTCACCGGGCGGCTCGTGCGCAGCGCGAGGAGGGCCGCGTGGACCTGGACGGAGAGGTCCTCGCGCCCGCCGAACGCGCCCCCGACGCCCGCGAGGTGGATCCGGACCATCTCCGCCGGGAGCCCGAGGCACGGCGCGACCTGGTCGCGATCGACATGGAGCCACTGCGTCGCGACGTGGATGTCGACGCCGCCCTCGCCATCGGGGATCGCCAGCCCGGACTCGGGACCGAGGAACGCCTGGTCCTGCTGGCCGACGTCGTACGTCCCGGACACGGTCACGTCCCCCTCGGTTTCCGGGTCGCCGCGGCGGATCACCAGCGAGCGGACGACATTCGGGCGGGGGTCGTCGCGGAACCCGTGGCCCGCGGTGGGGCGGCCAGGGTGCAACGGCTCGAGCTCGGTGGCGAGCTCGGGGTCGACGACCGGCTCGAGGAGCTCGTACTCGACCCGGACCGCGGCGGCTGCGCGCCTCGCCTGCTCGGGCTCCTCCGCCGCGACGAGCGCGACTGCCTCGCCGAAGTAGCGCACGCGGCCGATCGCGAGCACGGGCTGGTCCGCGAACTCGAGCCCGTAGGTCTTGGCACCCGGGACGTCCTCGTGCGTCAGCACCGCGTGGACGCCCGGCAGGAGGAGGGCTTCGGAGACGTCGATCGAGAGGACTCGTGCGTGCGCGTGCGGGCTACGCACCGTCTGCCCCCACAGCATCTCCGCCACCTCGAGGTCGCTGGCGTACGCGAACTCGCCGGTCACCTTGGGGACGGCGTCGTGGCGCGTCAGCGTCGACTCGGCGCGGCCGCGCCGGAGGGTACGAGCCGGCGCGGTCATGACTCGGCCGCCAGCTGGACTGCCGCGACGATCTTCCCGTAGCCGGTACAGCGACAGAGATTGCCGGAGAGCGCCTCGCGGATCTCGTCGACGCTCGGGTCGGGAACCCGGCGCAGGAGGTCGGCAGCGGCGACGACGAGCCCCGGCGTGCAGAAGCCGCACTGCACCGCTCCGGTCTCGACGAACGCCTCCTGGACGCGATGCAGCCTTCCGCCGTCCGCGAGCCCCTCCACGGTCACGACCTCGTGCCCGTCGGCCTGAGCGGCGAGAACGAGGCAGGCGCAGACGAGAGTCCCGTCGAGCAGCACCGAGCACGAGCCGCATTCGCCCTGCTCGCACGCATTCTTCGAGCCCGGGACGCCGAGCCGGTCCCGAAGCGCGGTGAGGAGGCTCTCGCCGGCCCAGACGTCGGCCTCGCGCGGCTCTCCGTTGACCGTGAGCGAGACCCTCACGGCAGGCCCCCTCGCCGTAGCGGATCGGCCCAAGTTGCAACTTGTAACTTGGAGCGAAGACCCCACGCCCAGAGCCGGTCTCGAGCTGCGAGCGACCAAGTTGCAACGTGTAACTTGCGCCTGCGCAACGTCACGCGAGGCACCTCTCGAGCGCGCGCGCCGCGAGGACCCGTAGCGCGTGGCGGCGGTACGCGGCGGTGCCGCGCACGTCGTCGATCGGGCTGGCCGCGGCGGCGACGCGATCCGGGAAGTCCCTTGCGTCGTCGAGAGGGCAGGCGACGAGCCCGGGGACGGGCCCTGCGGAGCCGAAGGACGCTCTCACCTCCCCGCGCTCGCGGTCCGCGACGAGGGCCAGCGAGCAGACGGCGATGACCATCGCGTTCCGCGGGCCGACCTTCATGAACGTCTGAGGCTGGCCGCCCGGGGAGACGTGCGCCGCAACGATCAGCTCGTCGTCCGCGAGCGCGTTCCGCTTCGGGCCGACGAGGAACTGCTGCAGGGGGAGCCTCCGGGAGCCCCGCACGCTCGCGACCTCGACCTCGGCCCCCTCGACGAGCAGCGGCGGCAGCGCGTCTCCCGCGGGCGAGGCCGTGCCGAGGTTGCCGCCGATCGTCCCCCGGTTACGGATCTGCGGCGAGCCCACGGTCCGCGAGGCCTCCGCGAGCGCGGGCAGCGACGCCGCGAGGCCGTCGCGCAGCGCCTCGTCGAAGGTGAGCCCCGACCCGAGCCGGAGCGAGCCGTTCGCCCGCGACCAGCCTCGGAGCTCCGCCACCTCGTTCAGGTTGAGCACGGTCTCGGGCCGCAGGCGGTCGAAGTTGAGGGCGACCATGACGTCCGTCCCGCCCTGGATCGGGACCGCGTCCGGATGCTCCGACTTGAGCCGGAGCGCTTCCTCCAGCGAGCGAGGCGTGAGGACGTCCACCGGCTCAAGCGTATTACGCTCCTCACCATGGACGCCCTCCGCCGCCGCCTCGCCGTCGCCCGGGGCGACGAGCCGGCTGACCTCGTCGTCCGCGGCGGCACCGTCCTCTCCGTCTTCACCCGCGAGTGGCTCGAGACCGACGTCGCGATCGTCGACGGCGTCGTCGCAGGACTGGGCGACTACGAGGGCTCGGAGGTGCTCGACGCCTCGGGCAGCTGGATCGCGCCGGGATTCATCGACGCGCACATGCACCTCGAGTCGACGAAGCTGCTGCCGGACGAGTTCGCGCGCCTCGTCCTGCCGCTCGGCACCACCGCCGTCGTCGCCGACCCGCACGAGCTCGCGAACGTCCTCGGCACCGACGGCGTGCACTGGCTGCTCGACGCCTGCGTCGACCTGCCGCTCGACTTCTTCTTCATGGCCTCGTCGTGCGTCCCCGCCTCGGCGTTCGAGTCACCGCGCAGGCCGCTCTCGACCGGCGACCTCGAGAGCCTGCTGCGGCGGAAACGCGTGCTCGGAGTGGCCGAGATGATGAACTTCCCGGGCGTCATCGCCGGCGACGAGGCGGAGCTCGCGAAGCTGGACCTCGAGGAACGGGGTCACGTCGACGGCCATGCGCCCGGCGTGCTCGGCAAGGCGCTCAACGCGTACGCGGCTGCCGGGATCCGGTCGGATCACGAGGCGCTGACGGTCGAGGAGGGTCGCGAACGCCTGCGCGCGGGCATGTGGCTGCTCGTCCGGGAGGCGTCGATGGCGAGGAACCTGCGCGCGCTCCTGCCGCTCGTGCAGGAGCTCGGCACCAGCCGGATCGCGTTCTGCACCGACGACCGCGACCCCGAGGACATCGCCGAGAACGGCCACATGAACGGCATGGTGCGGGGGGCGGTGTCGTTCGGGATCGCACCCGAGGACGCGATCGTCCTCGCCTCGCTGAACGCGGCGCTGTGGCACGGCCTCGACCACCTCGGTGCGATCGCTCCGGGCTACCAGGCCGACCTGCTCCTGCTACCTGACCTCGAGCGGTTCGAGCCGTCGGTCGTTCTCAAGCGTGGCCGGGAGGTACGCGAGGTCCCTCACCCCGAGGTGCCCGAGTGGGTGAAGCAGTCGGTCCGCATCCGGTCCGTCTCGGCCGCCGACTTTCGGATGCCCTGGGACGGAGGGGACGCGCGCGTCATCGGGCTCGTACCCGACCAGGTCGTCACCGAGTCGCTCGTCGAGCCACCGACCGTTGTCGACGGTGAGGTCGTCGCCGACCCTGCGCGCGACCTCGTCAAGATCGCGGTGGTCGAGCGGCACCTCGGCACCGGGCGGATCGGCCGGGGGCTCGTTCGTGGCTCCGGGCTCGCCCGCGGGGCGCTCGCCTCGACGGTCGCGCACGACGCCCACAACCTCGTCGTCGTGGGTGTGAGCGACGACGACATGGCCGTCGCCGTCTCGCGCCTCGCCGAGCTGGGCGGCGGCATCGTCGCCGTCGCGGCCGGCGAGGTCCGCGCCGAGCTGCCGCTCGCGGTCGCGGGGCTCCTCGCGGACGCGCCGCTCGACGAGGTGATTGAGCGGAGCCTCGCCTGCAACGACGCCGCCCGCGCGCTCGGGTGGACGGGCGCGACCCCGTTCCTCACGCTCGCGTTCCTCGCGCTCTCGGTCATCCCCAGCCTGAAGATCACGGACCGGGGCCTCGTCGACGTCGACCGGTTCGAGCTCGTCCCGCTCGCGGTGAAGGCGAAGGCCGAGTGAGCACGCTCTACGCCGGTGGCTGGATCGTCACCTGCGACGACGCGGGCACCGAGCACCCGTCTGGCTGGCTCCTCGTCGAGGACGGCGTCGTGCGGGACGCCGGACGCGGGGACGCGCCGGAGGCAGGCGAGCGGGTCGACCTGAGCGGCGCGGTGGTCACCCCCGGGCTCGTCAACACCCACCACCACTTCTACCAGTCGCTCACGCGGGCGAGGGCGCAGGAGGCCGACCTCTTCACCTGGCTGTGCGAGCTGTACCCCGTGTGGTCGGGCGTCGACGCCGAGGCCGAGTACGCGGCTGCGCGAACCACCCTCGCCGAGCTCGCGCTCTCCGGGTGCACGACCGCCTTCGACCACCACTACGTGTTCCCGGAGGGACGGGAGGGACTGATCGAGGCGGAGGTGCAGGCCGCCCGCGAGCTCGGCGTGCGCATCGTGGCAGCGCGGGGGTCGATGGACCTCGGGCAGTCGGACGGCGGCCTCCCGCCGGACGCCCTGGTCGAGGAGCCGGACGCGGTCCTCGCCGACACGGAGCGTCTGGCGAACGAGCTCCACGAGCCCGGCCCCGGAGCTCGCGTCCAGCTCGCCGTCGCGCCCTGCTCGCCGTTCTCGGTCACGAAGCGGCTGATGCAGGAGTCGGCGGAGCTCGCCCGGGCCCACGGCCTGCCCCTCCACACGCACCTCGCCGAGACGCTCGAGGAGAGCGCGTACTGCATGGAGCTCTACGGCTGCACGCCGGTCGAGTACCTCACCGACCTCGGCTGGCTCGGAGAGGACGTCTGGTGCGCGCACTGCGTCCACCTGTCGCAGGACGACGTCGCGGACTTCGCGGCGAGCGGTACCGGCGTCGCGCACTGCCCGACGTCCAACCTGCGGCTCGGAGCCGGAGTCGCACCCGCCCGGGAGCTCGTCGAGGCCGGCGCCCGCGTCGGGCTCGGCGCGGACGGGGCTGCCTCGAACGAGCGCAGCGACCTCCTGCTCGAGGTCAAGCAGGCGCTCCTGCTCGCGCGCAGCCGCGGCGGCCCGACCGCGCTGACGGCCCGGCAGGCGCTGCGGCTCGGGACGCGCGGCGGTGCCGCCGTCCTGCGGCGCGACGACATCGGCTCGCTCGAGCCGGGCAAGCAGGCGGACTTCGCCGTCTGGCGCACGGACGGCCTCGAGCTCGCGGGTGCGGCCGACCCGGTCGCAGGCCTCGTCCTGACGGCGCCGCACCGCGTCGACCGGCTCGTCGTCGGCGGCGCGGACGTCGTGCGCGGCGGTGCCCTCGTGAACGCCGACGAGGCGCAGATCGCCGCGGAGCAGCGTCAGCAGGCGAAAAGGTTTGCCGGCGGATGAGCGTCTCCGTCTCCACCCACGTCCTCGACACCGCAACCGGGAGGCCCGCGGCGGGCGTCAAGGTCGAGCTCTGCCTCGAGCGAGAGGTGCTCGCCTCCGCCGAGACAGGCCCCGACGGGCGCATCGGCGAGCTCGCCGCGGGCCTCGAGCCGGGGCGCTACGAGCTCGTCTTCTGGCCGCCGTCCCCCTACTTCACCAAGGTCGAGCTCGTGGTCGAGCTTGCCGACGGGCACCACCACGTCCCGCTGCTCGTCTCGCCCTACGGATGCGCGACCTACCGCGGAAGCTGAGCGTCGAGGCGCTGGCAGAGCTCTTCGAGGGACGGACTGCGCTCGTCGAGCGGCTCGCAGCGGTCGAGGATCCGCTCGGGCAGGCGGACGAGGTGCTCTCGGAGCTGACGGACGACGAGAAGGTCGAGGCGCTCGGCGCCCACCCCGCGATCGGCGCTCGGGGGCTCTCTCCGCGCTCGGCCGCCGAGCAGGGAAGCGGCGCCGATCCCGCGGTGCTGTCCGAGCTCTCGTACCTGAACCGGGTCTACGAGGAGAAGTTCGGCTTCCGCTTCGTCGTCTTCGTCGCGGGTCGCCCGAAGCACGAGGTGCTCGAGGTGCTGCGAGCGCGGATCGCGCACACGCGCGAGGAGGAGCTCGACACCGGCTGCCGCGATCTCGTCGCGATCGCGAGGGATCGGTGGACCCGTACCTGAGAGACGTCCTCGACGTCCTCCTCCGGATGCTCCACGTGACCGCCGGGATCGCGTGGATCGGCGCGTCCTTCTACTTCGTCCGGCTCGACCTGTCGCTGCGGCCGCCGAAGCAGGCCGAGGACGCGGAGGCCGGCGTAGCGGGCGAGTTCTGGGGCGTGCACGGCGGCGGGCTGTACCACTCGCAGAAGTACCGGCTCGCCCCCACCGAGATGCCCGAGCCGCTCCACTGGTTCAAGTGGGAGGCGTACACGACGTGGCTCTCCGGCTTCGCTCTGTTCGTCGTCCTCTACTACTTCGACGCTGGCCTCCGACTCGTCGACCGTGACGCCGCGGATCTCGAGGAGTGGCAGGCGATCCTGCTCAGCCTGGCCGGGATCGCGCTCGCCTGGGTCGTCTACGACGTCCTCTGCCGTACCGTCGGCCGCCGGAGCCAGGCGGCGCTCGCCGTCGTCGGCACCGTGGTCGTGGCGCTGGCCGCGTGGGCGGCCGGCGAGCTCTTCTCTCCCCGCGCGGCCTACCTCCAGGTCGGCGTGATGCTCGGGACGGTCATGGTCGCGAACGTCTTCTTCGTCATCATCCCGGCCCACCGGAAGCTCGTCGCGGCGATGGAGGCGAGGCGCGAGCCGGACCCGGCCCCGCTCCACGACGCGAAGGAGCGGTCGGTGCACAACAACTACCTCACGCTGCCCGTGCTCTTCACGATGCTGGCCGGGCACTTCGCGTTCGTGTTCTCGGCCGACGAGGCGTGGCTCGTGTTCGTCGCGATCGCCGTGCTGACGGCGCTCGTCCGCGTCTTCTTCAACCGATGGCATGCGGGGCGGCGTGCGTGGTGGATCCCGGCGGTCGCGTCAGTCGGGGTCGTCGGGCTCGCACTCTGGCTCCAGCCGGAGGACGCGGGAAGCGACGTCACCGGTCCTGTCTCCATCGAGCAGGTCGAGCCCGTGGTGGCGGAACGCTGCGCGACGTGCCACTCGGGCGCCTCGGCGCCGCTGGGAGTCCGCCTCGCGACACGGGAGCAGATCGAGGCGCGCGCCCGGGACATCCGGCGCCAGGCGGTCGAGACGCGCGCGATGCCGCCGGGAAACGTCACCGGCATCACCGAGGAGGAGCGGGAGCTGCTCGGCGCCTGGGCCGCCGGACGCGAGCGACGACGAGGGTAAGGTCTCGCCGTGCTCGAGATCACCGTCGGCGGCTTCGCGTTCGCGGCCCGGCTCGAGGAGAACGCGGCCCCCGAGACGGTGGCCGCGTTCCGGCGGATGCTCCCGCTCGAGTCGAAGATCATCCACGTGCGCTGGTCCGGCGAGGGAGGCTGGATCCCGATGGGCGACCTGGACGTCGGCATCGGCCCCGAGAACGCGACGCGCTATCCCAGCCCGGGCGAGCTGATCTTCTACCCCGGTGGCGTCAGCGAGACCGAGCTCCTGCTCGCGTACGGCTACGTCGCGTTCGCGAGCAAGGCGGGCGCGCTCGCGGGGAACCACTTCGCGACGATCGTCTCCGGAACCGAGAACCTGCGCGAGCTCGGGCGCCGCATGCTCTGGGACGGCGCCCAGGGCATCTCGTTCGCCGAGCGCTGAGCCGCACGAGACGCGCACGCGCCGATGCCCACGTCGCCGCAAGGCCAGCCCGGAGAAGCGCAAGTTACAACTTGTAACTAGGCGTCTCTTCCGGCCACGTCCGCCGTCACGATCCCACCAATCGCCCGAGGGTCGCCTCGAGCACCTCGACCGCCAGGGCCACGTCCTCGTCGGACGAGAGCTCGTCCGGCGAGTGGCTCACGCCCCCGTTCAGGCTCCGCACGAACAGCATCCCGGCCTCGACGCCCGCGGCGGCGAGGACGCCGGCGTCGTGCCCCGCCCCCGACGCGAGCTCGACCACCGGGAGACCGCGCGAGGCGATCTCCTCGCGCAGCGCGCCGCGCGCGCGAGGGCTCATCGCGACAGGCTCGGTGCGCTGACCCGGCTCCAGCCCGATCGTGGAGACGAGCCGGTCGAGCATCTCCGCATCCGGCGCCCGCGCGTCGACGGAGATCCGAACGCGGCCCGGGATGACGTTGACGCCGCCGGGCTCGACCGTCACCTGGCCGACCGTGGCCACCGCGCCGTCGAGGCCTGCCGCTGCGTCCCGGATCCCGAGGATCGCCTGGGCGGCCTCCACGAGCGCGTCCTCGCGGCCCGCCATCGGCGTCGTCCCCGCATGCCCCGCCCGTCCGCGGAAGACGAGCTCACCGCGCGCGTAGCCGACGATCCCGGTCACGACGCCGAGGGGCGCGCCCCGGGAGACGAGCGCGGGGCCCTGCTCCACGTGCAGCTCGAGAAAGGCCGCCGGCAGGGGATCACCGCTCCCGACGAGCGCGTGGCTCCCGACGCACCCCACCTCCTCTCCGCGGAGCACGACAACCGAGCCCGCCCCGATCTGTTCGACCGCCTCGATCGCAGCGACGACCCCGAGCGCACCGTCGAACTTCCCTCCCGCCGGGACCGTGTCGAGGTGGGACCCGACCCAGACCGCGTTCGCCTCCCGCGAGCGGCCGAAGAGGTTGCCGTGGCGGTCGACCTCGACCGCGAGCCCCGCTTCGCGCAGCCACTCCGCGGCGAGCCCGTGCGCCTCGTCCTCGGCGGGGCTCGGGTGCGGGCGGTTCGCCCCGGGCCCGCCGCCGATCGCGTACAGCTGCTCGAGCCGCTCGAGGATCCGCACGCACGGAGCCTAGATATCAGTGCTCGCGGAGCGCGCCCAGGACGAGCCAGCCGGCGACGGGGAAGACCGCGGCGAGCCCGAAGGCGGCAGGCCACGACGTCGCCGACACCGAGGCGGCGAACACCACCGGCGCGACGACGCCTGCCCCCGAGAGAACCGTCTGCTGGAAGCCGAGCGCAGCGCCCGAGCGGCGCGTCCCCGCCAGCTCGGCGGCGGTCGTGAACGACAGCCCGTTCCACGCCATCGAGAGACCGCCGGCGAGCGCGAGCGCGGGCACGAGCAGCCACACGGGGCCGCCGGCGAGCGCGGCGACGACGGCGAGCGCGGCCGCGATGGCGAGCCCGGCTCCCCGCAGGAGCACGACCCGGCGACCGAGGACGTCGGACCAGCGGCCGCCTCCGATCCGGAACACGGCTCCGAGCACCTGCGCGGCCGCGACCACAAGGGCGGCGCGCCCGTCCGAGAAGCCGTGCTCGTCGTGCAGGAAGAGCACGCCGAACCCGATCACCGCGAGCTGGGCGTACAGGTAGAGACCGCTGCCCAGCGAGAGCCTCAACAGGCGCGCGTCGCGGAGCGTCCCGAGAACCGTCGCCGTCTCGAGCTCGTGCGCCCTCGGACGGTCCCGGAGGACGACCGCGCTGACGAGCGCGCCGACGCCGCACAGCGCGGCCATGAAGAGGAACGCCGCCTCGGAGCCGCCCCGGCTCGCGATCGCGGGCAACGTCAGCGCTGCGAGGAAGCCGCCGACCGGGATCGCGGTCTGCCGCACCCCGAGCGCCAGCCCGCGCTCGCTCGCGTCGAACCACTGCATGACGGCGCGGCCGCTCGCCGCGTTCACGCTCGCTCCGGCGGCACCTGCGAGCGCGAGCAGGCCGCCCAGGGAGGCCGCGCTGGGAGCGAAGGCGGCACCGGCGATACAGACGGCGCAGCCCGCGAGGCCGGCGGCCATGACCAGCCTCTCGCCGAAGCGATCGGCCGCGAGCCCCCAGGGCAGGAGCGTGAGCGTCCCCCCGATCCAGGCCGTCGCGAGCAGGACGCCGACACCGGACAGCGAGAGCGCGTACTCCTCGCGGAGTGCCGGCGCAAGCACGGGAAGGCCGACGAAGAGCACCGCGGCGCTCGCCATCGCCGTCGATCCGGCACCGAGGACCGCCCAGCGATAGCGCACGGCGACCGCCTACGAGTAGAGGTCGCCGCCGAGGTACTTGAGCCCGGAGTCGACGAGCGGCGTCACCACGCGTCTGCCGGGGCCGAGCCGTCGGGCGAGCTCGAGCGCGACGGTCAGGTTCGCCCCTGTGGACGGCCCCGACCAGAGGCCCTCCTCGCGGGCCGCGCGCCGCGCCATCGCGACGGCGTCGGCGGTCGACACCGTCACCACCTCGTCGAGGTCGTCCCGCTCGAGGAGCGGCGGCCAGAAGCCCGCTCCGCCGCCCTCGATTCGGTGCGTCCCTGCCTCTCCGCCGGAGAGCACGGGAGACTCGCTGGGCTCGATGGCGACGCGCTCGACCTCGGGCAGGGCCTCGCGCAGGCGGCGCGTGACCCCCACGAAGCAACCCGCGGTCCCGATGTACGCGCAGAACGCGTCCACGCGCCCGTCGAGCTGCTCGAGCAGCTCGTCGGCGAGCGCGCCGTAGCCCCCGGGCATGTCGTGGTTCCGGAACTGGTCGGTCGCGAAGCCGTCGACCTCGCGCGTGATCTCCTCCACGCGCTCCATCATCCGCGGGACGAGGTCCGGCGTGATGCCGTCCGGGCTCGGCAGGATCTCGACGTCGGCGCCGAAGGCCTCCATCGTCCGCAGCTTCTCGGCGGCGTACGCGTCGGAGGAGACGATGCGGAGCGGGTAGCCCTTCAGCGCGCAGACGAAGGCAAGGGATGACCCCGTGCTCCCGCCCGTGTACTCGACGACCGTCTGCCCGGAGCGCAGGCGGCCGTCCTGCTCGGCGCCCTCGATCATGGCGAGCGCCATCCGGTCCTTGTACGAGCCCGTGGGATTCGCGGACTCGAGCTTCATCCACACCTCGGCCATCCCGGGCTCGACGAGGCGCTCGACCCGCACGACCGGCGTCGAGCCGATCGCGGCCAGCGCGCCCGTGCGCACTACAGGCCGAACGGGTTGATCGGCCGTGAGCCGGTGGAGACGATGACGCTCTTCGTCTCGAGGTAGAGGTCGAGCGTCTCGAGCCCGAGCTCGCGTCCGAAGCCCGACTGCTTGTAGCCGCCGAACGGGATCCCAGGGAAGGCGGTGTACGGCATGTTGATCCCGACCGTGCCCGACTTGATCCTCGCCGCGAGCCGGTGCCCGCGCGCCGGGTCGCCCGTCCAGACGGTGGCCATCAGCCCGTAGCGGACGTCGTTCGCGAGCTTCACGGCCTCGGCCTCGTCCTCGAACGGAGTCACGGCGACGACCGGCCCGAAGACCTCCTCCTGCACGATCTCGAGCGCGTTCGAGGGCGCCGCGACGACCGTCGGCGGGTAGAACGCACCGGCACCCTCGGGCACGGCGCCGCCGGCCACGACCTCGGCGCCCTCTCCTGCGCCACGCTCGACGAAGCCGTGGACACGGTCCCTGTGGGCGAGGGAGATGAGCGAGCCCATCTGCGTCTCCGGGTCGAGCGGGTCGCCGACACGGATCGAGCCCGCGTGCTCGCCGAGCTTCGAGACGACCTCGTCGTACAGCGGCTTCTCGACGAGCACGCGCGAGCGCGCCTCGCAGCTCTGGCCCGCGGCGTAGAAGATCGACCATGCCGAGCTCGGGATCGCGCTCGCGAGGTCCGCGTCCGCGAAGACGAGGCTCGGGCTCTTGCCGCCGAGCTCGAGCGTCACCCGCTTCACCGGGTCCGAGGCGAGCCGCATGATCTCGCCGCCCGTCCTCGTGGAGCCCGTGAACGCCACCTTGTCCACGCCGGGATGCCGGACGAGGTACGCGCCCGTCGTCGGCCCGTCTCCGGCAACGACGTTGACGGCGCCCGCCGGGAAGCCGACCTCCGCGGCGAGCTCTGCCATACGGATCGCGGTCAGCGGCGTCTGCGGGTCCGGCTTGAGCACGACGGCGCAGCCGGCCGCGAGCGCGGGCGCGAGCTTCCACGTCGTCATCATCAGCGGGTAGTTCCAGGGGACGATCTGGCCGACGATCCCGACCGGCTCCTTCAGCGAGTAGAAGAGGAGCGACCCGCCGATCGGGTTCGAGCGGCCGCCGATCGACGCGATCGCCGACCCGTAGAAGCGGAAGTTCTCGACCGCCTGGTGGAGCTCGGCCTTGACCGAGGAGATCGCCTTGCCGACGTTGCGCGCCTCGAGCTCGGCGAGCTCGGCGCGGCTCGCGACGATCGCGTCCGCGAGCGCGTGCAGCAACCTGGAGCGCTCGGTGCCGGACGTCTTGCCCCAGTCGCCCGCCAGGGCACCGCGCGCGGCCTCGACTGCGCGGTCGACGTCCGCTTCTCCCGCCATCGCCGCGCGGGCGAGTGGCTCACCCGTCGCCGGCTCGATCAGCTCGCGCACCTCGCCGGACGCAGGCTCCGTGAGCTCGCCGCCGATGAAGAGCCCGTACTCCCGGTCGGTCGCGACGGCCATCGGCCCGGACGATACCTCCGTCACCCCTCCCTGGTCCGCTGGAAGAGCAGGTGATCGCGCCAGCCGCCCGCGATGTGCAGGTACCGCGGCGCGAGACCGATCCGGATGAAGCCGTTCTTCTCGAGCACGCGCTGTGACGCCACGTTGTCGACCAGCGTCGCCGCTTCGAGGCGATGCAGGCCGAGCTCGCCGAATGCGAGCTCGACGACGGCTGCGACCGCCCTGGTGGCGAGGCCGCGCCCGCGTCTCGCGTCGTCGACCCAGTAGCCGAGCGTCGCGCTCTGGAACGGGCCCCGGGCCACGTTCGAGATCTCGACGACGCCGGCGAGGCGACCCTCGTCGAGGATCCCGTAGAGATGCTCGGCCGCCTCGAGACGCTCGCGCTGCGACTCGACCTCGAAGAACGCCTCGCGCCGATCGGGGACGTACGGGCGATGGAGCTCTCGGTTGGCGACGAGCAGCGCTGTCAGCTCGGCCGCGTCGTCGGACGTCAGCTTCCGGATCACGCCGACGCTGGCGTGACGGTTACCCGGCGTGGTCGCGGCGACCGTGCGGGTCGGGCCGGAGCAGGACCCGGAGTCACGCTCCGGCCGTGGCCGGGTTGGGGACGGGAGCGATCAGCGAGGGGTCGAGCCACGGACCGCCGGCACCCGCCGCGAGGTCGGCGAACGTCACACCGCCGAGGAGGGTGATCGTCGCGTCACGAACCTCCTCCCAGACCTCGCGGAGCGTGCAGCCGACCATCATCGGGCATGGCTCGGGGTTGTGCCTCGTCGCGCAGCTGATCGGGGCGAGCGGGCCCTGGAAGAGCCGCACGACGCGCTCGAGCGTGATCTCGTCCGGGCGCTTGTTGAGCCGGTACCCGCCGGACGGCCCGCGCTCGGAGCGGACGATCCCGGCCGTGCGCATGGTCGGCATCACCTGCTCGAGGACCGACTGCGGGACTGCGGTACGCCGCGCGAGGGCTTCGAGCTTGAGCGGGCCGCCCCCCTCGAGGGCGAGGGCGAGGATCGCCCTGGTCGCGTAGTCCGTTCGGCGGGACACCCACATGTGGCACTCACCTTTTGTCGACGTTCTTGACGGGATTATCGGCCTCGTCTAGAGTCCTTGCCCGTTCGACATAGTTGACTATGTATATAAACATTATCCACACGACAGGAGGACAGGAATGAGGCGTGCCACCTTCGGTCTCGCTGCCGTGCTCGGCACCGTCGGAGCGGTCCTCCTGGCCGCGACCGTTACCGCGAAGGACGCCCCGGCCCGCACGTGGGCGACCGAGCTCAGCCTCGTCGCGTACTCCACCCCGCGGG
>Ga0075419_10001581_pt1 | contig 14806 bp, 9 predicted proteins | sample SoiMetdeltSBSDD3_FD_76900 | JGI IMG/M metagenome (GOLD analysis project Ga0075419, IMG submission 76900) | Bulk soil microbial communities from a Populus tree surrounding site in Tennessee, USA - Soil MetaG P. deltoides SBSDD3 | ecosystem: Environmental > Terrestrial > Soil > Tree plantation... | reverse complement strand
TTAGGTCAGGTTGTGACTGTGAATGTCTCATGCCTGGACCCAGGCAGCTCAGTCACCGTGACGATTAACGCGACAATCAACGCATCCTCTCCACCAGGCACGTCGATCTCAAATAATGCGAGCCTCACGTATACCAGCCTCCCCGGAACACAGGGAAATTGTGCCAGTGTTCCCTTCTCATGTTCCTCAGTTGGCACAAGCGGCTCTGGCACAGGCGAACGAAACGGCTCCGGTGGACCCGGAGCAGATAGTACTGTATTGAATAATTATGCTGTGACCAGTAATACAACAATTACTACGGTTTCTGAAACGCCGACTCCAACCAACACATCAACATCGACTAATACGCCAACGAATACGCCTACAGCTACACCAACAAATACTCCTACTGACACTCCAACTAACACGCCCACAAGTACACCAACCAACACACCTACAGATACTCCTACGAATACGCCTTCAAACACGCCAACCAATACCCCGACCAATACACCTACGAGTACGCCGACGGATACACCAACCAACACACCCACGAATACTCCGACGAACACTCCAACAAACACGGCCACATCAACACCTACCAACACACCAACCGATACACCCACCATTACGCCAACAAGCATAACCAATACCCCAACAAACACGCCCACGGGAACTCCGACGAATACACCCGTGGCTATTTCTCCTCCTTCGATTTCAAAGAGCTTCGCGCCCGCTTCAATAGTGGTAGGTAGTACCAGTACGCTCACCTTCACAGTCACGAATCCAAATGCAGGGATAACATTAACCGGCGTTACATTTAGTGATACCTATCCAGGTGGAGTCGTCAATGCGACTCCATTGAATCTTGCAAGCAGTTGTGGAGGGTCCGTCGCTGCAGTTTCAGGTGGAAACACGATTAGCCTTAACGGCGGCGGCATTGCAGGTGGAAATTCTTGTACGATCATTGTGGATGTGACATCAACGACTGCGGGGATCAAGAACAATATCAGCGGCACTGTATCCTCTACGAACGGCGGCAGTGGCAATACTGCCAATGCCACGCTCACTGCAAGTGTGGCTCAAATTGTTGATCCCGCTTTATCCAAGACCGGCGATCCCTTGCGAGCCTCTGTCGGTGAAACGGTAACATTTACTATCACAGTTACGAATCAGGGCAACACACCCGCGCCAAATGTGGTTGTCACAGATCCCTTGCCAGCGATGTTCGATGTGGTCAATGTGACGTCCACTTATCAGGGCGGTGGGAGTGCTGGAACAATTACGGTGACGCCTGCGATTGGCGTAGGACCTGCGCCGTATACGGTCGCGGTGAATTTAGGTACATTGGCTGTTACAGATGTCGTTACTATCACCATTGAAACCGTGGTCAATAGCCTCGGTAGTCCGCCTATTGTGAATCAAGCTAGCCTCACCACTACAGGAGCCGTAGACAATAATCTTCTCAACAATGTTGACGATGTTAATATTCGTCTTGGAGCAGGTGGTGTTCGCTTACCATCAACTGGTTTTGCACCCCATATCATCACACCGCTTAGAAAGCAGCCAGAAGATCTGAGATATGCTGCAACAGATACTATCCTCGAAATTCCACGACTTGGTGTAAAAATTCCGATTGTAGGAGTGCCATTAAGGAATGGAGGGTGGAACACGTCCTGGCTGGGGAAACAGGCCGGATGGTTGGAAGGAAGCGCATTCCCATCCTGGAACGGCAACAGTGTACTCACCAGTCATGTCTATCTATCAAACGGCTTACCTGGCCCCTTCGTCTATCTCAGTAGGCTGAAGTTCGGCGATGTAGTAATTGTCCATGCTTTTGGGCAAAAATATGCATTCGAGGTTCGGACAAACACAATCGTCCAAGAGAATGATTCATCTGTCTTCAAACATGAAAATAGACCGTGGCTTACCATGGTCACTTGCAAGGAATATGATCAGAAGACGAATCAATATTTGAAACGTGTGGTAGTTCGGGCAATTTTGGTGTCGGTGGAATATGAGTAGACTCTGAAAAAAAGACGGCGCTCCGTTCAAAGCGCCGTCTTTCTTATTTCGTTGTTATCAGCGGCAGGAATTTTTCAACAATATAGGGATCAAAAAGCCGCCCCGATTCTTTCTCAAGATATTCAGTTACTTCTTTAGGTGGCATCCGTTTACGATATGGGCGGTCGCTCGAAAGTGCATCCCATACATCGACAACGGCGAAGAGGCGTGCAAACAGTGGTATCTGATCTCCTTTGAGTCCCTGTGGATATCCACTGCCATCCCATCGCTCGTGGTGGTAATAGGGAATGATCAATGCCTGATTGAGGTAACTGATGGGAGATAACATTTGATATGCATATTGTGGATGCTTACGCATGATGAACCATTCTTCATCTGTTAAAGGACCAGGCTTCTGTAGGATCTCATCCGGGATACCCATTTTGCCCATATCATGCAGTAGAGCACCGCGGCGAATGTGAATGATTTCTTCCTCAGTAAATCGTAGTTCACGTGCTAATCTTACGGTCATTTGTGTGACACGTTGTGTGTGACCTTCTGTTTCGCGGTCTCGCAAATCTAACGCGACCACCCAGCCCTCAATGGTTTTGTCGTAAGCCTCGCGCAGTCCTTCATGGGCCTGCTGTAAAGCCACCTGAGACTCTTTCCGTTCAGTAATATCACGGGAGGAAGCTTGAATTTCAATTACTTTATTTTCCTCGCTGTATATAACCCGCGCAGTAGTTTCCAGCCAGATATATTCGCTGTTCTTGCGGCGAGCTCGGTAGGGTATGGCCAAGGTCGGATCATCCCATGATGATGATGAGGACAAAAATTGTTCAAGCTGCGCAGCCTCATCAGGATGAACATAAGACAGAAAGGATTCACCGATGAGTTCGTCGGGTTCATATCCTAAAATGTTGCGGCAAGCCGGCGAAACATACAGGAATATTCCATTGGTATCATGTCTGGAGATAATATCTGATGAATTTTCCGCCAGCAGTCGGAATTGAGACTCGCGCTCCGCAAGTGCCTGCTGCATCCGTTCCTGCTCCTGCAGGCTCTTCCACTGCTGGACAGCGCGCTCTGCGATATGTGGCATGTCGTTCATCGACTCGGATGATTTGACAATATAGTCTAATGCTCCAGCCTTTATGGCCTCAACCGCGTTGCGCTCACTCCCATAACTGGTCATAATGATAATAGGCGGAGAGGATGCAGTGCGACCCTCGCTCAGGAGGGCCGTACTGTCCCCATCAGGGAGCCGCCAATCTGCAATGATAAGCGTCGGCTTGAATTTCTCGAGCTGCGCGCTCGCCTCTTCAAGCGTATATGCGATCGTCAAGTGCGAACCGTCTCCCCGGTCTTCAAAAGCGCGTTGAATCAATTCTGCGTGTGCAGGATCGTCTTCAATCAATAGAATGTGGATGGAATCATCCATCATGTCAAATAAGAGTCGGGATCATCAAAGATCGTATTTTATTCTTTGATATCCGGATTGGTATTCCAGCCAAGCCAGTAAAAGCCAAGGTCATCCATTAGCTTTTTGAACTCTTCAAACCCCACGGGTTTAACGAGATAGCTATTCGCGTGATTGTAATATGCCCTGGCAACATCCTTTTCGGCTTCAGAAGTGGTCAGGACTACCACAGGAATCGTTTTTAATGCTTCATCTTCCTTGATTGCTTTCAAAACATCGATCCCATCAACGCGCGGAAGGCGCAGGTCCAACAGAATGACATGGGGGCGTGGATTATTTTGTGGATCAGAGTATTCCCCCCGGTAGAATAGATAGTCCAATGCCGATTGTCCATCAAGAAAATGACGCACTTTGTTGGTGATTCGATGTTCTTCCATGGTACGGATTACAAGCTCCGCATGGTCCACGTTATCTTCCACGAGCATGACAAGGATCGGCTCACCAATCATTTGATTCTCCTACAAATTGCCAAACGCATGTTAAACATGCGTCGAAACAGAAATTCCTTAAAAGGGCTGGTAATTGAGTGAGGAAAGCGGTAAATATCTGCTGAAATCTTCAGAATGATTTTAATCCCAATTTCTGTTTTGGGATAGTTTGATGCCAACTCTTAAGGAGTGGATTTATTAGATGATTCAGCTAATGGAAGTGTAAACAGGAAGGTCGTCCCCTCGCCGAGTTGAGATTCCACCCAAATTTTCCCTTGATGGACTTCTATGATTCGCCTGACCAGGCTTAATCCAATCCCTGTGCCATCCACATTTGGATCGAGTCTGTTGAAAAGGCCGAAAATTCTTTCATGATATTGAGCGTCGATACCAATGCCGTTATCACGAACGAAAAAAACAGGTTGTTTTCCATCCGCGTCCAAATCACTGGTGCCAATTTCAATCAGCGGTGCGGCCTGATTACCCATGAATTTGATCGCATTGCTGATCAGATTTTGCATCACTTCAACCAGACGAGTGCGGTCCCCGTGGATAATAGGAAGTTCATTTTGGATTTTCACTTGAACGTTGCCAGCTTCAAGTAAACCGCTGATTAATTCAATGCTCTCTTTCACAATATGTTCGAACGGGACATCCTCGGGGGGATGGATGATGCGACCAATGCGTGAAAGTTCTAGCAGATCGTTCAGCAGTTCCTGCATTTTGTCTACCGCATTGGCAATTCGAGTCATATCCTTGTCAAATCGCACCAGGTCGCCCGAATCTGCATCCTGCCGCAGATAACCAAGAAAGCCTCGTATTGTTACCAGTGGAGAACGCAGATCATGCGAGACGGTGTATGTGAAACGTTCGAGTTCGGCATTTTGTGCACCCAGTTCACTAATGAGAGCTGCGCGCTCGGTGAACAAACGAGCGTTCTCGATGGTATTGGCGATCTGGTCTGCCATAGTTTGAAGAACAGTAATATCCATCCGCGAGAACGCGGAAGGCAAACTGGATTGGATCGTCATGGCTCCGATCACATCGCCGTGTGCAATTAATGGAAGTGCAATTTCTGAGCGCGTCAGTGGAAGATAGGGATTCCTGAATCGGACCGCATCTTCTCCAACATCGAGGGCAACGCGTGCCTTCTTATGAGAAATGCACCAGCCGATCATCGAAGAGTTGCCAATCTTAAGGCGGTGACCAAGTGCAAGCATTTGTTTTCCCATTTCTCCGGTCGCTGCCTTGAGTACAGCCCATTCTTGTGATTCATCAACGAGAAAAATTCCAGTGTAGTAATAATCAAAATGATTGCGGATCAGTTCCACAACATTTGGAAGCAGCTCATTAATATCCAAAATGAAGGAAGACGCATTTGAGACTTCGGCCGCCGCCGCAAGCTGCGTAGTGTGTTTTGTCAGGACAGTGATCAAATTCGCCTGTTCCTCTTCAGCCAGTTTGCGGGTAGTGATATCTGTCCATACGCCCAGCCAGTATTGAGGTGTGCCTTCCGAATCACGTAGAAGAGCTGCTTCATCGCGCACCCATATTGTGCGATCATCCTTTGCCAACAGGCGATATTCCAATTGGAATGCCTCTCCTGATTCGCCCATGCGCGCGTGTTCGGCAAGTATTTGGTCGCGGTCATCTGGGTGTAGGATCTTCGCCCACAGCATTCCATCTTCCATGAACTCTTTCTGCGAATATCCTACCAGTTGTTCCACCTGTGGGCTTACATACTCTGTAAATGAGTTCAAATTAGGGCTATTGATGTACGTAATGGTTGGAATATTTTCCAGCAATGATCTATATCGCCTCTCACTATCATGGGTTTTTTTGAGTAACTGACTCATATTCCCCGATGTGATATTCTGTAGTATCGCCCCGATAATGAAAAAAAAGGAGTAAATAAGGGCCCGAGCCATTGGCGGATATAGGGTCGGTCTTGAAAGATTCCCGCTACGTTCTGCATATGCGATAAGAATACCAGAAAGGACACAAATCAGTGTGACATACACTTTGGTGTGATTTTTCGAAATTAACCCGCTGATGATGATGATTACAAAGTACCCCGCAAAGATGGGTGCTGAAAGCCCACCGGCTGTTATGGATCCCAGGGTTACTATCAACCAAATGACAGCGAGAAGCAGATTACCTGCCAGCCTTAACTTTGAAAAACGAACGAATAACATAATCACCATACATGCCGGGATCATGATCCCCGCTAGAATCATGGAGCGTTGTATTAGAGTAGGTGCCACAAATGTAATGACGATGACAAAAATCAGGGTAACTATTGTTGTGCCAAGTGAAATCAGATAAATCACTCGTGCTTTAATATTCATTTCTTCAGTTTCGAATTGGGGCGTTGATAAGAGACGTTTCATGTCCGCTTTGCCAAGTATAGCATCCCTGATGTGGGCGTGTAGCGAGGACACAGGCAAAGCCCTGTCATGAACAGAGATATTCTCATGATATAATTTTGACATTCAACACCGTACTTTCAACCTGGAGGATGTTCTATGGAGATCACGGTTCAAGAGTTTAAACATTGCGATATGATCACGATCAAAGGTCGTATAGATAGCGCCACAGCACCTCAACTGGCTCAGGCCCTTGAAACCGCGAACAACGGCGGCAAGTATAAATTAGTTGTGAACATGAGCGACCTGGAATACATGTCCAGTGCCGGTTTCAGGGCTCTGCTCGCTGCACAACGCAATAGCAAGCGATATAATCGCGGCGAAGTTGTTTTAGCTTCAGTTCCGGATCGAATCCGTGATGCACTTGAATTAGCCGGGTTTACGGAGCTTTTTAAGACCTTTGATGATCCTCTGCTTGCTGTTGGCCATTTCTAGCGGATGTGTCAACTGTACAACTTAGAGAATGCAAATAGAATTTGACAGGAGGCCGTCCTCAGCGGCGATATACTGCTGAGGCGGCTTTTACCCAGTACCGCACAGTTATCTAAACTTGAACTTTGAATATTATCTTTCATCACCATTAAAAGTTTAGTAATTAATGAGACAGGCGGTAAATTACCTAATGCAATCTGTACAATTTCCCGCGAAATTTGACTACCTCGATGAGATCCGCGATTTTGTTGGCGAGATCGCGCGTCAAGGCGGCTTTGGCAGCAAGGAGGTTTACAACATCCAGCTTGCAACGGATGAAGCTGCTTCCAACATCATAGAACACGCGTATGAAGGTGTTAGCAATGGGATGCTTGAACTCTCCTGTGGGTTTCAAGGTAAATCGATCATTATTGTTCTGGTGGATCATGGCGAGCCTTTTGACCCCTCCGAAATCCCGATGCCTGACCTCAAGGCTGACCTTTCTGAACGGAAAATTGGGGGACTGGGAATTTTCCTGATGCGAAAATTAATGGATGAAGTCCGTTACGATTCACAACCCGGGAAAAACAGTAACACCCTCACGATGATCAAACACAAAAGATAGGACGGCATGGCAGCCGCTTCACGTTCGCCTCTTTCTTCGGATTGGCGCGACCTTGCCAGTCTTGGGGAGCAGATCGTCAGCGCACCGTCGCTGGCTGCGCAACGCGACCGCATCATTGCCATGACTTCACGCCTGGTGGAGGGAGATGTCGATGTCTGGCTGCACGAGAACTTGTTCCGCCTGCCTAACATTGAGGAAGAACTTCTCTTCCCTGAACAACCGTCAAAGCCTGGGATGCAGCGCGCATTGAAATCCGGCAAGCCAAGCACAAAACGCAAGAGGGAGATGAAGAACGGCGCCTCTCGCGAGACGTGGGCCGCCATCCCGCTCGAAGACCAGGGGATTATGCTGGGAGCGTTACAAGTCACACGCGCAAAAGGACCTGAATTCAAGCAGTATGAACTTGACCTGCTCGAAGGGCTTGCAGGCGTAATTGTCGTGAGCCTGATTGCCTCTCACCGCGTGGCGGTGGAAAAATTCCGACTTAATCAATTACATCTTGTAAGTGACGTGAATGCACAGATCGCAAATGTGCTCAATTTGGATGAACTCGCCCGGCGCGTGACCAGGCTGATTCAACAGACATTCCACTATTATTACGTTGCGATATTTACACTTCGAGACCGTTCCACATTCTTGCGCCATCGCTCAAGCGCCATGGCGCCGCGTAAAGGCAAACGCAAGCCTGGGACGAAGTCCAGGGTCGCTGTGGAGGTGGAGATCGGCCAGGGTTTGATCGGGCAGGCTGCGGCGGAGGGAGAACGGATTGTTATCGGCGATGTACGAAAAGATAAGCGTTATCGCTTCATTGATGCCCTTCCAGGGACACGTTCAGAAGCGGTCATCCCGTTAAGGATAGAAGACCGAGTGCTTGGCGTGCTCGATGTGCAAAGCGATCAAGTCAATGCATTCCATCCAAATGACTTGTTGATCCTGGGTGCGCTGGCAGATTCGATTGCGCGGGCAGTCGAGGGCACACGTCTCTATAATAATCTGAGGCGCCGCGCCGATCAGTTGACATTGATCTCGGAAGTCAGCAAGAGCGTAAGTTCATCACTTGAATTAGGAAAGTTGATGACAGATGTTGCAAATCTGATCCATAACAGATTTCGTTTTCCCTATGTTCAACTTCTCACAGTACATCCCAACCGAGGATTAATCGAATATCAGGCTGGGAGTGGTGAACGAAGCATAGGCCTGGCAGGCTATACACTTCCATTGGATGATCCCCAAGGGATCATTCCCTGGGTAGCGCGCGAAGGACAGGTGGTTCTTGTAAATAACGTGAAGAAAGATAAACGCTATCGCGCCTCACCGATGCCTCCTGATGATACAAAATCAGAACTTTCCATACCGCTCCTTTACGATCAGAAGGTTGTCGGCGTGCTCGATATTCAATCCAATAAGTACAACGCATTTACAGAGGATGATCAGATCATGTTTGCAGCGGTGGCAGATAACATCGCGACCGCGATACATAATGCAGATCTGTATCGTTCCGAACAATGGAGACGGCAGGTGGCGGATAGTCTCCGCGAGGTTGCAGGCCTGATCTCCGCCGAAGCGGATTTGGATGATGTACTGGAAGCCATACTGGCCGAGCTGGATCGGAATTTGTCGGTGGATATTTCAGCGATTTGGCTGTTGGAAGATGATGAACTGTACCTTGCCGCGAGCAATAATGCTGACGAAGCGCACTTCGAAAAAACTCTCTATGATTCGCCAGAATCCTACGAAGCGCTCATGCAGGTGATTCAGTCCGAAGTCCCGCTGCTTCGAAAACCTACAGATCCGATTTGGGTCTCTGGCTTGGCCGCTGGTTTTGATCAACATTACTCTGCTCTGGCGGTGCCTTTACGCCTGGGCAATCAACCCCTGGGTGTGATCACGCTTGCACATCATGTGGCGGGCAAGTATGGTCATGAAGCACAAGCAATGACAACCACATTCGCGAGTTATGCGGCGGTTGCGATTGAGAATGCACGTCTATATGATGCAGCGCAGGAGCAGGCATACGCTTCCGCTGCCTTATTGCAAGTTGCGCAGGCGATTGTCAGTTTAAGCGACGTGGATGAAATTCTGGGGACGATCATCCGCATCCTGCCAATCTTGGTGGGTGTGCAACGCGCCGCGTTATATCAATGGGATGCTGAAAAGGAAATCTTTCGCCCATCCCAGGAATACGGTCTCAATGATGAAGATGAAAACAGATTTTGGGAGCGTTCTTTTGCACACGGCGAATTCGCATTCCTCGACGCATGCCGCGACTCAACAGGCTTGCTTGCCTGCCAGGTAGAGGGACAAGGAGGACTGAACGCCTGGCTATCGGTGGACCCTGTGCAGGATGTCAATCTTGGTACGCCTGGTGCATTATTGTTCGCTGTGCCCATTGCAGTCAAGGAGGACCTTTATGGTGTGATGATGATTGAGGAAGCTCCAGGCGGTCTGCGTTTCCGCTCGCGCAGACTTGAAATTATCACGGGCATTGCGCAACAGGCCGCGCTTGCCATTCAAAATGACCTTCTTCAAAAAGAGATGGTCGTACGTGAACGCCTCGAAACGGAAGTACAGTTGGCGCGACAAATCCAGCAAACCTTCATCCCCGAGTCGCTGCCTCAATTTTCAGATTGGGAACTGGCTGCGCGCTGGAAGACTGCCCGACAAGTGGGCGGCGATTTCTATGATGTGTTCGACCTGCCGGATAATAGACTTGGCCTCTTCATTGCCGATGTCGCGGACAAGGGTGTCCCTGCTGCCCTCTTTATGGCGCTCACGCGGACCCTCGTCCGTGCAGCGGTTATCGAATCCGACTCTCCCGCCGATGCGATGAAACGCGTCAATGACCTGCTTGTCCCTGACACAAGGCAGGGAATGTTTGTAACAGCAGTCTACGCTGTACTAGATTTGGAAAACAGCGGGCTGACCTACGTCAACGCAGGACATAACCCACCATTGTGGGTGAAGAGTGATGGCAGGATCGAAAGGCTTACCCGCACTGCGATTGCTCTGGGTGTAGTGGTCGGTGATCCTGTTGAACAGCGTACGATCAAACTTGAATCAGGCGATAACATCCTGTTCTACACCGATGGTCTGACCGAATCCTTCAACGCAGAAAATGAATTCTACGGCGAAACGCGCCTTTTGGAGTCCATCGCTTCGAACGATTGCGCTTCTGCCTCGAATTTGTTGGATGTAGTTGAAAAATCTTTGTTAAATTTTGTTCAGGATGTCCCTCCCGCTGATGACCTGACGATGCTGGCTTTGAGAAGCGTATAAAGCTTCATTAAAAGTTTACACAAACCTGCATTCAGCAGTACAATGTCCCCTCACCACTCACAAAGTGGCATATAAAAATATAGACTCAATGAAGAAAACGTAGCGTACAACTTATTTCCAAATGTTTAACAAAAAATATGACAAGCGACAAAAATCCAAAAACGTGAGGCATCATGTACACAACTGAAGGCAAGAAAATTGTCTACACTGAGAAGGCGCCGAAGGCTATCGGGCCCTATTCTCAGGCCATTCGCACGGAAAACCTGGTCTTCTGTGCAGGTCAGCTTGGTGTTGATCCTGTCACCGTGGAGCTTGTTGAAGGTGGCATCGATGCACAAACGCGCCGGGCATTGACCAATCTCAAGAATGTGCTCGAAGTCGCTGACTCAGGCTTGAACTTTGTTGTCAAAACGACCGTCTTCCTGCATGATATGCGGGATTTTGCAAATATGAATGCCGTCTACGCGGAATTCTTCCCTGAGAATCCTCCGGCTCGAAGTACGGTTCAGGTCGCGGCATTGCCGAGAAATGCACTCGTTGAGATCGAATGTGTTGCATTACTCTCCTCATCACGCGGTGACTGACAAATATACCTGAGGCACACTCCTTGGCACCACCCATAATGTACTTGGCAAATCGGGCAGGTGTCAGGGAGTGCAAATGTAAATAATCTCCAGTCTTTAGTTCTCCATTCACTCATCACTCTCGTTAACGAACTCGTCCTGAGCCTACCAACATAGGTCAAACGATATTGTAATTTTTATCCAATAATTTCGTTGGATAATACAATCACCGATTGCATTCATGAATACAGAATCTTTCATCAAATTCTGGCCACTTATATATTCGGCGGTCAAGGAAATCTGGAACATTACTGAGCCGCACATCGAAGACGCCGCGATTCGCATTGACCTTCCTCTTGAGCTGTATTTTTACAGTGAACTGGGTTTGGAATATTTTTCGATACCAGATTTTCAAAAAAGGGACCCATTTTCAAACCCCGAACAGTTCGAGAAACTATTTGCCCGCCTTGTTGTAAGGGGCTGGATCGCCGCGATGCCAGATGGACGATATCAGGTCACTGAAAAGGCGCGTGAAGGCGCGCGTCAGATTATCCGGGCCGGTGACACACACCTGGCAAATTTTGAATCGATGCTGGATGTCGATCTCGAAAAGCTTGCCCTGTTGTTGAAACAGCTTGTGACAGCATGCGCGGATGCCTCGGAACCTCCCCAAAAGTGGGCGATCCTCAAACGTTTCCGTGTAGCGGATAAAGATAGCTCCTGGCTCCCGCAGATCAGGGAATCGTTGATGGACCTTTTTGCTTATCGCGATGATTCACATCTCTCCGCATCGCATCCCCATTTTGGGCGAGCTGGGATTGTTTGGAGTGTCCTGGGTTCGGTCTGGAGCGGGGATGCGGTCACCGCCGATCAGATGACAGAGACAATGGCATTTCGCGGCTATGATGTGGACGACTATGAGGTGGCAATCCAGGCTGCCGTAGAGATTGATTGGGTTGAAAGCGCTGAGGTTTTTGGAGCATTCCGCCCAACACAAAAAGGACGGGAAATGCGTGAGCAGGTTGAGCGATTAACTAATGAATATTTTTATAAACCCTGGTCGGTCATAGAACAAGACAAACTCGATGAAATGTATGACCTGCTGACGAAGCTACGCGACCAACTGCATGATCATAAGAAAGTTCAGCAATAAGGTTTGCGCCTCTGGATTCTGAAAGCTTAGGCTGCTACAGCTATTGGAGAGGGAATGATAAACATTTTGCAGGTTCGGGAACGGCAGTTCTACGGAGATTGTTAAGGCGCATGGTGGTAGAATTAGCGTCCGAAGTCAGGCGGGGCATGGCACAACCTTTGTGATCCACCTGCCGCTTGAGCAAAAATGATTTATGATATAGACTTCGGAAGTCTGTCAGGCTTCCGAAGTCTCGTGTACTATGCCCAAAGTTTCAATCATCGTTCCCTGTTATAACGAGCAATCTACCATCCGTTTACTGTTGGAGTCACTGCGCGAGCAGACGTTTCCGCGGGCTGACATGGAAGTAATCATTGCCGACGGACTTTCGCGGGACGGTACACGAGAGGCGATTGCTTCATTTCAAAGAGAATTTACTGACTTGGATGTTCGAGTCGTGGACAATTCACGCCGTTCCATCCCCTCTGCTGTCAATTGTGGTATTCACGCTGCACGCGGCGAAATTATTGTTCGTATGGACGCGCATTCAAAGCCATATCCTGATTACGTGCAGAATTGTGTAAACGCGCTTGAGGAGGGTCGTGGAGATACGATTGGCGGCGTGTGGGAAATATACCCCGGCGCGGAGACCTGGATAGCAAAGTCTATCGCTGTTGCCGCTGCGCATCCTCTTGGAGTAGGGGATGCGTTTTATCGTCATACTAAACAAGCAGCAGAAGTGGATACGGTTCCTTTCGGCTCATTCCGACGGTCCCTGGTTGATCGGGTGGGATATTTCGATGAATCGCTACTCACGAATGAAGATTACGAGTTTTATGTTAGGGTAAAGAAGGCGGGTGGTAGGATTTGGCTCGATCCTTCCATACGTTCAATCTATTTTGCGCGTGCCACCTTGGGCCAGTTGGCGCAGCAATACAGACGTTATGGATTCTGGAAGTGGCGTATGCTTCGCCGCTATCCCAAAACACTTCGCTGGAGGCAGGCTTTGCCTCCATTGTTTGTATTAAGTACGATCCTTTTGGCATTTGCTTCCATATTTATTCCGTTCTTTAGGATTGCACTGGCGCTGGAACTTCTGCTCTATTTTTCCATAATGCTGTCTGTAGGTTTGCGAATGGCATTACGCCGGCGTAAACCATATTTATTTCTTGGGTTGCCGCTTGCGATTCCCATTATGCACGTATCCTGGGGGAGTGGTTTCTTGTGGAGTATCCTCACAGCGAGTTTCCAAAAGAATGTCTGAAAACATTCGCACTACACCCTTACGACTGCGACCAAGTGAACATCGCACCATTCTCGTTGTTGGCGATCTGCTTACAGCAGTTGCATCTGTATTCGCCGCGTTGTATACATGGCGGCAATATAACCTCTCTGTGCGTCTCGCAGAACTCATTGCCACAGACACACCGCCCGCTAGAATACAGCCATTACTTGATCAACTCAAGATCGAAGCGCCATTCTGGTTTTACCTCTTGCCAATTGTTTGGATGCTTCTCCTTGTGGAGTTATACGAACCTCACGTGGCAGGCAGTGGACGGAAAACAACGCGCGGGATTACTATCGCCGCGTTTGTTGGACTTGCGGCTTACTCACTCGTCTTCATCATAAGACAAGACCCAACAAATTTGCCTCGTATTGGCGTTGGTGCATTCCTGTTTTTCGCCTCGGTCCTGACCTTGGCCTGGCGAATGTTATTTATCCGTATCTACAAGACGACAGGACAGCGACGGCGTATACTGCTGATCGGTGCAGGTAAGGCTGGGCAAACGCTTGCAGAACTGTATCGGACGGATGGTACACGGTCATTCAATATCATAGGCTTTATCGATGATGACATGATGAAGGTAGGGGAAACATTTAATGAGCTTCCCGTACTAGGCACATGTAAGCAGTTATTAAATCTGATCGATATGTATCGTATTTCGGATCTGGTGGTGGCCATCAATGGTGAAATAAAAGGAGCCACATTTCAATCCATTTTGGATGCCCAGGAAAAGGGTGTGGATGTGACACGCATGCCCATTCTATATGAGGAGATGACAAGCCGCGTACCTGTCCATCATCTCGAATCGGATTGGATCATCCGTTCCTTTGTGGATGAATTGCGTGTAAGTGGTTTCTACGACTTGGCCAAGCGGCTGGTTGATATCCTAGGTGGTATGGCGGGATTGCTGATTTTTGCGATCAGCTTTCCTTTTCTTGGGTTGGCAGTTGCAATTGATAGCGGCTTTCCCATCCTTTATTCTCAGCCTCGTCTCGGTCGTGGCGGTTTGAAATTTACCATCTATAAATTTCGCACGATGCACCAGGGGGCCGAACAGGATAATGGAGCACGTACGACTTCAGAAAATGATCCCCGAGTGACTCGTGTTGGTGGATTTTTGCGCAAGTCTCGCCTCGATGAGTTGCCACAGTTTTGGAATGTCTTGCGCGGTGAAATGAGCCTTGTAGGTCCGCGCGC
>Ga0075419_10001577_pt1 | contig 14827 bp, 17 predicted proteins | sample SoiMetdeltSBSDD3_FD_76900 | JGI IMG/M metagenome (GOLD analysis project Ga0075419, IMG submission 76900) | Bulk soil microbial communities from a Populus tree surrounding site in Tennessee, USA - Soil MetaG P. deltoides SBSDD3 | ecosystem: Environmental > Terrestrial > Soil > Tree plantation... | reverse complement strand
TTGATCCCGTCATTGAAGGCAACCGGATGGGGCACTGCCCTCCGGTTCCAACCCGTGCACGTGTCCCTGGAGCTCCCACTGCCAGGTACATAAAAGGAAAATTGAGGCATGAACATCGTTAAAGGGCGAGAGAGAGAGATTGAGAGACGCCTGACGCCTGGTCATGCCGGGGTGGTCGCAGGCCTGGTCGTCGCACTGGCATTCCTGGGATGGTCAGCGGACGAGGCACTGCCCGCCGCCATCACGGTTGCCGGAAACGGTCCGGAACTTCGCATGGTCGAACGGCTGACGAGCGCGTTTGAAAAGAAATATTTTGGCGCTGTGGCGGAGATCCGATGGGATCCGTCGTTTCAACCGTCTCACATGGTGAAGACCGGCGAGGCAGATGTGGCCGTGGTGGGTCAGACAGATCCGGAACTCCTCGTCACTCCCATTGCGTGGGATGGCATTGCTGTATTGGTAGATTTTACGAATCCTGTACGGGAGATCACCTCTCTGCAGCTTGCGGCGATGTTCTCGGGCGCCGTGACCCGGTGGTCTGATGTGGGAGGCCTCGATACAAGAATCGAGCTCATCAACGGCTCTTCCAGCCAGCCGCTTCGCGGCACGTTCGAGACGGTCCTGGAAATTGTTGGGAAAAGTCCGTCAACTGCTTATGTGAGCCGATCCGATCAGCGAGCGATCAGCCGCGTTGCTGGCAATGGGTCGGCAGTGACCTATGTGTCGCTTGCCGTAGCCCTTGATGCGGTCACCTATGGCGTCGGTGTCGCACTCTTGAGTGTCGATCACGTTGAGCCGGCGAAACAGACCGTCAGAGATGGGCGATATCGCTTGCGTAGGCCGGTTCTATTGCTTCGAAAAGACGACGGCGACTCTACCGCAGCATCATTTGTAGATTTCGCGGTGTCCAAAGAAGCAAAAGATATTATCGAAGAGATGTATGTCTCCTACATCGGACCGGAACCTGAGCCTCCCGCCGTGCAGTCATCGATGAGAACAAAGTAAGAATTCCGGAGATCGAGAGGCGGCCATGCGCATTTGGACCGACGGACGTTCAGAAGTATTCCTGGGGTTCTACGTCATAGCCTGGGTGGTCGCGCTTGTCTTGGCGCATATGCTTTCGAGCTAACGCGCGAGGATGCGCAGCACACCCAGCGATCACATTGGGGCTGCATGTCCGAAAATACCATCTTGTCCAGCCTGACACAGGGGACAAAGTGTTCTATATAGACAAGTATTCCGGTAGAGAGACCGGTAGGGTGTTCTTACGCTTCGGTTACGTCTGACTGCCTTGCGCTTCCGTTTCTCTCTTTACACGAGCGATTTCCCGCACAGCGCGAAACACCAGCCCCTCCGAGCGAGTTGACCGTCCCCGCATATGGCGCGCATGCGCGATCAAAATGAAATCATCGTTTGTCGAGAAGATAATGTGTGTAACAAAGGGGGTTCTATTATGAGACTTTTCACGATGACAATGGCAGGTCTTGTGTTTGTTGGAATAACGGGGCTTGCTCTGGCCAACCCGGCGATGTTGCCAAAGCATCCGGGGTATCCGTCTGGTGGTGAGTTTGCGAATGATCCTGGCCAGCCGAATCTGACCAATAATCAATCGCTCTTAGAGGCCGCCAAGTCCGGCGACACGAATATGACTGCGACAGTCATGGATCAGAACAAAGTTGAACAAAGCAATGGCAGGATCTCGGAGCCTCGAGGAGGCAGTCAATCGCCTGTGGTCGGACCGAACGCAAACACCGAGCCTTCGGTGAAAGGAACCGAGCGGAAGACAAAGTAGATCTGACGACCGCAACACAAGGCGTACGAGACCTGGCGAGACCGATGGCTTGGCGGGGAGGGAACGAACTCCCGGCCAAGCCCAAGAGCAAATTAAGCAGCGTGGAGGTACCTCATGCAACGGAGACTCGAGTTTATGGACCTAATCGTCGCGGTTGGGTTGTGTGCCACGATTGTGGCCAGTGGTGTGTTGCTCATGGCTGCCAATGGGATGCAGATCAAGGTCGTGCGAGGAGGGGAGACAGGACAAACCACCGACAATCTTCCTGGGATGGATTTGCTCCAACCGGTGCTCGGCCAGGCCATTGTCGATCATGTGCTCCTCGAACGTAGCCATGCGAAAGACGCGGCTGCAGCCATCACGCGGCTTGATCGTCTGGCCCATGAAAGGCATCAGTGGCAACTTTTCCCTTATAGCTATCTCGATTCGGTCACCACCCGCGCCTCGTGGGCGGAATCCGAGCATACCGCCCGGGTTCAGACAGTGATGGGTCGCTCGATCGTCAATTTCACCCGTCGTGGCGTTCGCAGTGGACTGTGGTCTTCAGTGGAACGCGCTGCTCACGACAACCCTTACATGATCAGTGTGACAAAGGCGATGGGACGGAACATGGATACCGCGTTCGTCGCGAATTGGCAGCCGAATATTGGTCGAGAGATTGTTGACGCGACCCAGGAGAACGAGAAGCGTTCGACATTGGGGCAAGAGCAGTTGGGAACGGCAATCTTAGAACTGGCCACAGTCCAAGAAGTGTACGAACCAGCTCGAGCGGCAATTCAGGAACAACTTGGAAGCACAACGGTAGTCGCGACCATGACCGGATCGAAAGAGGGAGGTGTCACCTCTGACCGATTAACGGCGCATCGAGTTGCGGCTCTGAGCGCACAAGACGCCTTGCCTAAGATTTCGACGGCAACTACTTTTATCGTGGCGTCGCTCATTCTCATCAGTCTGTTTACCACGGGTCTCTTCGTGCTGTCATCTAGACGGGCGGATGATCCACAGAATAGTCTGGTTCGGGCACTGGTGCCTTCCAAATGGTAGGGGATACTACAATACTGAACGAGTGGCGAGAGGTTGATGGCGACTGACGTGATGCTGAAAAACAGAGTGCCGCATAATTTCGCCGGTTCTTGGATGTTCAGCGTATTGACTAGTCGGTCTCATGACGTAGCAGATCGCCTGGCAAGGTCTCATCATCGGGCATGAACAGGGAGATTCAATGACACCACAAGATCAAATCACGAAGATGACGACAGCCATCCGACAAGCGATCAAGGTCATGGGCGATCGGTTCGGATCGACGGAGCAGGATGTGGCTACGGCTATACATGACCTCAAGATATCAATGCAGAAGGAAACCGAACCGACGGCAACCCTGACAACCTCTGCCACGGCCAAGCAGCCTGGTAGCGAGGGATAAAAGGAAAAGGAGATAAGCCATGAACGTTCAACCCACCGTTCAGAGCCACATAGACATCACTGACACGCTGTCGAGATTGTATCTCTTCCTGGCGCAAAGCTTGGACCGCTGTGTGAGCGAGGCGGCACGCATCAGCTACCCGGAGCCCCAATTTCAAGCCAGTCTCGCCTCGACCAAAGCCACGGCTCTGGACATGCTGTCGGTGAATCAGGTGGTGAAGGGAAAGGTCGAGCAGGAATGCGATCGGATCGCATCGCTTGTCATGACTTGTCTGAAGGATGGAGCCGCGAAGGCAGAGGCCCTCGATGAGCTGAAGGCCGAGCGAGCGGTCTTGAAGCACAAGACTCTGGCACTGAGTGATCTGCTTGCTGTGTTTCGGGCCGCGTGACAATGCAGGCACGCCGCTCATGTTTGGCGATAAAAGCTATAAGCAAAGACGTAAATGGAGGACATGATGAAGCCGACCCCCCAAACCTATGTGTTGACGCTCAATTCTCCCTCCCGAAAAGCCCTTCGACTGTGGACAGGTAAGAGCATTCATGCCTTGCGCCACTGTTCACTTCAACAACTCAACCACGCACTGGCCGAACTGCAACAACACGTGGATGCTTTGCAAACACTCGTGCCGACGCCGGGCGCGTCGTATTCACTAAACCGCTCTCGATAACGGCACAGGGGTGGTCACACGCGGTCAGGGATTAGTGTAAGGCCTATTTGCTATTGCCAGGTGAGGGTGCAAGAATAGTCACTCGATGCGTGCCATAGATGCATTCCTCTATGAGGGAATCACCCATAGTCAGCGGAGGTAGAGACATGGCCCGCGCGCGTACATCCTTCGATCCCCAGCTTTTTCTTGCCAAAGTTGGCAAGGGGAAAACCTCCATACTCTCTCCGAAGAAACATACGATCTTCTCGCAAGGAGATGTGGCTGAAGCCGTATTCTATATCCAGGGCGGTAAAGTGAAGCTGACGGTGGTTTCGCAGCAGGGCAAAGAGGCCGTTATCGCGATTCTGGAACGCGGTGCATTTTTTGGTGAATCATGCCTCGCCGGACAGGCCATTCGGACATCGACCGCGACAGCCGTGGACGACTCCAGCATCGTGCGCATTGACAAGGAGGCCATGATCTCGGTGCTGCATGAGGAGCCTGCCTTCGCCGAGCTATTTATGGCCTACCTCCTGGCACACACCATTCGAATCGAAGAGGATTTGGTAGATCACCTGTTTAATTCCAGCGAAAAGCGGCTCGCGCGGGTATTACTCTTATTGGCTCATTTCGGCAAAGAAGGAAAGCCCGAGACGGTCATTGCGAAGATTAGTCAGGAAACGCTCGCCGAGATGATCGGCACCACACGCTCGCGTGTCAGCTTTTTCATGAACAAGTTCCGCAAACTGGGTTTCATTGAGTACAACGGCGAACTGCACGTGCACAGTTCTCTGCTGAATGTCATTTTGCACGACTAGGGTATTGCCCGTCGAATTGTTTCACTCCTGAACTTTCCCGAACGTCGCGTCACTCTTCTTGACAGTCACAGGCCAGGACGTCTCTGCCACCCAGAGGGTTAGTGGCATCTTCGAACGCTAGATGCCATCTGTGTCCTTGAATGCATTGCTGGTGCACGACCAGTCGCTGTAGCGCGTCTGTTCCCCGGGACGAACGTTGGGCAACAACATCATCGGCGTGACAGATATCGCATGTGGACATAATTCAAAGCGCCCTTCCGCTCAAGGTGAGAAGTGGATTTCTAGGGTTAATCGACACAGCGAGCCTGAACAATACAAAAAAGGCCTGGGGCGGGCTGATCAAAACAGATCACGGCGTGTTCGCTCAGGGTTGGCATTCGTTGCCCACTTGAGGCTGAGGATACTGATACAGCGCACGTAGTCTCCCGCCGGCGATCGAATCAAGTAATGTCCTGAGCCGTTGTGACCAACTTCCTCCTTCTCGAAGGCATAGCATCGCACTCACTGTGGTGAGGCTATTTTCTTTTGGGGTATTCTCCCGGCTCTCGAGACGTCGAAATTGTTAGGCATAGCGAAAACTGCACCGAGTCTGCCGGATCAATGGCAGCGAGAACGGACAAGCCATAATGCCAAATTTAGACCTGACCTCCATTTTGTTCTGGGCGAGCGCTGCTGCCGGCATCGCGGTTATGTACCATTCCTTCGTGCTCGCACGTGAGTGGTTTAGGCGATGGCATCCGTCCGGCAAAGGCATCTTCCGGAGAAATACCGTGGCGGAAACGTCTCTCAATGCACACATTGCCAGCGAATGGACTGAAGGCCGTCTTCGATTGGACTCTGTTTTGACTCTAATCAAAACACTGGCGGACTTGTTAGAAAAGGAAGTGAAGGCACTGCGGCGACTCGATCATTCAGATCCACAGTATGAAGGGGAGGTACGTCAGATGGTCGAACCCACCCTGCGCTGCTTCACCTTCGATAAGCATTTGCGAGACGAGTGCCGCGTGTTGATTCCACTCTTGAGATTCTGCGCCAAGGATCTCGCGCAATCGCAGGGATTGGACATGACACAAAAATTGATCGTCCTCGACGAGATCCAAGCCGCCATCGAGTCGGCGGACCTCCACTGACACTCGAAGACCGGTGCACCGCACCGGCTCTCTGACCGCATTAATTTCTGTCGCTGTGAGCAATTTTGACCAGTGGGTCCTCCTGTAAATTGATAGAATCGCTTCATGCGATTGAAGATTGCCTCATGCCTTGTGACGGGAGGGATTTTAACAGCGTTAAGTGGATGCGGCTTGCTGGAGACGGCCAACAAGAGCACGACTGCCACAACTCACGCTCGGCTGCAACGACAGCCGTCGACGCCAGTCATCGGGAATAGCATCGCCAGTACAGTCGAGTACTCCCCCACTGATGCGGTCAAGGATACGGTCGCCGATATCTTGACCGTCCTCGGAAATGAAGTGCTGAAGCAGCCCGAGCGCTCCCCTGATCGGCGTCATCTAATCGAAGACATCGTCAGACACCGGGTCAGCTATGAGGAGGCCGCCCAACGTGCTTTGGGGCCTCGCTGGAATCGATTGAGTGATTCGGAGCGGCAGGAGTTTGTGAGCCTCTTTATGCAGCTATTGCGTGACACGTTAGCAAACAACATCGACCAGTATTACGACGAACAGATGTTTTATCTCTCTGAACGACGCCATGGTCGCTTTGCGGAAGTGAGAACCAACCTCGTCGGATCAAAGGTGAACACTTCACTAGATTTCCGGTTAGGGAACCAGTCTGCCCAATGGCTCATCTACGATGTGGTCATCGATGGCACCAGCTTGATCAGCAGCTACAAGGCGCAATTTACTCGGATTATCCGGGACGATTCCTACGCGGGCCTTATAGAAAAGATGAAGCAGAGGAATCTTCTCGTCAAAGTGTTTGAGAGGACCGCACCCGCCGTCTCGCTGTCATCGCTGCACACGGCTCCTCAGTAACACGAACTTCTTTTGGCAATCACAACTGCCCACTTCTGCGAAGGCTGAAGCGCCTCGCCGTAGACTGGTGTCAATGCGATGACCGTGCACCTCCTTAAACCCCGCATGTTGTCACCTTGAGCAATTTTGACCAGATTGGTGTTGCCTGCTCGTTTAATGTCGCGACTCCTGAACGGCCGATGAGATGCAAGTGACGGCTACCACACGGTATCAACGGACCGGAGGAAGCTCACTCACTCGCTGATGGAGAAAGACATGCCTTTCCTGGTCTTCGCGAAAGAAGTGCAGACGTTCATTCGTGCCTGCGAGCATCTCCTGTCTTTGCCTTCTTCACCTCCGATCTCGGGTGATGAGAAAGCCTTTGTTGCGTATTACATTCAAGAGCTGTTGGATAAGTACGGTGCGCCGAAGGCGGACGGAGCTGCTTCGGCAGAAGTTGGTCAGGGAGACCCGTGGATCTTAACTGATATCCGGCCGACAGGCCCTGAAAGGCACGAGTGATAAGTCAGGATACTGAGGTGCGAATTAACGAGAGTATCACCGTTATCGTGCGACGATACTCAGCCTCGGGTGTCGAAGTCTACCGAGACGGTGTACTGGTCTGGAAAGCAGGTGAGTCATCACGCGCATCGATGGTGCAGGGATGCGACACGGTGACTCGAATCGAGAGACCTTGGCATGACCCACGATGACCGAGACAAGTTTGTGATTGTAAAGCTGTGTCAGAGGCTTAAGCGCTCCTTCTATCTAAGTTCCTCATTCCCTGTTAGGCTCTATACTCCTTCCCATCCTTGAATTCGACGATCAACCACGATCTCGTCCTAGCGTGATGATCGCGTGAGACGAGCTGGTGTGTATCGAGGAAATATGGCGAACGGCTTGGCCAGCAGACTCTCAAGGTAATGGTGACACCAGGCGTTGCATGGCGTGTATATGAAATACTCTCTACATACCATTCCGGTCGAAGTTCTTGCACTCGCCTTCGTTGAGTTCGTCTTCGTGAGTACGTATGCCGCAGTGCTTTGGTACGTGTTGAGCCACAAATAACCCTGTGGTACTCCTCCGAAAGGTTTAGCGTGGATACTCTCCTCCCATCCGGCTACCTATGGTTCGCCCATCATCCCTTTGGTGCGGCCACAATGGTGTACGCGGCAGGCATCCTCGGCGTCTTGCTATATACCTATTTCGAGCCTAGGGACCCTGCTTAAGAATCCACTCACGTATCGCTATCTAGCATAGCCGTGCAGAGTGTTCTGCTCCATCGCCAGCACGCGGGAATGTCAAACGTTCATGCCTCTTTCCGATTAGATTCAGTGAGCTGTTTTGACCAACTTACCATCAGGCGGCCGCCCATAATATCAGTCATCGAACGTATAGAAACATGTGCCCATTCGCTTAGGAAGGAAGAGGTGATTTACATGCAGGCAACTTATGAACAGTGGTCGCAGGGCAGGAGTCATATACAGTGGGGAGCCATCGTTGCCGGTCTGGCCGTCGGCCTTGCCGTGCAAATGCTCTTTACCTTGCTCGGATTGGCCATCGGAGCATGGTCAATCGACTTACGAGAAGCCCAACCAACAGGCGGTATCCCATTGGCGACCGGTCTCTGGACCGGCGTGTCCATGTTGATGTCCGCCTTCGTCGGCGGCTATGTCGCTTCGCGTCTGTCCGGATCCTCGAGCAGAACAGAGGGTCTCTATCACGGCGGCGTACTCTGGGGCGTCACGTCAGTGGTTTTCGCCTGGCTTGGCACGACGGCCCTGTCATTCATGATCGGGGGGCTTTTTACCACGGTGGGTGGTGGGTTACAGATGTTGAGCCAAGGCGTCGGCACAGCCGTCTCTGCGGTCTCGGCAAAAATACCCGGTACGGGCATCACCAATCTCACAGCGGCAGACCTTCGCAATCAGATTGAGTCTGTTTTGAAAGCGACCGAGAAGCCAGAATTGCAGCCCAGCACAATGAAGAAGGAAATAGACAAGAAGAGTGCTCAGGCGCGAGAGGGCCAATCGGTTCAAAAAGTCAGCGATTCGACTATCGGTGAAGTTCGGGAGAGGCTAGTGGCCATGGACCGCGATGCGGCCGTGAACATCATGGTGAACAAACTAGGCATGTCGGAGAAACAGGCCCAAGAAGTGGCCCAAACGGCCATCGGCATGGTGGCTTCCGTCAAAGAGACAGGGAAGGAACTGAAAGAGAAATCCATGGATATCGGTAATGCCACGATGACGGGTGTTGGCTCTGCAGCCTGGTGGCTGTTTGTCTTGGCGTTGCTTTCGCTTGGCGCATCCCTTACGGGCGGAGCGCTGGGGACTGGCGGTGATATGTTAAGTCGCCTGGAAGGTAGAGTATATCCGCTGGAGGTAAAACCCGCGATGAGTAACTGACTGTCATGACCAGCGGACGGCCTCGGTCGGAGCGGTAACGTCGTTGCTCCGCCGGCCAGGTCGTCCGCGATCCCTGGGAAAAGCAAAGCGGTACTTAAAAATATAGTCGGCCGAAGGTTCACAGCGTCACTCTTAAATTTTCTAGTGGAGGACATTATGACGCCACTCTTCACCAAGCAGACAATTTGTAGTCTCACAATATTGTTGACCGGCTTCCTTGCTGCTGCGCCTCTTCAGGCTCAGGACCGGGAGCCCGCAACACTTGCTCCGGGATCCAATGCGATTACGGAGGCGGACATCGCAGCTGGTTCAGTCGAAGACACCATCGAGGCGTGCAAGGCCAGGATACCCAAGGATGCGAGTATCGGTCAGGTGATGATGGCGGAACAAAGTTGCTGGCGGGATGAAAATGAACGCAAACCCGTACAGGCAGTTCCCGGCGCTCGCAGTACCAGCCTGAAGGGTGCAGGGCCGGTGGCTATGGGGAACCAGGATCGTCACTGACGAAAGGCCGGATCGATCCGCGCCAGGCGAAGTTTGTCCGTTCCTGTTGACCACGGAGAGTGATAATGGATCTTATCCGCCCAGTACGACCATCCCGATCAACAGAAAGTCCGCCACGACGCCTCCTCCTGGTGGACCCCTATCCGCTGAACAATCCCTATCACCTGACGGCATCCGAACGCCGAGCCGTATGGTTCCCAAAACTGAGTTTGCCAGTCATCGCGGCCTATACACCTGAGTCCTGGTCTGTCGATCTCGTGGACGAAGCTGTCCAGGAGGTCAATTTCGATTATCCCTGTGACCTGGTGGGGATATCCGTGATGACGTGTTACGCTCCTCGCGCCTATGAGATTGCAACTGAGTTCAGAAAGCGGGGGAAAACAGTTGTGCTAGGCGGCGTTCATCCCACCTATTGCCCCGACGAAGCGTTGCGGTTCTGTGATGCAGTAGTCTGTGGTGAGGCGGAGGACCTGTGGCCTGAGGTGATATCCGACTTCATGGCAGGGGCGCTGCAGCGCAAATACCAGATGACCGCATTTCCCGCGCTGGAGAATTACAAGAGTCCACGAGTGGAATTATTGAGCCCCGATGCCTACATGACCCGCCAGTGCAGTTTTACAACACGTGGCTGTCATTTCGATTGCGAGTTTTGTAGCGTGTCCCCGTTTAACGGCAAAACCACCCGGCGCCGGCCAGTCGAGGAAGTCATCAAAGAATTAACCCAGGTAAAGCGGTGGGTCTGCGGAGAGTTGGTAGACCGCATGTCGAATGACACACTCTGGAACGCCTTTCTCACGGGGTTGCGCATCCGGCTGGGCATCGAAGACGGCAGCATCGTGGCCTTTGTGGATGATCTCCATAACAGCAATCGGGCCTACTGTCGTGAACTGTGGGCCGCTCTGAAACCTTTGAATATTAAATGGGGCTGTCAATCCACATTATTTTTGGGCGACGATGAGGACATGGTGAAGCTTGCAGCGGAGAGCGGTTGCGTGTCGGTGTTCGTCGGAATGGAATCACTCGACGAAGGCGCCTTGGAAGAAACCAACAAGCCCTTTAACCGAGTGGAGAAATTCGCGCAAGAGATCAAGATGTTTCATGATCACGGCATTATGGTCAATCCGGGGATCGTCTTTGGATTCGATCATGACGACGAATCGGTATTTGAGCGATCCGTGGAGTTTCTTACCAAGAACCATGTGGAATTGGCATATTTCAACGTGCTGACACCGCTGCCAGGAACTGCGCTCTTCGATCGCTACACTGCAGCCGGCCGCATCTTCGATCACGACTGGAGCCACTATGACGGGAAGCATGTTGTGTACCGTCCCAGCCGGATGACGCCCGAGCGATTACAGGAGGGATTTTATTGGGCGAACCATCAGTTCTATTCCCTGCCCTCCATTTGGAAGCGGCTCTCAGGGACAAGTCAGCGGTTCATCCCACGACTGCTCATGAATCGAGAGTTTCGCAAGCTAGTGAAACGATCATGTCCGCCGGGGACCTTATCGGTGGTCTCGACAGCCCTCAAGATATTGCAGGCGAAGCTGCCGACGTTACAGGCCGGACATCTTATCCCCAACGCCTTGCACGTGATGAAAGAGAAGAATAAGGAAAGTGAAGCCTCGCGGACCGGCGGTCGCTGGTTGAGCATGAAGGCAAAACAGCACGATCAATTTGCAGCTCTAGTGGTAGATCTTGAAGGAACGTTGGATCAGGCGACTACGAAAGAATTGGTCAGGCGCATCACGGAGGCGGCGAAGCGTGCAAAACTCGACATCATCATCAATTTCGAGCATCTGAAGGAGGCTACACCCGAAGCTCTGCGAGCCCTGGGCAATAGTGAATTATGGAGAGGCGTGGTGCCTTATGCCAAGATACGCTACCGAAAGTTCAAGTCCGCGTTCGAGGCATCGCTTGCCGACCTCTCCATCAATCTACTGTGTGAGGACGATTCCCAATTCCAAAGCGAAGGGCCTATGATTAGTTGAACGATCGCAACGTTGTCGTTACCGCGAAGCCGCCTTGCCCATCTACCATCAGGCGCAATTGACCCCTTCGACTTAGATAGCACAAAGCGTCAAAAACCTCTTTTAAGGTCAGCTCCGGAGTGAGTTTGGCCACGTCCTCAATGCGAGTACCGGGGGCGAGGGCTATGACGTTAAGGATGTGGTCAATGATGGTGTTATCCGGTTTCATGTTGTGGCAGAGCTATTCACTGGTTCGGCTCCGAGAGAAAACGTTGAAGAACATTCTAAAGACCTCGTATTAGATCTGACATTTTAGATCATTGCTATGAGGTAAACTGTTCAGAATTGATCAGTTCGGTCATATGGTCTTCTGCGCCCTATCTAATCCGTGATCGGCAGTGCCAGTACGGTTCAGGGAAAAAAGTGCTGGTGGTAGCAGAAATTACGAATGAAGAGGGTCAACAGGACATGCGGTTACGGCATCCGAGTGAATCACAGAGCTGAAGGCGATGACCTTTCTCACTTCCTGACCACGTAGGGCATCTTCTTCTGCATTCTCGATTTTATCCCCACAGCGGCCACCGGTTCGTGAGACCGCATGGTACACAATCAGTGTAGGCGCAGAAGTCTCTATGGTCTCTAACTTCCGGGTTTGATAGAGCCGCCTACAGCGGGGAAAGCGTTCTACACATATCGGCAATCTGACGCTGAACACTCGGGCGCATCTTGGTAAAAGCCAATCCAAACTCGCGATGCCCACTCCACTGCACCGTGGCTTCTTCCACGGTGAAAGGATGGCCTTCCTGTGGATAGATCCAGCACTCGAGTGTGGTGCCAAGAGGAACTCCAACGGGACTCGAGATCCGGCAGCCCCAGGGCGAGAGGTCCCGGAGTTCACCCTCACCCCCGACGATCTGGCTCTTCGAAGAAAATTGACTCGAGATCTGGACGGCCACGCGACCATGACGGCGTTTCTCTTTTCGAGTATTCACCCCAGGACATGATCGGGTGACTGACCTTGACGAGCTTCCGCGGTTTACGACGGTCTCGTGTTTCGACCACTTTTGAAAAAGAGCGGACGGACTGGTCCCCCACCGAGGCAGCTCGATGGTCTCTCGATACGCAGCAAGCTTCTGCCATGTCTGATTGACCAAAGAAGTCAGCTGCGGCTTCAGTTGCCGCCATAGGTTGGCTACATCTCCGTCCTGGTCGAGCGGCGATTGCGGTTGGGCTTCAGAAGCAAACGGACTCGAACTCAATTCTTCAATTCTGGCATCGATGTCCTGGAAATGCGGATTCTCACGTCGAATCCGACGATACACTACCAATGCCTCGAAATCCCGATTGAGCGATTCTAAAGTTTGGCCGAGCATATACAAGATGTGCACGCGTTCTCTGGTAGAGAAAGCACCTGTTTCCAATGCCTGACGAAAAGCGGTGACCGCTTCATCGTGACGCTTCAGACTTTTTAGACACAGGGCTACTTGCGCAAATGCTTTGCCAGCTTGTTGCTGGTCTCTCGTCGCTTGCTGGAATTCTTGAAGGGCCGAATCAAAAATCTGGACTTTTTTCAGCAACAGCCCTCGCTCATAGTGATCGACACCCGAGGTTTCTTGTGACATGCTGACCTCCGTAATGCGGTGTTGAGAAGCAAGTCAGCAAGAATAAAGCCCGGTTACGGATATTGGTGAGAGCCCAAAAACAATGACTTCGCCTTCACGCGTTTGAGGCGGGTGACCGCGAAGGCCAACAACATGGCCGTAAACGTACGCGGCCCATCTTCTCGAAAACATCAAGTCTTCAACGATTCCGACCATTTATTGAATCTTCTACCCAGAACAAATCCGAAGTCAGCGCTTCATTTGTGCCTGTGTGGCAGCATCAGCGTCCCATCTTTCCACAAACGGCACAGCTACTAGGTCCATTATTCGTAGACCTCAGAACTATAGACGCCTTTGTCGCCGATTTGGTAACCGTATGTCTGATACTGGTTCGTAGTCACGCTGGCAAGTGAGTGCCTCCACGTTGTTCCTATAACCCAGCCCTTACGAGAGTGAGGTATCAATGCAGTTTCTACATCAGGAAGTGAAGAGTTTTGTAGACGGCTGCGAGCATCTGCTGGCACTAGGCCCCGCACAGAGCTTGTCTGCCCAAGAATACGATCTTGTTGAGCATTACCTCTCTGAGGTCGAAAACCTTTTGTGCGACGATGGACCTGAGTTAGGTATGCGCGGCGTAGATGCTGCGTAATTCGTAAACGAGCCCTTCCCTACAATCCTGTTGCACACGGCTGCCTCGCGCGTCGCGCTCCTACGCTAGTGGTGGGATCGCGTATACATTTTGTACAGGTTTGTGCCAACTAACCAACCAATTATCGGAAGCCTTTGTTTTCTTGCAGGTCCTTCCTGGCATTACTCATGCTCAAACACACATGTGAGTGATCGCGCAGCGAGGTGTGCTCAGGACGGTCACTTTTACCAGGACATCTCAAAAAACAAAGGAGGTACGCAATGGTTAGTCGTTGGGTTGTCGCAGTCGCAACTGCCGTCTCGATTTCATTGGTCGCTATTGGATCCGGTGGTGCAGTCGTGTGCAATCCGCTTTGCGTGCCTGACAGCAGGGGCACCGATCACGCAAAAACTGTGGCAAATCAAAATGGGGTCAATAATGGCCTCACTACGGCACAGCAGCAGCCGGGTAATTATAAATCCGGCCCATGTTCGGGCTGCTGATACATATTCGTAGTCGGTGGAGGAGCTGTTTGTCATAAGAAACAGCTCCCTCACTGCCCATGAGCCGTCTTTCGCCATCATGACCGCAAACCGGCTCTCAACGCGGAGTTTCAGCCAATTGACAAATGTTTTTATGGGGCCTAGCCTAACATCCCCCACATCACAGATGCCGGGGGCCTCATGGAAGGTTAGGCCCGCCGACATGTTGCAAAACGGGTGGTTGTCATGTCGGACGCCACTACCATACTTCTTGTCGACGGAAATACCCGAGAGCGGGAATACTATGCGGACTACCTCCATGCGGCATCAGCCACTTATGAGGTGGTGCAAGCCGCAAGTGGTGGGTCCGGCCTAGACCTCTGCGCAAGGCAACCGATGAGTTGTGTCGTTCTTGAAATCGACCTGCCGGACATGTCCGGCTTTGAAGTGCTGGCCAGGTTAGTTCCGCGTACCTATCATCCGGAGATAGCCGTCATCGTACTAACACGGCTCTCCAATCCTTTCTTGTTGGAACTCGCCATAAAGAACGGTGCACTAGGCGCGTTTGATAAGAAAAGGGTAAGC
>Ga0075419_10001576_pt1 | contig 14828 bp, 14 predicted proteins | sample SoiMetdeltSBSDD3_FD_76900 | JGI IMG/M metagenome (GOLD analysis project Ga0075419, IMG submission 76900) | Bulk soil microbial communities from a Populus tree surrounding site in Tennessee, USA - Soil MetaG P. deltoides SBSDD3 | ecosystem: Environmental > Terrestrial > Soil > Tree plantation... | reverse complement strand
TCGTGCGCGTCGCGGAAAGCGAGGCCCTTGCGCACCAGGTAATCGGCAAGGTCCGTCGCGGTGGCGTGGCCCTCGAGCAAAGCCGCGCGCATGGCGCCCGGCACCGGCTCCATGCCGGCGACCAGGCCTGTGAACACGCCGAGCGAATCCTTGAGCGTATCGACCGCGTCGAAAAGCGGCTCCTTGTCTTCCTGGTTGTCCTTGTTGTAGGCGAGCGGCTGCGCTTTCATCAGCGTGAGGAGGGCGACAACGGCGCCGATGACGCGGCCGCTTTTCCCGCGCACAAGCTCGGGCACGTCCGGATTCTTCTTCTGCGGCATGATCGATGAGCCGGTGCAGTAGGCCTCGGGCAGGCGCACGAAGCCGAAGCGCGGACTCACCCAGAGCACGAGCTCCTCGGCGAGGCGCGAGAGGTGCACCATGGCGAGCGCCGCGGCGGCGCAGAACTCGATGGCGAAGTCCCGATCGGACACCGCATCGAGCGAGTTCTCGCAGAGCGCTTCGAATCCGAGCTCGCGCGCCACGCGCGCGCGGTCGATGGCAAAGCTCGTGCCGGCGAGCGCAGCAGCGCCGAGCGGCAGGCGGTTCACGCGCCGGCGCGCATCGGCGAGGCGCTCACGGTCGCGCTCGAGCATCTCCACATAGGCGAGCAGGTGGTGACCGAAGGTTACCGGCTGGGCAACCTGCAGATGCGTGAAGCCGGGCATGACGAGCGCGGCATGCTGCTCCGCCTGGTCGAGGAGTGCTCGCTGCAACGCGCCAATCAGAGCGCGAATCTCGTCGATCTCGGCGCGCAACCAGAGCCGCACGTCGGTCGCCACCTGGTCATTGCGCGAACGGCCGGTATGGAGGCGCTTGCCCGCGTCGCCGACAAGCGCCGTCAGCCGCCGCTCGATATTCAGGTGAACGTCTTCAGCTTCGACCGACCAGCGAAAGCGGCCGTTTTCGATCTCACGCTCGATGAGTGACAGACCACGGCGGATCGCGGCGAAGTCACGCCGCGTGAGCACCCCGCGCACGGCCAGCATGCGCGCGTGGGCGAGCGACCCTTGGATGTCATACTTGGCCAGCCGCCGGTCGAAGTTGACCGAGGCGGTAAAGCGTTTGACCCGTTCGTCGACGGGCTCGGCGAACCGCGCGGACCAGGGCGAGCGCCTTGTTGGCATAAGAATAAGGTTGAAGACTCCCTCGTAACCATGCCGAGTATAAGGCAAAGTGCCTACTTAGACGTGCTGCCTGACTTCCGCAACGTGGGCATCATCGCGCGCGTGCTGCTCGGCGTGAACGCCGCCGTGCTGGCCGGTGTGATCTTTGCCGAGCCGAGCCTGGCACAGGCGCTCGAGCGCTTCGTCCAGGCCGCCGCCCTGCTCGAGCCGCTTCTTCTCGTCGTGACGGTACTGCTTTTCATCGTCTCGCCGGCGCTGCGGCGGCTTTCGTACCCGACCGGATGCGCGACGCTGCTCGGCCTCGTGGCGCTCATTGTCGCCGTCTATCTGGGCACCATCGAAGCGGGCGCGGGCAGCGCGCGCATCGTACTGCTCGCCGTAGCCCTCGCCGCGGCGCTGCTCGCTTATCTCCGTCTTGTGGCGAAGGCGTACTCGCCGGCGCTGGCCGAAGCTCGCCTGCAGGCGCTCCAGGCCCGCATCCGGCCGCACTTCCTCTTTAACAGCCTGAACGCAGTCCTCGCCATCATCCGACGCGATCCGCAGCGCGCCGAGCGAGCGCTCGAGAACCTCGCCGATCTCTTCCGCACCATCATGTCGGACGCGCGCACGTTCGTGCGCCTATCGGACGAGATCGCGCTCCTCGAGCGCTACGCCGAGCTCGAACAACTGCGCCTTGGCGAGCGGCTGCGCGTGACCTGGGAGCTCGACGGCGCGCCGGCCGACGCGTTGCTGCCGCCGCTCGTGCTGCAGCCGCTGCTCGAGAATGCGGTGTACCACGGCGTCGAGCCGCTCACCGAGCCGGCCGAGGTCATGGTGCGCATCGAACGTCGCGGCAGCCGCGTGCTCGCTCGCATCGAGAACCCGTATCTCGAAGCCGAGGCGAGCCGCGCCGGCAACCGCATGGCGCTCGAGAATATACGCGAGCGTCTGCAGCTCTTCTTCGACGCGGAGGCGCGCATCGCTACGGTCGCCGCGGCCGGCCGCTATCGCGTCGAGATCGAGATACCCTACCGGGTGAAGATGTCATGACCCCGGACGCCAATCCGCTGAAGGTTTTCATCGTCGACGACGAGGCGCCGGCGCGCGAGCGCCTGAAGGAGCTGCTCGGTGACATCGCCACGGATGTGCGGACCGAGGTCGTGGGCGAGGCGCGCCACGGCCTCGAGGCGGTCGAGCTCATCCCGGCCGCCGAGCCGCAGGTCGTGCTGCTCGATATCAAGATGCCCGGCATGGGCGGCCTCGAGGCGGCGCGCCACCTCGGACGGCTCGAGCGCGCGCCGCGCATCATCTTCGTGACGGCGCACGAGCGCCACGCGGTCGAGGCGTTCGAGTTGAACGCGCTCGACTATCTCCTGAAGCCCGTGCGCGCCGAGCGGCTCGCGGGGGCGCTGCGCAAGGCCACCGTGCCTGCGTCGGAGAGCTTGGAGAAGGCGGCCGAGGCACCGCGCGAATACCTTTCGGTTCCGGAGCGAAACCGCATCGTGCTCGTGCCGGTGCGCGACATTCTTTTCCTGCGCGCCGAGCAGAAATACGTTACGGTGCGCACGCGCGCCCGCGAGCACCTGATCGAGGAGCCGCTCGTCGCGCTGGAGCGCGAGTTCGCGCTGCATTTCGTGCGCATCCATCGCAACTGCCTGGTGGCGCGCGCCGCGATCCGCGGGTTCGAGCGCGCGCCGGGCGGCGAAGATGAGGCGCACTGGCTCGTCGTGGTCGATGGCGTCGAGGAACGGCTGCCGGTGAGCCGCCGGCAGTGGCCGCAACTGCGCGACCTGGTGACATGAAGAAGAAGCTGGTGATCGCGACGCGGCGCAGCCGCCTTGCGATGTGGCAGGCCGAGCACATCAAGGAGAAGCTCGAAGCGCTGCATAAGGGGTTGCAGGTCGAGCTTCTGCCACTCAGCACGCGCGGCGACGAGCTGCTCGATCGGCGCCTCGACGACGCAGGCGGCAAGGGGCTTTTCGTGAAGGAGCTCGAAACGGCGCTCGCCGAGGCGCGCGCCGATCTCGCGGTGCATTCGATGAAAGACGTGCCGGCCGAGCTGCCGCCAGGTTTTTCGATCGCGGCGATTCCGGCGCGCGAGGATCCGCGTGATGTCTTGGTGTCGAAGCGCTTCGCTTCACTTGCGGAAATGCCCGCAGGCGGGACCATTGGTACTTCGAGCCTGCGGCGCTCGGCGCAGATCGTCGAGCGTTATCCTGCTCTCGACATCCGGCTGCTCCGTGGCAACGTCGACACGCGGCTCGCCAAGCTCGATCGCGGCGACTACGACGCCATCGTGCTCGCCGTCGCCGGGCTCAAGCGGCTGGGGCTCGAGGCGCGCGCCACCGCGAGTCTCTCGGAGGACGAGATGCTGCCCGCGCCCGGGCAGGGCGCGCTCGGCATCGAGTGCCTCGCGGCGCGCGAGGAGGTCGTGGCGTTGCTCGCGCCGCTTGCCGACGGCTCGACTACGGCTTGCGTGCTTGCCGAGCGCGCCGTGAGCCGCGCGCTCGGCGGCAACTGCAGTCTGCCGCTCGCGGCCTTTGCTCAAGCGAACATGGACAACATGCGGCTACGCGCGCTGGTTGCCTCGGCCGACGGGCGGCGCGTCGTGCGTTGCGAGCTCGAAGGCGACATTGCCGATCCGCTCGCTCTGGGCGAGCGCGCCGCGCAGGAGCTGCGCCGCCAAGGCGCTAGCGAGATTCTTGGCTTCGCGTGAGCTCGCCGGCCGCGGCATTCTCGTGACGCGGCCGGGCGAGCGCGCCGGCAACCTCGTAAGAATGATCGAAGCGCTCGGCGGACGCGCCCACGTGTTCCCCGCCATTGAGATCGAGGACCTGCCGGCGCCGCGCGCGCTGGCGGAGCTCGAGCGTTTCGACCTCGCGATTTTCATCAGCCCGACCGCGGTGGCGAAGGTGATGGCGCAGGTCTCGGCCTGGCCGCGCGCATTGCGAGCGGCGGCAGTCGGCGGCGGCACGCGCCGCGAGCTCGAACGCCGCGGCTTCCACGCGGTGATTGCACCTGTAGTCGGGGCCGACAGCGAAGCGCTCCTCGCCGTCCCGGAGATGCAGGCGGTCGCGGGTCAGCGCATCGTTATCTTCCGCGGCGAGGGCGGACGCGAGCTTCTCGGCGAAACACTCGGGCGTCGTGGCGCGACTATCGAATACGCCGCCTGCTACCGCCGCCGGCCGCCGCGCGCGCAGCCGCACTGGGCGCCGAGCGAGATCGACGCGATCACGATCTCATCCTCGCAAGGCCTTGCGAATCTGTTCGACGCGCTGGATGCGGCATTTCTGCGCGCGCGGCCGCTTTTCGTGCCGCATCCGCGCGTCGCGGATAACGCGCGCGCGCGCGCCGCGCGCGAGGTCGTGCTTGCCGGACCCTCGGACGAGGAGATGCTGGCGGCGCTGGTGGCATACTTTCGCCCATGACCGAAACGCCGGCGAGGCGCTCGCGAGCGCCGCTCCTCATCCTCATCGCAGTGGCGCTCGCCGCGGCGCTCGCGACGCTGTTCTGGCTGGATGCGCGCAGCCGTATCGACGCCACGCAGGAAGAGCTGGCGCGCCGTTTGCGCGACATCGAGAACGAAGCCCGCGAAGCGCGCGCGGCCGCACGCCAGTCGAACGAGGCGATGCGCGAGGCGCATGTCAGGGTAGCGCAGCTCGAAGCGCGCTTGGCCGAATCGCAGAGCCAGCAGGTCGCGCTCGAAGCGCTGTACCAGGAGCTTTCACGCAACCGGGACGAATGGCAGCTCGCCGAGGTCGAGCAGGTGCTCGCGATCGCGCAACAACAGCTGCAGCTCGCCGGCAACGTGCGCGCCGCGCTCCTCGCGTTGCAGCTCGCGGAGGGGCGGCTCGCGCAGGCCGACCGCCCGCAATTTCTGCCGATTCGCCGCGCGCTCGCGCGAGACATCGAGCGGCTGAAGGCGCTGCCGGTGCTCGATATCGCCGCGATGAGCGCGCGCATCGACAGCCTCGTCGGCGCCGTGGACTCCATGCCGCTCGCATTTGACGAGCGGCTGGAGAAAACGGCGGCCGTCAAGGAAGTCACTGAGAACGGCTTTTGGGCGCGCCTGGGCTCGGAAGTGTGGAACGAGTTGCGCAGCCTCGTTGTGGTACGCCAGATCGGCGCAGCGGAGCCGCCGCTTCTGCCGCCGCCGCAGGCGTACTTCCTGCGCGAGAACCTGCGCCTGCGCCTTTTGAATGCGCGCCTCTCGCTCCTTGCGCGTGATGAGGGCGGCTATCGCGAGGACCTGCGCGCGTCCGAGGCTTGGATCCGTCGCTACTTCGACCCTGGCGGCAAGCAGACCGTCGACGCCATCGCGCAATTGAAGCAACTTTCGACCACCTCGATCAGCTTTGAGATGCCGAGCATCTCCGAAAGCCTGGACGCCGTGCGCGGCTTCAAGTCGCGCCGCCCCCGCGCCCCCGGATGAAATCGCTCCTCTGGCTCCTCGCGGTCGCCGCCGCGGCGGTGGCGCTCGTGCTGCTCGCGCGCGTCGATTCGGGCTATGTGCTTTTCATATACCCGCCATGGCGCGTCGAGATGTCGATGGTGCTTTTCGTCGTCGGTGCGCTCCTTGCTTTTTTCCTGCTCTACGCATTGCTTCGCCTGGTCGGCAGCGCGCTGGTACTACCGGTCACGGTACGCGCCTGGCGCGCGCGCCGGCGGCGCGAACGGGCGCAAGCGGCGCTTGCCGCGGCGCTGCAGGCCTACTACGAAGGGCGATATGCGCGCGCCGAAAAGGAGGCGGCGATAGCCTTCGAAAACGGTCCTACGCCGGGCGTGGCCGCTCTGCTCGCGGCGCGCGCGGCGCACCAGATGCGCGACTTCGATCGCCGCGATCGCTGGCTCGAGCGGGCGGATGCTTCCGGCGACGCTTTGCAGGCGGCGCGCCTCGTAAGCCGCGCAGAGCTCGCGCTCGAGGATCGCGACTTCAACGCAGCGCGCGAGGCGCTGCGCAACCTTCACGGCGCGGGTCCCAAGCACGTGGCCACCACGCGGCTTCTGCTGCGCGCCGAGCGCGGCGCGGGCGCATGGGACGAGGTGCTGCGGCTTGCCTCGCAGCTTTCCAAGCGCGACGCCATCTCGCCCGCGCTCGCCGAGGAATACAAGGTGCAGGCAACGGTCGAGCTGCTCGCGCGCTCGGCTGACGAAGCCGGCGCTTTCGAGCGGCGCTGGCGCGGCATTGCCGCGGCCGACCGCGTGCAGCCACGCATCGCCGCCGCGGGCGCGCGCCATGCCGCGGCGCTCGGCAAGGCGGCGCTGGCGCGCGAAATTCTGGAGAACGCGCTAGCCGCGGAATGGGTGCCACAGCTCGTGGCGCTTTACGGCGAGACGCCGGAAGGGAGCAGCGCGGAAGCGCGCGTGCAGGAAGCGCGCGCACGCATAGAGCGCGCGGAGCGCTGGCTCCTCGAAAGAAACCGCGACGCGCAACTTCTCGCCACGCTCGGACGGCTGTGCGCGCAGGCCGAGCTCTGGGGCAAGGCGCGCAGCTTCTTGGAGGCGAGCCTCTCGTTCGAGGAAAGCCGCGCCGCGCGCGTCGAGCTTGCGCGCCTCGCCGAGCGCCTTGGCGAGTCCGACGAAGCCCAGCGCCACTTCCGCCGCGCCGCCGAGCTCAGCTGAGCCAATCGCGGGCGACCAAGAACTTGCGGTAAAGCTCGTCTTCGGGCGAGCCGGGCTCGGGCGTCCAATCGTAGTGCCACTCGGCGCGCGGCGGCAGCGACATCAGGATCGATTCGGTGCGACCCCCCGACTGTAGGCCAAAGAGCGTGCCACGGTCGTAGACCAGATTGAATTCCACGTAGCGTCCGCGCCGGTACGCCTGGAAGCGCCTTTCTCTTTCGCCAAACGAACGCGCGCGCCGCCGCTCGAGGATCGGGAGGTAGGCCGGTAGAAAATGATCGCCGACCGACTTCACCAGCTCGAACGCACCGGCTTCCGCCAAATCGTCGAAGAAGATGCCGCCGATGCCGCGCGGCTCGCTGCGATGTTTGAGAAAGAAGTACTCATCACACCAGCGCTTGAAGCGCGGGTGATGGGCGCCGACCGCCTTCTTGCAGACGGCGTGGAAGTGGCGCGCGTCCTCTTCGAACCCGTAGTAGGGCGTGAGATCCATGCCGCCGCCGAACCACCAGGTATCCCCCGCCGCGAAGAAGCGCACGTTCATGTGCACGGTGGGACAGTAGGGGTTGCGCGGATGCAGCACGAGCGACACGCCCATCGCCTCGAACGCGCGCCCGGCGAGCTGCGGGCGCGCCGCGCTTGCCGAAGGTGGCAGCGTGGAGCCGTGCACGCGCGATAAGTTCACGCCGCCGCGTTCGAAGACGCCGCCTTCCTCGATGACGCGCGTCAGCCCGCCGCCCCCCTCGGCGCGCTGCCACGCGTCGCTACGGAACTTCCCGCCGTCGAGCGCCTCGAGGGCCGAGACGATGCGCGCCTGCAGGCCGGAGAAGTACTCGTGAACGGCCTCGTTCACCCTCATTTCACTTCTTCAAGGCGCGGTGGCCGATGTCCTTGCGGTACTGCATGCCCTCGAAGCGGACGGCCTCGAGCGCCTCGTAGGCGCGGGCGCGCGCCATCTTCACCGAATCGCCGAGCGCGGTGACGCACAGTACGCGCCCGCCGTTCGTCACCAGGGTCTGGCCTTCGAGGCGCGTACCGGCATGGAACACGCGGCAATCGGCGGCCGGCTTGGGCAGAGTGCCGATCCGGTCGCCCTTGCGCGGCTCTTCGGGGTAGCCGGCGGCGGCGACGACTACGCCGAGCGCGGCACGCCGGTCCCATTGCGGCTCCATCTGGTGGAGCGTGCCCTCGAGCGCGCCCTCGACGAGCTCGAGCAAGTCGGACTTGAGCCGCAGGATGATGGGCTGCGTCTCGGGGTCGCCCAGGCGGCAGTTGTATTCGAGCGTCTTCGGATTGCCGCTCTTGTCGATCATGAGACCAGCGTAGAGGAAGCCCACGTACGGCATGCCTTCGGCCGACATCCCCTGGATCGTCGGCATGATGATTTCGCGCATCACGCGCGCGTGGATTTTCGGCGTCACTACCGGCGCGGGTGAGTACGCCCCCATGCCGCCGGTGTTCGGACCCTGGTCGCCGTCGCGCAGGCGCTTGTGATCCTGGCTCGTGGCGAGCGGCAGCACGTGCGTGCCATCGCTCATGACGATGAAGCTCGCTTCCTCGCCCTCGAGGAAGTCCTCGATCACGAGCTTGGTCCCCGCGCTGCCCAAGCTTTTCTGCGTGAGCATCTGGTCGATCGCCGCGTGCGCTTCGGCAACGCTCGCCGCCACGACCACGCCCTTGCCCGCGGCAAGTCCGTCGGCCTTGACGACGATCGGCGCACCGCGCTGCGCGACGAATGCCTTGGCGTCGTCCGCGCGCTCAAAGGTGCGGTGCTCGGCGGTCGGGATGCCGTGCCGCGCCATGAAGCTTTTCGCGAAATCCTTGGAAGACTCGAGCTGCGCTGCGGCACGCGTCGGTCCGAAGACTTTGAGCCCCGCGTCGCGAAAGACATCGACGACGCCCGCGGCGAGCGGCGCTTCGGGCCCGACCACGGTGAGATGGATTTTCTCCTTGCGCGCGAAGTCGACGAGCGCCGGCAGCTCGGTGATCGGAGCATTCTCGAGCCCGTTTTCGCTCGCCGTGCCGCCGTTGCCGGGCGCGACGAATACTTTCTGCACGCGCGGGCTCTGCGCCAGCTTCCAAGCGATGGCGTGCTCGCGCCCACCCGAGCCGATGACGAGAAGCTTCATGGCTAGTGCCGGAAGTGACGCATGCCGGTGAAAAGCATGGCGACGCCGCGTTCATCGGCGGCCGCGATCACTTCGGCGTCGCGCACGCTGCCGCCGGGCTGGATCACCGCGCTGGCGCCGGCATCGGCGAGCGCATCGAAACCGTCGCGAAAGGGGAAGAACGCGTCCGAGGCCACGACCGCGCCCTGGAGATCGAGCTTCGCTTCGCCCGCTTTGAAGCGCGCCACGCGCACGCTATCCAGGCGGCTCATCTGCCCCGCGCCGATGCCGAGCGTGGCGCCGTCGCGACAAAAGACAATGGCGTTGGACTTCACGTACTTCGCGACGCGCCAGGCGAAGAGCAGATCCGCGCGCTGCGCATCGGTCGGCGCCCTCTTGGTAACGAGTTTGAGCGCAGCTTCGTCGAGCAGCGCCGCATCGCTCGTCTGCACGAGAAGGCCGCCGCCGACCCGCTTGTAGTCGTGCGCCTGCGCTTGGTGCTGCAACGGTACTTCCAGTACGCGCAGGTTTTGCTTCGTCGACAATGTCTTTTGTGCTTCGGCGTCGACGCGCGGCGCAACCAGGACTTCCGCGAATTGCTTGCCGAGGGCTTCGGCCGTCGCGCCATCGAGCGTGCGATTGAACGCCAGAATGCCGCCGAAGGCCGAGACCGGGTCACAGCGAAAGGCTTTTTCGTACGCCGCCCTCAAATCCGCGCCGGTCGCGACGCCACACGGGTTGGCGTGCTTCACGATCACACAGGCAGGCTCGCTGAAACTCTTCACGCATTCCCACCCGGCGTCGGCGTCGGCGATATTGTTGTAAGAAAGCTCTTTGCCTTGCACCTGACGGTAGCGCGCAAGGCTGCCCGGCGCCGGATGCGGATCACGGTAGAACGCCGCGCTTTGATGCGGATTCTCCCCGTACCGGAGGTCGTCGATCTTGCAGAACTGGAGGCTCAGCACTTTGGCGTACTCCAGGCGCTTGCGATGCTCATCGAGCGAAGTGAGATAGTTCGCGATCGCGCCGTCGTAGGCGGCGGTGTGCGCGAACACCTTGGCGGCGAGGCCGAAGCGCGTTGCCTCGGACACTTCGCCGCTCTGGCGAAGCTCGTTCAGCACGCGCGCATAGTCGGCAGGGTCGACGATCGCCGCCACCGAGGCGTGGTTCTTCGCCGCCGAGCGCAGCATCGCGGGTCCGCCGATGTCGATGTTCTCGATCGCGTCCTCGAAGCGGCAGTCGCGGTCCGCGACCGTCGCCTGGAAGGGATAGAGGTTCACCGCGAGGAGGTCGATGGTGCCAATGCCGGCGTTCTTGAGCGCGCTCATGTGCGCCGGATCGTCACGCCGCGCGAGCAGGCCGCCATGAATCCGCGGATGCAGCGTCTTCACGCGCCCATTGAGCATCTCGGCCGAGCCGGTATAAGCCGACACTTCAGTGACAGCCACGCCTTCCTTCTCCAAGAGCTTCGCGGTGCCACCGGTGGAAAGAATCTCGATGCCCAACGCGGAAAGCCCGCGGGCAAATTCGACGAGCCCCGACTTGTCCGAGACGCTGACGAGCGCCCGCTTGACCTTCGTCACTACCCTTTGATGCGAAGCTGCTGCATCTTCGTGCGCAGCGTGGCGCGATTGATGCCGAGCATAGCCGCGGCATGGGTCAAGTTGCCCTTGGCGTGGTCGAGTACGGTCTCGATCATCGGCCTCTCGATGTTCTTCAGCACCATTTCATAAATGGAGGTGGGCTTTTCGCCGTCCATGTCCTTGAAATAGCGCTCGAGGGAGCGCTTGACGGCATCGGAAAGCTCGTTTCCTTTGCTCATGCGGCGAGTCTCTCAAAGTAGTCGTTCACTGCTGCGCGCTGCTCCTCGGCGGCCTGAAGCCGGTTCACGCTGCAGCGGAACGCTTCACCGCCCGGCAGAGAGCGCACCGTCCAACCGATGTGCTTGCGCGCCACGCGCGCGCCACGCTCCGAACCGTAAAGGCTGTAGATCCCCTCGAGATGCTCGGTCAGGACCGCGCCGATTTCGCGCGGCGCCGGCGGCGCAAGCCGCTCGCCGGTGGCTAGGTACTGCGCGATCTCGCGAAAAAGCCACGGACGCCCCTGGGCGGCGCGTCCGATCATGATGCCGTCGGCCCCGGTCGCCTCGAGCACCGTTTTCGCGTCCTCGGCACACGTGATGTCGCCGTTGGCGATCACCGGGATGCGCACTGCCGCCTTTACCTCGCCGACCGTGTCGTGTTCCGCACGTCCCTCGAACATGCAGGCCCGCGTGCGGCCGTGGACCGCAAGCATCTGTACCCCGGCCGATTCGGCGATGCGCGCCACGCGCAGCGAGTTGCGTCGTTCCGGAGCCGGCCCTGTGCGGATCTTCAACGTTACGGGTACGTCCACGGCACGGACCACCGCGTCGAGGATGCGGCCGACCAGCTTTTCGTCCTCGAGGAGCGCCGAGCCCGCGTGCACGTTGCAAACCTTTTTCGCGGGGCAGCCCATGTTGATGTCGATGATGTCCGCACCGCTTGCCACGTTGAAGCGCGCGGCCTCGGCGAGCATTTCCGGGTCAGCGCCGGCAATCTGGACCGAGACCGGTCGCGGCTCGCCGGCGTGGTCGAGCCGCAGCCGCGTTTTGCGCGAATCGCGCAACTCGGGCCGCGCAGAAACCATCTCGGAGGCTGCCAGCGCGGCGCCGTAGCGCCGCGCTAGACGGCGGAACGGGCGGTCCGTGATGCCGGCCATCGGAGCGACGAACAAGCCATTGGAAAGCGAGTAAGCGCCGATCCTCATTGCCGAGATTGCGATACGAAGGGAAGCGGATTTTATCTGCTTTCCTTGCAAAAAATAAATGGCTCGCGCGGCCTTGTTGCTTTTTTACGGCAGCGCCGATGCGCCGAAGATCATGCGCCGAGCGAAAAAGCGCCGCGGCCCCGGAACAATATCGAGGCCCGTCAACGCAGCGCCGGCAAACACCGAGAAGAGCGGATTGGAGTGCACGAAAGCGCGGGCCAGCGCGTCGGTGACGTAGATCGCGCCGCGCGCATCGGCGCGCCGGCGCGTTGAGAAACGCGCGAGCAGCCCGGCGTCGCCGGGATCGGACGCGGTGCGCATGATTTGTGCCAAGTCCCACGCGTCGCGCAAGCCCAGGTTGAGTCCCTGGCCGGCGACGGGGTGCAGCGTCCGCGCTGCATTGCCGATGTAGACCGCCCGCTCGCCGATGGAACGCCGGTTCACGCGCAACGCGAGCGGCTGCACCGAGCGCGAAGCAACGTCGAGCGCTCGTCCGGCCCGGCTGCCGGCGCAGGCCGCAAGAGCCTGGAGAAATTCGCCTTCCGCGGCGTTGGCCAGCTCGCGCGCGCGCCCCGGCTGCATGCTCCATACGACAGCGTAGCGGCCCGCGTGCGGCAAAAGCGCAAGCGGGCCTTCGTCCGTGAAGCGCTCGAACGCCGTTGTGCCCGAGCTCGGCGCAAAACCGACGCTCGCGACGAGCGCATCCTGGGCATAGCGCTTTTCGTCGCTTTCCGGCGCCACGCCTTCGGCATGCACGATGCAGCGCGCGCCAGCCTCGTTGTGCGTGAACAGCCCTTGGACTGCAACGCGCAGCGCCTGGACGAGCGCCGAGTACTCGAGCACGTAGCCAAGCGCCGGCACGCCGCTGTCGGCGGCCTCGAGAACCGTACGCCCGAAGCGCCCGGCGCGTGAAACTCGGATGGTCTCAATCGGCGTTACGCGCAGCGCGTGCCAGACGCCCACTCGTTCGAGGATCAGCCGGCTCGCATAGGAAAGAACAATCGGACGAAATTCCGCGGCTCTTGATTCGTACGCGAGGATGCGCGTGTGGTGGTGCGGCGCGAGCGCGAGGGCGGCGACGCAGCCGACCGGACCCGCGCCGCGAACGAGGATGTCAATCGCGCGCTCGGGCATCGCGCATCAACGCCTCGATGTCATCCACGCTTTTCGTCGCTTCCGCCGTGAGCACCTCGTACCCGCTTTCGGTGACGTGCACGTCATCCTCGATGCGCACGCCGATGTTGCGCAGCGCTTGCGGAACGTCATCGGCTGCTCGGATATAGAGGCCGGGCTCGACCGTGAGCACCATTCCGCATGCGAGCGTGCGCCACTCGCCTCCGCGCTTGTAGTCGCCGGCGTCATGCACGTCCAGGCCGAGCCAATGCCCGGTGCGGTGCATGTAGAAGCGCTTATAGCTTTCTGTTTCGAGCGCCTCGTCGAGGCTTCCCGGGAGAAGCTTGAGGTCAATCATGCCCTGCGCCAGGACCCTGACCGCGGCGTCGTGCGGCTCGTTCCATGCGCGGCCGGGGCGCACGGTCTCGAGCGCGGCGCGCTGAGCGCCGAGCACGATCTCGTAGACCTCGCGCTGCGCGGCGGTGAAGCGGCCGCTCACCGGAAAGGTGCGTGTGATGTCGGAGGCGTAGCCGTCCAGCTCGCACCCCGCGTCGATGAGAAGCAGATCCCCATCGCGCACCATCGCGTCATTTGCCACGTAGTGCAGTATGCAGGCGTTCGCGCCGCCGGCGACGATCGGCGAGTACGCTGGAAACTGCGCGCCGTTGCGGCGGAACTCGTAGAGAAGTTCGGCCTCGATCTCGTACTCGGCGCGGCCGGGGCGCGTGCGCTGCATCGCGCGACGGTGAGCGGCGGCGGCGATGCGCGCCGCGCGGCGCATGACGCCGAGCTCGTGCACGTCCTTGTGCAGGCGCATGTCGTCGATGATCGCGCGCACGTCTTGCAGGCGCTCCGGTGCGGCGACGCCGGAGCGCACCTTGGCGCGCACCGCGTTCAGCCAGCCGATGGCGCGCGCATCCCACCCCGAATCCGCCCCCATCGGGTAGTAGAGCGCCGGTTGATCTTCGAGCAGGCGAGGCATTTCCTCGTCGAGCTTTGCGATCGACACCGCCTCGTCGAAGCCGAAGCGCTCGCGCGCCGCCTCCGGGCCATAACGGAAACCGTCCCAGATCTCGCGCTCCTCGTTTCGCTCGCGGCAGAAAAGGATCGATCTGCCGCCAGCGAGTACAAGCACCGCTTCGGGCTCGGTGAAGCCGGTGAGATAGTAGAAGTGGCTGTCGAAACGATACGGATAATGGCTGTCGCGGTTACGTACGCGTTCGGCCGCCGTCGGGACAACCGCCACGCCGGCGCCGGTGGCCTCGGCGAGCCGGCGGCGGCGGCTGGCATAGATCGAGACGGTTTCAGCGGCGTTCATTGAGGAACCTTTCGAGCTCGGCGAGGCGCTCCATGGTGCCCACATCCTGCCACAGCCCCCCGTACACCTCCCCGCCGAGCAGGCCGCGCGCCGCCGCGTCGTAGAGAAGCGGCGCGAGCGGCGCTTTCTCGCCGCGGTTCACCGACTGGACAAGCTTCGGCGCGACGACGGCGACGCCGGCATAAGTGTAGCGTGGCGCGGCAGCATCCCCGAGACGGCCGTCGGCAAGTGAAAAGTCTCCCTTCGAGCGATGTGACGGGTTCGGCACTAGCACGAGGTGAGCAAGGCGCTCGCCGAGCTGGATGTTCATAAGCCGCGCGAAATCGCATTCGCAGTACACGTCGGCATTCACCAGGAGAAACGGTGCGCGCCCCAGAAGCTCGAGCGCATTGGCAATGCCGCCGGCGGTCTCGAGGCGCTCGCGTTCGCGGGAGTAGTGCAGGCGAAGCCCGAATCGCGCGCCGTCGCCCAAGCGCTCGACGATGCGCTCGCCGAGGTGCGAGATGTTGATGACGGCGTCGCGGATCCCCGCGCGCGCGAGGCGCTCGAGGTGCCAGACGATAAGCGGCTTGCCGCCAGCTTCGACGAGCGCCTTGGGCACCGTATCGGTGAGGGGGCGCAGCCGCTCACCGCGTCCGGCGGCCAGCAGCATCGCCTTCATGCGGCAAGCTCGTCCAGCAGCCGCACGAGGGGCGCGAGCGCCGTGTAGCGCTTCCCGACGTCGCGGGAATATTT
>Ga0075419_10001566_pt1 | contig 14885 bp, 19 predicted proteins | sample SoiMetdeltSBSDD3_FD_76900 | JGI IMG/M metagenome (GOLD analysis project Ga0075419, IMG submission 76900) | Bulk soil microbial communities from a Populus tree surrounding site in Tennessee, USA - Soil MetaG P. deltoides SBSDD3 | ecosystem: Environmental > Terrestrial > Soil > Tree plantation... | reverse complement strand
AGGACGGCAAATAGCGTCGACGCAGTCGGTGTAAGATAGGGGCGCCGGGCGGCCGTAATTCAGTGGCAGAATGCCAGCTTCCCAAGCTGGACGTCGCCGGTTCGAATCCGGTCGGCCGCTCCATAAACTCGACGAGAGGTTACGGGACATCGGGCCCGTAACCTCTTTGAGTTTCTGCCGTCGCTTCTGGTTTTTCTGCCGTGCATCGCTGGTCCTACAGCCCGAACTGCGCCGCCGAATTGTCGAATGCCGACCGTCCTGGCGGGTCAGGTTGGGGGATGAAGCGGTAGTAGTGCTGGAACCCGACGCGACTAAAACATGCTGAGCAGACGCTCCCTCACCGAATCACTCCTCAGGCCGCCTCACGCTTGTCCTCACACTGCGTTTAGGTTTGGGGTGGTCGAACGCGTCTGGCAGCGCGGAGATCGGCGCTTGTCTCTTGCGCCGACTCCAGCGGGAACACCACGAGCAGCGTGAGGAACACGACCACGGCCAAGGCGAACGTCATCAGAGCGTTGGCTACCGGGTGGACCCCGTCGAGGCGGGAATCGACCAAAGTCCATCGAGGCGCGTCGTTTGTCAGGCGCATCAAGCACGCCACCATCAAGACAACGGCCCCGCTCGCGATGGCCTGCCATCCTCTACGAGCCGCCTGTCTCAGGTTCCGTGTCGCAGGAGCTCGATTGGTCCTTGGCTGGCCGGTCGAGTGCGAGGAACGGACCCCGACCTCGGATTCGACCCCATCGATATGCGCGCTCTCGTGCTGCATGACCGGTCCCTTTTCCACGGGCCTGTCGCCCTCGATCGCTCACCGGCGTCGCCTTCCAGCGACGAGCGCCGGCACAGACCGGACATCTCGTTCCTCTACCGGCCGGGAGCCCTATTGCTCCTTTACCGGGAACTGCGAGCTGGTCACGCCCTCGATCGGCCCCGTCGTCGGGAACCGCATGCCGGGGAACCGAGAGTCCTCGAACGTCGCCGTGAAAGGTATCGCCCCGCGCGCCACGCGCGCAGTTTCCTGCGGAGAGAAGTCGGCCCTTGCAGCAACGGTGGGCCCTTCAGCCGTGGTCATCACGCCAACCGACTTGTCTTGAGCCAAGGCTGGGGCGGCGCCTGTCTGGCCGCTGACTATGGCGCACGCGTAGACAATAATCCTGACGGCTCGCATTTCTACCTGTCTCCCCTCGCTTGACCCGGGTCGCGGTCCGATACCATGAATTATATAAGAAATATAATTTATTACCATCCGCGGTAGTTAGGGCAAGACCTACACCGTCACGCCGGTCTCGATAGGACGAAAGACCTGCCCGGTGGGCGACACTGCTGATGCGTCAGCCTAAGGTCCGATAGACTGCGCGCCCGCCTCCTGCGAGCCTCCCTCGCACACGAGAGTGAGTCATGTTGGTGGCTGCGCTACAACCAGTCGAAGCTCGTCTTCGCTGAGCACTACGTCGGCTAGTTCCTGTGCACGTTCAAGGAATTCTCTCCGCGGAGAAGACCGGCAGCTTCGGCATCGATCGGGCGCACGAGTCTTGGCGTGGGTCACGATCCTGGGAATTGAACGCCAACGGGAGGAGACACGATGAAACGCTTTGTCGTCAGGACACTGAGCTGCACCGCCGTGCTCGTCATAGTGGCGGCATCGACGCTCGACACTGCCGCCCTGGCCGGTGAGCTGGAGGGTGCCACGCTGCCGGACACGCTCAAGGCCGGCGAGAAGACGTTGAAGTTGAACGGGTTGGGCCTCCGAAAGAAGGCCATGTTCAAGGTCTACGTGGGCGGGCTCTACCTCGAATCGCCCTCGAAGGATGCGGGCGCGATCCTCGCGTCCGACCAGGCGAAGGCCATCCGCCTGCATTTCCTGCGCGACCTGACGAAGGGGCAACTCGTCGAGGCCTTTCAGGAAGGCTTCGACGCGAACGCGAAGGACAAGGCAGCGCAGAAGGCCGCGTTCGACAGGATGCTCGCGCTCATTCCCGACGTGAAGGCGGGCAGCTCGCTGATGTTCGCGTACCTACCGGGAAAAGGCACAACGCTGCAAGTCGGGAGCAAGGAATTGGGTGTCTTCGATGGGAAGGGGTTCGCAGATGCGGTCTTCTCGATTTGGCTGGGTTCCAAGCCGCCTTCTGAGGACCTAAGGAAGGGGATGCTCGGCTGACGAGACGCCGGTGACATACTCCGCCTCATTCCCAAGCTGGACGTCGCCGGTTCGAATCCGGTCGGCCGCTCCAATTTAGGGGTTACGGGGCGACCCGTAACCCTTTTCTTGTATCGCGCGTATCGCGCGACTCAGACCCCAGTAACAAGCGCTGCCGTCACGGCCCTTCCAGCGCGCTCTCCCCGTGTGAACTACCTGAAGTCCCATTCGTAGCCATCGCCTCGTAGAGCCGCTCCTGCGAACGGAGGCGAGACGCGCCGTGCGCCTGAATACGCTCGGAGCTTCCGTCCGGGAGGATGCGCCGAGCCTTCACGGTGTCGGCGAGCTGGATCTCGAGGATCTCGCGGACCTGGGCCTGGAGGTGGGGATCCAGCACCGGGAATGCGATCTCGACGCGGCGGTCGAGATTGCGGGGCATCCAGTCCGCGGAAGCGAGCAGGTATTCGGGGTCCCCACCGTTCTCGAAGTAGGAGATCCGTGCGTGCTCGAGGTAGCGGTCGACGATGGAGATGACGCGGATCTTCGACGAGAGCCCGGGCACTCCCGGGCGCAGGCAACACATGCCGCGCACGATCAGGTCGATCTGCACGCCCGCCTCACTGGCGCCGTACAGCTCCTCGATCAGGCGGCGGTCGACGAGGCCGTTCATCTTCGCGATGATCCGTGCGGCTCCTCCGGCCCGGGCATGGGCCGCCTCACGGCGGATGCGCTGGACGAGGCCTTCGCGCAAGTCCGTCGGCGCGAGCAAGAGGTGATGGAATCCACGTGGGCGCGTATGACCGGTGAGGAGATTGAACAGCGCGGTAAGGTCCTCGCCGAACGAGTCGCGGCACGTGAAGATTCCCAGATCGCCGTAGACGCCGCCCGTCCGCACGTTGTAGTTCCCGGTGGCGAGATGACAGTAGCGCCGCAGGCCGTCGGTTTCTTGCCGGACAACGAGGCACGCCTTGCAGTGAGTCTTGAGGCCGGCGCGGCCGTAGACGACGTAGGCGCCCACCTCCTCGAGCGTACGGGCCCAGCGGATATTCGCCTCCTCATCGAAGCGTGCCTGGAGCTCGACAAGGACCGTGACCTCCTTGCCATTCTCGACGGCGGTGCGCAGCGCGTGCGCGATCGGCGAGGCCGGGCTGACACGGTAGAGCGTCATCTTGATCGCGAGGACCTTGGGATCGACGGCGGCCTCGCGGACGAAGCGAGTGACCGCGTCGAAGGCGTGGTAGGGATGATGCACGAGAACGTCCCCCGCGCGGATCGCGGTCCAGATGTCGAACGCGCTCTCGAACGCCGGAACCGGCTGCGGCGGCAATGGGCGGTCCTTGAGCCTGGGGAGGTCGAGGGCCGCGTAGAGCTGGAAGAGATCCGAGAAGGCCGTGAAGCCGTCGCCCTCGTACAGGTCCTCGGGCGAGAGCTCCAGCTCGTCGAGCAGCGTGGCCAGGATGTCGGATGGCAGATCTGCGTCGTACTGGAGCCTCACGGCCGTGCCGAGGCGGCGCTCACGCACGCCTTCTTCGATGCTGGCGAGCAGATCTTCGGGACCGCCGCGCGCGTGGAGATCTGCATCGCGCGTGACCCGGATGGTATGGCTCGACAGGACGTCGTAGCCATTGTAGATGCTCGGCAGGTGCTGGCGAATCACCTCCTCGAGCAACATGAAGACGTGCTTGCCGGTGGGATCGGGAAGCGCGACGAAGCGCGGGAGGACCTGGCTCGGGATGTGGATCACCGAGAGTGAGCTCGCCGGTGGCGGCGAAGGCGTCGACGGCCGGATGGAGACCACGACGCACGGCGAGCGGTTACCGAGGTAGGGAAAGGGATGGCCCGGGTCGACGGCCAGCGGCGTCAGAACGGGCAGCAGCGTGCGGCGGAAGTACTCCTCGAGGAAGCGCTCTTGCTCGGCGCTGGTCTCGTTGGCGCGGAGCAAGAGGATCCCCTCGGCGGTGAGCAGCGGCTGGATCTCGCCGAGAAAGTAGTGGCGCTGAGCCTCCACCAGCTCACGGACTCGCGCCGCCACAGCCTTGGTCGTCTCCGAGGGCGCGAGCCCGTCGGGCCCCGGCGTCTGATCGCCCGCGTGGATGCGGCGCTTCAACGTCGCGACACGCACCATGAAGAATTCGTCGAGGTTCGAGCTGAAGATGGCGAGGAACTTCACCCGCTCGAGCAGCGGCACGCTCGGATCCTGCGCCTCCTCGAGCACGCGCCGGTTGAACTCGAGCCACGACAGCTCGCGGTTGACGAACGCGTCCGAGTCCACTCAGCCTCTCCCGGGAAAGGTCTCGCGCTGGAGAATGGCGTCCCGAATCCCCCGCGTGCACACTGCGAGCGTCAGATAGCCGCCGAAGACCATGACTTCCTCGATGACGATGGCCCCGGCCAAGATGATGTCGACGCGCTCCGCCTTGAGGTTGCGGATCCTCCGGCGCTTTCGCCGGGAGAGACCTTCAAGTCGCTCCCGGATGGTCGTGACGTCCGACTGGTGGAGCAGGAGCCCGTGGCGGCGTGTTCGGTCGCTATGTGAACGGAGGTGGATGCCCGCGAGAGCGCGGACGGTGCCACCGAGGCCCACCACGATCTCGCCGCGGGCGGCGGGGGGCAGGCCGATCATCAGCTGCGTGCGGATCTCGCGGCGGAGCGCTCGCAGCTCGCGCGGCGAGGGCGGATCGCTGCGAACGAAGCGGCGCGTGGTCCGGACGGCACCGAGCGACAGGCTCGCCATCGAGACGACCTTGCGGCGCCGCACCCGGCTGAGCTGGAGGCTGGCGCCGCCGAGGTCGACGACAAGGCCGCTGTTGAAGGATAGGCTCTCGAGGGCGGCGTCCACGCCGAGCCGTGCCTCGTCTCGCGCGCTCAGGACCTGCACGTCGACGCCCTCGTCGCGCCGGAGTGGGTCGAGCAGCCGTTCGCGGTTCTCGGCGTCGCGCACGGCCGACGTCGCCACCGCGACGATGCGCGGACCTCGGCCGTTCGGTGAGTACCGCGCGAAGAAGCGATGCACGGCCCGGAGCGTCTCGTCGATCGCCTCGCGGGACAGGGTGCCGGAGGCGCCGCCGCCCAGACGAGTGGGCACTCGCTCTTCGACGAGCACCCGATAGCCCGTGTCGGGGGTGACGTGGGCGAGCACCAAACGAACGGCCGTCGAGCCCAGATCGACGACCGCGACCAGCTCGGCCATCTCAGGAGCCGGCTTGCGGTGCCGTGCGATCGGCTGGCCCGGCGAGGCTCCGGAGGATGCGCGGTTTGAGGAACCAGCAGAGCCGCCCGCCGGCGGCGGGACCATTGGGGAGGTCGATCAGGGCCGCGCCGCCCTTCTCGAAGGCGAGCTGCGCGCCCTGTCCGGCGCCGAGCAAGCGCGCGAGAAGCGCCCCGAGGAGCGGCTCGTGGCCCACGAGCGCAATTCTGGCGCCGGGCGGATGTGTCTTCAGAGCGGCAACGATTCCATCGACGCTCGAGTGGGCCAGTGCTGGCTCGATCGCGGGCGCGACGTGCTCGAAGGCGTGCGCGGCGATCTTGGCGGTCAGCCGGGCGCGGGCCAGTGGGCTCGTCAGCAACACGTCGGGCCGACGAGTGACCCGCGCGAGCCCGCGAGCGGCCACGCGGAACTTGGCCTTGCCCTGGGGAGTGAGAGGACGGTCGGCGTCGAGGACGCCAGGCGTCCCTCTGGGCACCGCCGCGGCGTGGCGGATGAGGAGGAGCTTCATCGTACCCCGCCGGAAGGAACAGTTCCCAGAGCGATGAGATCAAAGGCCATCGGTGATCTCAGTTCAGCCGACCGCGGAGGTTGTGAAGGATTCTCGCCGCGCCAACGTCACGCGGAGCCAGCCGCACAGCCTCCTCGAACTCGCGGAGCGCCTCCCACCAGCGTCCCTGACGGATGTAGATCCGCCCCAGATTCAGGAAGGGGAACTGGCGCGGTTCGTAGCGTTTGGCCTGCTTGGCCTTTTCGAGCCATGAGATTGACTCGTCCAGCTTGTCCTGCTGCATCAAGTAGACTCCGATGTCGTTGTACGGATTGCCGAACTCGGAATCGATCTCGATCGCGCGAAGGCACTCCTCCGTGGCCTCCGTCAGGTGGCCCTGGAAGCTCATCGCCCACCCCAAGAAGGTATGTGCCTCTGCCGTCGGATACAGCTCGATAGACTGGCGATAGAGCTCGATCGCTCGATCCACATTTCCCCCTGCCTGGTGGCGGTAGCCTTGCCGCCAGAGTTCCGTCGCTCGTCTCAGAGTCCGTCGGTCTTCCACTGCTCTACCTCCCATGTGACCACGCGCATCGGCCCTCGTGGGCGAGCTCCTGCGCGAGCGGTGAAAGGAGAGATGTCGTCACGCCCGCTCGCGGCGCTCGTTGAAGCCAGACATGACCGCTTCTGTACGCCAGCTGCGGGAGCTGACCGTGGCCGCGGGTTCGGCTGCCCTAGCCTTGAATGATCGGGAAGCCTCAGCGAGGAGTACATCTCCAGCGGACGACCCTCGAGGCCCCGGGTCTGAGTCGAGTCCGACTCGAAGAGCACGCGACCGATCGATGGAGCGCTCGCGTCCAGGGACTGGATCGCATACCGTCCGGGGTCGAGCCGGGCGCTGCCGTCGACGACGAACAGCCGTCCTCGGGCCTCGCGAGAGGGGCTGAGAAGCGCTCTGGCTTTGTGTTCGGACATCGCGACCTCCTGCCGCTCCGCTGCGACTCCCGGAACCGCTTTGGCTGTGTTTATATATCTTTTAGTTGTTATATAATTTATATTGTGATATAGGTTAAGTCAAGCGAGATGTAGCAGAGGAAACGAGTGCATCGCTCAGCAGAGAGGTTGCAGGAGCGATGCGAGGGTGCTCCGGCTAAGAAGTCAGAACCAAAAGACAACAAGAACCAAACGACGTACGACCCAAGGGAGAGCACGATGAGCACCATGCTTCGCTGGTCCCCAACCAGGAAATTCCACTTCCACCATGATGCCGATGATCTGTTCTTGAGGTTCTTCGAGGGTGTCACGCCGAATGAAACCGTGCAGCGTCCTGCTTCGTGGCTCCCGGCCGCGGAGGGGCGGATCGAAGACGGCACGTATGTCATCCAGCTCGCCCTACCAGGCGTGGACCCGAAGGACGTTGCGGTGTCCTTGATGGACAACGTCCTCACGGTCAAAGGTGAGCGCAAGCCCGGCCCCGACACAATGGACAAGGATTACTTCGTCCGCGAGGTCGCGTATGGCGGGTTCGAACGGAGCTTCGCGCTCCCCGAGGGCGTCGATGCCACCCAAGTTGAGGCGAAGTACGCCAACGGCATGCTCGAGGTGAGGATCCCTGCGCCCCGAGCGGCTATGCCGACAACGATCGAAGTCAAGGCCGCCTGATTCGAGGGTGCCCAGGGGGCCGGGCCGTGCCAGTTTCGACGAGGACGTGCCCGGTCCTTGCGGCCCCGCGGCCGCATCGAGTCCGAGCGTCGTGTCGCCGTGCCATTCATTCGAGGTGGTCGTGAACTGTGCAACGTGAAGAGGGTTTTCGCATGACCAGAGAACTCAGGTGTGCCGATCTGATGCCCGGCTGCGACTTCGTGGCTCAGGGCACGTGTGACAGCGAGGTGATGAGGAAGACCGCCGAACATGCCAAGCGCGCCCACAGGATGATCGCGATTGCGATGGAGGTCGAAAGGAAGGCGCGAGCGGCGATCCGGGATGTCGCGGCCTAGCTGGCTGCCGGAGGTAAGTGCCCTGAGACAGGACAGCAGAATGCTCGAGCACAAGACAAGGCTACTTCTCATTCTTTCGCAGGACCTGCTGGACCAGGCTCGTGTCATCGCGGGCAGAGCGACGACAGCGCTCAAGCTGCCAGTGAGCCTCCAGATCGTCCTTCGTGCGCTGATCTCGGTGGGGCTGAAGCGCCAAAGCCACGCAGAGCTCTTTGCCAGCATCGAGAGCCAGGCCAGAGCTGTTCGCCAGAAGCGGAGCAGAGTGCGCGGCGCGGGTGAAGGCCGGCCGCTGCGGTCTTGAAGTCACTAGGTGGAAAGACGACCGGAGGAGGAGTGTCCCGGACGCCAAGGAGACGACGATGTGGAAATGTACAGGGCCGATAGCCTTGGCCACGGCGGTGGCCATGGTGACCCTCGGTTGCGTGCGAGGACTTGGGTCGCCGACAGCACCGGCGTCGGACCAGATGTACATGGCGAAGCCGATGTCGGCGCCGGCGGGGATGATTTCGAGCGAGACCACGGTTCTGTGGCGCGACATCGGCATCTACGGCGTCAATGGGCCGCTGCGGATCGCCGGCCCGGTGTATGAAGTGACGTCATACGCAACAAGAGCGGAGTGCGAGGCCGCGCAGCAGGCAGCGATGGCCAAAGAGGCGGCATCGCGGGTGGGGCCGACGACAGAGCAACTGTCGGACGGGCTCAAGACTTGGGACTCGGACCTCCAGTACTACACGACGTTCCGGTACCTCTGCCGGCTTGGTGTCGCGAGCCCAACACCCTTCCGGTAGACCCTACCAGTCACTCGCGGCCGAAATGGGCTGGATCGATTGGCGATAGAAAGACGGGTTCATCCTCGACATGGTTGTCGGTCTCGTCGGGAGCGTCGTCGCAGGCGCGATCGTCTGGGCTTTGACCTCGAGCAACATGGGGATGCTGGCGATGTTGCTGATCGGATGCGGCGGCGCAGCGCTCGCGATCGCCGCTCAGCGAGGGCTGCGGCGCTCCGCCCTTCTCGGAACATGAAAAGGTAGGGCGCCTGGCAGACGACGGCTCAGGCGTGTTCCTCGTAGGCGCGGCTCGTGCCGAGCTTGACCCACGCCTTCGCGTTGAAGTTGTACTGGTAGATGTTCCCTTCTTTGTCGAGAGCGAAAAGGTCGTTTTGCGAGGCGCAGATTTGGATGAACTGCGTCGGCGCTTGGCTGACGGTTCCGAGCTGCTGTGAGTCGTTGTCACGGTGTTTAGTGGTGTTCATCAACGCCCTCTTTCAATGGCGGCGTCCCGTCGGGCTCCCGCCGCATTCTCCCGAGTTGCTGGCGCTGGTCGGTCAGCCTTCGCCTCCGTCGTCCGTGTACGGATCACGCTCGAGACTGCTGAACGCGTGATCCCCGCACGACTCTCCGTCGATCGCGATCAACGCCAGGGCTCGCGCCCGCAGCGACTGATTCACCCGGATCGCGGACGCCACGGGCCCCGGAGACGGGTTGACTCCTGGCCGCACGCCATCCACTGTCGGGGCTCCGAAGGCCGAGTCGGAGGTGGCTCCGACGAGCCACCTCGGAGGACTCGTCATTTAGCCACGCCGATCGAGACGGGGAAGTTGACCGTCTCCTCACGGTAGAGCGAAGGGATATACGCGAACTCGAGGCGAATCTCTTTCAGATTCTTCGGCTTCAGGGCCTCGGCGGGGAACTCCAGATCCAAGGACTGGACGGCTTCCTGCCCGGGATCGAGGCGCTCGCTGCTGCCGTAGTTGGAAAACTTGAAGGTCGGCTCGGTCCGCGCATTCTCGAGAACCATGGGCTTCCCCTGGCTATCGATATAGAGCAGCTTGCCCTCGAGGAGCCTCACTGTCTGGTTGGCCGACGTGTTCTTCAGCCTGAGTGTTCCGGTGAGCTTCGCCGCGGTGACGATGCGATCGGACCCTTTCTCGACTCGCTCCGCGATCTTCAGCTCGGTGACTTCGCCCATGACGATCCCGGCTTTCACTTTCACCGACGCCGGCGTGACCGCATACGTCTTTTCTTCGACCGCCGCGGCCACTGCCGCCGGCTGCTGCACGGGGCCGAAGATCATCCAGCCCACGAGGGCCACGATCGCGGCGCCGAGCCCCCAGCGCCAGAAGGCATCCTTCTTCTCGATCGGACGCTCCGTAGCCCAGAACTTGCGTTGAACGCCGATCGGGATGACGGCGAGGATGAACGCGACGACGCCCGTCGCGACGATCCCCGCGCTCGGGTAGAACCCCAGGGCGTGGAGCATCCAGCTCCCCCCGATGCTTCCGACGAGGCCGAGGGTGATGTCCCATCTCAGCCCGAAGCCTCCGCGTTTCAACGCCCACCCTGCCAGCAAGCCAGCCGATACTCCCGCGAGAATCCACGTCAAGAACGTCATGACTCTTTCTCCTTCATCTGGTTGCGTCTCGATCGCATCACTTCCTCCAGCACCGTCGCACGCGTCGCGCCCCTTCGCGATTTGCCTCCAATAGACGGACCACGCCCAAGCCGCTTCCGGGCCGGAGCGGTCGTCGGCTTGTCGCCGTCTTCTCGCACCAGGAGGGCCGCGAGCATTTCGATGGCCCGCTGGTCGAGGGCTCGGTCGTCGATCATGACTTGCGCCGTCGGGCCCGCGAGCGCCCGGACGCGCTCGGCCGCCGCGGTGGAGCAGACGATGACGTCGGCCTGCCGCACCAGACGGCCCAGCTCGGCCCCCTCGGCGGGGCAGACTCCGACCAGCGTGATGTTCGGCAGGCCGGCGTTCGCGATCGAGTGTTCGAGATTGTGGGCCGTCTCGACGGTCGTCGAGGCGACGCCGACCCGTGTTCCTGACGGAAACTGCGCCAGTCGCTGAAGGGTCTCCAGATGCGCCTCGGCGAGCAGCGCGATCACCGGTACGTCCTTACCCTTGAGGATGTGCTCCACCTGCGGGAGATGACAGAAGCTCGTGACCGCCGCACGCCAGCGACCGGCTTGCTTCGGACGCCGAGTGACCGCCACCAGCTCCGCGAGGAGCACCTTGTCGACGCGCACCGGCAGGTGGGCCTCGAGTTGCCGGGCAAAGAACTCGAGCTCTGGAGGGCTGCACTCCACCAGGAGGACCTCGACGGCCCCGCGCACGGCGACGGGTCGGGTCCCGGAGAAACTCAGAACACCCACCGACAGGTCCTCGACGGTCAGCCCGAGGGCTGCCGCCCGGATCACCGTATCGCGCAGGAAGCTCTCGCGGAGGTGCGGGACGGGCCGGGCCGGTGGCGCCGGGGCCACGAAGACGCCTTTCCCGCGGCGTGCCTCGACATACCCACTCCGTTTCAGATCGTCGATGACGCGAGCGACCGTATTCGGGTTGACGCCGAGGAAGCCGGCCATCTCCCGGATGCTGGGCAGCGCCTGCTCCGGCGGGACGCCGCCGGCCTCGATGACGTGACGGAGCTGTTCCATCAGTTGACGCCGGATCGGGATCGGACTGTGCCCGTCGACCTTGAGGTTGATCGCTTCCATAACTGTATTAATATGCTAGTACACTAAGTCAATGGCGTCAATACGGACGTTTCGCGGGTGATCGCGTGTCGGCCTAGTACCTCCGCCGACGCCAGGAGGGCCACCAGATCATCCCGCCTCACGACCTCCTTCTCGATCGGTCGCTTGGCCAGCGACGCGAGGACCTCTCGCTTCGCGGTGAGGGTCCCCAGGACTCGCTCGTGCGACGGCCTCGAACAGCCGTCGGATCTCGTCGTCGATGTGTCGGGCGGTCTCCGGCTGCAACTCTGTGGCGCAGGGCAACGATGACAGTGAGGTCATGAGGAAGACGGCCGAGCACGCCAGGAGTGTTCACAAGATGGTGGCGATGCGATGGAGTCGAGCGGAAAGCGCGAGCAGCAATTCGGGATGCCGGAGGCGTCGCCCGATCGGATTAGAGCGCCGGATACTGTCGAGGGGCTACAGCAGATCGAGCCTGTAGCCCCTTTTCATCTCTAGCGGGATCAGCTCTCGCTCGGCGAGCCGGGCTCGGCCCCGAGGGCTCGGGCAACGAGAACGTCCAGTTTGGCCAGATCGAACGGCTTGTGTAGATAGCCGAATGCGCCTTCGATCAATGCATCAGCTTCTTTCTGGGTCTCGTAGTCGCCACTCATCATGAGGATTGGCGCGATCACGCCGAGGTCTCGGATGCGCTTCATCACGTCGAGGCCTTGTCTGCGGAGCGCGGGATTGCCAATGCCCGGCATGACCATGTCCAGCAGGATCAAGTCAAAGGCTTCACGCTGTAGGATCGCCAGCGCCTCGACAACCGACGGGGTCGTCGTGATGTCGTAGACGTACCCGTGTTTGAACGAGGCGAGCACATCTCGTAACACCTCGAGCACGCGTGGCTGGTCGTCGATCACGAGAAGCCGCTTGGTTCCGCTCACAGCGCCCTCAGCAGACACGCGCGACTCCTCTCGCCGTCGTTCGCCATCCCGCTGTCCAGCGTATCGCCGATTCTCCCGGGCGCGGAGTCGATTATTGTCCCGGATCGTTCATGCCCGTACTCGGTCATGCCGGTAGACATGATCAAAAATGAGAACGTATCCAGGGCCGAGGGCGGCGGTCCGGGCACTGCCCGCCCCCGGTATTTGGCGGCGTTACACTGAAAACGATGGTTGCGTGTCGTGCGCTCGCGTGCGTGTTCTTGCTCACGCTCGTGCTGACGCCCGTGCTGGGGCTCGCCGGGAATGATTTTTCCGGCCCAGGTCGCGCCGCTCCTCACGAATCCGGCATGCGGCACCAGCCGCCTCGTCCGTGGCGGACGACCCCGGCCGTCGTTGAGCCGCACGTCGTGATCCTGCCCATCATGCCGCTGACCGCGGTCGTCGCATCCGAACACCCGCACGCGCTTCCTCTTCTCGTCCGCACGCCGTTCATCCCGCCGAGGGGTTGACCGCTCCCATTCGCTGAATCGCTCCATCGAAACGATGGAGCCAGATCTCGTCCAAGGGAGGCGACGATGCCCCTGCATCCAGCATTGCTGTACGCATCATTCGGTCTGTGGTCGGCTCTCGTCTACAACCGAGTCGCCCGGCCCAGCCGCGAGCTGGCTGATGCGCCGATTGTCTGGATCGGCGGGACGCCGACCGACGAGGACGCCTGCGCGGTGTCGGAGACCGTCACGCGCCGGGGGATCACGCGCTATGCCGCCGTGGTGGAAGACGTCGGCGAGCGGCTCTTTCGCCGCGACCTCGCCCGCGTCGGCGCGACCCTCGACGTCGGCTTCTTTCAGCCGTTCTACCGCGCCTACGCTCGCGAGCTGCTCGGTCGCCTCGACGGCACACTCCTGCGGATCGGTGGATCGCGATGACCCCACTGGTGTTCGTCGCGGTACTCTTCGCGACGTCGGTCGCCGCCGGCGCCGTCGGCGCCATCCTTGGCCTCGGCGGCGGCATCCTGCTCATTCCCATCCTGACGCTGTTCTACGGCGTCGATCTGCACTACGCGATGGGGGCGAGCATCGTATCGGTCATCGCGACCTCGAGCGGGGCGGCCGCCGCGTATCTGCGGACTCGCCTCAGCAACGTTCGTGTCGGACTCTTCCTGGCGCTGGCCACCGTGTCGGGCGCGCTCGTCGGCGCCGGGCTGGCCGGCGTCGTGCCCGTCCGCGCCCTCCAGCTCCTGCTCGGGCTCGCGCTGGGCTACTCGGCGTTCGCCACGATGCGGCAGCTCCGCGTCGAGCTTCCCGAATCGCCCGAGCCCGATCCGCTGGCACTCCGCTTCGGCCTGGAGGGGACGTACTACGACGCGCCGCTGGACCGCGAGGTCAAGTACCGCGCGACGCGCGTGCGCCGGGGGTTCCTCGCGATGTTCGGAGCCGGCCTGCTCTCGGGCCTGCTCGGCATCGGGAGCGGCGCATTCAAAGTGCTGGCGATGGACTACTTCATGCGGCTGCCGATGAAGGTGTCGACCGCCACCAGCAACTTCATGATCGGTGTCACCTCGGCGGCCACGGCAGGCGTGTACTTCGCGCGCGGCGACATCCGTCCGCTGCTCGCCACGCCGGTCGCCGTCGGCGTGCTCGCCGGCGCCGTGCTGGGGACCCGGCTGATGGCCCGGATGCGGAATACGACGGTGCGCAAGGCGTTCCTGCCGGTGCTCGCATACCTGGCGGCCTCGATGATCCTCCGCGGTCTCGGCGTCGAGCTGCCATGAGCGCGTCGGCGGTCGAGCGCGCCGTTGCTCGAGTCTTGCTGTGGGGCGGGCTGCTCAGCGTCTCGCTCATGCTGCTCGGCCTGGCCCTCTATGCCGGGCAGGGGCATTCGCACGTGCGCGAGGTGATGCGGGTCGTCCAGAACCGCGAGGCCGGCCGCGCCGCCGACGTCTTCACGTCGCTGGCCGAGGTGGGCCGGGCGCTGCGCCAGCGGCCGCCCGATGCGCTGGCCATCGCCACACTCGGTCTCTTGTGCCTACTGGCCACGCCGGTCGCGGGCGTGGCTGTTTCGGCCATAAGGTTCTGGCGGGAGCGCGATCGGCGATATGCGCTGATCAGCGCGGTCGTGCTCGCGATGCTGCTCGTCAGTCTCGCGTTCGTCGCCGGCTCGAATCCGGTCGGCCGCGCGAAAAACTCAAGGGCCTACGGACGATCGCCCGTAGGCCCTTGTCGTTCCTGCTACTCCTTCGGCACCAGCGCGATCTCGATGCGGCGATTCTTGGCGCGGCCCTCTACCGTGGAGTTGTCGGCCACCGGCTTGTATTCGCCGTAGGCGGCCGCCGACAGATGGCCCGCGTCGACGCCCTGCTTCTGCAGATAGCGGGCGACGTTGATCGCGCGCGCCGACGAGAGCTCCCAGTTGGTCGGATAGCGCTGGGTGAGCGGGGCTACGATCGGCTTGTTGTCCGTGTGCCCTTCGATCCGGATCGACTTGTCCTTCACCGGCTTGAGGATCTCGATGACCTTGCCGAGGACGACGAGGCCTTCCTGCTTGATCTCGGCCTTGCCGGAGTCGAAGAGGATCGCCTCGACCATGTTGACGGTGAGCTTGCCCTTGAGCTCGGAGATCGTCACCTGGCCCTTGTCGATCTCACCCTTCATCTT
>Ga0075419_10001564_pt1 | contig 14890 bp, 10 predicted proteins | sample SoiMetdeltSBSDD3_FD_76900 | JGI IMG/M metagenome (GOLD analysis project Ga0075419, IMG submission 76900) | Bulk soil microbial communities from a Populus tree surrounding site in Tennessee, USA - Soil MetaG P. deltoides SBSDD3 | ecosystem: Environmental > Terrestrial > Soil > Tree plantation... | reverse complement strand
GCCCGCGATGCCGAACGCGTTGTCCGGCGCTCCGCAGGCGAGGCTGCTGACGTGTGTCCCATGGCCGACCTCGTCAGCCGTCCCGACGGTGTTGCCGTCGTGGTCATGGGCCGACTTCACCTTCGTCGCGAGGTCGGGATGGGCGGAGTCGATGCCCGAGTCGATGATTCCGACCACGGCCCCGGCGCCCCGGCTCAGGTCCCACGCGGCCGGGAAGCCCTGCCGGTGCAGATACCACTGGAAGACGTCGCCGATCGACGGGTCGCCCGCGGACAGCGCGGGGTCGTTCGGCACCACGCGCAGCCGGTGGCGGGCCTCCGGCTCGACCCCCGCCACGCGCGGGTCGCCGGCCAGCCGGCGCCGCAGCGCGGCCACCGAGTCGCCGGGCGGGATGCGGACGGTCGACACCCCCACCGCGGGCACGTCGGGCCGCGCGCGGCGCAGCCCGTGCCGTGCGATCACCGCGGACGCCGAGGCCCGCACCGCGGAGCGCGCGGATGCGGACGCCCCGGGAGCGGCACGTTCCAGCAGCACAAGTGCGCGGCCACGGACCGTGTCGCGGTCCTGCGCGAGCGCGGTTCCCGGGGCCAGCGCGGTCAGCGCGGCCAATGCCAGCGAAAGGCGGAAGATCATCCCTCTTCAGAGTACGGAGACGAACCACGTCCAGTATCGGTCCGACCGCCTCCGAGACTGAACAACTGGACAGTTTCGCGACGGCGCCAGACGGCGTATTCTGCGCGGTTGATGGAGGGGCAGGGCTTGTCCGGTGGGGACGGCCTGAACGGCCGGGAGCCCCGCGTGCTCGCAATCGACGCGGGCGGGACCATGACGGACACGTTCATCGTCGACCGCCACGGCGACTTCGTCGTGGGCAAGGCCCAGACCACGCCCGCGGACGAAGCCGTGGGCTTCATGGCCTCCACGCGCGACGCGCTCGGCTACTGGGATCTCGAGGCCGAGAGTGCGCTGCCCTCGGTCGTGTCCGGCATCTACTCCGGCACTGCGATGCTCAACCGGCTGCTGGAGCGCAAGGGCCGCCGGGTCGGCCTGATCGTGACCGCGGGAATGGAGGACGGGCTGCGGCTGGAGCGCGGGATCCAGACGTACCTGGGCTATCCCTACTCGGACCGGCTGCACGTCGCCACGCATCACCACAACGAGCCGCTGGTGCCCCGCGAGCTGATCCGCGGCGTCCGCGGACGGGTCGACCTGTTCGGCGACGAGGCGATCCCGCTGTACGAGGACGAGGCGCGCGCCGCGGCGCAGGAGCTGGTGGCCGCCGGGGTCGAGGGGATCGTGATCAACCTCCTCTACAGCTACCGCAACGCCTCGCACGAGCAGCGGATCGTGGACATCATCGGGGAGGTGGCGCCGGACATGCCGGTCTTCTCGGCCGCCGACCTCTACCCCATGCGCCGCGACTTCCCGCGACTCAACTCCACGCTGATCGAGGCGTACGCGGCCGAGCCCTCGCGTGAGCAGCTGGCGAAGGTGCGCGACGCCACCAAGGAGGCGGGTGCGCGGTTCGACCTGCGCATCATGGCTGCGCACGGCGGCACGATCTCGATCGATGCGAAGGAGCTGGCGCGCACGCTGATCTCCGGGCCCATCGGCGGCGTGATCGGCGCGCGCTACCTCGCCGACGAGATCGTCACCGGCAACGGCTCGGGCTCCTTGTCGGCCAAGAACATCGTGTGCACCGACATCGGGGGCACCAGCTTCGACATCGCGCTGATCACCGACGGCGAGTTCAACATCCGCCAGATTCCCGACATCGGCCGCTTCCTGCTCAATCTGCCCCTGGTGCAGGTGGACTCGATCGGCGCGGGCACGGGATCGTTCGTCCGCATCGACCCCAACTCGGGCCGGCCGGAGCTGGGCCCGGACTCCGCCGGCGCCAGCATCGGGGTGTCGTGGGCGGAGGGCGGCCTCGAGACGCCGTCGGTCACCGACCTGAACCTGGTGCTGGGGCGCGTCAACCCCGACTACTTCCTGGGCGGCTACGTGAAGCTCGACCACGAGCGCGCCCGCGATGCCATCGCGCGCCAGATCGCCGAGCCCCTGGGCCTGGACGTGGAGCCGGCCGCGGCGGGCATCATCGAGCTGTTCGACGAGACCCTCAAGTACCAAGCCGTGGCGCAGGTGCTGGGCAAAGGCTATTCGCCCGTCGACTACACGCTGCTCTGCTACGGCGGCGGCGGCCCGCTGCACGTGGCCGGCTACACGGCGGGGGTTCCCTACCGCGACGTGATGGTGCCCGCGTGGGCGGCCGGCTTCTCCGCCTTCGGGTGCGCGTGCGGCGACTTCGCGTACCGGTTCGACCTCACGCTCGACCTCCCGATCGAGCCCGGCGCGGACGAGGACCAGCGGCTGGGCGTAGGGATGATGATCGACGGAGGCTGGCAGATGCTGCGCGAGCGAGTGGTCGCGGAGTTCGCCAAGTCCGGCGTCGCCGAGGATGCCATCACGTTCCGGCACTACGCGCGCATGCAGTACTACGGGCAGTTGAACGACATCGAGATCTACTCGCCCCACCAGTCGATCACCGAGTCATCCCACGTCGACGAGCTGATCGCCGCATTCGAGGATGCCTACGGCAAGCTGTACGCGCGCTCCGCCCGCTCGCCCGAGCTGGGCTACCTGGTCACCAACGTGATCGTCACGGGCTCGGCCGAGGTCGAGAAGCCGGCGCTCCCCGACGAGGACGAGGTCGGCGGCGACCCGCCCACGAAGGGCAGCCGCCCCGTGTGGTGGAGCGACGGCTGGGTCGATACGCCGCTCTACGAGCAGGACGAGATCCAGGCCGGCCAGTCCGTCACCGGCCCCGCCGTGATCGAGTCGCCTGCCGACACGTTCGCCGTCCCGCCCGGCCGCCGCGCGCGGCTGGACGGCCATCGCATCTTCCACCTGGAAACCACGTAAGGAGAACTCCATGGCCGTAGTCGACCGCACACGTGAGCTGGAGCAGCGCGAGGAGCGGCCGATCGGCTGGGACGGGCAGACGGCGCTCGACATGCTGACCGAGTCCGAGCGGCTGTTCGCCGAGACCGGGCGTTACTGCGGGATGGACGACCTGCCACTGAAGGCGGGCGAGCCGATCCGCTTCGAGAAGCTCTTCTCGCGCCTGCGCGGCGGGCTCGTGACCGCGCGCGAGACCGCGCTCAACATCTCCGCGTCGCCGATCGTGAAGGAGATCGGCGAGCTGTGCTTCGCGCTCTATACGCCGGAGGGCGACTCTGTGGCCTTGTCCACCGGGATCATCGTGCACGTCCACACGATGTCTGACGCGATCAAGTACATGATCCGCCAGAGCTACGAGGAGAACCCGGGCATCGCCCCCGGGGACATCTTCACCAACAACGACGCGATGATCGGCGACGTCCACAACGCCGACGTGCAGACGATCGTGCCGATCTTCTGGGAGGGCGAGCTGATCGGCTGGGCCGGCGGCGTCACCCACGAGATCGACATCGGCGCCAAGACGCCCGGCTCGGTCCCGGTCGGCCCGATCTCGCGCTTCGAGGACGGCATCGACCTGCCCGCGAAGAAGATCGGGTCGCACGACGAGCTGTGGCGCGACCACGTGCTGGCAGGCCTCAAGGGCACGCGCACCCCGATGTACTGGACGCTCGACGAGAAGACGCGCCTCGCTGGGTGCCACATGATCCGCGAGGCGGTGGAGCGGGTGATCCTCGAGGAGGGCATCGGCACCTACAAGCAGTTCATCCGCGAGGTGATCGAGGACGGGCGGCGCTCGTTCCGGAGCCGCCTGAAGGAGATGACGGTCCCGGGCCGCTACCGCGCGCCCGCGTTCACGGAGCTGATGTTCGGCAAGGAGCAGCAGCTGCCGAGCTACGCGCGCAAGGACACGCTGATGCACGCGCCCGTCGAGGTGCGCATCACTCGCGACGGAATCCTGGAGCTCGACTACGAGGGCGCGTCCTCCTGGGGCTACCACTCGGCCAACTGCACGCCCTCGTCGATGCAGGGCGCGCTGTGGGTGCAGCTCACCCAGACGCTGATCTGCAACGACAAGGTGAACGACGGCGCCTACCTCGGGCTGCGCGCCAACTTCCCGCCCGGCACCTGGTCAAACCACTCCAACCCGCAGGCGTCGACCGGCAACGCGTGGTTCTTCCTGATCCCCTCCTACACGGGGTTCATCAAGTCGCTGTCGCGCTCGCTCCAGGCACGCGGGTTCGTCGAGGAGGTGCTGGCACCGTATGCGCTCACCGCCAATGCGTTCCAGGGCGGCGGGATCGACCAGTACGGGCGCCAGTCGGCGACGACGAACTTCGGGCTCTCATGCGTGGGCGGCGGCGCGAAGATGATCCTCGACGGGCTCGACTACGCGGCCGCCATGTGGAACCCCGAGGGCGACATGGGCGACATGGAGATGTGGGAGCTGATCGAACCGTTCCTCTACCTCAGCCAGCGCGTGAAGCCCAACACGTCCGGGCCGGGCCGTCACCGGGGCGGCTCCGGCTACGAGTGCCTGCGGCTCGCCTGGAAGACCCCGTTCTACGAGATGCAGAACATCGGACATGGGCGCGTGTTCATCCAGGCCGGCCTGTGGGGCGGCTACCCGGGCGCGACCGGCTACCGCCACAACGTGCGCGGCGCCGACCTGCTGGCGAAGGCCGGCCGGGGCGAGCCCTTCCCGCTGCACGAGCCCGACCCGGCCGACTCGGCGCTCCTGCGCGAAATCGCCGGAGAGCATCTGTTCGACATCGAGACCACGACGCTGCCGGAGGTCTACACGCAGGGCGACCTGTACCTGTGCATGTTCCGCGGCGCGTCCGGGATCGGCGACCCGCTGGAGCGGCCGTACGAGTCCGTGATGGCGGACATCGAGGGCGACTTCCTGCTCCCGCGTTACGCGGAGCAGGTGTACGGAGTCGTCGAGGGCGACTCGCGCGCGACGGCGCAGCGCCGGTCCGAGATGCGTGACGCGCGTGGCGCGAAGGCGATACCCGTGCGCGAGTGGATGAAGGGCGAGCGGCAGCGCATCCTCGACCGCGACATGATCGAGCCCGCGCAGCGGATGTACGCCGAGTCGATGAAGCTGTCGGAGAAGTGGGCCCGCGAGTTCCGCGAGTTCTGGGACCTGCCGGACGACTTCGTGTTCGACGTGCCGACGCCCGAGGTGGAGCTGGCCCTCGCGATCCAGGCAGCCGAGTCATGAAGCTCGACCAGGACACGCTGCGCGACCTGATCGACGAGAAGCTGCCGCGCGGCCAGGTGCGCGCGATCCAGTCGGGCTTCAAGGACGCGGACCGCTTCGACAAGTACGTGGAGATCCTGCAGGAGCGCGTCGTCTGGGACGACCAGATCGTGCTGCCCTTCGGCGAGCACCTCTACATAGTGAAGAAGACCGGGCCATCGGCAAACCCGTCCGGCGGCTTACCGCCGGGCGGCTATGTTGTGAAGTGTGATTGCGGGCACGAGTTCTGCGAGCACACCGACAACTGGAAGCTCGAGGCGCTGATCAACGTCCGCGACTCGGTCGAGTCGCTGCGCGAGATCTATCCCGACAAGATGCACGGCGACCCCGAGTGGAACTCGCTGCGCGAGTACTTCTGCCCCGGCTGCAAGACGCTGCTGGAGGTCGAGGCCGTGCCGCCGGGCTATCCCGTGATCCACGACTTCGTGCCGGACCTCGAGGGCTTCTACGAGGACTGGCTCGGGCGCCCGCTGCCCTAGCCGCGAGGCGAACTTCCGCGTTTCGGGTGCACCTGTCGCACCCAACTCGCGGAAGTTCGGGCCTGGGCGCCGGAGTTCGGGCCCCGCAAGGCAGCAGCCAGGTTGCGCCAGGGCATGACGTCCCAGAAGCCGCGCGCAGCGCCCGACGTCGAGGGCAACACCCACACTGGGATCCCGTCGATGGTCAGATCCTGCTCGCAATACCGACCAGGGTTTCGCCCGAGCACCTCGCGCGCCGCGCGCTTGCCCACGAACGCCAGGACACCGGGCGCGAACCGCCTCACCTTCTCGATCACGGCGGGCGCATCGAAGTCGGCGGCCTTCAGGATGCTGTCCCCTCCCACGGCGTGCTTTGCCACATCGGTCAACCCGATCCCCCACCGCGGCAGCTCCCGGAACTCGAGCGGCGCCAGCTCGCGGGGGGTCAGCCCGACTTCGTGCAGCACCCACCAGAAGCGGTTGCCCGGGCCGGCGTACGGCGCGCCCACGCGGGCGGCGACCTCGCCGGCGGCCGTGCCGCAGAAGACGACCCGCAGCCCCGGCGCGAGCACGTCGGGGAGGATGTGGCCGGCTAGCGGCGCGCCTTCGAGAGGACGATCGTCTGCCCGTTGTGGCAGGTGTGCCCGCCGCCCGGACATTCGGGGAGGAGCTCCGGCAGGTCCTTCTTGGCCTTCCTGCGGATGCGCTTGACCTTCTCGCACCCGGACAGCCTGTCACGCCGGTCCGCCTTCACGAAGTCCCGGCCGAAGCCGCAGTCCACCAGCTCGCGCACGCCGTTCGCGGCGTTGATCGAATCGGGACCGAGCCCGCCGTCGTAGCGGTTCTTCCCCGGCCCGCCCGCGATGATGTCGCCGCCGCTGCCGCCGGAGAGCAGGTCGTTGCCGGACCCGCCCACGAGCCTGTCGCTGCCGGCTCCGCCGAACAGCGCGTCCTCCCCCTTGCCGCCCACGATCCGGTCGTTGCCGTCCGCGCCGGTGGTCGTGGCCGGCGGGTCGCCGGCGTGGCGCAGCGTGGCTGCCGAAGCGGTCCGCCACCAGGACGCCTTGTCGTCCTGTGGAGGATCGAGCGACCCGCAGGCGCCGCCGTAGCCGACGTCGGAGCCCGCCCCAAGCGAGATGTTGTCGTTACCGGCCCCGCCGCAGGCCTTGTCGTGGGTCGCCGTGCCGAAGATCCTGTCAGGCCGCAGGCTGCCCATCACGAGGCTGAAGTGGTTCGCACCGGCGTGACCGTGGCCCGCCGCGTCGGCGCCATGGCCGGCAGCACCGTGCCCGTCCCCGCCGTGGGCACCGCCGTCGCCTCCCCCATGGTGTCCGCCCTCGCCGTGGTCGCCCAGGCCGAGGTCGGGCGGGATCTCGGGCGGAGCGGGCACGATCGGGAGCTGGCGCCGGAACACCTGCAAGACGTCCGGCGGCTGCTGGCCCCGCGTGCCACGCGGCCAGGTCCCCAACGGCACCGGGGTCGACCAGGTCACCGCGCCACCCAGGCCGGCAAGGGCCGGCGGCCCGGCACCCGCTGCGAGGGCCGCGCCGCTCGGGCCGCTCGCACGGCTGACCAGATCGGTGGTGCCGTAGTACGCGTGCCTGAGGAAGCCGTTCGCGACGGCGTCGTTGTCCTCAGCCGACAGGTTGTCCGCGCCGGACAGATACGCGACCTGCAGGCCGTCTTCGGAGATCGCGGGAGAGGTTGACGAGTCCGTGCCGGCCGCGCCCTGACCGGCCATGCGGCTCACCAGGCTCGTGTTGTTCGCCTGCAGATAGCGCAGGAAGACGTTCTCCGGCGCGGTCACCGGACCGAGGTTGGTCGCGCTCGAGGTGAACGCCACGAAGCCGCCGTTCCCCGAGATCGCGGGCTGGCGAGAGCTGCCGTTGGCGGGCTCGCTGGTCGAGCCCACGGCGGTGGTGCGACTCACGTGCCGGAAGAACCGGAAGCGCGGCTCGGCCAGGAACACGTTGGTGAACAGGTCGCGGTCGTCGGCGAAGATGTTGTCGGCGTCGGAGGCGAACGCGACCCGGTTCCCGTTCTTCGAGATGGACGGGTCGAAGGAGTCGCCGTCGGCGCCCGCGCCGCTGCCGTTGATGCGGCTGATCAGCGCGATCGCTCCCTGGCTCCGGTTCCAGGTGAAGACGTCCCGCACGGCGTCGTCGTCCTCCGTGCTGAGGGTGGTGGCGAGCGAGTCGAACGCCACGACCTCTCCCCCGCCGCTGACGGACGGGTTGCCCGAGTCGCCGTCCGCGCCGATGCTGACGAGCTCGGTGGTGTCGGCCGCGATGTCGTGCAGGAACACGTTCCTGACCGAGTTGTCGTCCGCTTCGCTGAGGTTGTCGGCCTCCGACTCGAAGACGACGTACTGGCCGTTGGCCGAGATCGCCGGGTTCGACGAGCTCCCGTTCGCCCCCACTGCGCCGTTGCGGCTCACGAGCGTGGTGATGCCGGTCCCGACGTCCCGCACGAACACGTTCGTCACCGAGTTGTTGTCTGAGCTGCTGAGGTTGTCGGCCGCGGACTCGAACGCGACGCGCATGCCGTCCTCCGACACCGAAACGCCCGGCCCGGAAGCGGCGTCGCCCTGCTCTTGCGTGCCGCTGAGGCTCACGACGCCCGTGTCGTGAACAGCCGCACCCGCGACCATCGCCGGCACCAGGGCGGCGCACAGCACCAGGGTCGCGATTGTCAGCCGCATGCCCTACTCCCTTCCGCGCAGCTCGTCGTCGAGCGAGATGGCGCGGATCGAATGCTCGTCAGGCAGCTTCTCCAGGACCTCGTGAATCACCCGGTGCACGTCGTGCTCCTCGTGGCCGAAGTCGTCGAGCAGGCTCTTCAGCGCCGTGTGCGTGATCTTCATCTGGGCCGGAGTCAGCTCGAGGTGGTAGTGGAAGACCTCGCTTCCGTCGCCGGTGTCCACCATGGCCGTGCTCGTCCCTCGCCGCTAGTCCGTGAGCGTGACGCTGCGCGTCACCCTGTTGCGACTGCCCGACTTGTTGCGGGCGGTCACAGTGATTTTTGCGCGCACGGTCTTGCCGCGGCGCAGCGCCCTCTTGACGGAGCGCTTCGCGCTGCTCGAGAGCCTCAGAAATGCCTGATTCGTCAGGTGGATCGTCACCTTCGACTTCCTGAACGTCTTGAACCGGTGTCCCATCACCGACCCGGTGACCTGCATGCTGCATTGCTTCTGGTGGATCGCGGCCAGCACCTGAACCCGGTCCACATCCTGTCGCGCGGAGATCTTCACGGTCATGCCGGGCTGTGCGGCCACGGCAGGCATCGCGAGCGAGCCCAGGCACGCGGCTGTAACCGCCGCCCCGAGGGCGACTAGGGTGCTTCTGCGGCGCATATTCCTCCCCTCAATACTCGAACTTACGGCACCATCACACCCTGGACCATGAACGGGCTGTTGGGTGTGGTGGAGGCGACACCGTCGGCGCCGCCGTCGTTCACGCGCACCTGGCCCAGCTGCCACATCGTGCGCTTGCCCTCCTGGATGCTCCCGGCGCCGATCACGGCATCGGCGGTCGTGTTGACCGAGCAGGTCGAGCCCACGGTCGTGCTCCCGGTCGCCGCACAGGGGATGGTCACCCGGAAGGGCGTGTCCTGCATGGTGCCCACCTCGGACGGGCCGTTGTTCTTGTCCACGACCCGGATCGACGTGTCCAGCTGCAGCTGGCCGGTGTAGTCGGGCAGCCCGGACGTCGTGCGGCGCACGTCCGTCAGGGAAACGTTGAAGCGGGCATCCGCCTCGTCGGCCTGCGTGGCGGGGTTACCGGTGATGGCGGTGGTCTTCACGAACCCCTGCGAGTTCAGCGCGGCGCCGTTGGAGTCGGGCGTGCCGATCGTCAGCTGGCTGGAACTGGCCACGGGCGGGTTGCACGAGCCGTCCGGGTTCGACGCGTTGCCCGGGTAGTCGGGCGGCCCGTGGATCCGGTTGGGAGTCGTGCAGGCGTTGAAGGCGGGCACGAGCGACACTCGCGCCGAGCTTGCCGACTTCGGGCGGACGTAGCCCGGCGACGTGGGGACGTACCACGCCATCATGATGCCCATCACATCGGTCTGCGGCTGGCCGGTGTCGTTCTGGTACTCGCTGTGGAGCCTGATGACCTGCCCCGCGCTGAACGGATACCCGGTCGATGGATACTCGCCGCCCGCCGGCCACGCCTCGACCTGATGGGTGGGCGCCAGGCCGCCGGGCACTTCGCACTCCGTCATCGTGTCGAGGTGGCCGCGATATCGCGAGCCCGCCCAAGGCGTGCCGTAGTAGCCCTCGGACCGGCACATGGTCGCGCCGGTGAGCGACGCCGGCGGCGGGTTGTTGGGCGGCAGCGGCCCGTAGTAGTCGTTGGCGTTACCGCCCACGACCTCGGCCGAGACCGCGATGCCGTGTCCCTTCTCGGGACAGTGGTTCGTGCACGGCGCCGCGTTGGTGATGTCGACGTCGTGCAGGTGCCCCGACATGCCGATCATCCGGCCGCTGACCGTCGAGGTCCAGTTCACCGTGGCGTCGTTGTAGCCGACGGGCGTCGTGTACTCGGAGTCCTGGCAGCCGTCGATGTCGAGCCACAGCGGCTTGGCCTCCGCCCCACCGGTCGTCCGGTATTGATAGACGACCTCGATCTGGTAGCTCTTGGCCACGGTGGCGCTTTTGTTGATGATGTGCGAGATCAGCCGCCACTGGCTCGAGTTGTTGAGGTAGCCGAAGGGGTCGGGCAGGTGCATCTGGCTGCGCTCGTTGCCGGCGGCGAAGAAGCGCTCTCCGAGCTGTCCCTGGAGACCGCCCGGGCAAACCGTGTCCGCGCGCCCGCCGTTGATCAGGACGAAGTGGTGCAGCATCGCGTCGTTGTTGAGGTTCGCGACGGTGCCGTCGGCGTTGTTCGCGTCGCCGTTGTAGACGAGGCTCGGCACCATGTCGGTGATGTGGCAGTTCGTGCACGGAGCCGGGGCGTCGAAGCGGACCGTGTTGTGGATCGACTGACCCGGGTTCAGCACGAAGTTCTGCGAGGCGGTCTGGCCGTAGCGGATCCGCTTGATGATGTGACCGGGGCGCTGCTTCATCGCGGTCCGCGGATCGCTGAACGAACCCAGCGTGGTGACGGAGTCGGCCATCGCGGGCGCGCTCCAAGACAGCAGGCCGGCGGCGAAGACCAGCACGCCAAGCAGAATCCCCAGCTTCCCCCTCATCTATAGCCCCCTCGAACCCCGGTTGCGTGGCCCGGCTTTCCAGCCGGATATACCGACGATACTAGCCGAGAGGCGGGCGTCCCGTTCCTATTGCAGCGCGGGGAGCATTCCGGCACCGTGACGGCCTGCTGCGGCTAATCTTTCCGGGCCGGCCTCCTCCGGAGGCGGCCTACGGGCGGGGGCAGTGGAGGGACATCGGATTGACGGCTGGTTTCAGTTGCACGAGGTGACGCAACCGCGCTCACGGCGCGGCTTTGCGGTGCTCGCCGCCTGTGTGGCCGCCCTGCTCGCGGGCCCCGCGGCAAGCGCCCTCGCGAAGGACGCCGGCGTGGTCTCCGAGTTGCGCGGGACGCGCCCGCCGGTGTCGGGCCTGGAGCTCGAGGTAGCCGGTGGCGACCGGTTCCTCTCCCTGCAGAACGGCACCGGGAAGCAGGTGATCGTGATGGGCTACGAGGACGAGCCCTACCTGCGCTTCCTGCCGAACCGGGTCGTCGAGGAGAACACTCGGTCTCCCTCCAAGTACGCGAACGAGGACAGGTATGCGCTCACGCCGCTGCCGCCACAGGCGAACTCCGAGGCCCCGCCGCGCTGGCGCGCCGTTTCCCGGGACGGAACCTACCGGTGGTTCGACCATCGCATCCACTCCATGGAGCGCGGCACGCCGCCGCAGGTGAAGGACGAGAGCGTGCGGACGAAGATCTTCGACTGGCGCGTGCCGATGACGGTGGGTAGCGCGCGGGTCGCCGCGCTGGGGACGCTCGAGTGGGTGCCGGCAAGCTCGTCGGGCTCGTCGACCGGCCTGATCGTCGCGATCGCGGTTGCCGCCGCACTGGCGCCCGCCGCGCTCGCGTTCCTGATCACGCGCCGCCGGCGGCCGCAGGCGGCGCCGGCCGGTGCTCCGTCCGCAGAGCCGGCCGAGCGCCCGCGGGGCAAGGCGGTGGACGAAGCATGGTGAGGCGCACGCTCGTCGCGGCGGCGCTCGTGCTGGCGATCCTCCCGTCGAGCGCGATGGCGCACGCCGTGCTGGAGAGCACCGAGCCGCTGTCCGGCTCGACGTCCAAGCAGCCCGTGACCGAGGTGGTGTTCAAGTTCAGCGAGCCGGTGGAGGGCAACTTCGGCGCGATCCGCGTCTTCGACGGCCGCGGCGCGCGCATCGACCAGGGCGAGGTGTTCCACCCCGGCGGCCGCGGCGCCGAGCTGGGCGTGCACCTGAAGCGGGGCGTGCCGAAGGGCAGCTACACGGCGACGTACCGCGTGATCTCCGCGGACAGCCACCCTGTGGCGGGCGGCCTGGTGTTCAGCTACGGGAAGGCCACGCCGACCGGAACGTCGGTCTCGCAGCTGCTCTCCCAGCAGGACTCGGCCGGCCGGGTCACCGACATCGCGTTCGGTGCGTCGAAGGCCGCGCAGTACGGCTCGATCGCGGCGGCCGTCGGTGCCGTGTTCTTCCTCCTCGTCATATATCTGCGCGCCCTGGCGACCGCCGCCGGCGCGGGCGGGGAATGGCGCGACGCGTCGGAGGCGTTCGCCCGGCGGCTGCGCAAGGTCTTGCTGATCGTCGTCGGCATCGGCCTGTTGAGCAGCGCGGCCGGCATCGTGGGGCAGGGCGCCAAGGCGGCCGGCGTCTCGTACTGGTCCGCGATCGACAGCCAGATCATCGGCGATGTGCTCGACACCCGGTTCGGGACGGTGTGGGGAATCCGCATGCTCGTCTGGCTCGGCTTCGGCGCGATCCTGCTCGGCTCCCTTTCGGCAGCCCGGCGCCCGGTGCTGCGTCCCGCGTCGGTCGGCGCGACCGGCCTGGCCCAGCCCCGCCTGAGCCCCGTGTGGCTCGCCCTCCTGGCGCTGCCGCTCGGGTTCCTCGTGCTCTCCCCCGCGCTGGCCGGACACGCCAGCCTGGAGAAGCCGACCTGGGTGCTGATCCCGGCCGATGCGCTGCACGTCCTCGCGATGAGCATCTGGGCCGGCAGCCTCGCCACCCTCCTCTTCGTCCTGCCCGCGGCGACGCGACGGCTGGAGACCGCCGACCGCACCCGCCTGCTGGCGGCCACCCTGGCGCGCTTCTCGCCGTGGGCGTTCGCGTCCGTGATGGTGCTGCTCGCCACCGGCCTGCTCCAGTCCTGGTTCCTGATCGGGTTCTTCGACGAGCCGAGCAGGCTGCTCGACACCCCATTCGGCCGCGCGGCCCTGATCAAGTTCGTGATCCTGGTGGGGCCCCTGATGGCGCTCGGCGCGTACAACCAGCGCCGCTTGGTGCCGCGGCTGAAGGAGCTGGCGGCGACCGGACAGACTCCGGGCGGCGCCGGCTTCGCGCTGCGCCGGTCGCTGCGCGCGGAGATCGTGCTGATCCTGGGCGCCCTGGGCGCGACGGCTGCGCTGACGACGTACGCGCCGGCGGACTACGCCCCCACCGGGCCGATCTCGAAGACCGCTTCGCTCGGCCCGGCCGACGTGCAGCTGACGGTCGACCCCGCGCGCGTGGGGCCGAACGAGATGCACGTCTACCTGATCGACAAACAGAACGGCACGCAGTACGACAAGGTCAAGGAGATGAAGGTGGACCTCGTCCTGCCGGCCGAGAAGCTCGGGCCCCTGGAGGCGGACGTGCGCAAGGCGGGACCCGGGCACTACGTGATGAACGGCGCGCTGTTCGGCGTCTCCGGCGAGTGGGACGTGAAGATGAACGCGCGCGTGTCGGAGTTCGACGCCTACTACGCATCGGTGAAGGTGAGGATCGAGTGAGGGCGCGGACCTGGGCTGGACTGCTCGCGGTGACCGCACTCGTGGCGGTCGCCGGGCCGGGCGCGGCGCAGGCGCAGGATCCGGGCCGGTGGGTGGAGACGGGACACGACCTCGTGCCCCTGGAGTACTTCCAGGGACTCACCTCTGACAACCACCGCAACATCTACTTCGACGGGCTCTTCAGCGGCCTGTATCGCACGGACCTGGCGCTCACGGAGGAGGCCCGCAACATCAGCGCGATCCCCAACGACGTGTTCGAGCGCGAGCGCTACAACCACATCGGCGACATCACCTGGGACCGGCGCGAAGGCGGCCGGGTGCTGCTGCCGCTCGAGTGCTTCATCCCCTTCCTCGGGAATCCGTGCAAGACCGGCTCGATCGGTGTCGCCGACCCGGAGACGCTCCAGTTTCGCTACTACGTGAAGCTCGACCCGGCCTTCATCGACAAGGCGATGTGGGCGGAGACGTCGCCGGACGGGAAGCTGCTGTGGACGTCCAACGGCGCGTTGAACGGCGGGCGGGACCTGCTCGCGTACTCCATGAAGGAGATCAAGGCGGCGAACGCGGCGCCCGGCGGGCCGCTGCTCAAGCCGGTGCGCGTGCTGGCGAACGCGGTCCCGCCGAGCGGCATCACCGGCGCCGTCTTCTACAAGAAGCGCCTGTTCCTGGCGGGGCAGGGCGGCGGGCCGTTCCGGGTGTGGTCCGTGGACCTGCGCGACGGCTCGCGCCGGCTCGAGATCGAGAAGAACATCTTCGGCGAGTCCGAGGGCCTGGACATCGTGAAGGCGCGCGGGGGCAAGCTGCACTGGCTGATCACGCCGCTGATCGGCAGCGGATCCTCTTACGGCAACACGAGCGCGCTCGTGCACTTCAACCCGGTCAAGCAGCCGAACGTGAGGTGCGGAGACGTGATCACGCGGAGCGTGCGGCTGGACGCCGACGTGATCTGCCCGGACGGCACGCCGGCGGCGGTCACCATCGCGGCCGACCACGTGACGCTCGACCTGGCGGGCCACTCGATCGTGAACGGGCGGACCGACGAGGGTGAGACCGTGGCTGTGACGACGACCGGACCGGTGGAGGACCTCGAGGTCCGCAACGGGACCATCCGGGCGGGCGACAAGGCCGTGGACGTCGTGGCCGGCCGGAGCGAGCTCGAGGACCTGACGATCGACGGACACGTGCGCGCGCTCCACGTGGCAGGCGACCGCAACGAGTTCGACGACCTCACCGTGACCAGCTCGTTCCACGCGATCCAGCTCGAGGGTGGCGATCT
>Ga0075419_10001561_pt1 | contig 14904 bp, 8 predicted proteins | sample SoiMetdeltSBSDD3_FD_76900 | JGI IMG/M metagenome (GOLD analysis project Ga0075419, IMG submission 76900) | Bulk soil microbial communities from a Populus tree surrounding site in Tennessee, USA - Soil MetaG P. deltoides SBSDD3 | ecosystem: Environmental > Terrestrial > Soil > Tree plantation... | reverse complement strand
TTGATAACTATATCAACTATGTTTTTACAAAAGAATATCGCTTCAAAGACGGTACAATAGGTCGCAATCGTCCGCAAAAAAATACATTATGGCTCGATGATCTGTATATGTATATACCCGCAATAGTACAAATGGGAAAACTTACCGGTGATAAAAAATATTTTGATGATGCTGTAAAACAGGTTTTGCTATACAGCCAAAGGATGTTTAATAAAGAAAAAGGATTGTACATGCATGGATGGGTTGAAAGTATGGAGACACATCCTGAGTTTCGCTGGGCAAGAGCCAATGGTTGGGCTTTGTTGGCAATGAGTGAATTGCTGGATGTTTTGCCAGAGAATCATTCGGGAAGAGCGGCGGTACTGGGACAGTTTAGAGACCATGTAAAGGGACTTGCTAATTACCAGAGTGGATCAGGTTTCTGGCATCAGCTGCTAGATAGAGAAGATTCATATCTTGAAACATCGGCGACGGCTATTTATTCTTATTGTATTGCGCATGCATGTAATAAAGGCTGGCTCGACCCAATGACATATGCACCTATGAGTATACTTGCCTGGAACGCAGTAAGCACCAGGATAAATGATAAAGGACAGGTAGAAGGAACTTGTGTCGGAACTGGAATGGCATTTGACCCTGCATTTTATTATCACCGGCCGGTAAATGTCTTTGCTGCACATGGTTATGGGCCGGCAATTTTAGCAGCGGCAGAAATAATTGAGCTTTTAAATAACTATTCATTTTATATCAATGACAGTTCACTGCAGTTAAAAGAAAAGAATAAATGAGGACAAGGATAATTTGTTTGCTGGCTTTGCTTTTGAGCCTACATGTTTTTTCCCAAAGAAAGTTAACTGTAGTTGCGGATAAGCCGATCGCTTCGATCGCTCCTACGATGTGGGGGGTATTTTTTGAGGACATCAACTTTGGTGCAGATGGAGGTTTATATGCGGAATTGGTGAAGAATCGCTCATTTGAATTTCCGACAGCAATGATGGGATGGAGAGAGAGCAGGGTAAATTATCAGAAAGGACGAATTCTTATCATTAATAAATCTGATAACTCAATCAATTCAAGATTTGCAAGGATAACCATCAACAACCCGGAAGGAAATTATTCATTAAGCAATGAAGGCTTTAGGGGCATCGGAGTTCACAAAGACAAACAGTATGATTTTTCGATCATGGCAAGAACAGAAAAGCCAGCGAACATTAAGATAAAAGTTCAATTGCTGAATTATGCTGGTAGTGTAATTGGAAATACTACAATAGAAAATTTCAGTAGCGACCCGATAGCTATCGGGTGGAAAAAATATACTGCAAGTTTTACGACAGCAGATACTGCCCAAAGAGGAAAGTTGAATTTAGTTTTTGAAGGAGAGGGTGTAATTGACATCGATGTAGTTTCCTTATTTCCGCACCACACATGGAAAAATCGCCCGGGTGGTTTAAGAAATGACCTGGTGCAAAAGATCGCTGATCTAAAGCCCGGGTTTATCCGGTTTCCCGGTGGTTGTATCGTCGAAGGAAAAGATCTGAGTAATCGTTACCAATGGAAGACAACAGTAGGCAACACATCAGATAGAAAATTGATCATGAATCGCTGGAATGTTGAGTTCCCAAGAAGATCTGCTCCTGATTATTACCAAACTTTTGGTTTAGGATTTTATGAATACTTTTTATTGGCGGATGATTTGGGTGCAGAACCGCTGCCGATCCTGAATTGCGGTATGGCCTGCCAGTTCAACAGCGGCGAAGTGGTGGCGATGGATGAGTTGCAACCTTATATTGATGATGCACTCGACTTAATTGAATTTGCAAATGGTGCTGTAACCACCAGGTGGGGAAAAATAAGAAATGATATGGGACATCCTGCTCCTTTCAATTTAAAATTTCTTGGTGTAGGTAATGAACAATGGGAACCGCAATACATTGAGCGGTATAAAATCTTTGAGAAAGCCATTCTCGCAAAATATCCTAATATTAAAATTGTTTCCGGATCCGGTCCCTACGCTGAAGGCGAATATTTTAATTATGCCTGGAAAGAATTAAGACAACTGCAACCTACATTGATCGATGAACATTATTACAAACCACCTTCTTGGTTTTTTAACAATGCGGGCCGGTATGATAATTATGAAAGAAAGGGCCCTAAAGTTTTTGCTGGGGAGTATGCAGCGCATTCGAAAGAAAACAATGAAGCGGAAAGTCGAAATAATTGGGAAAGCGCACTGGCAGAAGCTGCTTTCATGACCGGGTTGGAAAGAAATGCTGATATCGTGCAAATGTGTTCCTATGCACCATTATTTGCACACGTGGATGCCTGGCAATGGCGACCCGATCTCATCTGGTTTGATAATTTAAATACAGTAGCTACTCCTAATTATTATGTACAGAAATTATTTTCTAATAACAAAGGAACAGATGTCGTCAAAATAATTGAAAAAGAAAAAGCCCTGACTGGTAAGGACAGTTTATACAGTAGTGCTGTTATTGATAACCAAAAAAAAGAGTTGATTGTTAAAATTGTCAATAGTGCTTCGGCTTCACAAACTGTTGAATTGAATGTGACAGGCATTAAATTGGCGAAAACAGATGCAGCTTTGCAAACACTTGCTGCAAACGATCTATATAGCTATAATAAACTTTCAGAACTGGATAAATTAAAGCCCAACGAAAAGAGATTTTCGGTGAAGACAAATAAGATTAGTCAGGATCTGCTCCCATATTCTGTTACGGTGTTGAAAATCCCATTCGTTAATAAATGAAAAGATTGAAAGGAATAAACTAGTATGACCCACAACAAACATTGGCTTTTGACAAATTCCACTGACTGCAAAATTTATTGGCTACTTCGGTAAAACCTGCCGGTAATTAAAATGGCGAAAATCAAACTTCATATTCGTATCAGTTTCTTGCTTGTACTGCTTGTAGATATCACTGCAACATCACAACAGCCAACTATCAATATTGATTTTAAAAAGGAACTGGGTGAAATGACACCCATTTGGGCATGGTTTGGTTATGACGAACCAAATTATACCTATATGAAGGACGGGAAAAAATTATTATCAGAGATTGCAGCATTAAGCCCTGTTCCCGTTTTTGTCAGAACACATAATTTATTAACGACAGGTGATGGAACGCCCGCATTAAAATGGGGCTCAACCAATGCTTATACGGAAGACGCAAGCGGCAATCCAATCTACACTTGGCAGATCATTGACAGCATTTTCGATACCTATACAAATAGAGGAATGAAACCATTGGTGCAAATTGGTTTTATGCCGGAAGCATTGTCCTCCAAGCCACAGCCATACAAGCATAGCTGGAGACCGGGTGCGCCCTATAAAGAAGTATTTACAGGATGGGCTTACCCGCCGAATGACTATAACAAATGGAGAGAGCTGGTTTATCAATGGACAAAACATTGTGTGGAGCGTTATGGAAAGAAAGTCGTGGAAAGCTGGTGGTGGGAAGTTTGGAATGAACCTAACATCGGCTACTGGCAAGGGACAGTGGAAGAATATTGTAAAATGTATGATTATGCCGCGGATGGTTTGCTGAAGGCATTACCAACTGCAAAAATCGGGGGTTGTAATATAACGGGTGGTGGTTCAAAATTTTTAACTGCATTTATTACACACTGCTTAAATGACACTAACTATGCGACAGGGAAAATTGGATCACCATTGGATATGGTTTTATTTCATGCAAAAGGCCAACCAAGGTTTATTGATAGCAGGGTGATCATGAATGTCGGTACGCAAATGAGAAATATACGCGATGCTTTTATTACTGTGAATAGTTTTCCTTCCATAAAAAATATTCCGCTGGTGATTGGCGAAAGCGACCCCGAAGGCTGCGCGGCATGCGGTATGAGCACCAACCCGGAGAATGCTTACCGTAATGGCACGATGTACTCAAGCTATACGGCTGCATCTTTTGCCAGAAAATATTTACTCGCTGATGAATATAAAGTAAATCTTATCGGTGCTGTTTCGTGGGCTTTTGAATTTGAGAACCAGCCCTGGTTTGCCGGCTTCAGAGATTTGGCTACCAATGGAGTTGATAAACCCGTGTTGAATGTATTCCGAATGTTTGGGATGATGAAAGGCAAACGTGTTAATGTAACCGGTAACCGTATGTATGATTTAAAAACATTTGTTGATAGTAGTGTAAGAAAGCAAACAGATATTGGTGCCATAGCGGCAAAAGATAATAACTCTGCAACTATCATGGTGTGGAATTATCATGACGAAGATAAACAGGATCCAGAAGAAGCAATCGACATTACTCTTAATGGAATAACGGCTAAAGAAATCACCGTTACCGAATACCGGATAGATAATGAGCATAGTAACTCTTATGAAGTCTGGAAGAAGATGGGTTCGCCGCAAAACCCGACACCAGAACAAATAGCAAGATTGGAAAAAGCCGGGCAGCTACAAATGATGAATAAGCCAGTAAAGATGAAAGCAAATAATAAAATGACACTGAAGATTCAATTACCAAGACAGGGCGTTTCGTTGCTTAAACTGGATTGGTAACAACCAGTCCTTAAATACAAAGACATGAAATACTTGTTTTTTATATTCATGATTGGTGCATTAAACTCCTATGCTCAAATTGGAAAACGATTTCCCTCAGAACGTAAAGAGGTTATTGACCCGGTTACCGGCACCAAACTTTTATTTCTAACAAGTACGCAAAGCGGCGATTCAAAGATTTATCAAACGCATAATCAATGGACATCCGATGGTCAGTGGCTCATTTTTCGTTCCAATCGTGTAAGAGGTGAAGCGATGGCTGTAAATGAAAAGACGGGCGATATTGTACAGGTTACAGAAGGTGGTTATACAGGTATGCTGAATGTTGCACGCAAATCAATGAAATTGTATTTTATGCGGAATGAAAGAACGGACACAGTACCCACTACTCCGGGAGATACGGCCCGACGCAGAGTACAAAGACCTGTACAAATCATAGAAGTCGATCTTGAAAAGTTATTTGCAGATAGTAAAGCAGGCACATTAAAAAAAGAAAATGCATATCAGCGAATTTGTGGAACTACACCAAAAGAGTTAGGTGCCGGTGGTGACATGGCATTGGACGGTGATGAAGAATGGGCTTATTTCCGTGTGGGTGTACAGGAAGCAGCAAAACATTTAGCGCCAGGAACAAAACTTGAAAAAAATTTTGGTCCGCGTAATATGGGCGAGGGCCCATCTGGTATAGCAAGCATGAATATTAAAACCGGTGAAATAAAATATGTGTCGTCTGTTCCGTTTCAGATCGGGCATATTCAAACCAATCCATGGGTAGCAGGTGAAATTATATTTTGCTGGGAGACTGGTGGCAAGTCACCTCAACGGACATGGACGGTGATGAGTGATGGTACAGGTCTTCGCCCATTATATCCTGAATCAGAATATGAATGGGTGACACATGAAGCAGTTATTGGTAAAGATGAAGTAGCGATTGCAATTATGGGTCATCGGAAAATTCCGGGCACAAATAAAAATGTTGAAACAGGAACGGCAGTAAGCGGTGCTAATCCAGGGCAAGAAACTGCGTGGGGTCCGTCTGGTACAAGAGAAAAACCAACCGGTCTTGCAATAGTTAATCTTCGTACAAGGGAAATGGAAATTATCGGACAAACAAAAAGCGGGAGCGGTCTGTGGCATGTGAGTGGTTCATCTGACGGACGCTGGGCAGTTGGTGATGATTTTGCAAGAAATATTTATTTGATCGATCGCCGCACAAAGGAAATGATTTTGCTTTCGGCAGGTCATAAAACAACTGCAGCCGATCATCCGCATCCAACGATGAGTCCTGACGGAACAAAGATTCAGATTCAGTCAGCAATGTTATCTTCAGATAATAGAAGCATGAATATTTGTATCATTCCTGTTCCGGAAGAATGGCTGAAAAGAGTGTATAAAAAATAGATAGTTATTGCCAATGAAATTTAAAAATGGAATAATAGTATTTGCAATACTTTTTACTTTCTTATTTGGTTTTATACGCAAAGAAGAAACAATTCCTCAATTGGGTATTGTATCCCGGTTGGATCAGGATAGTTTGATTTATGCATCAGGCTTTCGTATGATTGGCGAATCAGTTGGCAGAATGCTTGCTCCTTCAATAACAGAAGAACAGTTTCACCAAAATATTACTCGAATACATAAAGCACGATGTACATTATATCTCTGTAATGTTTTCTTTCCCGGTACCATAAAGATCGCAGGGCCGGAAGTAGATGAGAACAGGGTACTGTCTTACGCCGATACTGTTCTTTCAAGAGCACAAAAGGCAGGCTTATCATTTATTGTTTTGGGAAGTGGTGGTTCCCGCAGAATACCCGATGGATATGATATGCAGAAAGCAAAGGCTGATTTTATTCAGTTGTGCAAAAAACTGGCTGCGGTTGCAAGCAAGTATAAAATTATAATTGCGCTTGAAGGCCTTCAATCAAGCGAAACAAATTTTATCAATACAGCAAAAGCAGCTGGCGAAATAGTAAAAGGAGTCAATCATCCTAATTTCAGGTTGAATGCAGACATCTTTCACATGATGCGGGAAAATGAATCACCACAGAGTATAGTTGATAATGCAGAGGTATTGGCACATTGCGAAATAGCTGAAAAACAAACCCGGTCATTCCCTGGCGTAATGGGTGATGATTTCAAACCTTATCTAAGAGCATTAAGAAAAGCAAATTATAAAGGGAAAATTTTTATCGAAGGAAACACCAGTAATCCTGTTAATGATTTACCGCTGGCTTTTAAATATCTTACCGGTCAGTTGAAAGAAGTGTATGCAGAATGAAAAAGTGTTTATGAAATTTCAATGTTACGAAGCTATGATAGCAGCTAAATGATAGCAGGACTGTACAGGATACAAAAGACTCCGTGATAGCTTTACTTTATAGTCGAAAGATTGCTGATATGAAAATGAAAATTTCCCGCATTGGTATTTACATGCTGCCTTTTTATCTTTTCTGCATAAATATTTATCTGTCTGCACAATCTGTAATGGAGACAGGCGGTCAAAAAATGCCAAATGAATGGATCGATAAGTCCACCGGGCATAAGATCATTAAGCTTACACGACGCGAAGGGAATAATACAAGCTTTTATTTTCATAACAGTCCATTTATTGGAAATAAAATGATCTTTTATGGAACGGATTATTTAAATACTGCGCAGAACGATTCTGTAAAACAGGAAACCTATAATATTACTGCAGGTAACAAGCAACTGTATAGTGTAGATCTGAATTCATTGAAAGTTGAGCAGATTACTTCGCAAGCAAACGCCATGAATGGGGAAATTACAGCACCAAAAAATAAACTGGTTTACTACCAGGTCAAAGACAGTGTATTTGCCACGCATATCGAAACTAAACAAACCAGGCTTGTTTATGTTTTTCCTGCCGACTTTAAGGCGAGTATTACAACGCTAAATGCAGATGAGACATTACTTGCCGGTGCATGGAGCACAGATGCAGAGAAAGAAATTTTTAAAAAGAACCCTGGTAAGTCCAGTTATTTCAATCTTATTTATGAAGCAAAATTGCCCCGTACATTGTTTACGATAAACGTCAAGAATGGTGAGCTAAAAAAATTATTTACGGATAGTGCATGGCTTAATCACGTACAATTTTCCCGTACAGATCCAAGCTTGCTGATGTTTTGTCATGAAGGTCCCTGGCATAAAGTAGACAGGATATGGACAATTGATATCAACACCAGGCAAATAAAGAAAATACATACAAGAACAATGAATATGGAGATTTTCGGACATGAATGGTTTGCTCCTGATGGAAAAACTATCTGGTTTGATCTGCAACAACCACGAAGTGTAACTTTTTTTGTAGCTGGCGCCGATGTAAAGACTGGCATTGAAAAAAAATACAGTTTAAAACGAGATGAATGGAGTATCCACTTCAACACATCTCCTGATCAGAAACTATTTTGCGGTGACGGCGGTGATCCCGGACAGGTTGCAAAAGCCAAAGATGGCATGTGGATCTATTTGTTTACCCCTTCGGGAGATAGTTTAATTTCAAAGCGATTGGTGAACATGAAAAATCACAATTATAAATTGGAACCTAATGTTCATTTCAGCCCGGATGGGAAATGGGTGATTTTCAGAGCCAACTTTGAGGGCAATACGGATGTGTATGCGGTGGAGGTGAGGAAGAGTCAATAGTCGTGAGTCGTGAGTCGTGAGTCGTGAGTCGTGAGTCGTGAGTCGTGAGTCGTGAGTCGTGAATAGGATTGAATTTCGCAAGTTCTTTCCTTTCCTCGAGGGGGCAAAATATCAATAGCCCCCGGTTTTAACCGGGGAATATAAAAATCCAGAATCATTAGAACCCCTTGAAAGGTCGAAATGTGTTGAATAACATTACAACAATACATGTGTGCGAATCTTCCACTGGAAGATTCGAAGGCAACGAAAGTTCAATAGTGGCAAACAAGCCGATGAACAAAATAAAATCCTTCGCATTGAAAAAATATTTCTTCTTCATTTTGTTAATACTGGTTGTCGAAATTTCTTTTGCACAAATAAAATGGCCCGCGATTACACAGCAAACAAAACCATGGACACGTTGGTGGTGGGAAGGAAGTGCTGTGGATAAACCTAACCTGACCGCATCAATGCAGCTATACCAGCAAGCGGGACTTGGCGGGTTGGAAATAACACCGATCTATGGAGTGAAAGGTGCAGAGGATAAGTTCATTGATTATTTATCGCCGAAATGGATGGAGATGTTGCAGCATAGTTTGAATGAAGGAAAAAGATTAGGTCTTGGTATCGATATGGCAACTGGAACCGGATGGCCATTTGGCGGTCCATGGGTAAATGAAAACGATGCCTGCAAATACATTGCTTACAAATCGTATTCCTTAAATGGTGGAGAATTTCTTAAAGATACTATTCAATACAGACAGGAAAGTTTTGTAAGAACTGCAAATGGCAAACCTTTAAAAGTGGAGCAGGTAAAATTTCCGGTAACTGCAAATAAAGATATGCAGGGAATGGCACTTGACCAGGTTCGTTATGATGTAATGCTGCCCTTGCAATTAGTAATGGCGTATGATGAAAAAGGGAAGTCTGTTGATATAACAAAAAATGTAACTAATGGAAAACTGAACTGGATCCCGCCCATTGGCGGGAGCAAATGGAAATTAATTGCTTTATTCCAGGGATTGCATGGAAAGATGGTGGAAAGAGCCGCGCCGGGTGGTGAAGGAAATGTAATTGATCATTTTAATTCACAAGCTTTAAAAAATTATTTATCAAAATTTGATAAAGCATTTGCTGGCAAAAATATTTCATCGCTGAGAAGTTTTTTTAATGATAGTTATGAAGTAGATGATGCAAGAGGTCAAAGCAACTGGACGCCGGATCTTTTTAATGAATTCAAAAAACGCAGAGGTTATGACCTGAAAAATGAATTACCGGCATTGTTTGCAACAGATAGTTCTGAAAGGTATAAGAGAGTATTGTATGACTACAGGGAAACGATTTCTGATTTACTGCTCGAAAAATTTACGCAGCCATGGCATACATGGGCAAGGGCGAAAGGAAAATTGATCCGTAATCAAAGTCATGGTTCGCCGGCAAATATTCTTGATCTGTATGCAACGATCGATATTCCCGAAACAGAAGGCACCAATCTTACCCGTTTTAAGTTTGCTACTTCCTCTGCACATCTAATGGGTAAGCCATTAGCATCGGCTGAAGCAGCAACCTGGTTAAATGATCATTTTCTTTCTTCCCTCGGTGATGTGAAACTCATATTAGATAAGTATTTTCTCGGCGGTGTAAATCATATTTTTTATCACGGCACTAATTACTCACCACAGAATGAACCATTTCCCGGGTGGTTATTTTATGCAGCGGTTCATTTTACACCTGCCAATCCTTTTTGGAAAGATTTTGGGACATTAAATGCATACGCTGCAAGATGCCAGAGTTTTTTGCAGGCAGGCAAGCCGAGTAATGATGTGCTATTATATTTTCCATTTGCGGATAGAAATAACCAGTCTTCCAGTCGGGGTATGCTACATCATTATGATGGTATGGAAGGTTTTGAGGGTACATCATTTAATAAAGCTGCAGAAGAGATGCTTGAATTAGGCTATGCATGGGACCTGGTAAGTGATAAACAGATCCAGTTATTAAAATTTGAAAACGGATTGATAAAAGCACCGGGCGGTAATTATCAGACTATCGTTTTAAGTGGAGTAAAGTATTTACCATTAAATACATTAAAGAAATTGGTAGACCTTGCCCGGCAAGGTGCTGCAATTATTTTTCAAGATGGGTTACCTTCTACTGTTCCTGGCCTAAGTGATATTGACAATCAGCAAAAACAATTTGACGTATTACTAAGGCAGTTACCATTCATAAGAACGAATGCTGCTGGTATCCGTAACGGTGCAGTTGGTAAAGGAATGTTTTGGGAAGGAACAGAAATAAGATACTTACTGGCCAATGCCAATGTACGACATGAAATGTACCTGGCAGAGGAAAAGCTGAAATGCATTCGCAGAAAAATTGCAGGCGGCGAATATTATTTTATAATCAATGATGGTAAAGAAACATTTAATAACTGGGTTTTACTGAATACAAATTTGCAACATGCTGTTTTATTTGACCCAATGATGCAAAGAAGCGGTATAGCTAAAACAAGACAGGGTGACGCAAATACATTGGATATATTTCTGCAATTGGCTCCGGGTGGATCTTGTGTTGTACAAACCAGTACAAAAAAGCTTACAGGAAATAAATTCCCTTATACCGAAACAGCCGGTAATGCAATAATAATTGAAGGTAACTGGCAGTTAAAATTTTTATCCGGCGGCCCTTCATTACCGCAAGAAACAACGATCAATCAATTAAAATCATGGACGGATTTAGCTGTTAATGGTGTGAAAGAATTTTCTGGAACAGCCCAGTACAGTATCAACTTCAAAGAACCATCTGGCAATGCTGATGCATGGTTATTGAATTTAGGCGTTGTGAAAGAATCAGCGACTATCATATTAAATGGTAAAAAGATTGCCACACTCATCGGGCCTTCTTATGCGGTAACGATTCCGTCAAATCAATTAAAACGTGATAATGAATTGCAGGTAGTTGTAACCAATGGAATGGCCAATCGCATCATTGAGATGGATAAAAGAGGCGTGCAATGGAAAAAGTTTTATAATATAAATATGTCAGCAAGATTGGCTGAGAACCGGGGTGCAGATGGTTTGTTTACCGCTGCCAAATGGGATCCCAAACCTTCGGGTTTGATGGGACCGGTTACTTTCACACCTTTAAAACTGGTGCAGTAAATGAAAGGACTGTTTTCTCTTCTTATGCCTTTTCATATTGAGGCAAATAATTCGAACAAGACATTGGGTTCTATTAAAAAGGAGGTTTGCTGTAAAGAGAAATAATTAGTCAGGATAATTTACTCTGCAAAATTATCTTCTCCAATTCTTTTACTTCTGCTTCTGTTGGCATCGTTAATGGAGGACGTACATCACCAGCACTTTTGCCTATTATTTTTGCTCCTGCTTTAATTAAGCTCACTGCATACCCATTTTTTTTGCTGCGCAATCTTACTAATGGGATAAAAAATTCTTGAGTGATTTTGGTAACTGTCGCCGTGTCACCTGCGCGCAGGCTTTTATAAAAATGGTTGGCTAATTCAGGTACAAAATTAAATGCTGCCGAAGAGTAGGTGTTTACTCCGATAGACAAGTATGCCTCTGCAATAATCTCAGCAGTAGGCACACCACCAATATAAGAAAGCCGTTTGCCAATGGTTTTAATGGTATCGTTCAGATCCTGCATATTGCCGGTGCCATCTTTCAATCCAATTAAATTAGGACAAGCATCCGCTAATTTTTTAACGTGTTCTGTTGACAACACCCCGTTGCCCCGATTATAATAAATAACAGGTAGTGAAGTATTTTGAATAATTGTTTTAGCATATTCATATACTCCATCCTGCGGACACTCTGTGAGGTAAGGTGGAAAAAGTAAAAGCGCATCAATACCTGCCTGTTCAGCCATTTTTGCAAAATCGATAGCTTCCGGGATACTTCTGCCGACACTTGAAATAACTGGCACTCGTCCCCCAACCGTTTTTGCAGCAATCGAGATTATTTGCTTGTACTCATTTGCCGATAATGAAAAAAACTCACCCGTTCCGCCAGCGACAAAAACAGAAGACACCTTATGACCAACAAACCATTCTATGCGGTCGGTATAAGTAACTGGATTAAATTCTCCTTTTTCATTAAAATCTGTAATAGGGAAAGAAAGAAGGCCATCTTCCAGTGATGATTTTATTTGTGTTAGTTCCATAACTTAAAGTCCCCGAGGGAAGTATTTTTTTGCTGTTGAAAACAATTCTAATTTTTGACTTTTCACTTTTGACTTTTTACTTTCAACTACCATCTCGTTGCCTTAAACTTCCAGCCGGGCTGCACTTTTTGCATTTCTATTTCATCATTGCGTTTGGTTAATCCACAAGCCAAATAATTTTGATGAAGTTTTGCTAATGCATTTCTATCCAATTCAACACCCAAACCTGCACCCTTTGGCACTTCCACTTGTCCATCTTCAAATTTAAACCGTCCGCCTATAATGATTTCATCCGATTGCCATGGATAATGAGTATCCAGGGCATATTTAAGATTTGGAATGGCTGCTCCCAGATGTACCATTGCTGCTAAAGAGATTCCTAAATGAGAGTTGGAGTGCATGGATAAACCCCGACCGAAAGTGTGACATAGACCAGCTAAGGTCATAGATGCACTCAAGCCTCCCCAAAAATGATGGTCGCTTAAAATAATATCTTCCGAACCTAACTGGATACTTCGTGGAATATCCTCAAATGAAGTGGTACACATATTAGTTGCCAAAGGTGTCTTCAAAGCTTTTCGCACCAATGCCATATTTTCCTGGCCCCGTACAGGATCTTCTAAATATTCTATTACACCTTCCATTTCTTTGCCGTATTTTATAGCCGTTTCAACTTTCCAAAGAGCATTCGGATCAATACGAATGGGTACACTTGCTCCAAACGCCTTACGAAGTGCCAATACTGTATCCACTTCCTCGCGTGGTTCAAAAACTCCTCCTTTCAATTTTATAGAGGTAAACCCAAATTCATTGCACATAGCTTTTGCCTGGGCTACTATTCCGGAGTGGTTCAGTGCACTTGCTTGCCGGGCAGCATCCCATCCTGTTGCAGTTGGATCAGTTCCGAAACCTAATTTTCCTCCCGCTCCTTCATATTTATAAAAAAGATATGCCGAAAATGGAACACGCTCACGGCGATAACCACCCAACAAATCAACAACTGGCCGGTTGATAATTTTACCAACAATATCTAAACAAGCTACTTCGATAGCACTGAAAATGTGTACCAAAGTGCGCTGGTCCCAGGGGGCATCACCTCGTTCCGAAGTTTTATCAATACCAAAATGAGCAATCAGAATGTCTCTGATCTGATTCAACTGAAAAGGGTCCTGGCCAATAATCAACGACTTACTTTTCGCTAATGCTTTATCAATATCAATATTTCCCGGAATTTCACTGATGCCGCTGATGTTATCATCAGTTATTAATTCAAGAACCGTTCGGAGTGCATAAGGAGCATGAAGCCCCGCAGCATTGAGCAATGGAGGATCAACAACCGCAATGGGTGTTAAATGAAACTCTTTTATTTTTGGTCCTGTTCTATTAAATGCTGATGTCATTATTCAAAATAATTTAAATCATGTAAGTGGTCCCGGGTTAAACAAAACAAGATCATTATATATGCCTAGTTTATCTGTTGCTACTTTTTTATTGCCACTGGCTACTTCAAGTATCAAATGAAACAATTCCCAACCCATTTGCTCGATCGTTTTTTTCCCGAAGGCAATTGGGCCTGCATCAAAATCTATTAAATCATGCCAACGGTTACTGAGTTTTGAATTTGAACTTACTTTTATAACAGGCACCATATTTAACCCATATGGTGTGCCCCTGCCGGTAATAAAAACATGTATATTCATTCCGGCAGCTAATTGCAATGTGCCGCAAACAAAATCGCTGGCTGGAGTGGCTACGAAATTCAATCCTTTTTTACGAATCTTTTCACCTGGCGATATCACATCTACAATAGGGCTGATACCAGATTTTACAACAGAACCTAATGACTTCTCTACAATATTACTTAAGCCGCCACCTTTATTACCCGGCGTCGTATTGGCACTGCGGTCTGCATTTCCTTTTTGTAAGTAATTATCATACCATGCCATTTCTTTTTTTAATGCATCGGCAACAGTTTCATCAATAGCTCTTGGTACCAATAAATGAATAGCATCGCGGACTTCTGTAACTTCTGAAAAAAATACAGTACCACCTGCTCTCACAATTAAATCAGCAGCAAAGCCTGATGCAGGATTACCTGTTAATCCGGAAAAAGCATCACTTCCACCGCATTGCATGCCGACAACTAAATCTGATGCAGGACATGTAATGCGTTTTCGCTGATTCAGTTTTTGCAAATGCGATTCAGCCATCTGCATGATTCCCTTTACCATATCACCAAAGCCTTCAAAAGATTCATCCTGCAAATAAAGAATTGAATTTTCAGCAGCGCTCTGTCCATTGGGCAATAGTCTTTCGGGTCTTAATTTTTCACAGCCCAAACCGATGATCATGATCTCTCCACCAAAGTTGGGATTCTGGGCAATGTGTTGTATGGTGCGAATAGGCACTATAGCACCTGGTGCATCTATTGCAATACCACAACCATAACTATGATTAAACACTACCACTTCATCTACATTCGGATAAAGAGGCAGCAATTCTTTTCTGATTTTCTGACAAATAAAATC
>Ga0075419_10001560_pt1 | contig 14909 bp, 13 predicted proteins | sample SoiMetdeltSBSDD3_FD_76900 | JGI IMG/M metagenome (GOLD analysis project Ga0075419, IMG submission 76900) | Bulk soil microbial communities from a Populus tree surrounding site in Tennessee, USA - Soil MetaG P. deltoides SBSDD3 | ecosystem: Environmental > Terrestrial > Soil > Tree plantation... | reverse complement strand
GCCCGTCCGAGGTGATGTCGCTCGGCCTGATGCTGAACGTTGCCGTCTCGAACAGCGCGCTTGTCCTCGGCATGTGGTGGTGGTTCATCGTTCCCGGGATCGGGATCACCGCCATCGTGGCCGCCCTGTACGTGATGAACGTGGGCCTGGACGAGGTCTTCAACCCGAAGCTGCGCCGGACGTGAGCGTCAAGGTCGACAACCTCCGCGTCTACTACCGCACGCTGCGCGGCGACGTCCAGTGCGTCGACGGCGTCACGTTCGGGATCGAGGACGGCGAGATCATGGGCCTCGCCGGCGAGTCCGGCTGCGGAAAGTCGACGCTCGGGAAGAGCCTGATCCGGATGGACGGCCGCATGCAGCACATGGAGGGGCGGGTCGAGCTCGACGGCGACGAGCTCCCGATCGACGACTCCAAGGCGATGAACCGATACCGGTTCAAGAGCGTCTCGATCGTCCCTCAGTACGCGATGAGCGCGATGACGCCGACCCGCAAGGTCGGGAAGATGATCGAGGAGCTGCTGGAGTCGAGGGGAGTGCGCTTCTCGACTGTCAAGGCGGAGCTGGAGCGGCGACTGACGCTCGTCGGGCTGTCGCACGACGTGCTCGGGATGTACCCGATCGAGCTCTCGGGCGGGATGAAGCAGCGGACCGTGATGGTGCTCTCGACGCTACTCAACCCCGCGCTCCTGATCGCGGACGAGATCACCTCGGCGCTGGACGTCTCAACGCAGAAGGCCGTCGCCGAGACGCTCGTCGAGTTCCGCGACCGCGGCTACGTCAAGAGCATGATGGTGATCACGCACGACCTGGCGATCCTCTACCAGGTCGCCGACACCATCCTCGTCATGTACGCGGGCAAGCTGGCCGAGAAGGCGCCCGCCGAGGTGATCATCGATGCGCCGCTGCATCCGTACACGCAGCTGCTCATCTCCTCGCTGCCCGAGGTCGGGGTGACCTACGAGGAGCAGAAGCTCACTGGGATCCCCGGGCGGCCGCCTCCCTTGCTCGATCCGCCGACGGGCTGCAGGTTCAGGGAGCGCTGCCCGTTCGCGTTCGAGAAGTGCGTCGAGGAGCCGCCCTTCCTCGAGGTCGCACCCGGCCACGAAGTCGCCTGCTGGAAGGTCTTTTAGGTGCCCCGTCCAGCAATACACGCCGGCCCCTCGCCCGCGATCACGCGGCGCCAGGCACCACCCTCGCCCTTGCAAAGGCTGCAAGCCTTTGACGCGGGCGAGTGCGGCCCCTGGCTTGGTGTTCGCGACCGAGGAACTCGGCAGCATCACTGGACGGGGCACTTCTGATGCTCAAGCTCGACCGAGTCACGAAGGTGTACAAGATCGGCACGTTCGGCGGGACGACCCTGACCGCGGTGCGCGACGTGTCCTTCGATCTCCGGCCCGGCGAGGTCGTCTCCCTGATCGGCGAGAGCGGCAGCGGGAAATCGACTGTCGGGAAGATGATCCTCCGGCTGACGCCGGTCACGGACGGCTCGATCTCGTTCGAAGGGACCGACGTCTCCACCCTCGAGCGCCGGCGGCTGAAGGGCTATCACGGCAACGTGCAGGGCGTCTTCCAGGATCCCTTCAGCTCGTACAACCCGATCTTCAAGATCGACCGCGTCTTCAGCATGATCCGCGGCGCGTACCTCTCCGGGATGAGCGGATCGGATTGGAGCCGCAAGCTGGACGCGTCTCTCCACGCCGTGAGCCTCGAGCCCGAGGCTGTCTTGGGCAAGTACCCGCACCAGCTCAGCGGCGGCCAGCTCCAGCGGCTGCTGATCGCTCGGGCGCTCTTGCTGGACATCAAGTACCTGGTCGCGGACGAGATCATCAGCATGCTCGACGCCTCGACTCGCATCGACGTGCTCAACCTGCTCGGCGACCTGAAGGCCCGCGGGCTCGGCGTCCTCTTCATCACGCATGACCTCTCGCTCGGCAACTACATCAGCGAGCGGACTGTGATCCTGCGCCGCGGGAGCGTCGTCGAGATGGGAGCGACCGAGAAGGTCTTCGGGAATCCGATGCACCCCTACACCAAGCTGCTGATCGCCTCAGTGCCCCACCTGCACAAGAAATGGGAGCAGGTCGAGCAGGAGGTAGGTGTGCCGGACGAGCGGGCGATCAGTGAGCCCGGCGACGTGCCGCTGCTGCAGGAGGTCGAGGACGACCACCTGGTCGCCCTTGGCCCGGACGCCCCCTAGGCGGGCTCGGGCTCCGGAAGCCGGCCCGCGCCGATCAAGTCCCGGTACCAGTAGAAGCTCGACTTCGGAACGCGCTCGAGCGTCGAGTAGTCGACGTAGAGGAGCCCGAACCGCCGCGAGTAGCCGTAGGCCCACTCGAAGTTGTCCAGCAGCGACCAGACGAAGTAGCCGCGGACCGGGATGCCGTCGGCGATCGCGCGGCCGACTGCCCCGAGGTACTTGTGGAGGTAGTCGATCCGGTCGCGGTCCTCGACCCGCCCGTCGTGCAGAAGGACGTCCGGGAAGGCGCCTCCGTTCTCGGTCACGTACAGGTTCTGGACGCCGTACTCGCGATGCAGCCGGGTGAGGACGTCGTAGATCCCCTTCGGGTAGATCTCCCAGCCCATCTCCGTCGTCGGACCGCCGTTCGTGACGTTCTGCGGCTTTCCCTCCGAATCCGCCTCGATGATCGTCCGCGAGTAGTTGTTCAGCCCCACGAAGTCGATCGGCGCGGAGATCGCGGCCAGGTCGCCGTCGCGAACCGGCGGCGGCGAGTCACCGAGGAGCTCGAGGACGTCCTCCGGGTAGCTGCCCCTCAGGACCGGGTCGAAGAAGAGCCTGTTCCGGAAGCCGTCCTGCTCCTGCGCGGCCTCGGCGTCGCGCGGGTCGTCGCTCGCCGGGTAGACCGGCCACGAGTCGAGGACGATGCCTACCTCGGATTCCGGGCTCTCGCGCCGAAGCGCCTGGACGGCGAGCCCGTGTGAGAGCAGGACGTGGTGTGCGGCCGCGATCGCAGCGGGGAGCTCGGTCCTGCCCGGTGCGTGCAGGCCCAGCGCGTAGCCGAGCCACGAGACGCAGTACGGCTCGTTCTGTGTCAGCCAGTTCGGGACCCGGTCGCCGAGCCGTCTGGCCACGACCTCGACGTACTCGCCGAACGCCTCCGGCGTCGCGCGTGAGGGCCAGCCGCCGGAGTCCTCGAGAGCCTGCGGGAGGTCCCAGTGGTAGAGAGAGACGAACGGGCGGATACCTGCGGCGAGCAAGTCGTCGACCAGACGGTCGTAGAAGTCGAGGCCCGCCTCGTTGACGCGGCCGCGTCCTTCCGGCAGCACGCGCGGCCAGGCAATCGAGAAGCGGTAGGCGTCGAGGCCGAGCTCCTGCATACGCGCGATGTCCGCTCCGTAGCGGTGGTAGGAGTCACACGCGATCGCGCCCGAGTCGCCGTTCCGGACCTTCCCCGGAGTGGCGCAGAAGGTGTCCCAGATGCTCGGACCACGCCCATCGGCTTCTGTCGCTCCCTCGATCTGGTACGCGGACGTCGCCGCGCCCCAGATGAAATCTGCGGGAAAGTGCCGGCCGTTCCAGTGGGTCATGGTGCGTAGCTTAACCGGTCAAGCACGTTTGTCCAAGCCGAACTTCACGCAATCTCCACTTTCTCCGCTACGGTGTGCAGCAGGGACGGCATCCGGCCGAGCCCGTGAGGTGAGCTTCTCGTTTCTTCTTCGGCGGTTTCGAGGCAGGCGAATCTCGAACCGAACTGAAGGAGAACCACATGTCAAAGGAGTCATTCTCGGACCTCGGCGTGTCCGAACCCACGGTCGCCGCACTTGCGCGGCGGTCGATCCACACGCCGTTCTCGATCCAGTCCCTCGTCATCCCGGACGCGCTGGCGGGGAACGACGTCCTCGCGAAGTCGCCGACGGGGTCGGGCAAGACGCTCGCGTTCGCGCTGCCGATCGTTCAGCGCCTGGACGCCCGCGAAGCCCGTCCCTCGGCCCTGATCCTCGTTCCCACCCGGGAGCTCGCGACGCAGGTCGCGGAGGAGTTCGAGGCCGTCGGGCGAGCGGCAGGGCTGAGAGTCGCAGCCGTGTACGGCGGGACGTCCGTTTCCGCGCAGGGGAAGGCCGCGAAGAGCTCGCACATCCTCGTCGCAACGCCGGGTCGTCTCGAGGACCTCGCGAACCGGCGCCTCGTGAAGCTCGACGGCATCCGGATCCTCGTCCTCGACGAGGCCGACCGGATGCTCGACATGGGCTTCCAGCCCCAGGTCGATGCGATCGTCCGCCGGCTGCCTCGCAAGCGCCAGACGATGTTCTTCTCGGCCACGCTCGACGGACAGGTGGCCGAGCTGGCGCGCGCGTACACGCACAACCCGAGCCGCTTCGACGCAGAGCTCCCGAGCCAGGTCGAGCGCGGCGCGACGGAGCACCGCTTCGTCGGCGTCACGGCCGAGAACAAGGTGGAGACCCTCGTCGAGATGCTCGGACACGACGACGGGCTGACGCTCATCTTCGTCCGCACCAAGCGGGGCGCCGACCGGCTCGTCCAGCGACTCAGGCGCCACGAGGTCAAGGCGGTCGCCATGCACGGAGACATGAACCAGAGAGCCCGCGAACGGGCCCTCGCCCAGTTCGAGGCCGGCAAGATCTCGACGCTCGTAGCGACCGACGTGGCGGCACGCGGCCTCGACCTCGACGACATCACGCACGTGATCAACTTCGATCCGCCGGCCGACAACACCGGCTACACGCACCGGGTCGGGCGCACGGCTCGCGCAGGACGGGACGGCACCGGCATCACTCTCGTCCTTCCGGAGCAGCAGGCCGAAGTGAGCCATGTCGCGCGGAGCGTCGGCGAACACGAGCAGTTCGAGCAGCAGGGCATGCGCGTCGCGCCGAAGCGCCTCGTCTACTCGGGTCGCGGTCGCCGCTCCAAGTGGGGCCCGCCGCGGCAGCGCCGGAAGATCTAGGTCGACAAGATCACTGCGACGGCCGCGTACTGACACGCGGCCGCCGCGATCACGAGCGCGTGGAAGACCTCGTGGTAGCCGAAGACGGTGGGACTCGGATCCGGCCGGCCCCTCGCGTAAACGACCGCTCCGGCCGTATACAGGACGCCTCCGATCGCGAGTAGTAGGACGCCGGCCGGGCCTGTGTGGTCCCAGAGCTGCGGGAGGGCGACGATCCCGATCCAGCCAAGTGCGATCGCGATCGCCGCGGCAACCCATTTCGGCGCATCCACCCACGCCAGCTTGAGGACGATCGCTGCAAGTGCGCCGCCCCAGACGATAGGAAGGACGGTCCAGCGCAAGGCGCCCGAGAGCACGAGGAGACCGAACGGCGTGTACGTCCCTGCGATCAGCAGATAGATGGCGGCGTGGTCGAGCCGGCGCATCCAGCGCCGAGGCCCCGGCCGCCAGGTGATCCGGTGATAGAGCGCGCTGACGCCGAACATGGTGGCAAGCCCCGCCGCGAAGACGAAAGCCGAGACGCGTTCGCTCGCTCCAGATGCCCCGACAACCAGCGCGGCGCCGAAGACGAGGGAGACGAAGAACGCGTACTGGTGGAGAACCCCGCGGAGCCGCGGCTGCAAGAGTGACGCGCGGCTCTGAGCTGGATGGAAGCTGCGCCGCCCGTCGCCGGGCGGCGCAGCGAAGGGGCTATCCGGTGAAGGGTGGCCGGCGATTGCGAACCTTGACTTTGGCTTTGACTCTGGCGATCGGTTTGGCTTTGGCGATCGGTTTGGTAACGACCGGCGGTTTTGTGCCCGGGGTCTCTGGAGGGCCGGGGATCACCTCTGCGGCGTTCGTCTCGGTGGCGTTCGCGTTAAACGCGACGCGGAGCGTCAGGTGGAAGCTAGTGCTGCGGCGCGGCAGGAGTCTCGCGATGACCAGGCATCGCATGCCACGGAAGACGCGTAGCCTGCGGGTGGCTCGCACGAACGTCATGTTGCGCGGGATGCGATCGCAGATCCACAGGTTCCGAGCGGTGTGGCGGCGGCTGCGGTTGGTGACCGTGATCCGGTAGCCGGCCAGGCCACCCGCGGTGACCGTGGGGCTGTCGGCCTCCTTATCGACAGCCGGACAGCCGTCGGGAGCGATGGTGATTGCCTTGGCCTGTGTGGCGGTCAGGCCTGTCGAGTCGACCAGCTTCATAGTGAAGAGGAAAGTCCCCGCTTCGGTGGGGGTGCCGGTGATCGCCCCTGCCGAGGACAGCTCCAACCCGGGCGGGAGCCTCCCCGACTGAACCGTCCAGGTGAACGGCCTGGCATCGACGATGGGGGGGTTCGGCCTGGTCGGCCCGTAGTTCTTGCCGCTGTCGACATCCGGAGCGGGGGCCGAGTAGGCCTGGCACAGGTTGCCCCTGGGCAGCGGGGTGCATTCAATCTGCTCCGCACCGACGACGTTGATCTTCCACTTGCTGAAGGTGTTGCAGTGCAACGTCGCCCTTGAGCCATCCGGGGTATTGACATCAATCCCGATACCGACATCGTCGGGAACGTCGGGGCCAAGCCGATTGACCTTGTTGAACCTGATGACGATGTCAGTGGAGCTTCCGGCGCTGACCGAGATGCCGATGTCGGTCCCGGGGCGGGGCGCGGCGGGGCTCGTCAGTGTGTTGTTGGTCACAGTGACATCGTGGGCGCCGAACAGCAGCACGGCCGTGCTCGCACCGGGACCGCCCACGGTCTGCGTGTGGCCGCTGCCGAAGATCGTGTTGTTGTTCACGGTGCCGGCGGCCCCCACAAACGACACGCCGTTCTGCGCGATCAATGCCTCCAACGGATGCGACGGACCCGCGGTGCTACCCGACACGTTCATGGTCGTCGAGCCGCGCGCCTCGAACCCACTCTTTTGATAATCCCTGACCGTCGTGCCGGTGATCGTGATCGTGCCCGAGTCGTCTGCCCGGATAGCTCTCCCCGTCTGACACGAACCGAACGCGTTGTTCTGGAACTGGAAGAGGTGATCGACGGTCACATTGGACACCGAGCCGCCCGCCGCACCATTGAAGTAGATCCCATACAACACGTAACCCGAGTTGTTGCAAAGCGAGAATCCCGCTGCCGGACCGGTAATCGTCACGTTCCGGATGTTCATCGCCTGCCCCGGCGTATTGGTCACGATCCCGCCGTTCCACTGAGGAATGGGTGTGTGAACAGTGGGGTCAGCGCCATTCAGGTCCGTGGCCGAGATGGTGTGGCCGCCGCCATCAACAGTGGTGATGCCGGCCGGAACCGTCAGTGATGTCGTCACTTCCCCGCAGTCCGCGGTCAAGGTGAACGTTGTTCCGCTCGTCGTGCCCGTGCACACAGCGGTGATGTTTCCCCCGGTAATGGGAGCGGCGTCAGCCACGCCACCTCCCCCGGTGAACGCGAATACGCCAACAGCGATCATCGCCAGCCCCACGACCGCCACACGCGGCCTGGCGGGACCCGAAGCTCTGCGGGTATGGCGCACGGCGAGCACCTCTCCGACGCCGCTGGGCCGAGAAGCCGCTGACCGGAGGCGACCGCCGGCTGCGGTTACCAGAACCATGAGCGTTCTGCGCATGCTTCCTCCCCTTGGTAGACGTACCGACGATCGTGCGCCGGTAACGGCCCGAGGCGCTTGATCGGGCGAGACGTGTTCTGAGCCGGCGACCACGAAGGGCCGAAGACAGCGACAAGCGCTGCGACGAAACCTCGACTCCGCCGCAGTCCTACGGAGCGTTTCACGGCCGACACCCCCCTAAAAAGGCTCCTGAAGCGTGACGACTGCGCGCTGCATAGTCAAGAGGGAAATTCGAGCTTGATCTCATCGGCAGCGACGCAATGGCGGTCACGAGGCGCACAAGCATTCCGACCTAAGGGGTTGCTCCCGCTGACGAGCTACAGGGCCGTCCCGCTCTGGTGCCCAAAAGACCACCGCTGAGCGCGACCTGCTTCAGGTCGGTCCGTGACCGGTAAGCACGGGCAGACCTGCCATACTCGGCGCCACTCACATAGGACTGAGGTTCAGCATGTCTGCTAATTACCTCTGCCAACGTCATCAACGGCCTGTGGTTGCGTCGCGCCAGCGGACGCTCCCCGGGGAGCAGCCCGAGACTGAGTACCTATGCGATCTGTGTCTTGCGGAAGACCGGATGCGCGCTGGTTTCGGCGGGCGCAGCTTTTTCGACGATTTCTTCTCCGATTTCTTCTCCGGCTCGCCGGCTGCGGCCGGTCGTGCGGTCGAAACGCCGCCTCGTCGTGCGGAGCGGATCGACGTGACGCAGTTCTTCAGCGATGCGACGCGCGAGCTTCTGCAGCGCGCGGCGCAGACGTCGGTCGTTGCGGACGACAGGCTGGACCTCCAGGTCGAGCATGGAGCGCCAGAGGAGGTTAAGGAAGAGGCCGGGGCGACACACTCGGCGTGAGCGAGCTGACACGAAGCGTCAGGCTGGGCGTGCTAGCCGCGCCCGGCCTGCCGGAGGAGGTGACGGCCAGGATCGCCGACGACCTGGCCGAGGACCTGCGCAAGGCGTACGGCGCTCTCGGCTGGTACACCGAGTTCGTCGTCGACCGGCTCGCTCTGCCACCGGCCCCGACGACCGAGCTGATCGATGCTGCCCGGCGCGCGCTGCTCGAGCGCACCTGGGACCTTGCCCTAGTCGTCACCGATCTCCCCTTACGACTCGGCGGCCGCCCGGTCTCGCGGCACATCAGCCGCACGCACGGCGTCGCGCTCGTCTCGCTCCCGGCACTCGGCCTCCTGCATCTGAAACAGCGACTTCGGCAGGCCCTCAGCGAGACCGCCGGCGAGCTCATCGGCGACGCCAACTCACTGCGCGAGATTGCCGCCGAGACGGACGACCACGTATCGGGGCTCCTGTACGCGCCGACGGTGGTCTTCGGCCATCTCCGTCTTACGGCCGGAATGGTGCGCGCGAACCGGCCGTGGCGTTTCGCGGCGAAGCTGTACGGGGTGCTCGCCGCGGCACTAGCGGCGGGCGCCTACGGGATCGTCGCCTCCGATATCTGGCGGATCTCAGCTGCCCTCGGCTGGTGGCGACTCGCCGCCGTCTGCCTGGTCTCGCTAACGGTCACGATCGTCGCGGTGATCGTGGCGCACGAGCTCTGGGAGCGCGCGCGCGACCCGCGCGTCCGCGCCCAGGTGCTCCTGTTCAACGTCACCACCGCGCTCACCGTCACGATCGGGATCGCATCGCTCTACGCCGCGTTGCTGATCCTCATCTTCGCCGGTGCGGCGCTCGTCCTTACCGGACCCGTACTTGCCGAAGCGCTCGGCCGCGACACCTCGACGCGCGACTACGTCACCCTCGCCTGGTTCGCAGCCTCCTTCGGGACCATCGCCGGCGCACTCGGCACCGCACTCGAATCGGATGCAGCTGTCCGCGAAGCCGCCTACGCGGGCGCCCGGCTGCGGGAGGACGTAGATGTCGAGCGAACGGAGTAGCGGGTAAAGCGTCCTCTCGTTCGAGGACCTTGACGCTGTCCCGATCCGGAAATCTGGGTGGGATGGATCGTCGCCGAGTTGTCAACCCGGCCCGAATTGCGGTTCTCGGAGCGGGTCACGGGTCACGTAGGTCTGAGACGATTCCATGAGCCGGCACCCAAGAGGGAGGACTAGATGATCGCCTCGGACATCTCGATCGACGCTTTCCGCCAGGCCCACGATCACGTCAAGGAGCACGCGCATCACACGCCGTTGATGGGCTCGCGGTCGCTCAGCGAGGCGAGTGGGTTCAACGCCGTGGTGAAGGCGGAGTCGTTCCAGCGAACCGGGTCCTACAAGATCCGGGGCCCGCTGAACAAGCTTGCGCACATGGACGAGGCGGAGAAGCGGGCCGGGGTCATCTGCTCATCGGCCGGGAACCACGCTCAGGGCGTCGCGCTCGCCGCTGCGCTTCATGGAGTCCGGGCCGTGGTCGTGATGGCGGAGAACGCGACACCGTCGAAGATCGAAGCGACGCGCGCGTACGGCGCCGAGGTCGTGCTTCACGGGTCGATCTGGGACGAGGCGAACGAGAAAGCGCTCGAACTGGTCGAGGAGCAGGGCCTGACCTACATCCATCCGTTCGACGACCTCGACCTGATCACGGGGCAGGGGACGCTCGGGCTCGAGATCTACGACGACCTTCCGACAGTCGACACGGTCGTCGTCCCGATCGGCGGCGGCGGACTGATCTCGGGCGTCTCGACGGTGCTCAAGTCACTCAATCCGAAGATCCGGATCATCGGGGTCGAGTCGTCGGGAGCACCGGCGATGAAGCGAAGCGTCGAGGCGGGCCAGCGTGTGGAGTTGGACCAGGTCGACTGCGTGATCGACGGGCTCACGGTCAAGCGCGTCGGCGAGCGGACGCTCGAGATCGTCCGGCGCAACGTCGACGAGATCGTCACCCTCCCCGACGAGAAGATCTTCGAGGCGCTGCTCTGGACGCTCGCCCGCACGAAAGTGGTCGTCGAGGGAGCCGCTGCCGCACCGGTGGCCGCCGTACTGAACGGGCTCGTCGAGGCCGACCCGGGCTCCACCGTCGTCTGCGTCCTCAGCGGAGGGAACATCAACCTCGACCAGCTCCGCGGCCTGAGCTGGAACTGAGCACGCTGATTTCAAGCGCCACCGTTCAACTTTCGGCCGCCTCCACCGTCCAACGAGACACGTGCGACGCCTCGCTGTCCTGATCGGGCTCTCCGTCGTGTTCGTTGCGGGAGCGGTCTCCACGGTGGGCGAGGAGTCACAGGCGCGGTCCGCGGCGGTCCGTCCCGAAGCCCTCGCGCGCGCAGTGACGCCGAAGCAGCTGAGGACACACCTCCTCGCACTGGCCGCGATCGCGCGGCGCAACGGGGGAAGTCGCGCGGTCGGCACGCGCGGTTACGACCAGTCGGTCGCCTACGTGGTCGGCCGGCTCCGCGCGTCCGGCTACCGACCGCGGCTCCAGTCGTTCTCGTACGACCTGTTTCGCGAGACTGGGCCGCCCCGCCTCGAGCTCGTCGCGCCGGGCGCGAAGCGCTATCAGGAGGGGGCCGATTTCCTGACGTACCGTTACTCCGGCAGCGGGGCTGCGACGGCGCAAGTCGTGCCCGTCGAGCCCACCTCTCCCTCGAGCGGCTGCGAGGCGTCGGACTTCGCGGGCTTCCCGCGTGGCGCCGTTGCGCTCGTGCGCCGCGGCACCTGCTTCACGTTGCAGAAGGCGCAGAACGCCCAGTCGGCCGGCGCGAGCGCCGTCCTCGTCGCCAACGAAGGCGTTCCCGGACGCACGGCTCCGGTCGGCGCCACGCTCATCCGGCCGGGAATTGGCATCCCCGTCCTGAGCATTTCGTCCGCCCTGGGGTCGGAGCTCGCACGCTCCGCGCAGGCCGGGACCGTCCGGTTGAGCGTCGCGGTCTCAGCGCTGACCCGACGCGCCCGAGCCGCGAACGTCATCGCCGACTTGCAGGGGCGGGGTCGAGGGGCGGTGCTCCTCGGCGCGCACCTCGACTCGGTTGCGAACGGGCCAGGGATCAACGACAACGGATCCGGCTCGGCCCTGGTGCTCGAGATCGCGCGTCAGGCGCGCCGACTCGGCGTTCGGCCAGCGCACGGGCTCCGGTTCGCCTTCTGGGGCGGCGAGGAGCTTGCGCTTCTCGGGTCCAGGGCCTACGTGCAGAAGCTCAGCGCAGCCGAGCGCGGACGGCTCTTGGCCGTGCTCAACTTCGACATGGTCGGCTCGCGGAACTTCGGGCGCTTCATCTACGACGGGGACAATGCCCCAGCCGGCTCGGCCCGGATCGAGCAGCTGTTCCGCGCCTACTTCGCCGCCCACCGCCAGTCCGCGGCAGAGCTGGAGTTGGGTGGTTCGTCTGATCATGCGCCGTTTGCAGACGCCGGCATCGCCGTGGGCGGGCTCTTCACGGGCGCGGACGAACGGAAGCCGGCCACGCTGGCTCGCCTTTTCGGCGGAACCGCAGGGCGGCCCTACGACGCTTGCTACCACCAATCTTGCGACACCGTCGCGAACATCAACATGCGTGTGTTCGGCCAGATGGCCGATGCCGCGGCCGTTGTCGCGCTGCGTGTCGCCGGGTAGTGCCCCCGGCAAGAATCGAACTTGCGCACGCGGTTTAGGAAACCGCTGCTCTATCCACTGAGCTACGGGGGCGCGCGCCAAGCGTAGCGTTGACTCCCGGCCCGTCCAGGCGGATCATGGGTCGCCGTGCGCGACCTGCGACTTTCGACCGTCGGCGCCGTGTGCGCGCTGCTCGCCGTCGCCGGTTTTGTCGTCGGTATCGCGCTGATGGCGACCAGCGGTGTCCAGGTTCTGATCCCTGAGACCGGCAACGAGGGCGCGGAGTGGGTCGCCGACGTCAACGACGCGGGCGACGCCTTCGTGGTCGGCGCCTGGATCGTCAACCTTGCCGGGCTCCTCGGGATCGTTGCGCTGCTCGGCTTCTACGACCATCTGAAGGCCGCAGGGCCGGTGCTGGTGATCGCGCCGGTGGCTGGAGCCGTCGGCCTCACGCTGGTCACGATCTCGCACGCGGTGCCGATTGCGATCGCGCAGGAGCTCGCTCCCACCTACACCGCAGAGGACGCAGCGACGTTCGACGCCTTCGCCTCGACGTGCCTCCTCCTCAACTACTTCGGCAACGTCTTCAACTGGGCAGTCGCGACGCCGCTGTATGCGATCGCGATCCTCAAGACCGGCGCGCTGCCGCGCTGGGTCGGCTACGTCGGGCTCGTGGCTGCTGTCTTCGCCGGCTGGCTCGGGTTGTTCGGCCCGCTCTCGAGTGCGATCGAGGGGATCACGACGATCGGCTTCCTCGCGTTCTTCGTCTTCCTCCTATCGATGGGGATCACGATCCTGCGCCGCCGCGGCGAGCCTGCTCCGGAGGCCGCACCGGCCGCGGTCTCTTAGCCGCCATTTAGCTTCCGGCGGCAAACTTCAGGCCGTGAAAGTCCTGGTCGTCGACGACGAGCGCGCCGTGCGCGACTCGCTCCGCCGCGCTCTCGAGCTCGAGGGCTACGACGTCGAGCTCGCCGCGGACGGCGCCGACGCGCTCCACCGGCTCGAGGCGAACGGCCAGCCCGACGCCGTGATCCTTGACGTCCTGATGCCGGGCGTCGACGGACTGGAGGTCTGCCGCCGGATTCGCGGAAAGGGAAACGGCGTGCCCGTGCTGATGCTGACCGCCCGCACCGAAGTGGAGAGCCGAGTGGCCGGCCTCGACGCAGGCGCGGACGACTACCTTCCGAAGCCGTTCGCGCTCGAGGAGCTGCTCGCCCGGCTGCGGGCGCTCCTGCGGAGGGTCTCGCCCGGCGCCGAGGAGACCCTGCGCTTCGCGGACATGGAGCTGAACCCGAACACGCGTGAAGTCAGTCGGAGCGGCGAGACGATCGAGCTCACCCGGACGGAGTTCAACCTGCTCGAGCTCTTCCTCCGGAATCCCCGCCAGGTGCTCACGCGTTCGGTGATCTTCGAGCGCGTCTGGGGCTACGACTTCGGTTTCGCGTCGAACTCGCTCGACGTCTACATCGGCTACCTGCGGCGCAAGACCGAGGTAAACGGCCGGCCGCGGCTGATCCAGACGGTGCGCGGCGTCGGATACGCGCTGCGCGAGCCGTGAGCTTTCGGACCCGCCTCGCGCTGGCCGCAGCGGCGGCCGTCGCGCTGGCGGTGGTGCTGGCGTCTGTCGTCGTCTTCGTCGTCGTCAGGAGTGAGCTTCGCGCCGAGCTCGACGACGCACTTCGCGACCGAGCCGAGGAGATCTCGCACGAGCCGCCCGATCGAGTCGGGCGGCTGCTGTTCGGTCCCGGCCCCGGATTTGGCGGTGCCCAGGGGTATCCGCAGCTCGTCGAGGAAGACGGGTCGACGCATCGTCAGCGCGGGGCCGATGTGCCGCTCCCGGTCACTGACCGCGTTCTGGCCGTGGCCCGCAACGAGGAGGACGCCTACCTCAGCGACGCGCAAGTGGAGGGCACCCGCCTCCGCATGATCACGTTCCCGTACGAGATCCCGTTCGGCGAGAGCTACGCGATCCAGGTCGCCCGGCCGCTCACCGAGGTCGAGAACACGCTCGACCAGCTGCGCACGTATCTGATCCTGATTGCGCTGGCGGGGATCGGGCTCGCCGGCGGCCTCGGTCTCGTCGTTGCCCGCGCGGCGCTCGCGCCTGTCCGCCGCCTGACCGAGGCTGCCGAGAACGTCGCGCAGACCGGAGACCTTTCAGAGCGAATCGAGGTGGACGGGGAAGACGAGCTGAGCCGGCTCGCGTCGCGCTTCAACACCATGCTGGCTGCGCTGGAGGCTTCGGCCCGCGCACAGCGCCAACTCGTCGCCGACGCATCGCACGAGCTCCGCACTCCGCTGACAAGTCTGCGCACGAACATCGAGGTGCTCGCGGGCAATCGGCGCCTGCCGGTCGCAGAGCGCGAGCCGCTGATGCGCGACGTCATCGAGCAGCTCGACGAGATGACGACGCTGATCGCCGAGCTGATGGAGCTCTCGCACGGTGACCGCGAGCCGAGCGAGGCGACGGACGTCCGTCTCGACGTGCTGGCGGCGGACGCGGTCGAACGCACCCGGCGCAACCGGCCGGGCGTCGAGTTCAAGACCGATTTCCATGAGTCGCTCGTCCACGGGGTGCCCGAGAGCCTCGAGCGTGCGATCGGCAACCTGCTCGACAACGCTGCCAAGTGGAGCCCGGCGGGCGGCGAGGTGGAGGTCGTCGTCCGGGACGGCGAAGTGACCGTCCGGGACCATGGGCCGGGGATCGACGACGCCGACCGGCCGTACGTCTTCGACCGCTTCTACCGCTCCACCGCAGCCCGCGGGATGCCCGGTTCGGGCCTCGGGCTCGCGATCGTCCGCCAGGTGGCGGAGGCGCACGGCGGCACTGTGGCGGCGGAGAGCGCGGACGGCGGCGGGACGCTGATGCGCTTCAGGTTGAACGGCCGGCTGAATTCTTAGGACACGTTCACGCCCCTCTTAGACTCG
>Ga0075419_10001559_pt1 | contig 14911 bp, 10 predicted proteins | sample SoiMetdeltSBSDD3_FD_76900 | JGI IMG/M metagenome (GOLD analysis project Ga0075419, IMG submission 76900) | Bulk soil microbial communities from a Populus tree surrounding site in Tennessee, USA - Soil MetaG P. deltoides SBSDD3 | ecosystem: Environmental > Terrestrial > Soil > Tree plantation... | reverse complement strand
TGGTGCAGGATTGGACCTGGAGCTCATTCAAAAAGACCTTGCCAACGATCGTAGTGTTTATGCTCATTAGCCTGCCTTTTGTTGCGATCATCTCTGCTGCCAAAGGCGAATTCACAATTGGTGAAGCTGGCACCGTAACATATGTGCGGCATGTGCTGCGGATTCCATATCCACACTGGCAGGGCGACCCAGACCGGAACATTCTTCCCACCCACCGATCGCAGGTCATACATCAAACACCAGCCGTTTATGAATTTGGCGAACCCATCGGCGGGACATATCCGATTGCGTTGGATCCATCCTATTGGTACGAAGGAATTGATGCTCCAATCACCATCGGCGATCTGACAAAACCGCTGCTTGCAAGCCTCGTGCATTATCTTGAACTGTTCTTCCAAAAGCAAGGAACGCTCGTTGCTTGCGTGCTTGTCCTGTATATCGTGGGACAGCGCAGCAAAATGGCACTGCCAGACCTGCTTCGTCAATGGGCATTGGTTATTCCGGCCGTTATTGCATTTGGTTTGTACGCTTTGATCCTGGTCGAAGATCGATATGTGGGTATTTTCATCCTGCTCTTCTGGGCAGATATACTTGCGAATATCCGTCTGCCTGAAATGCCAGAAAGCCAACTCTGGTTTAAAGTGCTGGGCTCTATAGCAGCACTTGGGTTGCTGGCAAATATTATTCTCTTCAATCTGGTTGGTTTCGCAGAGTTGAATCAAGCCGCGGCTTCGGGTTTTGCTGAACCTTCTGCCCCCGCTGCTGGGCCGCTTGCGGTTGCAGAAACCCTTCAAGCTTTGGGTATTCAACCTGGCGATAGAGTCGGTGTGATCGGATATGCCTATGATTCTTTCTGGGCGCGGTTGGCAAAGGTCCGCATCACAACGGAACTGCTCGATACAGACGCTGAAGAACTCTGGCGCGGAAACGATGCACTTCAACAAAGTGTGCTGCAATCATTTGCCGATGCAGGCGCAAAAGCGATCGTCGCCGAGTATGTACCTCAATATGCTGATGTATCGGGCTGGCACAGGGTTGGTGATAGTAATTTCTATGTTTATGCATTCTTGCAGCGATAACATCGATACCATTGATGGTCTGGCTCAGAGATTCGGGCTCAATTTGTTATCAAAAATTGCTCCACCTGATCAGGAACATCAAAATGCGCCGATTCTATAATTCTGCCGCGATCGTAGTTCTGAACACTCTTCTGCTGCTTATGGTTGTAGAACTTATGAGCACCGGGGTTGTTAAAATTATCGATCTTCCAGCTTCCAGAAAATTTATTGCAAGGATCACTGGTCAACCGAATGACGTGATACTCTATTATCAAGGATTATCGTATTACACAGAGCAAGATTGGAGTCCTCGTTACTGGAAAGAGTTCAAACTAGCCTTGAGAAAAAGCTATTCGCCTTATGTGATCTGGCAAGGCACTCCTTTTGAGGGAACTTTGCTCAATATCGATCCATCTGGATTGCGCCATACTCCTGCGGCTGAATGTGGACCCGATGCTTACAAAGTTTACGTTTTTGGTGGTTCAGCCATTTGGGGTTGGGGCGCTCCAGATGAGAGTACGATTCCTGCACTGTTACAAGCGGGGCTTCAATCAAAACTGGGAGGGCCAGTTTGTGTCATGAATTATGGTGAGAACGCCTATGTCTCAACACAAGGGTTAATTCATCTCACGCTTTTGCTGGAGTCCGGTGATGTGCCAGATGTGGTCATCTTTTATGATGGGGTAAATGATGTACTGTCAGCCGGCCAATCTGGAATGCCAATCGTACACCAAAACCTGAGTGACATCTCCAGCCTGTTCGAAGACCATCAGGCCCCGATCATCAGTTTATTTCGATCTTCTAATTCATATCAGTTGCTTCAAATGGTGTTATCTCAGATTCCGATCTCGGTGGAGAGCGAGGCTCCGCAATTTCAGTATGATCCCGACCTTCTTTCTGATCAGGTCGCTAAGGCATATCTCAATAACTATGAAATTGTGAGTTCATTGGCAGATAAATATCATTTTGATTTTTACTTCCTCTGGCAGCCGCATATTCTAATAGGCAACAAACGTTTATCCAGCGAAGAACAGAACATGATCACCGGGTTGAACTGGGTTCTGAATCTGGATCCACCTTTGGTCGAACTCTTCCAGAAGACATTCAAAAAGATTGAGGCTGAAGCCCATACTCATGAACATCTGTATTATCTGGGAAATATATTTGATCCGGCGGAAGAGTCACTTTGGATTGATACCTGGGGTCATACAACCCCAGAAGGAAATCAAATCATCAGCAATGATTTGATTAGCATTATCAAGCACTGATAGCCTTATGGTTTTGGAAATTTTGAGCCTGTTACTCAGTCAGATGAGCAGGTCATCAAAAATTGATTGCCTCCTTCCTGACTGAGTAGGCAACAGCAATTCTTGTATTTATATGTTTACAAAGCAACGATACAGACGATGATAAAACATCAAAACTGGGCTGCTTCAACGTCCATCCATAAAATGGAATTCGAACGCAGACCGCTGCTTAACGACATTAGCCTCGTTATCCCCACACTCTCTCGAACGATCCTGGAACAATGCCTATACTGGATTCTGATGGGAAGCCGTTGGCCCGCCTGCCTAATCGTCGTGGAACAGGGCTCGAGCACAGATGTTGTTGATTGGCTGGAGAGCGTGCGGCAGATTGGAGTTCCTGTGAAACACATCCGCTCGCCGCAACGCGGGCGCTCGGCGGGAATTAATCGTGGACTTGAACAAACAGAAACACGATTTGTGGCGATTACCGATGACGATTGCTTTGTCAGCGAGGATTGGCTGATGAAAATGGTGGACAAACTGAGGCAGAGTCCCGAAGCGGTAGTCACCGGACAGGTCGAAGCTGCAGGCGAGGATATGATCGTGCTGGTGAAATCCAAGGTCCCATCCGTCCAAAGTCGTCCAAAGTTGAAATTCGATGCAATGTCAGGAGGCAATATGGGCACGTCACTGGCGGTCTTCAAGAAAGTTGGGCTCTTCCAAGAGGACCCTGTGATGGCAACAGCGGAGGATGCAGAGTGGGCCTATCGGGCCCTGCGTACTGGCATCACGATTCGATATGAGCCAGATGTTGTCCTGGCGCACTTCGGTTGGCGCGATGAAAGCAAGCGTCTCGAACAATATCGGCATTACGCATTGAGTCACGGCGGGTTCTATGGCAAGTATCTGAGACGCGGTGATTTGTTCATTTTGGCCCGCGCTGCAGGACATTTCTTCCGCGCCTATCGCAGATGGGTGCGCGGGACGTTGAACGGCGACACAGAACTGGCGCAGCTCGGATGGGCATATTGCGCGAATTTACTGCCGGGCATAATGGTGGGCTTGCGGTCGAAAATGCGACCAGGCGAATTGAAATGATCGAAGAGCCCGCCATACGCGCAGTTCACGGATTTACAGCTTAAGGCTGGCGCGCAATTTCGCCTTCGTTTTCTCAAAGATGGCTTTTTGCTGGCAGGACCGTGATGAAAACGAATAGGAGATCTTATTCGATGGCACATTATTCTTCATCTGCATCTAGTGTTCCGAGTGATTCAAACTCCAGGATATTACTCTTCCGTTGGACTGTTTTGGGCCTACTATTCTTGGTCGCACTCGCGATTCGGCTATTTAGGCTTGATACACCTCCCATCGATTTTCATCCGATGCGCCAGTATCATTCTGCCTTTATTGCCAGGTCTTACTATTATCAGATGCAGGAAAACATCCCTGAATGGCAACGGGAAGTGGCAGCTATGAGCGCTCAGCGAGAAGCCAGTTTGGAACCTCCCATATTAGAGGCCATTGCCGCCCTAAGTTATCGAGTGGCGGGTGGAGAGCACTTGTGGATTCCTCGTCTGGTCTCCTTACTTTGTTGGTTGATTGCTGGAATATTTGTATACGCAATCGCGCTTAAGCTGGGGTCGTTTGAAGGCGCCGTGTTCTCCGTTGCATTCTTCCTGTTATTGCCATTCACAGTGGAGGCCAGCAGAAGCTTTCAACCCGAACCGCTGATGATGATGTTCATGGCGATCGGCATTTACTTCATCATTCTTAATGCCGAGTCACCATCCCTGCAGCGCCTGTTCATGAGCGCAGTATTTTCATCCCTCGCCATCTTACTCAAGCCCACCAGCGTATTTTTTGTCTATGGAGCATATATTTCGATGCTGCTTTATCGGAACAAGGACTGGCGCCAGTTCTTTGATCGAGATTCCCTCCTTTTCTTTACTCTTAGTTTTCTCCCTGCCTTGTTGTTTTACGGGTATGGCATTTTCATTGCTGGATATATGCGTTGGAAACTTCAGACCAGTTTTATTCCTCAGCTCCTATTTGACTTCGATTTCTGGGATGGGTGGCTCAAGAGAGTAAGGATTGTCATGGGCTTTACGGCATTTCTGGGAGGCTTCCTAAGTGTTCTCCTTTTTCAAAAAGGCTGGCAGAAGTTCTTATTGCTGGGTTTATGGGCTAGTTATTTTGCGTACGTTTTTACATTTACATACCATGTACATACGCATGACTACTACCATGTCCCCCTGATCTTAATTGTTGCCCTTTCTCTATCTTCCTTTGCGACCTTGATCTCTCGGCAAATCAGATCAGAGTCGAGAGGCTGGTTTTGGCAGTTTCTTTTTTGGAGCACTCTCTTTGCTGCTTTTGTTCTAAGTGCGGGAACAAGTATACAGGCGAAACGCAAGGTTACCAATGTCGAAGGCGAGATCCAGATTGCCTCGACCATTGGAAAGATCGTAAATCACAGTACGCAAACGATAGTTTTGGATGAATTCGATGGAATGTCATTAATGTACCACGGACAATTCTCCGGCGTCTCTTGGCCACATACGTACGATATTATCGATGGGCAGCTGTGGAATGAACCAGAGCTGAATGCACAACAGCGTTTTCATGAGCTGAACAAAAATAACTCCATGGAATATTTTATTGTTACAGATCTGAGCGAGCTCACTGAACAAGCGGATCTAAATGATTTTCTACGTAGTCGCTTCGTGATATTGGCGGAGAACGAAGATTATCTCATTTTCAAGCTGCCAAATGATCTTATTTCTGGATCCCAGAACTAATTGGCGTGGGGATAACAAATGAATAGAAACGCAGTTACGTCAACGTCTGAATCACAAACCAATAAACTCATTGCTGTGTTGCTGGCAGTTTTCGCCATTGTGCTACTGTCAGTTACGGCTCCCGATATTGGATTGACCTGGGATGAGCCGACGTACATCGTGGCAGCCGAAACATATCCGGGGTGGTATGGTGAATTGATTACGCGTCCCTCCTACGCCCTCAGTACAGAAGGTACAGCCAAGTATTGGAGTAGTAGCCATGAGCATCCACCATTGAGCAAGGTCTGGTCCGGCTTCATTTGGCTGATAGCCCGTCGATTTTTCGACGATCTCACCGCACACCGTTTGGGCAACATCCTGATCGCAGGGGGGCTCGTTTCACTTCTTTTTCTCATGGTGACACGCAATTATGGCCGCACCGCGGGATTGGTGGCAGCGTTTGCATTGCTGACCATGCCCCGATTCTTTTTCCATGCCCATCTCGCCACCATCGATGTGCCCGTAACTACCATGATGTTCGCGGTACTCTATACCTTCTGGCTTGGACATGATGAACCTGGCTTAAAGTGGACACTTTTATTGGGTTTCGTATGGGGGCTCGCCCTAGCAACAAAAATTAATGCACTGTTTATGCCTCCGATCGTACTTCTGGTTTGGACGCTCATTTTTAAACGTCGAGGCTATCTTTTTGTGCGGCTTGCATGCATGGGTTTAATCGGCATCGGATTCTTCATACTGAGCTGGCCATGGCTCTATCATGATATATTAAACCACTTGATAGCCTACGTGGGATTCATGACGACGGAACGTTTACCTATGGAGCAGTATTATTTTGGTGAAATGTATACCCCACCTCCCTGGCATTTTCCTTTTGTCATAACGGTCGTTGTCATACCATTCTCAATCTTCGTTATGGCGATTGTTGGTGCAATATCGATGATGCGACACCGGGAAGACCGACCTTTGGGTGGACTAGTGCTCCTGGCAGTAGTCGTGGGCCTGGCAATTTTCACCAGCGGACTTGGACAAGTGTTCGATAACGAGCGCTTTATGATGCCTGTCTTTCCATATCTGGCGGCTCTCGCTGGTGTTGGGTTTGTCCAAGTTGTTCCCCCGGTGGAAAGGTTGCTTGCAACCACGAGAATTCAATTACAGACCCGTCCGCTGATTGCCATCATGATCATTGTTGTATTTGTTCCTCATCTCTTGTTGGCTTTTGATCTCTATCCCCATTTGTTATCTTATTATTCTGAGGCAATCGGTGGCGCCTATGGTGCCAAAATCCTGGGACTGGAAACAACGTATTGGTGCGAGACCTATGCTGAAGTTATTCCCTATCTCAATACACACGCAAAGCGCAACGCTGTGATCAACGCGGAGTGCCTGGACGTATTGATCTACTATCAATTACACGGACTGCTGCGGCCAGACCTGCAAATCGCCAATGGCCCCAATGCTGTGCCTGCATTTCCTGATTTACGGTTGAATCCGGCTGCGTTTAACGAAGCCGATTATGTGGTGATCCAAAACCGTCAGAGTGGATATTACAGAGCTTTGCGCACCTGGATGAACTCACGCAAGCCAGTCTACGAGGTCAAGTACCACAGGCTCAGGCTGATCAGTGTCTATGCGCGCTAACGTCAAGTTGAAAAGATCTTCAAATATTGTTCACCGGAATTATCGCCTTCAATAATATGGAAGAGAGGCAACCATGCGGCGGGGATGATCCCAAGGCAAATCTGCCAGCAATTTCGCTGCTCATCTGTTCACGTAATCGGCCTCAACTTCTTTGGGAAACGATCCAATCCATCTTGGCGGGCTGCGCGATACCTTCAGAGATAATTATCATCGATCAAAGTGATGGACCCAATCCCGTTTTATCGATTTTTCATCCTGAAAAGGATTGTATGTTCCGTTACATCTGGAGTGAAAGGAAAGGCGTCAGTCTGGGTCGAAACATGGCCATCGCTAACGCCAGCCACCCCCTGCTGGTGCTCACAGATGATGACATGTTGATGACTCCCATCTGGTTTGATGCAATTGTGCGGGCGTTGGTCAGAGCTGGCGAGCGATCTATAATCACAGGACAAGTGTTAGCTGCCGCAAATGAAAATGAAGAAGGCTTCGCACCTTCAATCAAAGCAGAAAAGCATTCCATTATCTATCAGGGACGCGTAGGAAAGGATATTTTGTATACAGGTAACATGGCGATCCACCGTTCGACCTTACAGCACATTGGCATGTTCGATGAACGTCTGGGACCCGGTACGCCCTATCCTGCGGCGGAGGATAATGATCTGGGTTTTCGCCTGTTGGAGGCAAACTACAGGATCATTTATGAGCCTGATGCGTTGTTATATCATCGGGCATGGCGATCCAAGCAGGAAACCCTGCAATTAAGCTGGAACTACGGCCGCGGACAGGGAGCGTTCTACGCAAAATACTTCAGCTTGAGAGATATACATATGATGCGGCGAATGCTTAAAGATGTATTGAAATATTTCCTGCACCTGCCTGCGCACATCGTATTCGATCGGATGCAAGCCCAGCAAGGCTTATGCTTCATTGCCGGACTGGTAAGCGGCGCTCTGCACTGGACCATCAATGGACTGCGGGGAAATTTATGATCGAGATCAGCGTGATCATCCCCACGTACAACCGGGCCGAACGGCTGAAGTTCTGCCTGGATGCGCTGGCACATCAAACGCATCCCTGCGACAATTTCGAAGTGATCGTTGTAATCGACGGTTCGAATGATAAAACTGTTGAGATACTGAAGCACCATGACAGTCCCTATTCATTACGCAGCATATGGCAGGAAAACAGCGGACAAGCCTCTGCGCTAAATCTCGGAATTAGAGAAGCAAATGGAAATATATGTCTCCTCCTCGATGATGACATCATCGCCGACGACCGTCTGATTGCGGAACATCTTCTCGCACAGTCACAACAAGAGAAAGCAGTCGTTATTGGTCAGATCCGACTTTCGCTGCATAAAGATGCCGATTGGTATGCGAAAGCGTTCGCGCGAGGATGGAGCGAGCATTATGAGCAACTGAACAAGGACATCACAAGAATCACGTGGGAGGACTGTTATAGTGGGAATATGTCCGCCCCACGCGATACCTTGCTTGCATCTGGAGGCTTTGCTCTGTCATTAACTCGGGGCTATGATGTAGAACTTGCGAACCGTCTGCAAAAGCAAGGTTGTACACTACGCTATGCTCCCAATGCGATTGGATCCCAGATCGAACAAAAAGGGTTCAGGGAACTAAGCCGGGATGCAGCGAATGCCGGGATCGCAGATGTGATGCTTTATCAGCAAGATCCCTTAATGCTCTCGGATGCACTCGGTTCGTTTGCTCAGGGAAGCTGGCGGAAACTACTCGTACATCGTTTCCTATTGACATTCCATATACCGCCTGCGTTCTTGGAATTTCTAGGTCAAATCACACGCAAGCAATCTCTGAGGTACTCGCTGTATAGTCTCACCCAAAAATATTGCTACTGGCGTGGAGTTAGGCATGCCGTCGGTGCGACAGATCTTTGGCGTCAATTGATCGCTGGCATTCCAATTTTGATGTACCATGCCATTGCTCATCAAGACGAACCAGCCAGTCGCTTTGTACTATCAGTGGATCAGTTTGAGCAACATTTATTCTGGATCAGAAGGCTAGGCTACCAGACAATTTCATTTGGACAGTTCCTCGAATACAAACTTAATCGTTTACTTCTTCCCATTCGCTCGGTTGTGATCACCTTCGATGATGGATACGCGGACAATTATTCATTAGCGTATCCGATTTTGCGAAGCCGCAAAATTCCAGCCACGATTTTTGTAGTGAGTGATTATGTTGGTCGCTCAAACGAATGGGATCAGGGAGGTGAATTGTCTGGTCGACCGTTAATGTCCTGGTCACAACTACGGGAATTGGTATCACACGGTATGCAGATTGGTGCGCATTCCTGTACACACCCCCCATTAACTAAAATTTCCGAAAGCGAAGCGACAAAAGAAATTGTCAGTTCGCAAAAACATCTTGAAAGCAACTTAGGAGTGGTGATCGACATTGTCGCTTATCCGTTCGGCGAATACAATGAGTCGATCCAAAACATAGCAGGACAAGCAGGCTTCGTGGCCGGCTGCACAACCGATGCCCAACTGAACACTTTGACCACTCCACTTTTTGCTTTGCAGCGCACCGAGATTCGGGGAAACGAATCATTCGCTCGCTTTTTCCTAGCGCTCTGGACCGGAAATACTGAAGCACTCTGGTGGTCCAGAAAACAATAGACGAACAAATAGTAAACTCCATACTCTAGCAGTTGGTTAATAGTGAATGCACAACACGACCAATTCCTCTTCCATCCTATCAGCTCATCCAGTGATCGCCAGGCTCCAATACACTGCGCATTTGCAGGCTAATACGACATGAATGACAAACCTAACCGGCAGATAATGACGCGACACGTGGTGCTTAGCAGCTTGAGCAACTATGTGGGAAAGTTCATAAATCTGGCAGCCTGGTTCATCCTAACACCTTTCATATTGAAGCAATTGGGAGACCATTCCTATGGTCTTTGGGCCTTGGTTGGCTCCGTAACAGCCTATGGTTTCCTGCTGAATTTTGGGATCACAGACGCTGTTACGAAATATGTAGCTGAGTATCGAGCCAAGGGAGAGCTTGAACAGGCGAGCAGTATGATTGCCACAGCGTTGATCATGAATGCAAGCCTTGGCCTGCTTCTCGTCATCGTAACTGTATTTCTGGCACCGTTTTTTTCGAGCCTTTTTAATGTGGCAGCGTCTGAAGAAAGAACTGCCGCCTGGCTTTTTCTCCTTTCCGGGACTGGAGTGGCACTTACGATCCCATTTGGAGTCGTAGGTGCCGTTCTACGAGGCTTACAACGATTTGATCTCCTCAATATCAGTGGTGTGATGGCAACACTCCTCACAGTCATCGGTACCTTGTTCGTCCTGCTCTTAAGTGGAGGTGTGATTGGTCTGGCGATTGTGGGTGTTACGGTCACGCTTCTCACGCAGCTATTTAACATCTGGCTCATTTATCGAATTGCACCTGAACTGAGATACGGGTGGCACAGCGGTAGTCGATCCCATATTCGTACTTTAGCTTCTTACGGCTCAGCATTATTTGTAATGTATCTGGGGGGATATTTGGAGAGTCGGTCAGATGAAATCGTGATCGGCGGGTTCCTGCCGGTAGCTTCCGTGACACCATACAATCTTGCGCGGCGACTCAGTGCACTCCCGCAGACGCTAACAGAGCAATTCCTGACGTTATTGCTCCCCATGGCATCAGAAATATACGCCAATGAGAATCGCGATCAATTACGATCACTTTATCTGATTAGCACCCGAATCACGCTGGCGATCTTTCTCCCAATTGCATTAGTTCTTGTGATCCTCGCGAAGCCCCTTCTCACGCTGTGGATTGGAGCTGCTTATGTCCCATACTCGTATCTTATACTAATTCTAGTTACTGCTAGCCTGATAGATACAAGTCAATGGCCAGCCGGTGCTGTCCTTCAAGGCATGGCAAAACATCATCCATTGGCAATTATGACTGTTGCCTCCGGTGTTGCTAATCTCACCATTTCAATCTTGTTGGTTGGGCGTTTGAATTTGATGGGCGTCGCTCTTGGAACACTGATCCCAACCACGATTGTATGTATCGGATTTGTCACTCCATACGCCATGCGCGTGATTGGAGTTGATGTAATGGAGCTCTATACCAGCGTATTACAGCCTGCTATCTTGCCAGCGATTCCCATGGGGCTCATCATGCTACTGCTAATGAAAGTTCTGGCGGTCTATTCACTCTTTATTCTGTTGTTGATCGCCGGAGTCGGGTCACTTACCTATGTGGGTAGCTATCTCCTGCTGAAAGAAAATGATTATGAAAGAAAGGTTTTCATTAGCATCGTAGAAAATATTACCATCCGAGCCAAAGCCCGTTTGAAAATCGCCGTAAAGAGGAATGAATAAACGTATGTCCAAGAAACTCGAACTTACCATGGTGTCTCAGGCAAATAGAGTCATAACTCTGCCTGCAAATTTGCCCGCTCTGACACTGGTAACCTTCATAACTATTTTCGTCGCACTACGGATCTGGCACATCGCTGCCTACAGCCTGGGGGGTGGTGAGGCGTTTGCGATGATCGGTGCCAAACAGGACTGGAATGGCATGTTCTCGTACATTGTAGCTGACATTGTTCATCCGCCGCTCTTTTATGTAGTATTAAAGTTGTGGGTATTGATAGGAGGAGAATCTCTACCCTGGCTTAAGCTCTTTGCGGTTCTATTCGGCATTGCCATGGTAGTTCCGTTCCTTCTGTTGAGCCGCGAACTGAATTTGCAACTGCCTGTGATCAATCTCGCAATACTGCTGATGGCGATGAATGGATATTTGATCCACTATGCACAGGAATTGCGTATGTATAGCATGTTTGCGTTTCTAGCGTTATGTTCCTTCTGGTTGTTTATCCGCTATTTCAAAATCCCGAATAATGACTTTCGGTCCTTGTTCATTCTTACAATTGTCAATCTCCTCACGATTTACACCCACTATTTTGGTTGGCTGGTGGTGTGTTTCGAGTTTTTGTTCCTCCTGATCTGGCGACGGAAGGTCTTAGCGTTTGGTCTTTCCATTATTGCTCTGCTCATACTCTTTAGCCCCTGGGCATATCTGGTTATACAAGAGGCAAGATCGATCGGTGGGTTGGAGCGAAACTTGGACTGGGTTCCGAAACCGCGCCTAGTTGATATATTAGATTTTTATTTCACCCTGAATGGACCTATCGGATCCCACTACATTCAGCTTGCTGGATTTCTATTATTTGGTCTACCTCTGTTGCCCTGGCTTATTAACATTGTGCGTTCCGGGCGGCAGGATTCTGTAAGTGAAGATGCAATTATGTTTTCCTGGCTAGTATTCCTGTCCTTTGGGCCTGTAATGCTCATGTTCCTGGTCAGCCAGAAACTCGAACAGGCCATATGGATCGATCGATACTTCATTTTTATTGCCGTGCCATACTTGCTTCTGATACCCGCGGCTGTGTATCGACTGGAACCGAAATGGGTGCGGACTATTTATGTTGTCTTGATCGCAGTGTGGACCATATTTGCCGGCATCAATGATCTGAGAACGAATCGAATGGCATGGACAGGTGCGCAATTGGGAAGTCGCGTTGATTGGGATGCTCTTGCGCTTCAGATGGAGATCGCTGAACCCGAGTCCGATTATCCGGTTAAGGTTTACACGCTTCCTGTTGTTTCAAGAGGTGTTACTTCAGGTTACTGGACGATCGCCACATCCCTGGACTACTACCTGGATTTACGCAATGATGCCAGATTTGAAATGGTATGGGTTCGCAACAACGATGCACTTATTAATAAGGTTGAAGAAGATCACTTCTGGGTCGCTTATTTCTATATAGTAGACTCTCCACAACCAGCGCCTGACCAGTTATTACAGGAGAATGGGTACCGCCTTGGCGATAAGATCATATTCAGGCAACTTGGCAATCGATTTGTCCTGTTGCCGGTGTGGAAAAATCAATGATCGAGCGTATGACCGATTTCCGACGCAATGCAACGAGCGGTGATCTTGAATAATCTTTCGTCGAGCAAGCCCTCTAAAAGGAATGGATTGGTACAGGCACGATTTTGGTCCAGAAAGCTGTATCGGCATGCCATTCAACTATTCGGCAGTCGCTTTTACATCAACCCTGAGCCAGATCTGCGCAAAAGCATACTGGTTGCTGGCACGGCCCGAAGTGGCACAACCTGGCTGGGAGATTTGATCGCTTCACAAATCCCATGCCGGATCCTGTTCGAGCCGTTCAATCCAGATCTTGTCCCTGACTATTATGGCTTCCACTATTTCCAGTATATGCGGCCTGGAACAGAGAATTCGGTGTTTCGCAGCTTTGCTCAGAAGGTGTTTTCGGGTACGATACGCAATCGCTGGATCGATCATCAGAACGAGCGAATCGTTTCACAGTATCGCGTGGTTAAGGAAATTCGAATCAACCTGGCGCTCAGATGGCTGCACGATAATTTCCCTGAGGTTCCGATTCTGTTTTTGCTGCGGCACCCATGTGCGGTGGTCGCATCGAGAATGGAGTTGGGTTGGGCGATTGATAGCGATATCGAACCCTTCCTTGCTCAGCCAAATCTCGTAGCCGACCATCTGTCGCCTTACATCGATCTGATCCAAAATGCAAAAACTGTGGAAGAAAAACATGCGGTGATATGGTGTGTCAGCAATTTCATACCGTTGAAACAATTCAAATCCGGCGAACTAACTATCGTGTACTACGAAATCCTCTGCACTCAACCGCAGGATGAACTATTTGCCATCTTTGCACCTATAGGAAAAAAACATGTGGAACGCGCGCTTGATGCAATTCGCCAGCCCTCTCAAACGACGCATCTGAACAGCGATGTTGTGACCGGTAACGATAGAATCGCCTCCTGGAAAAATAAATTGACGACCACACAGATCGAAAGGATCCTCGCAGTTGTCAATGAATTTGGATTGGGGCATTTGTATGACGAGTCCTTCTTACCATTGTGCTACAGTGCAAAATAATCAAAATCCACTTTCCATAGTAGGAAGAGCCTTCGATGAAGGATAAACTTCGTCTCCTCGCACGGCGATACCTCTCGCGTGAGACCCGACACCAACTCGCGCGATTGGCTGCCTGGCCTCCCGTAGGGTGGGTGCGGTTCGGTGATTTGCGCCGTCTAAAACCCATCAGTTCGGATTACGGCAACAGCCGTGGGCTGGAGATTGATCGTTACTACATCGAGAAATTCCTTGCCGAATATGCAGGTGATATCCATGACCGCGTGCTGGAGATCAAGCATAATACTTACACCAAAAAGTATGGGCAGGACCGGGTCACAAAGAGCGATGTTCTACACCCTGTGAAAGGCAATCCTGACGCCACGATGGTGGCCGATTTGACAAAGGCCGATCATGTACCATCGGACTGTTATGATGCGATCATATTTACTCAGACCTTGCAGGTCATCTATGATTTTCGTACAGTGATTGCCACGTTGTATCGGATCTTGAAACCCGGCGGAGTCTTGCTCGCAACCGTTTCAGGCATGGCCCAGATCAGTCTTGATGATTTTGATGAGTGGGGAGAGTATTGGCGATTCACTTCTTTGTCCGCGCGTTTGCTTTTCGAAGAAGCGTTCTCTGTAGGGAATGTCACTGTTCATCCGTATGGAAATGTACTCGCAGCGATTTCATTTTTAGAGGGGCTGGCGTGTGAAGATTTAGAGCGATCGGAGCTGGACTCAAGGGATCGCCGTTACGAGGTGTTGATCGCTGTCCGTGCGTCCAAGCCGGAGCAAACCCGATGAACCTGCCGGGTGCCAAAACAGGGAAGAAGTTTTATCGATGGCTGCGCGCCCGTGTCCTGGGTGGGGCGCTCATCCTCGGCTATCACCGGATCAGCGCAGTGGAGGACGACTTCTATCAAGTCTGTGTGTCGCCTGAAAACTTTGCCAGGCATATGGAGGCTCTAGGAAAGTATGCTTATCCCATTAGTCTTTCCAAATTGGTGCAGAGTTTGAAGCAAAACATGCTGCCACCGAAATCAATTGCCGTTACGTTTGATGATGGATATGCGGACAATCTTTATGTTGCCAAGCCAATATTGGAAAAGTATAACATTCCGGCAACGGTATTTGTGTGCACGGGCTATTCGGGGAGGGAATTTTGGTGGGACGAATTGGAGAGGCTGGTTACCGATTCGCAGTCGGATCTGC
>Ga0075419_10001558_pt1 | contig 14913 bp, 17 predicted proteins | sample SoiMetdeltSBSDD3_FD_76900 | JGI IMG/M metagenome (GOLD analysis project Ga0075419, IMG submission 76900) | Bulk soil microbial communities from a Populus tree surrounding site in Tennessee, USA - Soil MetaG P. deltoides SBSDD3 | ecosystem: Environmental > Terrestrial > Soil > Tree plantation... | reverse complement strand
GGTCAGGGAAAATGACAATAACAGGTTAGAAATTTCAACGCTAAATAACTCAAGTCAAGGTTTGAAGAAATACATTATCGAAAATTTGAGTAACATTAAATTTGAAAAATATTTAAGAAAGGATGAAACTTTATTATTGCCGGTTTTTTTCTTGGATATAGATAGTTACGAAAATAAAAATGAATATATAAAGGTGGATAAATTGTCATTTGATATTTTACAGCAAAAGGAGAAACCTTTTGAAAAGGTAATTATGATGCGACCTTTCAAAATAATTTCTCCATCAGCAAGCCGAACACAATAGAAAACAGAATTGATTGAAATAGTAAAGAGAAGATTGACTAATAAAAATAAAAAGCTCGTAGCTCATAGCTCGTAGCTCAAAGCTTAATCAAATGGGATTAATCAGGTACGAATCACAGGTAAGACCGCCGCTGATCGAAGGCGATAAAGATTATCACCAGGTAACGGAAGACATCTGCCGCCCGGTAGAAGCAAATCCAACCCGTGCGTGGTGGATCGGTTTTCTTGTTTCTGTTGCGGTTCTCATTTTCGGAATTGTATCGGTAACAATGGAGGTGATCTACGGAACCGGTCAGTGGAACCTGCATAAGACTATCGGTTGGGGATATGATATTACCAATTTCGTTTGGTGGATCGGTATCGGTCACGCCGGAACCTTGATATCAGCGATCTTATTGTTATTCCGTCAGGGTTGGAGAACAGGTGTGAACCGTGCCGCTGAAGCGATGACGATCTTTGCGGTAATATGCGCCGGTCAATTCCCTATCTGGCACATGGGTCGTGTATGGGATGCATTCTTTGTATTGCCCTATCCAAATACAAGAGGCCCGGTATGGGTAAACTTTAATTCGCCTTTGTTATGGGATGTATTTGCGATCTCGACATATTTTACCGTTTCACTTTTATTCTGGTATAGTGGTTTGATCCCGGATGTCGCCACACTTCGCGACCGTGCAAAAAAGAAATGGAGAAAATTATTTTATGGTATCGCAGCTTTTGGGTGGACAGGCGGTACAAAACACTGGCAAAGACATGAGGCACTGTCGCTGGTGTTAGCGGGTTTGAGTACACCCCTTGTATTGTCAGTGCATACGATAGTATCCTTCGACTTCGCCACTTCAGTTGTTCCGGGATGGCATACTACCATCTTTCCTCCATATTTCGTTGCGGGCGCTATCTTCTCGGGATTTGCCATGGTGCAAACGCTATTAGTTGTTACAAGAAAGGTTTTGGGGCTAGAAGAATATATTACCATCGAGCACATCGATGTAATGAATAAGGTCATTGTACTGACGGGTTCGATAGTGGGTATCGCTTATCTAACAGAATTGTTCATCGCCTGGTATGGTGCAAATAAATATGAATGGTATGCCTTTGGGCAAAACCGTTTGAATCTGAACAGTCCTTATGGATGGGCCTATTGGATCATGATGTTCTGTAACGTGGTGTCTCCTCAATTCTTCTGGATAAGAAAAATGAGAAGGAACCTGATCGTTACTTTCTTTATGTCAATACTGGTGAATGTGGGAATGTGGTTCGAAAGGTTTGTGATCATTGTTACTTCAATTTATCGTGAGTACCTGCCTTCAGCATGGGCTATTTATTACAGACCAACGATCTGGGAAGTTGGATTTTATATGGGAACATTTGGTTTGTTCTTTACCTGTTATTTCCTGTTTTCAAAATTCTTCCCGGTTATTGCTGTGGCAGAGATCAAACATATATTGAAGCGGAGCGGGGATACACAAAAAGAAAAAATGGATCAACTGGAAGATCAATCGAGTGTAGAGTTTGCGGAAGAGCATTCGCATGATCATGGAGCCTAGGGGAGTCGCGAGTCGATAGTTCAGAGTCGGTAGTCATGAAAACTCTGAACTGAGAACTAGAGACTATGAACTTAAAATGTATGAGTCGCGAGTCGATAGTTCAGAGTCGGTAGTCATGAAAACTCTGAACTCTGAACTGAGAACTAGAGACTATGAACTTAAAATGTATGAGTCGCGAGTCAATAGTTCAGAGTCGATAGTGATGACAACTCTGAACTCAGAACTAACAACTATGAACTTAAATGTATGGCAATAAAAAAATATATAGTCGGCAGCTTTCAGGATGAAGCGGTTTTGTTTCCTGCTGTGAAGAGAGTGCGCAAAGCTGGTTATAAGATCCACGATGTGTACACGCCATTTCCGATTCATGGATTAGATAAGGCAATGGGACTTCGGGATACAAGCTTGCATACGGCCGGTTTTATTTACGCTATTACCGGTACGGCCACCGCGCTTGGTTTTATTTCATGGGCGTTGACCTATGATTGGCCATTGAACTTTGGCGGTAAGCCATTCTTTTCATTACCGGCATGGATACCTATCACGTTTGAGTTAACAGTGTTGTTTTCTTCAATAGGTATGGTGCTGACATTTTGTTACCTGTGTCAATTGGCCCCGTTTGTAAAGAAAGATCACTTTAACTTAAGATCAACGGATGACACATTTGTAATGGCTTTGGAATCTACAGCCAGAACTAACGACGCAGAAGCTGTTGCATTTTTAGAAAGCCTGGGAGCAAAGGATGTAAAAGTAGATCATAAAGAAGAACGCTGGTGGCTCGGCCGTTATGACAAAGAATCAAAAGTCTTTGAAAAAACAAAAGAAGGAGCTGTAGTATAAAAGAGTAAAAAAATCAGGATGAAAAAAATTGCATTCATTACCGGGACGATCGCTGCCGTTGTATTATTGGGTAGTTGCAGGTTCAACAAAAGAAGCGAGGGGTATAATTATATGCCTGATATGGTTTATAGCAGGGCATATGAAACTTATGGAGAATTGGATTCTTCAAAGTTTACCAACATTGCTTCAGAAGCCGGGGGCAAAATCTATTATGACAGGAGTCCTGTTGCCGGTACGGTTGCAAGAGGAGAAATGCCACATTTTCCATTGACTATTGATAAAGCCGGAGACAGTACAAATTATGTTGCTTCAAAAGCGATCCCTAATCCTTTGCCGCCATTGAACAGTGATGATTCGGTAGAAGCTGCAAGATTATACCTTGTTAACTGTGGAATATGTCATGGCCCTAAGCTTGATGGTGACGGTCCGTTATACAATGGTGGAAAGGGTCCTTATGCGGCAGCGCCTAAAAATCTCGTTGCTGATCCGGTGGTTTCAACAATGCCAGACGGGCAAATGTTTTATTCCATTACTTATGGAAAAAATGCCATGGGCAGTTATGCATCGCAGCTTACGACAACACAACGCTGGATGATCATACATTATATAAAAGGTGTGGTGGCTGCAAGTAAAAAGCCGGCGGCGCCTGCTGATACCACAGCGACAACAACGAAGTAAAAAAGAAATTTGAAGAAATAATAAAAGTTAACTGATGTCTATCCGCGAAAAATTTGAAATACCTCAACGCTACAAAATGTGGTCATATGCATTGATGGCGGTGGGTGTTATTTCTATTATACTCCTTTATGTTACTCATGGTGCAAAAGCCGGCACTGATCCCGAAGCTGTGCACGAGAGAGCAAGATTCTGGTCAAGTCTTCTGCAGAACAGTGTATTCTTTTTATTAGTAGTGAATGCTGCCATGTTTATGATCAGCGCAACAATACTTGCATGGGCCGGATGGAATATCAGCTTTAGAAGAGTATCGGAAGCCATTGCATCTTCAGTACCGGTGATAGGCATTATTTGTGGCCTGATCTTGTTGGCAATTGTTTTTGGAGGAGACCACGCTATTTATCACTGGACAGATACAGAACATGTACAACACGATGAGATATTAAAGCATAAAGAAGGATTTTTAAATAAAACATTCTTTACAGCCTGGACAATACTTACTATCGGTCTATGGTCATTTTTAGGCTGGAGGATCAGAAAACTCTCGTTGCAATCTGATGAAGGAAAAATGGGAGTCGAGGAAGGGAAAAAATATATCTGGACAAATACTGTTTGGGCAGCTATCTACTTATTTGTATTTGCGCTTACAGTCATGTCAACCATTCCCTGGTTATGGTTAATGAGCATTGATGCACACTGGTACAGCACGATGTATAGCTGGTACACTTTTGCAAGCACATTTGTTTCCGGGATGTCGCTTATTGCCTTGTTTGTTATATTCCTTAAGAATAAGGGATATCTTGAATACACCAACGAGGAACACCTGCATGATCTTGGAAAATTCATGTTTGCATTCTCGGTGTTCTGGTGTTATCTCTGGTTTAGCCAGTACATGCTTATCTGGTACAGCAACCAGCCTGAGGAAACAAAATATTTTGAACCAAGAGTAGAAGGGCCTTACCGTGGTATTTTCTTCCTGAATATCATTATCAATTTCATTACACCGCTTTTATTGTTAATGAAGCGGGGTGCAAAAAGGAATTATACAACGGTGACGATACTTTCCGTGCTGATCATCTTTGGTCACTGGTTAGATTTTTTCCAAATGGTGCATCCTGCAACATCAAGAGATCATGTGCCGATGATGTTGTATGATCTTGGGATCGGTTTTGGATTTGTAGGGCTGATCATGTTTATCGTAGGAAGAACATTGGCAAAGTATCCATTGGTTCCAAAGAACCATCCGTTCTTTAAAGAAAGTGTGATACATCACACATAAATGAATTGTAACGAATAGGCGCTGATTAAAAATTGAATTATATTATGACAACGACTTTCATTATAGTGATCCTGTTGCTTGGCTTCCTTATCACATTCCAGATAGCCAAGGCAAGTGAATATGTGTCTGTGATGCGGGGAGAAGAGAGAGCCCGTAAACAAAACAACAGGATAAATGCGTTTTTGTTATTGGTGTTTTTGATCGCCGGCCTGATCGGTGTTTATTATTGTAATGCAACGTATGGTCCTAAGATCCTCCGGTTCGGTTCAGCAGCATCTAATCACGGCGTTGATGTTGACAACATGCTTAAGATCACTCTTATTATCACCGGGATCGTATTTGTCATCACACAATTTTGTCTTTTTTGGTTTGCTTATAAATACCAGGAATCAGAGACAAGAAAAGCATATTACTATCCGCACAATAACAAGCTTGAAGTATTATGGACTGCTGTACCTGCCATCGTGTTAACTGTCATGGTCGGTTTCGGGTTGTATTATTGGTTCAGGATAACAGGGGAAGCACCAAAAGATTCGATGGTGGTGGAAGTAACAGGCAGCCAGTTCAAATGGGAGTTCCGTTACCCAGGAAAAGATAAAGTATTGGGAAAAAAATATTACAGGGCGATCGATGAAGGAGCTAATAACCCGTTAGGTCAACTGTGGGACGATCCGGCAAATCATGATGACATTTATGTTATGGGCGAGCCTCTTCATCTCGTAGTAAATAAGCCGGTCAAGCTTGTTATCAATGCAAAAGATGTGATACATGATGTAGGTCTTTCACATTTCAGGTTAAAAATGGATGCTGTGCCTGGTACGCCAACCACCATGTGGTTTACCCCAACAAAGACAACTGCTGATATGAAAAGAGAAACCGGTGATCCGGATTTTGTATTTGAATTATCATGTGACCAGATGTGCGGACAGGGACATTTTAATATGAGAGGAACGATAATTGTAGAATCGCAAACAGAGTTCGATCTGTGGATGGCAAAGCAAAAGCCAAAGTATTATATGGCATTTCCGTCAAAAGCGCCGGATTTTATTCCGGGTCAGGACACAACAAAAACAAAAGAGGCAACAGCAATGTTGCCAACCCAAAAATAATTTTTTGATGATCCGCCAGAGGCGGAGATCTTAAAACAGTGAAATATGAGTAACGAAGCACATATGCATGGACATGCCGAAGTGATCACCCATCATGATGTACATCATGATGAGCATCATGTCCATCATCATAAAGAGACATTTATCACTAAATATATTTTTAGCCAGGATCATAAAACGATCGGTAAACAGTTTTTGATCACGGGTATTATTTGGGCGATCATTGGGGGCTTGTTCTCTGTATTGTTCCGTTTGCAACTGGGTTTTCCTGAGCAAACTTTTCCTATCCTGGAAACATTTTTTGGTAAGTGGGCAAAAGGCGGTGTGATACAACCTGAATTTTATTACGCACTTGTTACCATACATGGTACGGTACTGGTGTTTTTTGTATTAACGGCAGGTCTTAGCGGAACGTTTGCCAATCTTCTTATTCCTCTTCAATTGGGTGCAAGGGATATGGCTTCTCCGTTTTTGAACATGCTTTCATACTGGTTTTTCTTTATTGCCAGTGTTATCATGTTCTCTTCATTATTTGTTCACACAGGTCCGGCATCGGGAGGATGGACAGTGTATCCGCCATTGAGTGCGTTGCACCAGGCGGGCCTGGGTTCCCGAATCGGGATGGACCTATGGCTTGTGAGTATGGCGATGTTCATTGTTTCTTCATTGCTTGGCGGTTTGAACTATATCGCCACCATTTTAAATATGCGCACAAAAGGAATGAGCATGACAAGAATGCCGCTTACTATGTGGGCCATTCTTTTTACGGCGATCCTTGGTGTACTTTCTTTCCCTGTTCTTCTTTCAGGCGCTATCCTTCTTTTGTTCGACAGAAATCTTGGAACAAGTTTTTACCTCAGCGATATCTATGTACAAGGACAAATTTTACCAAATGAAGGAGGAAGTGCCATCCTGTTCCAGCACTTGTTCTGGTTCTTAGGACATCCTGAAGTATATATCATCTTATTGCCGGCGATGGGAATGGTGTCGGAAATTTTATCGGTGAATTCGCGAAAGCCAATCTTTGGTTATATGGCGATGGTGGGTTCATTGTTTGCCATTTGTATTCTCGCATTCCTTGTATGGGCGCATCATATGTTCGTTACGGGATTGAATCCATTCCTCGGAGCGTTCTTTGTGTTGCTGACCTTGTTGATCGCGGTTCCGTCAGCGATCAAAGTATTTAACTGGCTTACTACATTATGGCGTGGGAATATCAGGTTCACTCCTGCCACGTTATTTGCGATTGGTTTTGTAAGCTTGTTTATCTCTGGTGGTTTGACGGGTTTGTTCCTTGGTAATTCAACAATCGATATTCACCTGCACGATACAAAATTTGTTGTGGCACACTTCCACATTGTAATGGGTGTGGCATCAATGTTTGGTATGCATGCAGGCATTTATCACTGGTTCCCTAAAATGTTTGGCCGTTACCTGAATAACACACTTGGTTATATCCATTTCTGGGTTACCATGATCGGCGCTTACCTCATCTTCTGGCCAATGCACTATGAAGGTATGGCTGGCGTACCGCGTCGTTATCTTGACCTGAGAGGGTGGCATTCATTCAACAAGTTTGACGATCTGAATAAAATGATCACCGTTGTTTCAATTATCGTATTTGCTATGCAATTGATGTTTGTGTTCAACTTCTTTTATTCAATTTTCAAAGGCAGAAAAGTAAGAACACAGAATCCATGGGGTGCAAATACATTGGAATGGACAACACCGATCAACCCGGGACATGGTAACTGGCCGGGTGAAATTCCGGAAGTGCATCGCTGGGCTTATGATTATGCAAAAGATGGAAGAGAATTCATTCCACAGACAGAACCAGTTGGCCCGAATGAAACCAGTCATTAATAAGATTAAGGCTCTTTGCAATATTTTTTTGGAGAGAAAGATGTATGAGCAGTATTGAACATAGCAGTTCTTTAAATATTGGCAGTAAAATAAAGGATTACCTGAAGCTGATCAAACCTTCATTAAGCATCATGGTAGTTTTTTCCAGCGTGCTGGCATATTTATTAGTACCAGGCATCGAAAGCAAATATGTGAATCCATTACAGATGACCATATTACTTGCGATCGGGGGATTATTGGTTACCGGGAGCGCCAATACTATTAACCAGGCAGTGGAAAAAGATACAGATGCGATGATGAAGCGTACTGCAAACCGTCCGGTTGCTTCCGGAAGAATGAGTGTAACGGAAGCATGGATATTTGCGATCGTAACAGGTGCGGCCGGGATCTTTGTTCTCGGAAATTATTTTAACTGGACATCAGCAGGGCTCGCAGCACTTAGTCTTTTTTTATATGCGTTCATTTATACGCCATTAAAAAAAGTAAATGCAGTAGCAGTTCTTGTTGGCGCCTTTCCCGGGGCATTGCCTTGTTTGATCGGCTGGGCGGCAGGTGATGAAACGCTGTCGATCGGGGGTTGGGTATTGTTCGGTATACAGTTTCTCTGGCAGTTCCCGCATTTTTGGGCGATATGCTGGATAGCTTATAAAGATTATAGTGTTGCAGGATTTAAGCTACTACCGAGTGAAAAAGGACCGACAAAATTTACGGCATTACAAACAGTGATCTATTCGTTGTTGCTTTTGCCAATGGGAGTAGTTCCTTATTTTATCGGCATGAGCGGGAAGATCGGACTTATCATTGTGGCAGTAGCAAATCTTTTTATGGTGTGGCAATGTATAAGACTTTATATGGAAATGGATATAAAAGCGGCAAGAAGAGTAATGTTCAGCAGTTATATTTATTTGCCAGTAGTATTATTTGCTTTACTAGGAGATAAATTATAAATGTGCTATGGAAGCAGTGAGTATGCAACAAAGACAAAGAATTCATCCGCATAAGTTCACGATGTGGATAGCGATAGGCAGCATTGTGATGATGTTTGCCGGACTGACCAGTGCCTATATTGTTAAAAGCAACCAGGCGAACTGGCAGGAGGTTAAAACACCACAGGTGTTTTGGTATTCAACAGCCGTCATTCTGTTGAGTAGTTTGACCATACAAATGGCATTACGTTCTTTTAAACAAAGAGAAATGAATCGTTACCGCCAGCTGATTGCGGCAACGACCATATTGGGGATCCTATTCATCGCACTGCAATGGATAGGATTTAGCCAGTTATGGAATAGCGGCATACAATTCAAAGGTGTTGCCGGTGCAGGACAGTTCCTGTACGTGATATTTGGATTGCATGCCCTGCATGTGCTTGGTGGCGCCATTGCTTTAATTGTAATATTCATCAAAGCATTTTTTGGCCAGACAAAAACATATGCAAGTACGGGAGTGGAAGTGATGGCAACATACTGGCATTTTGTCGATATACTTTGGATCTATTTGTTTGTGTTTTTTATTGTAATAAAATAAGAATTTCTCACAGATGCCACGGATTATCACAGATAAGGATTTCCGTGAAAACCTGTGAAATCTATGAGAGATAAAAGATGAATAGAATTACAGGACGTACAAGAGGGCGACGCAACGAAAGTCGATAACTGTTGATGTCGCCGGGAACAAAAAAATAAATTGACAAGTAACATGGCTTCAACTGCAACAGCGCAACAGACCAAATGGTGGAACGGGGGTAGAAGCCCGTTCAACGTAGAGTATGGCAAACTGATGATGTGGTACTTTTTAATGAGTGATGCTTTTACTTTCGGAGCATTTCTTATTTCTTATGGTACCATTCGGTTTTCTCAGAATTTCTGGCCCGATCCCAACGTAGTGTTTAATGCATTCCCGGGAATGGGTCATGCGAATTTGCCCCTTGCATTTGTGAGTGTGATGACATTTATACTTATCCTTAGTTCGGTAACAATGGTGCTTGCTGTGCATGAAGGTCACAGAGGTAATCGCAAAGGAGTGATGAAATGGATGATATGGACAATTGCCGGTGGCTTTGCGTTTTTACTGTGCCAGGCATGGGAATGGCATCACTTAATTACCGGTCACCATGCGGTGTTGGCTGAAGGAAATAAGATCGAGCTGGTCAGTCAAACAATGGGTGGCAATCCATGGGGCAAACTGGTGGACCCGGCTGTAGCACAAAAAGCCTTGGCAGCAAGTTCATCTGAAATACTTGCACCGATTGTCCATGATTACCACAAGGAGGGAATGGAGGTAGCGTCAATAGCCCAATTGGAGCAAATGCCACCAAACCAGTTGTTATCTATGATCGATATGGAACATTTGCATATTCGTGAGAAAGGACCTATTGCATTTGGCGGATATTTCTTTGGTATCACAGGATTTCATGGCTTCCACGTGTTTTCGGGTGTTATCATCAATATCATTATGCTGATCATGACAAGTAAAGGGGTGTTTGACAGGAGAGGTCATTACCTGATGATCGAAAAAGCCGGTTTGTACTGGCACTTCGTGGATCTTGTTTGGGTATTCGTGTTCTTGTGTTTTTATCTGGTATAATAAATTTCAAAATAAGAGGAGGTTGCTTCGGCTGCACCTCGCAAGTAAAATATGAGTATGGAACATCAGGCATCATCGGAAGTAACATTTCATCACCATGTGCCCGGTAATGAGAATGTAAAGCGTATCATAAAAACGACCGTCATTCTCTCGGTGATCACGATCATTGAACTGGCAATGGGCTTTGGTATTTATTTTATTCATAAAAACCCTGACTACAGTCGCGGGTTGGTGCTCGGTATCAAGGGATGCATCGTTATCCTTTCACTCGCAAAAGCATTTTATATCATCTCTATCTTCATGCATCTTGGAGATGAGATCAGGAACATGATCATGTCGGTAGCTGTTCCGATCATGTTATTCATTTGGTTTATTGCAGCTTTCCTGTGGGATGGTAATTCTTATAAAAACCTTCGCAACACCTACGATAAGCATTTTGAAGAAAGGACAACCGAGCAGAAAGGCAAAGGCGGACATTGACACAACTTATTTAAAGAATAACAGGACCACTGTTCCGCCTGAAACGGGACAGTGGTTTTTTATCTGGAGACTATCGTGAATAAAACTGCATTATATGCGCTTATCCTGGCGGTATTACTTCCCCTGGTAAGTTATTTTATCATCAAACAGCTAAGCACTGAGGCTATTCATATACCACAACCTGTTTTTGCCGATACTACCATTGCTACAGTCGTAAAAGGAAAGATCACAAATGAAACGATCTGGCACAAAATCCCGGACTTTACATTAACGAATCAGAACGGTGAGCAGGTGTCATTAAAAGATATGGTAAGAGTTGATCCTGAAACCGGGGATTCTGTTCCGAAGATCATCGTCGCCAATTTCTTTTTTACGCATTGCGCCACTATTTGTCCGGGCATGACGATGAATATAAAAAAACTGCAGGAGGCAATAAAGAAATCGGAAAAAGTGGGTGACCGGACAGCAGACTTTGTTCAGTTCCTTTCATTCAGTGTTGATCCCGATCGTGATTCAGTTGCTGCATTGAAAAAATGGGCTGATCGTTTCCAGGTCAATCCTGATAACTGGTGGCTGCTTACGGGTGATAAAAAAACTATTTATGATCTTTCATTAAAAGATATGAACCTTTCTGTGCAAGATCCGCAGGGAGTTGATACAGGATTTTTTCATACAGATATTTTGGTTCTTATTGATCGGGACAGGGTAATAAGAATGCCGAGAGATGCCCAGGGAAACGTCAGGGCTTATCATGCGGGTGACGAAAAGGATCTTGCAAAACTATCTGAAGACATTGTGTTGCTCATGTTGGAGAAAGATAAAAAGAAAAAAAGCTTCTTTGATGGTAAGCTTGAATTGATCGGCGTTGTGTTCTTGCTGGCGTTGGTTGCCTTAGGTATTTTTTTGATCGCATTACGAAAAGCAAAGAATAAGTAATATGCTGGACGCAGTTTGGAAAAAAAATGATGGCGTGGCACGAACTTTTATCATTGCCGTTTCATTCATCGTGTTTATTGCCATTTCGGTATTAAGTCGTGTGAAGCTAAATGTGCAACTCGGATTTGACGAACATTTATTCGCAAAGATGAATGCAACGATCAATTCTGCGGTTTCAGTTTTATTGATTGCGGGACTTATTGTTGTTAAGAAGAGGAATTACCTTTTGCATAAACGGATCATGATAACAGCGATCGTTCTCTCTTGTCTTTTCTTGGTAAGCTATATCTGTCATCATCTATTTACGGGTGAAACGAAATTCGGCGGCACGGGGACCATTCGTTATATCTATTACTTCATCCTGGGAACACATATTGTGCTTGCCGGTATTATACTTCCTTTTATTCTGTTTACAGCATATCGTGCGATGACGGGTGAATGGCAAAGACACAGAAAATTGGCAAAGATCACGTGGCCGATATGGTTGTATGTGGCGGTGACAGGAGTGATCGTTTATTTTATGATCAGTCCTTATTATACGTAGCTATTACGACATGATACATCTAAAGTTCTCACTCGGGCTGCATTTTATTTTGAATGGGGAAAAGCTTCCCGTAAATTCTAGACAGGTTTTCTACCACTGAGAACGCGAATCAATATGACAACAACAGCAACAACAAGTAAAACGTGAATGATATTTCCTGCATTAAATGCAAAAAATCCAAGCAGCCATGCTATAAAAAGGATCACGGCAACGATATAAAGTAAATTTCCCATACAACTATTTATTAAGTGAAATAATTATTTCTATTTTTAAGAGGGTGACTGATTCATGACGTTTCGATGATTTGTGCTAACTCTTCTTTCGTCTTGCCCAGCTTGATCGCGACCTTTCCCAGCATTTCTTCTTTTTTACCTTGCTCAAATAACAGATCATCGTCTGTCAATATTGCAAACCTTTCTTTGAGTTTGGCTCTCTGCGCAAGCCAATTTTCTTTCCATTTTGTTATGCTCATGTTCAATTGTTTTATCGTGAAGAATTTTCACCTTGTAAAGGTTGGTCTTTAATTCATAGAAATCATTACACAATTAAAGAAAAAGGTTATATCATTTACGTATACGTTTGAATGCAAAATAAGTCCCAGTATAAACAGGGACTTAAGCCAACTGGCTAATTCTGGGTTTGGCGCTGTCAGGTATGCTCCATCCTTATAATACGTAACTAAAGAGAATTTCAAATTATCATTACAGGGGTATATGAAAATATGAACAACCTTTAACTCATAACCGCGATTGATAGCTATGGTTTAAAATAGTATGTGTCTTTATATTAGCGACCACTTTTTTGTGCTTCTTTGGCAGCATCTGCCTTCATTTTTTCATTGGCAGAAATAAGGAACTCGACCCTGCGATTTTGGGCCTGACCTTCTTCTGTGTCATTGCTATATTTCGGCGCTGTTTCACCAAAGCCTTTGATCCTAAGTCTTGAATTAGCGACTCCCTTTCCGGCTAAATAATCATAAACTGCAGACGCTCTTCGTTCAGATAAATCCTGGTTATATTCGGCTGTGCCTTTACTGTCTGTGTGCCCCTGCACCTGGATATCGGTATCCGGATATTTTTGGAGGATGACTACTAATTTATCTAGGTTCTTACGTGCATCTCCTGTAAGATTGGATTGATCAAAGCCAAATAATATCTGACTTTTAAATTCAATTACAATCCCTTCCCCAACCCTTACTACTTCAGCATCCGGAACGTCTTTTTTAATTTCTGCAGCCTGCTTATCCATCTTCTGTCCAATAATGGCACCGGTAACTCCACCAACAGTTGCTCCGAGGATAGCACCGAGAGCTGTATTGCCAGCGGCTTTGCCAATAACTGCACCGGCAGCAGCGCCACCTGCTACACCTATTGCAGCTCCCTTTTGCGTTTTATTCATTGTTTTACAGCCAGCAGAGAATATACCTGCCATTAAAAAACCGGCAAGTAAAACTTTTAATTTTTTCATTGTTGCTAAATTTAGTTATGTATGTTCAAACACTTTTTGGCGAATGATTTGTTATTTAATTAGCTGCAACAAAGATGCCTGCAATAAAATTTATGACTTTTATTTTGTGGAAAACCCTCGATGATGGCATTAGTAATACTACCAGGGGCATAACATGACAATATTGTTTATCGTAATTATGATTGAGTTCTTTTCAACCAATCTTATGGCCCAAACCAATCACGTTTTTAATTCCTTCAAAGAGATTTACGATAGCCGATTTCCCCGATTCAAATATGCTTATGACACATCGAGCCAGACTCATGATTATTCACGCAACTGTATTCGTTGTTCATGATTTTGACAACGACGGCCGGATGGATATATATCCAAACACGGACACAGGATTTGTACCTATCCCGTCCAAATGGAGAAAAAGAGGAGTGAATTCAAGGAGTTTATTAATAAGCTATAAACAAAAGGATATTGTTATCAGGAATTTTTCCGGTATAGTGAATTGATCGTTGGCACGATTGACCGGATTCTCTATTAAAATCCAAGCTCTTCAACCGGGTCCCAAAAATGTTTTTCAAAATCAACAATCTTATCATTCTTCACTTTGATTCCTTCTTTTCTTAGTGCTTTTTCCATCGATCCTGGTGGAGAAAAGTGAGCTTTACCACTAAGTAATCCAATACGATTTACGACGCGATGTGCCGGCACTTTTGGTTTTACTTTTCCTGCGCCATTCATTGCCCAGCCTACCATTCTTGCGGAAAGCCTTGTACCAAGACAGGCAGCAATTGCTCCGTATGATGTTACTTTTCCTTTCGGAATTTGTCTTGCTACTTCATAAACGAGTTCGAAAAAGCTTTCATCTTTTTTACCGGATGGTTTTATTGATTTTAAGTTAGCCGTAGATTTTTTTAAAGAAGGCATAAATTTTATTTCCGGTTGATACTATATTATCTTCAGCTTCCGAATATAAGTTTTAATGGAATTCTTTCATCTACTTTTTGTCTTGATGCAAATAGGTAATCCGAAGGATTACGAAAAAAAAATCAAGCCCGGCCCGATGCTTCCCGATAGCTATCGGGACCGGGCGGGCCAGCGCACACGAACACTCCGAGCATTTGAATTACATTCAGTTATCGAAGTGATAGACGAGGTTGTTGCTTCGTGCTAGTTGAAAAATCGAAAGGCGCTGTGTTTTTCGCTTTCAATCTTTAGACATGCATTCGAACTATGCCCGGCGAAAAACAAGGCGCTAAAACATTTTTCAGAGATTGATGTGCCGAGCCCCTGCTT
>Ga0075419_10001557_pt1 | contig 14916 bp, 14 predicted proteins | sample SoiMetdeltSBSDD3_FD_76900 | JGI IMG/M metagenome (GOLD analysis project Ga0075419, IMG submission 76900) | Bulk soil microbial communities from a Populus tree surrounding site in Tennessee, USA - Soil MetaG P. deltoides SBSDD3 | ecosystem: Environmental > Terrestrial > Soil > Tree plantation... | reverse complement strand
CTGGGGGGCCGACATCGACGAGCGCGTGCTGCGCGAGCATCCCTGGCCGCGGCCGGGTGCGAGCGGGGCGCAGTTGTTTTACGGGATGGATCCGGGGCAGATGGCGGCGCGTCCGCGGTAGTCCCGGCTCTCTGATGTGCCCAGCGCGATGGGCGCACCTGCCCAACGCGCTGGGCAGCGCGCCACGCTGAAGCCCCGCCCGCGAGCGAAACGCGCGGGTCTTCGATCGCGTCGCGCGGCTCGGTCGTCTGGCATTGCCGCTGCACTTCGTCCGAGCATGCCTTGCTCGACGAACACTTCAATCGGCTCGCTCGCTCGTATTCCTCGCCCCGCCAGGCTCGTGGGCCTGGGTCTTCTGACACTCCTGCCCTCGGCGGCTCACGCGCCGAGCGTTGCCGGCAACAGCCCCGCCGCGCTGGCGCCGGTCACGGTCTGGGCGCGCGGATTTCTCCAGCCGCGCGGTGTGGTCGTGAACGCCCAGGGCGCTGTCTTCGTCGCCGACCGCCTCGCCGGTACGGTGACGCGCGTCGCGCCGGATCAATCGATGACGGTCGTCGCGCGCGGGCTCGAGCGGCCGGTGGGGCTCGCGTTCGATTCCGAGGGACGTCTGCTCGTCGCCGAGGAGCGTGCCGGGCAGGTGACGAGACTGGAAAGCGGCGGCGGGCGCACGACGATCGTGTCGGGCGTCAAGCAGCCTCGGTGGCTCGATGTGGCCGATGACGGGACGCTCTTCGTCGCAGCCCGTCGCCTCACCCGCGGCACCGATCCGGAGCCGGACGACGAATCCGCCGAGCCCGAGGTGATCCTGGCGCTGACGACGACCGGGACGCTCACGACCTTCTTCGACGGGTTCCGCGGGCTTCGAGGCATCGCGGCCAATGATGGCGTCCTGTACGCAGCGACCGACGGCCGCCGGGGCGAAGGCCGGAGTGACGGCGTCGTGTTTCGGATTCCGGTCCTGCCCGGCGCTCGAGCTGGCGCGCTGACCGTGCTCGGCCTGCCCGGGAACTTCGTGAAGCCGACCGGGCTGGCGCTGGATCGACTGGGTGCGCTGCTGCTGACGACACAAGAGCTCAATACGGACGGACAGCGAACCCGGTACGCGGTCGCGAAGCTGCATCCGGGCGGACGGATCAACTTGTTCGCCGCGGCCCTCGATAATCCACAGGGCCTCGCGCTCGATCCCGCGGGCAACCTCTATGTTGCCGACGGGCTCTCGGGCCGGGTTTTCCGCTTCGCGGCGCCGCCGCCTCCCGAGCTCGACCCGCTGGCGACGATCACGAACGAGCCGTCGATCCGTGTGCGCGGCACCGCGCTGCCGTCGTCCCGACTCGACGGCCGCGTCGACGGCGCCGGTAGCGTGTTCACGACGCAAGGCGGCGCCGGCGGCGGGTTTGCGCTGACCATCGCCCTCACGCGGAACGCCGCGAACACGATCGAGGTGTTCGCGACCGCCCACCGCGGCGACGGCCTGACGAGCGCCGCGGCCGAAGCGACCGTCCGGCACGACGACGTCCCTCCGGAGACCGCGATCACCAGCGGGCCGCCGAGCCCGACCGATTCGAGCAGCGCGACGTTCGCGTTTGCCGGGAGCGACGACGTGACGCCGGCCGGCGATCTCCGCTTCGCCTGGCGGCTCGACGGCCGGCCGTTCAGCGAGTTCTCCGAGGCGCGCTCCGTCACACTAACCGATCTCGGCGACGGGGCTCACTCGTTTCAGGTCGTGGCGCGCGATCGTGCCGGCAACGTCGATCCTTCGCCGGCGGCGCGCACGTTCACGGTCAGCCGATCGCAGATCGTGCTGCTCGATCCCTCGCCCGGGGCGACCGTGACGGCGGGGCCGCGCGTCATTCGCGGGACCTTTGCGACTGGCGGGCGCGAGGTCGCCATCACCGTCAACGGCGTCCCGGCCGCGGTGCAAGGCGACGCGTTCGCCGCGCTGGTCACGCTGAGCGAGGGCACGTCGAATCTCGAGATCATCGTGACGACCGCGGGTGGGAGCTCATCGAGTCACGAAGTGCCGGTGCCGGTCGCGCCGGGCGCCGATTCACCGCTGCTGCTCATCGCGAGCCCACAGACGGGCGTTAGTCCCCTCACAGTGACGTTCTCGCTTCTCGGAGCGCCGGCGCTCGCCACCGTGGAAGCTGACTTCGACGGCTCTGGCGCCGCCGAGCTCACCGGCTCCGGTTTGGACGGGCAAGTGTTCACGTATAGCCAGCCCGGGCTATACGCTCCGCTCGTGACCGTCACCGACGCTCAGGGGCGCCGTACGACCGCGCCCGCTGTCGTCCAGGTCTTCGACCGCACCGCGCTCGATGCGCTGCTCCAGTCAAAATGGATCGCGATGAAGGATGCGCTGCGTCGAGGAGACGTCGCTCAGGCGCTGACGCAGGTCTCCGCGCGCTCGCGCCGCCGCTACGAGCCCGCCTTCAACGTGTTGGCGCCGGACCTTCCGGCCATCGATTCCATCCTGACGGATGTCAGATTCGTGCGCGCCCGGGGTCCGGAAGCGATTTTCGAGATGAGCCGGTCCGACGCAGGAACCCTCAAGTCGTTCGAAGTGCGGTTTCACGTCGACGCGGACGGCTTCTGGCGTCTGCGCTCGTTCTGATGATGCGAACGTCGGTCCTACTCGTGTTGTATGCTGTGCTCGCGCTGCATGTGTCGCCGGCAGTCGCCGAGGCCGCGGGGCCGTGGAAGGCGCAGGTGGTCGATGCCGAGACGAAACAGCCCCTCGAGGGTGTGGTGGTGCTGGCCTGGTGGACCCGGAGCGTCCGGAGCTTCGGCGGGCCGGGCGAAGAGTATCGGGACTCGCAGGAAGTCCTGACCGACAAGGACGGCCGCTTCGCGATCGCGTCGCGATGGTTCTGGAGCCTCAACCCGCTTGTGTTCTTCCGCGGGCCGTTCTTCGCGATGTTCAAGTCGCCATACGGAGGTTTCAGATGGCCGGGCTACGAAGGGTCGGAGGCGTGGCCTCAGGAAAAGCGGAAGTCGCTGCAGACCGCCGCCCAGCTGCTACAGCTCGAGGGACTCGTGCTCGAAATGCCGCGTCTGCGGACCGCCGAGCAGCGGAACGAGTATCTGAAAGCACTGGACGTCCCTGCCGTGGCAGTTCCGCTCGACAAGCAGCCCCTCATGCAGGAGGCGATCGCCGCGGAGCGGCGCTCGCTTGGAAACCGTTGACATTCGCGCTCTGTGGAGGCGTCGTGGCTCATCGATTCTGGGGCATAGTGACCGCTGTCGCAGGCATGCTGATCGCTGCCGCTCCTGCGGAGTCGTACGCGCCGTTTACCCATACCGAGCTCGGCACCATCGCGGTCGACCGATCGAATCTCGACACGATCTTACGGAGCCGGTACGGTGTCGAAGGCGGGGCGTCGCTCGTCATTGGCGGACAGCCGATCCGTAGATGGGTCGGGATCGGGGCCACGCGCGAGGACTTTCCGCCGTTTCGCTCGCTCAATCACTTCCACAATCCGCTCCTGCCGTGGGCCAACGCGGGCGGGCGGTTCGGTCAGTCGTCCGTCTACTGGCAGCAGAGCCCGGATCAGGGGATGGGTGGAACGTGGTCGTGGCCGGTCGCCCGCCAGCGTCTCTACGACTTTCTGACCTTGCCGAGCCCGGCGGCGCGCGAGCAGGCCCTCGCCGACACCGCGCGAGCGCTCGGGCAGGTGATGCATATGATTCAGGACGCCGCGTCGCCCGCGCACACCCGCGACGACCCGCACCTGTTTCACGACGGCTACGAGGCACGCATCGAAGAGCTTCGCACGAGCACCGACAGCGGCTTGAGAGCACGCTTCGACGCGCTCCGGGCGCGCCCTTCTCTCTTGCCCGGCAGCGGGATTTTCACCTTGACCGACGATGCGCGCGCGCCGGCGCCGATCGCGAAGCTGATCGACAGCGACTCGTACGGGGGGACCGTCGCGACGTATGCGGCGGGAGTGGTGGCGGGGCTGGCCGAGTACACCAACGGCGGCTACGTGAGCGACGACACCATCTTCCTCGGCTTCCCGCTGCCGCGACGCGAAAGCCTTGGCGCGCCGATCTTCGATCCCGAACCTGGCGCGCCCGGCGCGAGGAGATATTTTCCGAAGGAGCGTGACGGCGACGCCCTTACGCACTTCGTCGCCGAAGGCGCCCTCTACGAGCGGCTGTTGTTCTGGGGACAACTACTCGGCGGGTTCATCCTCGACGATAAGGTGTACGAGGACTACGCAGCGCAGCTCGTGCCGCGTGCCATCGGCTATTCGGCCGGCCTGCTCGACTACTTCTTTCGAGGTAATTTCGACTTCACCGTGGAGCCGGTCAACGGCGATGCCGACCGGCGGATACTGACGATTAGCATCCCGCCAGACCCGGTCGCCGAGAGCATGGACGGAACGTTCGCGCTCTACGCCGAAGACCGGGACGGCACGCGTGCCCCGATTCCGGGCGCGTCGCTTACAACCACACTGGGCAGAGGAGGCTTCGCTCAGGCGCTCTTCACGCCGGTCGCGGGCGTGCGGGCGTACGTCCTGGCCTTTCGCGGCAGCCTCGGCCGGGAACCCGACGCGGTGACCGGCAAGGTGAAGCCGATGGGCGCCGTCGTCTCGGCCGTCCAGGCGACGGCGGAATTTGCGGGCGGTGAGGAGCGAGCGACGGTGACCGACGTCGACAACGCCTCCACCTTGATCGTCACCGAGCGGCGCTCGAGAGACGAGCGGCGGCAGCGGGCAAGCGGCACCTTCGTCTCATCAGCGACGAGCGAGCCCGGCTCGCAACTCAAGCGCGTCGGGCTCGAGTTCGATTCGCGCGGCGTCGGCGTGCGGGTGGCCCGACTGCTGCTCGACGACATCGACGTGGGCATCGCGTGGAATCGGGACGACTCGATGCTGGAGAGCCCGAGCCGCTGGGAGATTCGACTCGATCTCGAGGAGTTCTACGGCGGCATCGCGGGTGTTCTCGTGCCGAATGCGCCACGGTTCCTGGTGGTCGAGACCCTGGGAGGCGTCAAGATCAAGACGCCCCTGATCTGGTGGCGAAGCGCCACCTCGCTCGGCGAAGCCAGAAGCCTCGCAGAGACCGCGGCCTCCGGAACGGCGTGCCCGCCCGAACTGCGCTGCGACGAGGTGGTAAGCCGTAGCGCCTTGCTGCATGGGCTCGTGTTTTTCGGTGACGGCAACGGCGAAGGCCGCGACGCGGCCTCGTCCGGCCAGCGGTCACCGCTCAGCGCCGTTTATACGGCAGTCGGCTTCATCCCGACCGGGGCGGTTGCCGGACACGCGGTGGGCACGGTCGAGCAGCTCGGAAGCTTGAACTGCTTCGCCGGATGCGTGCAGACCGCGTCGTGCGCGACCAGCACCGTGAGTATCTTCGCGGATTCGGGCGCCGACGGGCCCGTGTGGAAGAAGGAGGAGTTTTCGGTGAGCTCCGGTAGTCTGGTCGGCGTGCGCAAGCCAACCAACGCCTGTGCGCGGCCGTCCACCGGGGCGCCCGAAGCTCCCGAGATCCCTCAGCTGCGCTTTCGCCGCGACTATCTGCCCGCGGAGCTGAGCCGATTCAACGAGTTCGGCGCGACCGCGCCCGAGCACGAGATCACCCTGCGATGAACGGGCGCGCGCGGCGCCTTCTCGCGCTGCTGCTGTGCTTCGTCCTGCTCGGCGCCGCCGGCTGCTACTACCCCGGCGCCGAAGTCCCGTACGTTCAGACGCCCGCCGAGGTCGTCACGGAGATGCTGCGGCTGGCCGGTGTGAACGGCAACGACCTCGTGTACGACCTGGGCTCGGGCGATGGGCGCCTCGTAATCGCGGCCGCGCGAGACTTCGGCGCGCGCGGCGTCGGCATCGAGATCGATCCGCACCTCGTCGCGCAGAGTGCCGAGTCGGCGCGGCGCGCCGGCGTCGCCGATCGCGTGAAGTTTCGTGCGGCGGATCTGTTCGAGGCCGACCTCTCCGACGCCACGGTGGTGACACTCTATCTCTCGCCGGAGCTCAATCTGCGCTTGCGACCGAAGCTCCTACGCGAGCTGCGTCCCGGGTCGCGCATCGTGTCGCACGATTTCCCAATGGGCGACTGGACGCCGCAGCACACGATCAGCGTGCCCACGCGCGACCGCGTCTCGAAAGTCTTCTTGTGGGTCGTCCCGCCAAGTACCGCGGGCGCGCGCTGATCGTCATCACGGTCTGAGTCGCGCTTCTCCCTGCGGGTTCCACGCCGCGGAATCTTCCGGTCCGCGGCGCAGATCGTTGCCATTAGGTGTTTTACTCATTGACATCTCCGCCGTGACGCGCGGAATCTCCTGAGCGCAGGTCGAGGAAATCGCGGTTCTTTTCTGCAGAACGGTCCGCATCGGACGCGGACGGCGCGAGGAGGTCCTCATGCGACGGTCTCGGCAGGCTCTCAAAGCGATCGAGCGGCGCACGTTCCTCAAGCTCGTCGGCGGTGCGGCAGGAAGCGCCGTCGCCCTCGGCAGCGGCGGCACGTTCGTGCGTGCGCGGCGCGCGGACGCGCAGGTGAGGCTCACCCCGTTCGTCGACGCGCTGCCGATTCCGCGCGGGATCAGCCCGAGCGGCCGGTTCGACCGCGACCCGCTCTATCTCGTCACGATGCAGGTCGTGAGGCAGAAGCTCCATCGCGACCTGCCGCCCTCGACGCTCTGGGCCTACAACGGCCAGTATCCCGGCCCCACGTTCGAAGCGCGTCGCGGGCAGCCGATCGCCGTGCGCTGGATGAACAACCTGCCGAGCCGCCACATGTTCCCGATCGACGACACGCTGCACGGTGTCGGCGGCGAGCCCGACGTCCGCACCGTCGTCCATCTGCATGGCCACAAGGTGCTGCCCAAGAGCGACGGCTATCCGGAGGCGTGGTTCACGAACGGCTTCGCGCGGACCGGGCCGTTCTTCGAGCAGCGGACGTATCGCTATCCCAACGATCAGGCGGCGACGCAGCTCTGGTATCACGACCACGCGCTCGGCGCGACGCGTCTCAACAACTACGCCGGGCTCTCGGGCGTTTATCTGGTCCGCGATCGGGTGGAGGACGGCCTGAACCTTCCGAGCGGACCGTTCGAGATCCCGCTGGTCATCCAGGATCGGCTCTTCAACCCGGACGGATCACTGCTCTATCCGATGGTCGACAAGGGTGGCGATCCGGATCCTCGCGTGCCGCCGATCTGGATCCCTGAGTTCTTCGGCGACACGGTGCTGGTGAACGGCAAGGTCTGGCCGTTCCTCGAGGTCGAGCCGCGCAAGTATCGCTTCCGGATCTTGAACGCGTCGAACGCGCGCTTCTACCACCTCACGCTGAACGAGGCGGGCGGCCCGCGCAACGGATCGACGGGCCGCTCGGGCCCGAGCTTCATCCAGATCGGCACGGACGGCGGCTTGCTGCCCGCGCCGATCCGCACGTCCGAACTCACGATCGGGATCGCGGAGCGCTTCGACGTCATCATCGACTTCAGCGGCGCCGAAGGCCAATCCTTCGTGCTCAACAACGACGCGAAGGCGCCGTTCCCGGACGGCGACGACGTCGTGCCCGACAGTGTGATGCTGTTCAAGGTGGCCAGGCGCGCGAGCAGCCGCGACCAGAGCGAGATTCCGCGCGCACTGGCGCGAGTGCCGCTCCTCGACCCGCGCGTCGCGGTCAAGACGCGCGACCTGGTGCTCACCGAGCTCGACTCGGCCGAGCCCTTCGAGAACCCGATCATCGCGCTCATCAACGCCACGTGGGCCGATCCGGTGACCGAGACGCCGCGGGCGGGATCGGTCGAGGTGTGGCGCATGATCAACACGACGGGCGACGCCCATCCGATCCACGTGCACCTCGTGCAGTTCCAGATCCTCGATCGCCAGCCGTTCGATCCGGCGCAGTACCCGGGCCGGCTGGTCTTTACAGGCCCGCGGGTGGTCGCGCCGCCGGACGAGCGGCCCGCTTTCAAGGACACGGTCAAGGCGATGCCGGGGGAGGTTGTGCGCGTCGTCGCGCGGTTCGACCTGCCGAGCGGCACCTCGGTGCGCCCAGGCCAGAAGTTCCGGTACGTGTTCCACTGTCACATCCTCGAGCACGAGGACAATGACATGATGAGGCCCTACGATGTAGTAGGCTGATGGCACGGACTGCGTGGCGCTCTCCCGATTGAAGCGTCGCGGGCTACGGCGCCCAGCCGTGTTCGCCGGCGCTCTCGTAGCGGCGCTGGCGCTCCTGCCTCTCGAGGCGGGAGCGCACGCGTTCGTTAGCCGCACCGATCCCCGCGCCTCCGCCACGCTCGGCGAGCCGCCGGCCCTGGTCCGCATCTGGTTCGACCGCCCGGTCGAGACGATGTTCCTCAAGCTCCGCGTCGAGAACGAGCGCCAGCAGCGCCTCGACAAGGGCGACGCGCGCCTGAACCCCGACGACAACACGCAGATCGAGATCGGCCTGCCGCAGCTTCCGCCCGGACGCTATCGCGTGTTCTGGGGCGTGGTGACCCGCGACGGACATCGGAGGGAAGGGAGCTTCTCCTTTCTCGTCAAGTAAGAGGGCCACGGCATTTTAGGTATTGCCGCGGCCCTTTCTCTTTTTCGCGGGGTTACGCCTGACAGCGCATGACAGCCGTTCCGCTCAGCGACAGCGGTACACCTGGCGAGCGTGGGTTTTCAGCACATGGTCAGCACAAGCCCGGTCGTGGCCGGATGTCGGTCCGCCGTGACGGTGAGGCCGTGGCGTAGAATCGATTTCTAGCGATGAAACGACGGCCTGACCGATTCGAGACAGTGGCAGGCGGCTTTGACGTGGTTACCCGTCTGCCATTGGTTCGTGTACGACTAGTAGGGAAACTGTGTCAGCCGACGAGAGCCGACGAACACGTCAAACCAGTACAGACCAGCGGTTTCGAGCAAGAGAGAGATGGGGCCGAAGAAAGCCCGAGTCCGCGCTCCCCCCTGAAATCTCACCTCATCTCGAAAAAGCACGACGGATCGAGCATCAGGGGTCTCCATCTCGAGGCGTAAGTGGTAGGTATCTAAAACAGCTCCAGCGGCCAGCGCGACGATGTACTGACATTGGTGCTCGAAGGGGAACGGCGGTTCGGCGTGGGGGCTGACTTGTTTACGCGTGAGCCGCTGAAGAACCCCTGCAATATTGAGTTGACCATCCGGCCGCTGAGTCACGCGCTCGCAAAGCGTCGCAAGCACTACGAACGGTCCGTTGGCGTCATCATGGCCTGGCACAGGGTGGGACACTAACAGATTTTGACAGTTCGCGGGCCTAGGGTAGCTCCCGAACCGGCCGTTTCCTCAGCGGCCTGGCCCGCGATCCCACTCCCGAGGCGCTCCACGAGGAGGGGCGGATGCGATTCAAGCCGGCAGCCAAAAAGAAGCGGCCGAAGCAACCCCGCGCGCACCGCCCAACCAACAGCGCCAGCGCCTCCGAGTCGGCGGCCGCGCGACTTGAGCGAGTTCTCGAGGAGCGCCGGGACCTGGCCTTCCAGCGTTCCGGGTGGGATCTTCTCGCTCAACGGGCCGCTCGGGTGGAGATCGAAGACTTCCGGCGGCAACTCGCGGCGCACGATAAACCACGAGCCCGCGATGACGGACTTAGCCCCGTCATAGTGCGCCGTCGCGGCCCCAGCTCGACGCTATCGGATGAGAAACTCGCTCAGGAGCGGAAAGACTACCCGCCTGGAGCACTCGACAACACCGGCAAGGTATGGAGCAGGAGCGCGCGCGCGGCGCGGCTCGGTGTCTCCCGCTGGGTACTTGCCAGGCGCGCTCCTGACCTCGCACGCCCCAAGCCTAAGAAGTAGACTCGGCGCGAAGAATCCTTCCCTCGACATCCTCAAGCGGCTGGCCCGTGCCCTCGGCGTGCCGGTGACGGAGCTGCTGGAATGACCGTGGTGAGCTAGAGATGGAGTTTCGACTCGTCTACCGTGGCCGTCTCCGCGCGACAGGGAGTGCTGCCGAAAAGCAGGTGCTCCGCAGACACTTTCATCGAGAGTTAGTAACGCTTTGGAAACAGCTACCACTGAGCGCTCATCTTGAACGGCTTCAAGAGAGAAGTCGCGATGCTGTGCCACCGTGGATGAAGCTTGGCGAGTTTTGGTTCGTGCCGCTGATCAGCCAGAGGGCCGGGCTCATAGTGGAACTCGATGTCCTGTTTCTTCGTCCTCAGCTGCCGGGCGCTGTGGTTTCGTCCGGCGGAGATCTCGACAACCGCATCAAGACCCTCCTAGACGCATTAAGGATTCCTGAACCAGGGGAGCTGACATCCTCAGATCGGCCGGATGAAGCTGAGGACCCATTCTACTGTCTGCTTGAGAACGACGTTTTGATTACGAGCCTCGCCGTCACGGCGGATCAGTTGCTTCAGAGTCCGGATCCAGAGGAAGTGCTCCTAGTAATTCGCGTTGTCATTAAGAAGACTGGGCGCCCCAGGTTGATGTGGTCCTTTCCGTAGTAAAGAGATTCCCCCTCGCGGCTGGCACCGCCGGGGCATTTCCGGGTGCTCAGTAGCGCAGCAAAGCGGGTAAACCGGCGGCGGAACATTCGGACACGCTGAACATCAGCAGGGAGGACACACCGATGACAATCGAAGAGGCGATTGAGCTGATCTTCGCGCGGTTGTGCGGCGCCTATACCCGAAATCCCGACGCGACGATGACGGCGGAGGACCTCGGCGCCGGCATCCCCAACGACATCTTCGCCGCTGCGTTGCGCGAGCTGCGCGGCCCGGCCGATGACCAGGATCTCCGCATTCGGTACGTGAACGGTAATCGCACCAAGGCCGCGCTGGGCACGTCGTGGCGCGGCAGGTGCGAAGAGGGGAGGCGTTCCTCCTGAAGAAAGAAGCAAAGGGAAGGCCGCCTAGCGCTCGCGCTCTGCGAACCGCGCGATCGCAGCGGCGTCGATTGCGCGGCCGCTATTAGATCAGGGACTCGGTCTGATGATCCGCTCCGCCGTTCGCGCAGTTGCCTGGCAATCTCGATCGGCTCGCCCGTCAGCACCAGCTTCGCGGCCTCAAGCAGGACCTCGTGCTGCGCCGAGCGGATCTCGGCCTACACGATCTCGATCGCGAGTTCCTTCCGGCGCAGTAGCCCAGCGACGCGGTACCAGCAGCTCGTGGCGCGCTCGTGGGGGTCCATGCGCTTTAGACGGTGCAGGACAGCAGGGTGCGACGTCAATGCCTACAAAAGTGGACGCCGGAGAAGACTTGGGGCTTCAGCTCTCGCTACGGCGTCGACCAACGGTCGTATTGAGGACGCCGGCGATCGTATGCAGAAAGTCCGTCGGCTCGAACGGCTTGAGAATGACGGCGATGGATCCGGCGCGCCTGAGCTTGTTTGCATCCTCCGCGGTCCCCGAGGTTACCGCCACCACTGGAATCCGGCGTGTCGCCGCGTCAGCCTTCAACTGTTCGATCACGGCCAATCCGTCCATGTCCGGCATGTAGTAGTCGAGGAGGATCAGATCAGGGTGGACCGCTTGCATCATCGCCAGGGCGTCCAGGCCACGCGACGCGACGAGAACCCGATGCCCGTCTGCCGATAGCAGCTCGGTGGCCGTCTCGAGAAGTCCCGGGTCATCGTCGATGACGAGGATCGTGAAGGCGCCGCCAGGACGCGGTCGACTCATCATCGAGTACCGTTGCGGAGTATGTTGCATCGGCACCTTCCGCGCATGACCGGCCACGGATAGGCCGCAACGATGGCTAAGCCGAAGCCCGAGAAGAAGCCCGCGGGCGACGCCAGCACCGGCTCGGGTCCTGCCGATGGAGTCTCCGGATCGGCGACCGACTTGTCGACGAGACGGGCGACTGCGAAGTCATCGGCCGTTCGTGTACGTCACCGGGCGCCTCGCCAGGGCCCAACCTGATGACCGGAGTTCCCTCGTGACGTCGCGTTGGCGCCGATCGATGTGGCGTCTTTCGACCGGCGGCGGGCTCTGGCTCCGGCGCCGTTCGCCCAAGCGACGGTCTAGAACCACATCCCTGCTCTCGTCTGCGAACTCATGCTTGAGGTAGAAATACTGTTTTGGCTCGGTGCGCGACACAATGAAGACCAAGTCGGCCATGACCGCCTCCGCCGTATTCCAGTCGCTGACCTACTCCTTTGATTCTCAAGAAGAACGGATGCCCGAGCGACGCCCCGGCGCCCAGCGCAGTGCAGTGGGAGGCTGAGTGGTCAGAAGACTCCGCGACCAGAGAGACGGAAGGCGCACACGACGAATTCCGAGAGGGCGGTGGACACACCACAGCGCTGACGCCTGCGCTCCTGGGTGACCGGATGGAAATCCATTCGTCCACGCCCTGAAGCCCATTTGTGCGCCAGAGGAGTGAATCGGACAATGAGGTGATTCCCCAGAAAACTGACCGAAATTCACTGGCCCTCGCAACTATAACAACTATACAGGGCGGACCTGGGCGCGCACGAGCGCGTCGCAGTGAAACGAACAGGAGGGCGTGATGGCGGTGATGAAGCACAAGACCGGGATCGCTTGGACTAAACGCATGGCTGAGTCCATTCACGAAGCCAAGGACACACCGCGAGTGCAACGGCAACTAATGCGAGAGCTGCTGCACGAGATCATCGAGGCCGCAACCGAAGACCGACTCACGAGCCCCCGCCACTGCATACATCTCGTAGTGAAGACCTGCCGCGATGCCATACGGGGGCGCTGATGGCCCAGATAATCACGCGCGTCTGGCGTAGCGGCCCGCGGAAGGTCAAGCGCGTCGCCTACGGCTACACGTACCAGGACAAGGACGGCAAGCAAGTGCGGAAGTCCGACGCCGCGTGGTCGCGCGAGGACGCCGAGAAGGCGCTGGCGGCCGCGCTGCTGGACGTGGCAACGGGTCCGTCGCCGAGCCCGATGCCGGTCGTCACATTCAAGGCGATGACCGAGCGGTACCTGCTCGAGAAGGAAGTGGCGAAGAAGCGCACGCTGGAATACGACCGCTACATCATCGCCAAGCTCGTGGCGGCCTTCGGCGCCGACACACCGTTGACGGAGATCACGGCGCCGCGGATCGCGGAGTATCGGCTGCGGCGCCTCAGCGTGAAGTCAGCGCGCACCGGGCGCGGCCTGGCGCCGGCCAGCGTCAATCGGGAATTGGCCGTCCTGCGCGCCGTCCTGCACTTGGCGGCTGACGAGGACTGCGGGTACCTCGAGAAGGCGCCCCGCGTGCGGCTCGAGAAGGAGCCCCAGGGGCGGCTGCGGTTCCTGACTCACGACGAGGCCGGCCGCCTGCTCGCCGAGTGCCGCAAGGCGGCCGAGCACCCGGTCCAGCCGCGGCGAAGTCCACAGCTCTACCCCGTCGTCGCGATTGCGCTGAACACCGGCATGAGGCGGGGCGAGATCATGGGGTTGGAATGGGACCGCATCGACTTCTCGCGTGGCGTGCTCCAGCTCGAGCGGACGAAGAACGGCACCCGGCGCGAGATCCCGATGAACCAAGCCGTCTACAGCGTCCTGACGACGCTGCCGCGTACGGGCGGCCGGCTGTTCAGGGGCAGCGTCCGAAAAGCCTTCGAGGGGGCGCTGGAGCGCGCTGGCATCAAGAACTTCCACTTCCATGACCTACGGCATACCTTTGCGTCGTGGCTCACGATGAAGGGCCGCCCGCTGAAGGAGGTTCAGGAGCTCTTGGGCCACAAGAGCATCACGCAGACCGAGCGGTACAGCCACCTAGCCCCGGAGCGCCTGCGCGAAGCGGTCGCGGTCCTGGAATTCAACACAACGTCAGCACAAAGCCCGACGGCGGTCGCGCAAGTTCCTGTTATCGTTGCCGGGGGCTAATCCTTCCTCGTGAAGTGACCGACCTCACCGGCTAGGAGAGAGATCTATGTGGCGTCGTGTGGCGCTCCCACGCATCAAGCAGTGGTCTTGGCTCTTGGTCCTGATGAGCGCCGGCTGCTACACGCTCTACGACCATGGCAGCGACGTCCACTCCACCGGCGGCATCTTCCTCGTGTACACGGATTGGATTGCGCCCAAAGACAGTCGATGGGAGAAGGACTACTTCGAGTGCGACCAGGAGGCCCGCGAGGCCGCCCCGAGCATTATCCGTCTTCCAGGGCAGCGCCAGGCCATCGCCGAGAAATGCCTCACTGATCGCGGATATGTCAGGCGATGACGCGACGACGGTCTGAAGCTTCGCAGTGGCCGCCGGGCTCGTTCGAGCCCTAATCCTGTTGGCCCTCGCCTCCGCCGTCGGCGGCCTGGTCATCGAGCGAATCCTTCCCGAAGAGCTCTGGTGGTCGACTGCGCTCACGCGCTGGCGGCGTCTGTCTGGATCGGCGGGTTGATCATGCTGGCGCTGACGGTCCTGCGCCGTGGCGCGTCGGCGCCGCGAGAGCCCGTAGCGGTGCTCGCGTCGCGGTTTTCGCGGATAGCCGGGTTTTGTCTACTCGCGGTTGTCGTCACCGGCGCCTACAACTCGTGGGCACAGCTCGGCGGGTTCTCGCGCCTGTGGACGACGTCCTACGGACGCATTCTGATCCTAAAGCTGCTGCTCGTCGCGGCGCTCGTCTGGCTCGGCGCCGTCAATCGCTACACGCTCCTGCCGCGCCTGGCGCCGCCACGCGCGCCGCACGGCGTCGGCGCCCGGCTGTTTCGCATCGCTCGGCTCGCGCTCCGCCGACGGAGCCGCGAAGCGTCGGCGCCGAGCGCCCGCGCCGGTGCGGCGCCTGCCGCGGTGCAGTCGCGATTCGCCGCCTTTGTCGGCGTGGAGGCGTTGATCGGGCTCGGGGTGTTCGCGTGCACGGCGCTGCTCGGCGAGCTCACACCATCGCGGAACGAGGCGTTCGCGCGGCGGTCGAGCCACGTGGCGCCGGTGTCTCGCTCGGCGCCGGCCACGTCACGAGCGGGAACGGTGACGCCGCCGCCGGGCAATGCGGCGCGGGGCCAGGCGGTCTTCGAGAAATACCAGTGCACCACGTGCCACGCGGTGCCCGACGCG
>Ga0075419_10001556_pt1 | contig 14918 bp, 20 predicted proteins | sample SoiMetdeltSBSDD3_FD_76900 | JGI IMG/M metagenome (GOLD analysis project Ga0075419, IMG submission 76900) | Bulk soil microbial communities from a Populus tree surrounding site in Tennessee, USA - Soil MetaG P. deltoides SBSDD3 | ecosystem: Environmental > Terrestrial > Soil > Tree plantation... | reverse complement strand
TCGTCCGCGTGGGAACGAAGCCACAGCCTGCGCCTCCTCCGGAGGACGACAAGCCGAAGGACGACGATCCGCCCACCCAGCCCGGCGGAGGAGGCGGTGGTGGGGGCGGTGGCGGCGGCGGCGGAGGCCGGCGCTAGCCCTCGACGCCGGCGATCGCCTCGGCGAGCCAGGTGGGCATGCGTGTAGGGCGGAGCGTCTCCGCGTTCACGCACGCGTGCCCCGTCCAGCCGTCCGCGACGATCCCGGGCGGCGCGTTGACCCGCTCGATGACGTACTCGAAGCGGAAGCGGGCGCCGCGCACGTCGGCGGCGCGCACGTGGATGCGCAGCTCGTCGTCGAAGCGCACCCCGCCCCGGTAGCGCACCGACGCCTCGGTCGTCGTCGCGTCCACGCCCTGCTCCACGAGCCCCTTGTAGCCGCCCGGGAACTGGCCCAGGTAGGCGACGCGCGCGATCTCGAACCAGACGAGGTAGACCGCGTTGTGGACGACGCCCTGCGCGTCCGTCTCGTTGAAGCGCACCGTCAGGTCGGTCGCGAAGCGGAAGCCGTCCATCGGGCGGAACTTTCGCAGCCCGCCTCGTGTCCAAGCAACCGACATGAAGGAGGACACGATGCGCAAGGTGTTGCTGGTTCTGTTGGTCGGCTTGCTGGCGCTCGGCGCCGCGGCCTGTTCCGGGGGAGACGACGACGAGTCGGGAGGTGCGGCCGCCGACTACGGCGCGGCCGAGGAGGAGGCTGCCCAAGACGCAGCCGTTTCCGACGGCGAGGGCGACGCGGCCCAAGCCGGAGGCGGCGAGGACGCGGTCGCCGTCGCGCAGGAGACCGCGGTGCCGTCGGTCAGGCCGCGGGTGATCCAGACCGCGTCGCTCTCGCTCTCCGTGCCGAGGAACGAGTTCGACAAGGTGATCGACCAGGCCCGCGTGCTGGCGAGCTCGACCGGCGGCTTCGTGGTCGAGTCCACCGCCTCGCAGAGCGGTGACGAGCGGCGGCTCGTGACCGGGAGCCTCGTCATCCGCGTCCCCGAGCAGAGCTACGCGCGCGTGATGGAGCGTCTTTCCGGCCTCGGGCGCGTCGAGGCGCGCGAGGAGGCGGGTCAGGACGTCTCGCAGGAGTTCGTCGACCTCGAGGCCCGCGTGCGTCACCTCGAAGCTGTCGAAGCCCAGCTCCTCAGCCTGCTGGACGACACGAACACGGTTGCCGAGGCGCTGACGGTGCAATCCCAGCTCAACCAGGTGCAGCTCGACCTCGAGCAGGCGCGCGGACGGCTCCAGTACCTCGACGACCAGGTCGCCTTCGCCACCATCTCGCTCGACGTGCGCGAGCGGCAGGTGGTCGCTGCGGCCGCCGACGGCGGGCCGTGGAGCATCGTCGATGCCTGGAGCACCGCGGGCCACGGGTTCGTGACCGTGGTCGGCTGGATCCTGGTCGCCGCCGCCACGATCGCGCCGGTCGTGATCCTCCTCGTCCTCGCGTTCCTCGGTGCCCGCTTCGCGTACCGCCGCGGCGTGCCGAGCGTGAAGAGGACGCCCAGCAGCTAGGTCAGGGGCCTCCCGGGTATCGTCTCTAGCGCGAACGACCTGGGAGGCCCACGCATGGCCAAGAAAAAGAAGAAGGAGGAGACGGACGCCGGAACGCTCGGCCGCCTCTCCAAGCGCGGTGAGGATGCGGTGACGAAGCTGATGGAGGAGCTCGGGAAGAACGAGCGCGTCACGGAGGCGCTCGCCAGGGCGATGTCGGCGAAGGACAGAGTCGACGGTGCCGGCAAGAAGGCGATGGGGCAGGTCGGCGTCGCGGCTGCCGACGAGCTCAAGGATCTCCGCAAGCACATCGAGCAGCTCGAGAAGCGGCTGGCCAAGCTCGAGGGCGCCGCCAAGCCCAAGCCGGGCGCAAAGACGCCTGCCAGCAAGGCCACGACTCGCTCGAGGGCGACGAAGACTCCCGCGGACACCCCGTCTCCCGCCCCCGGACGCGCGGTCGGAGGCGGCACGGGCCGGGGATCCGGCTCCGGCGGGACCGCGGCCGGCTAGGCCGGAACCCGCACCCGAAGCGCACCGGGCACGATCTCGAACGTCGCCGGCGTCGTTCCCGGCTGCTCGCCGTCCAGCGCGATGGGGAGCGGGATCACAGTCTCGACTTGCACCCGCCGCCCGCGGACGACCTCGGCGCGCGGGTGCGGGAGGTACGTCCCCCGGTAGATCTTCGGGAGCGTGCGCATGAAGTCGACCTTCGTCGCGTCGCCGATCAGGGCGACGTCGAAGAGCCCGTCCGAGGGGTCGGCGTCCGGCGTCAGGCGCATGCCGCCCGCGAGCTCGCTCCCGATGGCGGCGATGACCTCGAGCATCTTCCCGCTGTGGCGCTCGCCGTCGATCTCGACCGTGTACTCGGAGTTCTTCCAGCGCATGAAGACCGTGCTCGTCGCCCAGAAGAACGAGACGCGCCCGCCGAGCGCCTTCGAGCTCGTGTTCGCGCGCGCAGCCACGGCGCCGCTGATGCCGGCGCCCGCGAAGTTCGTGAAGTAGGACTCGGCCGGCGAGCCGTCCCAGGCCGTGAACGACGCGTGGCCGACGTCGACGATCCGCGTCGTGCCCGAGTGCGCCGCCGCGAGTGCGCCCTCGACGTTGCGCGGGATCCCGAAGCTGCGGGCGAAGTCCTTGCCGGTGCCCCGCGGGATCGTGGCGAGCTCGGCGCGCTTCTCCGGGTCGACCTGCAGAAGCCCGTTGGCGGCCTCGTTGACCGTCCCGTCGCCGCCCACGGCCACGATGAGCGTGGCCCCGTCCTCCGAGGCCGAGCGGGCGAGCTCCGCGATCTGGCCGGGGCGGTCGCTGAGGAGCGAGCGCCCGGAGAGGCCGACTTCGGCCGCCTGTCGTGCGATCTCGGGCCAACGGCGCCGTGTCGAGCCGTTGGCCGACGCCGGGTTGACCACGAAGACGACTTCGTCGTCGGGCACTAGTGGTCCGTGCCGGTCGCGACCGCGAGCGCCAGCTCGGTCATCTGGTCGACCGCGGCCTTCATCTCCTCGTCGCTGATGCGGACGAACTCGCCCTCGACGACGACGTCGCTGACCGTGAGCAGGCACCCCGCCTTCACCTTGCGCAGCGCGCCGAGCGTGAAGAGGACGGCCGCCTCCATCTCGACGGCCAGCACACCGCGGTCGGACCAGCGCTGGTACTGCCCCTGGTCGGAGTTGTAGAAGACGTCGCTCGAGACGATCGGCCCCACGCGCACCGGCTTCCCGAGCTCCTTGGCGGCGTGCACCGCTCCGTGGACGAGCTCCCAGTCGGCCGTGGGGGCGTGGATCTCGCCGGTGATGTGAAGCGCGGTCGAGTCGGCCGGGACGGCCGAGACCGCAACGATGAGGTCGCCGAGCTTCAGGTCGGGCTGGAGTCCGCCGCACGTGCCGATGCGGAGCATCCGCTTGACGCCGAGCATGGCGAGCTCCTCGATGACGATGGCGGCCGAGGGGCAGCCCATGCCGGTGGCCTGGATGGAGACCGGCTGGCCGCGGAACGTGCCGGTGAAGCCGAGCATCCCGCGCTCCCAGTTCCGCTGCTCGACGTTTTCGAGGAAGTTCTCGGCGACGTACTTCGCGCGCAGGGGGTCGCCGGGGAGGAGGCAGGCCTCGGCGTATTCGCCTGGCTCTGCACGAACGTGAATAGGCATGGCGCTATCGTCCCCGCCGATGGCGCGCCTGGTCAAGCGGCCACGGCTCACGCAGGTTCTCGCCTTCTGTGGCGAGGACCCGATCGAGCGCGTCTTCCTCGAGGACGTCGCCCGCCGTGGGCTCGGCCGCTTCGCCGGCCTGCGCGACGGCGGACGCCTCACCGCGCTCTGCCATCTGGGCGCGAACCTCGTGCCCTCCGGCCGCGATGTCGCGTCCTTCGCCGACGTGGTGGCGCGCAGCGACCCGCGCATGCTCGTCGGCGAGGAGCGCGCGGTCACGGAGCTCTGGGACGCCGTCAGGACGTTCCTGCCGGAGCCGCTCGACGATCGCCCGGGCCAGCCCGTCTACGTCCTGGAGGAGCCGCCGGAGCCGGCCGGGAGCGGCCTGCGGCAGGCGACGCTCGACGATCTCGACGCGCTCGTCCCGGCAGCGGCAGAGGCCTACCGTGAGGAGGTGGGCGTCGACGCGCACGCGCGCGACCCGTCGCTCTTCGAGTGGCGCACGCGCGTGCAGATCGAGGAGGGTCGCAGCTGGATCTGGCGCGAGGACGGCCGCATCCTCTTCAAGGCGGAGGCCTCCGCGTGGACGCCCCAGGCCGTCCAGCTCCAGCAGGTGTGGGTCGAGCCGGACCTCCGGGGCCGCGGCAACGGCGAGCGGGGGCTCGCCGACCTCTGCCGCCTGCTCCTGGAGACGACTCCCGCGGTCTGTCTCTTCGTGCGCCCCGAAAACGCACCCGCGATCGCGCTCTACGACTCGGTAGGGATGCAGCGGACGATCACGTATCGCTCGCTGATCTTTGGGTGATTCTTCCAACCACGAATGGGTGATTGCACCGGCTCCGGCGCCGCCCGATCATTCGGTGGGAGTTGCGGAGGGTTGGCCTCACTGCGGCAGCGCTCATCCTCGCGTCGACGGCCGGAGGTTGCGGTCGTGACGGGGAACGTTCGCGCATTCCTGCGTCGCCACCGACAGGAAGTTCATCGAGACCGCGAACCTGAACGTCACCGCCTTCAACGATCTCTCGGTCGAGTTCCGGGCCGGCGAGATCGCCGCCGAGGAGATCGCCGCCGAGGCCTTCTCCGCCGCGGATCGACTGGGCCACGTGAATCCACGCGATCCCTCCCTCAAGCAGGCCCAGAAGTACCTCGACTCCATGTTCAGCGAATACGGAGAGGCGGTCACGCTCCATGCACAAGGAAAAAACCCCGGCGAGCGCATGCAGCGCGCGTACGGGCTCGCGAACTTCGCGCGTGATGTCCTGGCGCAGGCGCAACCGGCGCTGCAGGCAGAAGGCTGCGACGTCGCGCCGCTCTTGTAGGCGGTAGCCCTCAGCCGGCGCTTTCAGGCTTGTAAACGCTGTCTCAGCCTTTGCCGCTTCGCGGCCGCTGAGACTCAGTACGATCAGACGCGTGGACGCCGTTGCGCTCCGCTCGCGCATCGAGGAGCACGTCCGCCGGCACGACCTGATCCCTCCCGGCGGCGAGGTGACGTGCCTCGTCTCCGGCGGTCCGGACTCCACCTGCCTCTGGCACGCGCTCGGCAAGCTCGGCTACGCGGTCTCCGCGCTGCACGTGAACCACCGCCTGCGCGGGGAGGAGTCCGAGGAGGACGCCCGCTTCTGCGTCGAGCGGCTCGGGGCGCAGGTGCTCGCCGCGCCTCCGGCGGCCCGCGCGACCGAGGCGGAGCTTCGCCACCTGCGCTACGCGGTCAGCGCCGGGCGGTTGCGCGCGACTGGCCACACCGCCTCCGACCAGGTCGAGACGATCCTCTTCCGCCTCGCGTCGGGCGGGACGACGACCGGCATCAAGGTCAGCCGCGAGGACGGGGTCGTCCGGCCGCTCCTCGTCGTCTGGCGCGAGGAGACGGAAGCCTACTGCGTCGCCGAGGGCCTCGAGTGGCGGGTCGACTCGTCCAACCCGGACACGGCGCGCGGGATCATCCGGGCCGAGGTCATGCCCGCGCTCGAGCGCCTCCATCCGGCCGCCGAGCGCAACGTCCTCGCCGCCCTCGACGAGGGCCCACGGCTCCCCAGACGGGTCGAGAGGGCGCTGTTAGAGTTGCTCGCCTCTCGTGAGGGGTCAAAGCGACTCGATCTGGGCGACGGCCGCGTGGCTGTGAGGGAGTACGACAGCGTCTGGGTCGAGCGCGGGCCCGTGCCGCTCGTAGGCCGCGTCCACTGGGGCGCCTGGACGCTCGAGTCGTCCCGTTCCGGCCTGCACGTGCGCGGGTGGCGTCCCGGTGACCGCCTCGCGGGCCAGGGCAAGAAGGTGCAGGACGTCTTCGTCGACGCCAAGGTCCCGCGCTCCGAGCGCGAGGCCTGGCCGCTCGTCGTGCGCGGGGACGAGGTGGTCGCCGTCCCGGGGATCACGTCGGCGCCCGGCTACGAGGACGCAGTCAGCGGGGAACGCGAATGAGCAGCGTCAACGAGCTCACCGCGGCGGTCTCCGAGATCCTCATCGAAGAGGACACGCTCCAGAACCGCATCGGCGAGCTCGGCGCGGAGATCAGCGACGATTACCGCGGGCGCGACCTGCTCCTCATCGCCGTCCTCAAGGGCGCGGTCTTCTTCATGGCCGACCTCATGCGGCGGATCGACGTGCCGTGCGAGGTCGACTTCATGGCCATCTCGAGCTACGGCGCGGGCGTCGACTCGTCGGGCGTCGTCCGCATCCTCAAGGACCTCGACATGTCGATCGAGGGACGCAACGTCCTCGTCGTCGAGGACATCATCGACTCGGGCCTCACACTCTCCTACCTGCTCAGGAACCTCGAGGCGCGCGAGCCGGCGTCGCTCGAGATCTGCGCGCTCCTGACGAAGCCGTCGCGCCGCGAGATCGACATCCACTGTCGGTACATCGGCTTCGAGATCCCGAACAAGTTCGTAATCGGCTACGGCCTGGACTTTGCCGAGCGCTACCGAAACCTCCCGTTCGTGGGCGTCCTCAGGGAGGAATTGGCTGCCCAGGCAGAAGAGTCGACGTAACCAAAAGCTCATCCACACGGCGTCGGGAGCCGAATAGGAGACTGCTACCCTTCGTCCAACCCCGAGGTCTCCGCTTTGAGCCGCTTTTTCCGCAGCGCACTCTTCCCCCTGATCGTCATCGTCCTGCTCGTCTATCTGGCGTCGCAGACCTTCCTGCCGCGCTCCGACGACCAGCCCAAGGTCACCTACAGCGAGCTGAAGCAGAGGGTCGAGAACAACCCGGAGAGCATCCAGCAGATCGTCTTCAGCCCGAAGGGGCGCTCGATCGAGGCGACTCTCAAGACCGGCGAGAAGCTGAAGGTCAACTACCCCAGCGACCAGTCGCAGATCGAGTTCGAGAATCTGATCGCCGAGCAGAGCCCCGCGATCACGTACGACTCGAAGGGCACGGGCCAGAACGCGTGGTGGTCGATCCTCACGTACCTGCTCCCGTTCGTCCTCTTCTTCGGGTTCTGGATCTTCCTCATGAACCAGGTGCAGGGCGGCGGCTCGAAGGTGATGAGCTTCGGCAAGAGCCGCGCCAAGCGCATGGCGCCCGACTCGCCCAAGATCACCTTCAAGGACGTCGCCGGCGTGGACGAGGCCGTCGAGGAGCTGCACGAGATCAAGGAGTTCCTCGAGAACCCGAAGAAGTTCCAGGCGCTCGGCGCGCGCATCCCCAAGGGCGTCCTGCTCTACGGGCCGCCCGGCACGGGGAAGACGCTGCTCGCGCGCTCCGTCGCGGGAGAGGCCGGCGTGCCGTTCTTCTCCATCTCCGGCTCCGACTTCGTCGAGATGTTCGTCGGCGTCGGCGCCTCGCGCGTCCGTGACCTCTTCGAGCAGGCCAAGCAGGCGAGCCCCTGCATCATCTTCATGGACGAGATCGACGCCGTTGGCCGCCATCGCGGCGCCGGCCTCGGAGGCGGCCACGACGAGCGCGAGCAGACGCTGAACCAGCTCCTCGTCGAGATGGACGGCTTCGAGATGAAGGACAACATCATCCTCATCGCAGCCACGAACCGCCCCGACATCCTCGACCCGGCGCTGCTCAGGCCCGGGCGCTTCGACCGCCAGATTGTCGTCGACCGCCCCGACCGCAACGGCCGCCGCAAGATCCTCGAGGTGCATACGAAGGGCAAGCCGATCGACAACTCCGTCGACCTCGACACGCTCGCCGCGGGGACGCCCGGCTTCACCGGCGCCGACCTCGCCAACCTCGTCAACGAGGCAGCGCTCCTCGCAGCGCGCCGCGGACGGAAGACGATCGGCGAGCTCGAGCTCGAAGAAGGGATCATGCGGGTGATCGCCGGCCCGGAGAAGAAGACCCGCCTCCTCTCCGAGCACGAGCGGAAGGTGACGGCGTACCACGAGATGGGCCATGCGCTCGTCGGGCACTACCTGCCCAACTGCGATGCGGTTCACAAGATCTCCATCATCAGCCGAGGCCAGGCCCTGGGCTACACGATCTCGCTGCCCTCCGAGGACAAGTTCCTGACGACGAAGTCGGCGCTCATGGACCAGATGGGCATGACGCTGGGCGGCCGTGCTGCCGAGGAGCTCGTCTTCCACGAGGTCACGACCGGCGCCGCGAACGACATCGAGAAGGTCACGGCGACGGCGAAGCACATGGTCATGCGCTACGGCATGAGCGAGAAGCTCGGCCCGCGCATGCTGGGGCGGAACCACGACATGCCCTTCCTCGGCCGCGACATGGGCTCCGAGCCGGACTACTCCGAGGAGATCGCGCGCGAGATCGACGACGAGATCCGCCGTGTGATCGAGGAGGCTCACGACCGCGCGCGCAAGGTGCTCGCGGAGCACATGACCGAGCTCCACAATCTCTCCGAGCTGCTCATCGAGCGCGAGACGATCGACAAGGACCAGTTCGAACGGCTCCTCGCGGGCGAGTCGGCGGAAACCGTCTTCCCGGAGGCCGAGACAGCCCCGGAGGCCGAGGACGAGGCCGAGAAGAAGCCGCGGACGGAGCCGAAGCCGCGGCCCTTCCCGCTCCCGGGCGCGACGATGCAGCCGCCGCCCGAGCCCGAAGGCGCCAACTAGCCTCCTACCAATGCGCGTGCGCGGCACGCTCCTCGTTCTCATCGGCACCCTCGCCCTGTCCGCCTGCGGAGGGAGCGAGACGACGACCGTCACCGAGACCGACACGCGGACGGAGACGTCGACCGCGACCGAGACGGTGACGCAGACGGAAACCGTCGCAGGGCCCGCGGCCGGGTTGCCGCCCGCCGTCGCCGAGACCCACGCCGCGCTGCTCGCCGCCGCCGAGGCCGGCGACTACGAGGCGCTTCGTTCCTTGATCCCAGCGTCCGGCTTCTCGTACACGTTCGGCCTCCCGGACGAGGGCGGCCCGATTGCGTACTGGCAGCAGGTCGAGCAGGAGTCGGGCGAGAGCCCCATCGAGACCCTCGCCCGCATCCTGCGCATGCCCTACACGCTTTCCGGCGGCACGTACATCTGGCCCTTCGCCTACGACAAGGGCCAGGAGGAGCTCACCGCCCACGAGCGGGAGATCCTCGGCGACCTCGCCGACGACTACTCGGGGGCCGGCAGCGGCTACCTCGGCTGGCGCGCAGGCATCGAGCCGGACGGCACCTGGCGCTTCTTCATCGCAGGCGACTGACGCATCAGCAGTTGGCCAGGAGGAACTGGCGCACGTTCGTCCCGTCGCCGCGCGCGGCCTCCGCGATCATCTGGTCGATGAAGCGGAGAGAGCTGTCGTCGTACCCGCCGACGTCCTCCGAGGTGCCGTCCGGATGGAGCGGCATGAGCGTCCGGACCTGCCGGAAGCCGGCAAGCGCCTCCGCCTTCTGGGCTGCGTCGCCTTCGTCCCAGTAGCGCCACCACGCGCACTCCGCCTGGTAGAGGGCGTGCATCAGCCCCGCCCTCTGGCCGTACAGGCCGTTCTCGTCCAGGTTCGGGTCTTTCCAGGTTGCACCCGGCGGGAGCGGGATCGTCTTCGTCACGTCCTCGAAGTCGCTCCGCACGGTCTCGGGCGAGTCGAGGGCGCTGAAGACGCCCCATGCCCCTGCGGACAGGAACAACGCCACGGCGGCCGCGACGAGCACGAGGCGCGTGCTGCGCCTGGGCGTCCGCCGCGAAGGGGCCGGCACGTGCTCGGCCAGGATCGCCTGCCGCAGCCGGTCGCGTACGTCTGCCGATGCGGGCTGGAGCTCGCGGGCCGGGTCGGTTCGGCGCAGGAGCTCGAGAACGTCAGGAGCGGGCATCGGAGACACCTCCGGGGATGGGGTGGGTGGAGTCGTTCTCGCCGAGGGCGGCCTGGAGCCTGCGCCGGGCCCGGAAGAGCCGCACGGCGACGTTGGCGCGCGAGCACCCGAGCGCCTTCGCCACCTGGCCGCGGTCGAGGTCGTCCCACGCGGTGAGGAGGAGGACCTCGCGGTCGGTCTCGGAGAGACCAGCGAGTGCGCCGCGAAGCGCCTCCCGCTCGTCGACGGACGCGAGCGGGTCGGCACCCGCGGCGGGCTCGGGGCCGAGGCGCTGGACGAGCGCGTCCTGGCGCCGGTCGGAGCGGTGGAGGTTGGCGCGCACGTTTCGTGCGACGCCGATCAGCCACGGCAGGGCGTCGTCGGGCACGTCGGGCAGGCGTCGCCAGGCGATGAGGAACGTTTCCGCGACAATCTCGTCGGCCAGGCCCGGCGCCCGCCGCCACGCGTACGCCCGGACGGCGTCGAGGTGGCGCTCGTAGAGGCGGTTGAAGCGCGCCTCGTGGTCTTGGGGTTCCGGCATTCAGCGTCCTCCGGGTCGGGAACGGTGTCTTCCGTTACCTGTCCGGCAGGGCGTCCTGGATTTCAGAAGAGCAGGCGCCAGCGGCGTCTACGCGCCTTCCGCGGCGGCTCGGGGACGGGCTGGCCGGCGACGATCGCGCTCGGTGCCTCGACCGTCAGGAAGCCCGCGAGGTCGTCTCCGAGCTCGTCGGCGGCCGCCGCGAGCCCCGCCTCGCGGATGTCCGGTGTGTGCGCGTCGCTCGCGAGCACGTGGGCGAGGCCGAGCTCGAGGAGCTTCGATGCGGCCGCCTGTGACGAGCGCCCGATGCGCCCGTCCACCGACGCCGCGGTCAGCTGCACGAGCGCGCCCAGGCGCACCGCCTCCGAGAGGCGTGCGGGGTCGGACTGCACCTCACGGTTGCGCTCCGGATGGGCGAGCACGGGGAGGACACCGCGGAGCCCGAGCCCGTACACCATCTCCTCGAGGCCGGCCGGCCAGCCCCGGTACGGGAACTCGACCAGGAGGTAGCGGCCGGACTGCGCGAGCGTGAATCGGCGCAGGGCGTCGTCGTCGAGGGTGGCCAGCATGCCGAGGTCCACCTCGCCTCCGGGAAGGACCTCGACATCGATCCCCTCGCGCAGGAAGTCCTCGCGGAGGCCCGAGACGCCGCGCTCCATCTCCTCGGGGCGTGTCGGGTAGTCGCTCCGGACGTGCGGTGTCGCCGCGATCGCCGTCACGCCGTCCTCGGCGGCCCGGCGGGCGAGCTCGCGGGCGTCCTCGACGGTGCGCGACCCGTCGTCGAGGCCGGGGAGGATGTGCGAGTGGAGGTCGATCATGCGGAGTTCGAAGGCTCGTAGGATACGGTTGCCGCGTGAGACCCCCGCTCGAGCAGGCCTTCCCCCGGCCGTCGGTGCTCGGCGTGGTGAACGTCACACCCGACTCGTTCTCCGACGGCGGGATGTTCCTCAGGCCGGACGCCGCGGTGACGGAGGCGCGCGGCCTCATCGCCGAGGGCGCGGCAATCGTCGACATCGGCGGTGAGTCGACCCGCCCGGGCTCCGAGGGCGTACCGGTCGCGGAGGAGCTCGCTCGCGTGGAGCCCGTGATCGAACGACTCGTCGACGTGCCGGTGTCCATCGACACCTCGAAGGCCGAGGTGGCGCGCCGCGCGATCGAGCTGGGCGCGTGCATGGTCAACGACGTCACGGCCCTGCGCGGCGACCCTGAGCTTGCGGGGGTGGTCGCCGACGGCGACGCGTACCTCTGCCTCATGCACATGCTCGGGGAGCCGCGCACGATGCAGGACGACCCGCGCTACGACGACGTCGTCTCCGATGTGAAGGCGTTCCTCGAGCAGCGCCTAGCGGTCGCGGTCGATGCGGGCATCCCCGAGGAGCACATCTGTCTCGACCCGGGCATCGGGTTCGGCAAGACGGTCGAGCACAACGTCGAGCTGCTGAACCGTCTCGACGAGCTGACGGCCATCGGTCGTCCGGTGCTGGTGGGCGCCTCGCGGAAGCGCTTCCTGGGCCGGCTCCTGGGCGACCCCGATGCGCTCACCGGCCCCGTCGCGGCGAGCGTCTCGGCGGCCGTGCTCGCGTTTGAGCGCGGCGCGTCCCTCTTCCGTGCCCACGACGCGCGCGAGCACGTGGAAGGTCTGGCCGTCGCGAATGCGGTGCTGACGTGAGCGAAGTCGTCATCGAGGTGGAGGGCCTCGAGCTGCGCGGCTACCACGGCGCGCTCGAGGAGGAGCGGACCGCCGGCCAGCGGTTCGTCTTCGACGTGCGGCTCGTGGCGCACGACGCGGGCATCCGCACCGACCAGCTCGTCGACACGGTCGACTACACCAAGGTCGTCGCGCGCATCCGCTCCATCAGCGACGGTCGGCGCTTCAACCTCATCGAGGCTCTCGCGGCCGCGATCGCCGATGACCTGTTCGACAACTTCCCCGTCTCCGAGGTTCGAGTCCGGGTACGCAAGCCCGAGGTGCAGCTCGACGCGCCGGTCGAGCACACGGCCGCCACCGTCGAGCGGCGCCGCTAGGTGCAGCTTGTGTTTCACGCGCACAAACTCCGACCCGCGGCTCCACCGGTATCCCCGCGCGTGAGAACCGTCGCTCCGTGAAACACAAGTGAGGGCATACGTCGGGCTCGGGAGCAACCTCGGCGACCGCGAGGGGACGATCCGCCGCGCGGTCGAGTTGCTCGGGGAGCAGCCCGGAATCGAGATCGTGGCCGTCTCGACGCTGCGTGACACCGACCCGGTCGGGTACGAGGACCAGCCGCGCTTCCTCAACGGCGCCGTGGCGCTCGAGGTCGACCTCTCGGCCCGGGCGCTCCTCGACGAGCTGCTGGAGATCGAGCGGGAGCTCGGCCGCGACCGCTCGCGGGAGACGCGCTGGGGTCCGCGGACGATCGACCTCGACCTGCTGCTCTACGGCGAGGAGACGGTGGACGAGCCCGGGCTCACCGTTCCACATCCGCGGCTCGCAGAGCGGCAGTTCGTCCTCGAGCCGCTGTCCGAGCTCGATCCAGACCTGACCCTCCCGGACGGGCGCGCCGTGCGGGATCTGGTAGCTCCGGCGCTAGAATGACGCCCATGTCTCACCTCGACGAGCTCGACGAGTACGAGGCCGAGCTCGAACTTCGCCTCAAGAAGGAATACTCGGCCGTCTTCAGCCTGTTCCGGTACTGCATCGTCACGCAGGACTCGACGTACCTCTGCAACCGGCACGAGCTGAGGGTCCTGCCGCAGACCACCTACCCGTTCTTCCATCTGACGATGGAGGACGTCTGGGTGTGGGACAAGAACCGCCCGACCCGGATCATCCCGCGCGCCGAGGTCTACACGTCCAGCGACGTGACGATCGAGGAGCTCCGCGGCGAGGGCGACGGGCCGGCGCTCACCCCCGAAGCGCTCGCGCAGAAGCTCGGCGAGACGCTCGGCGGGGACGAAGAGATCTCCTAGCGCTCCGGCGCGCGATCCATGCTCCTCGCCGTCGACGTCGGCAACACGCAGACGGTCTACGGGCTCTACGACGGCGAGCGCCTGGCCGAGCACTGGCGCGTCACCACCGAGGCCGAGCGCACCGGCGACGAGCTCGGCGTGCTCATCGGGCGCCTGCTCGAGCTCCGCGACGTCGGGTTCGAAGACATCGGCGGCGTCTGCCTCTCGTCGACCGTGCCGCCGCTCGTGCGCGCCTACGAGGAGTTCGCGCGCGACTACGTGGAGGCCACGCTGCTCGTGCTCGGCCCTGGCACGCGCACCGGCATTCCGATCTCCTACGACGACCCGCGCGAGGTGGGCCCCGACCGCATCGCCAACGCCGTCGCCGCGCGCGAGCGCTACGGCGCGCCGTGCATCGTCGTCGACTTCGGCACGTCGACGAACTTCGACATCGTCTCCGCCGGCGGGGAGTACGTCGGCGGCGTGCTCGCCCCCGGGATCGAGGTCTCCATGGAGGCGCTCTTCGCGCGCGCCGCGCGGCTGGTCAAGATCGACTTCGCGCCGCCGCCCTCGGTGATCGGGAAGACCACGGTGACCGGCCTGCAGTCAGGGCTGGTCTACGGCTTCGCGGGCCAGGTGGACGGCATCGTCAAGCGCATCCGTGCCGAGATCGGAGCCGACGCCCCCGTCGTGGCGACCGGCGGCCTCGCCGAGCTCATCGCCCCGCACGCGGAGACGATCGACAAGGTCGATCCGCTCCTGACGCTCGAGGGCCTGCGGCTCGTCTGGGACCGGAACGGCTAGCGCTTGGCGCTCAGGGCGCTGCGGAGCGCCTCTGGATCTGCCCCCAGCTCCCGCACGATCGCAAGGGCGCCGGCGCGCTCGTCCGACAGCAGGGCGAGGAGGATGTGCTCGGTGCCGATGTAGTTGTCCCCGAGCGCCTGGGCCTCGCGAAGGCTGCCCTCGAGCGCCCGCTTGGCTGCGCGGGTGAAGCTCCGCCGCCGGCGGGGCGTACCGGATGCCTCCAGCGCGGCGACGCGCTCGCGGATTGCGTCCGCGGTCAGGCCTGCCTCGGCCAGCGCGGGGGCGGTCGCCTCGTCCTCCGCGCGGGCGAGCCCGAGCAGGATGTGCTCGGTCCCGACGCGCACGTGCCCGAGCGCGTCCGCCTCCTCCTGGGCCAGGACGATCACCTGCCGCGCGCGGCGCGTGAAGCGGGTGAAGGGCCAGTCGAAGCGCCGTCGCGGATGCTTGCGCGCCGGGCCGCCCTCGTCGCCCTCGACGATCTGGTGAACGCGCTGGTGGCTGAGGCCGAGGCTCTCGGCGATCTCGCGCAAAGAGCCGCCCTCTGCGTGGAGCTTCCGGATTGCGTGGCCGTAGTCGGCACGGGCGCGCTCGAGCTCGTGCTGAGCCTCGAGCATCCGGTCGCGCGAGTCACGGGCGTCGCCGAGTGTGGCGGGATCGAGAGGCGTCACAGTGTCTAGCGTAGTGGACAGCATAGAAGCTGTCAAGGGTGCTAGACACAAGCTCCGCGGCACCATGGCCGCAAAGCGGTCCGCAGCGTACGGGCTCAGTCCCGGAAGGCCGACTCGCCGTCGGGCGCGGGGGCGT
>Ga0075419_10001550_pt1 | contig 14936 bp, 13 predicted proteins | sample SoiMetdeltSBSDD3_FD_76900 | JGI IMG/M metagenome (GOLD analysis project Ga0075419, IMG submission 76900) | Bulk soil microbial communities from a Populus tree surrounding site in Tennessee, USA - Soil MetaG P. deltoides SBSDD3 | ecosystem: Environmental > Terrestrial > Soil > Tree plantation... | reverse complement strand
CCGGCGCCCAGGAAGCGCCGAAGTGCATCAGCACGATGGACTCCGAAATGCCGAGGATCAGCCCTGCGGCGATGGTCCCGGTCATGCTGCCCAGTCCGGCCAGCACCACCACGGCGAACGTGCGCCCGATGTAGACGCGGTCCAGCCCGGGGTCGACCGGGCCGATGATGATCAGCATCGCCCCGGCGAGCGCCGACACGCCGGTGGCGATGCCGAACGCCCATTGCTTGATGCGCATCGGGTTGGCGCCCATCAGCCGCAGCGCCTGCTCGTCCTGCGCCACGGCCTTGATCGCGCGGCCGGTGAACGTCTTCGACATGTAGAGCGTCAGTGCCGTCATCAGTACCAGCGCGACCCCGAACGCGACCACGAAGCGCATCGGGATGCGCATGTCACCGACCGAGAACGCCTTGCCGATGTAGGCCGCCTCGACCGTGCGCTGGTCGACGCCGAAGCCGAGAATCAGCCCGACCTCGATGATCAGCGCGACGCCGAAGAAGAACGCGATGCCGCGCACGCCGGCGTCGCTTCCCCGCCTCTCGAACGCTTCGTAGTAGAACCGGTACACGACCATTCCCAGCAGGAAGAACGGCGGCATCAGCACGATTCCGGCGACGATCGGATCGAGCCCCAGGCCCGCAAGCACGAACGTGCAATACGAGCCGAACACCATGATCGCGGGATGCGCGACGTGGGGCACGTCGAGCAGGCCGAACGAGACCGAGAGCCCGATGCTGACCGCGGCTTAGAAGCACCCGAGCAGGATGCCGAAGACCACGGCTTCGAACAGCAGCTCGAAAGAGAATTCCATGCGCTAGAGAAAGAAACGGCGCGGGATCGCCGCGCCGTGTTTCATGGCGTCCGCCCGGCCTACTTGCGGATCTTCTCGAACGGCCCCATCACTTCGCCGGTCTTGAACTGGGGTGGGAACAGCACCACCTGCTTGCCCGGCTGACGGAATTGCTCGACGTTCTTGTCGGCGACGCCGCGGAACTGGGCCATGATGACGCGCGGGTTCGCCCATTCGCCGTTCTCATCCCAGCGGATCGGCCCGACGATCGTGTTGACCTCGTTCTTGTGCAGCCACGCGGCGAGCGTCTTGTGATCGAGGCTCTTGGTCGCGGTCACGGCCTGCTCCAGGATCTGGCCGATCGCGTAGTTGAACGGCGGCAGGTAGAAGCCGAGCGGGTCGACTTTCTCCTTCACCGCGCGCTCGGAGTAGCGCTTGAGGAATTCCTCGATGCCCGGGTACTTGACGCCCGGGACGTACGAGTTGTAGTTGACCACGCCGTTCAGCAGCGAGCCGAGCGACTCCATGATCGGCGTGAATTGCAGCCCGACCATGCCTCCGCCGAAGAGCTTCACCGAGGGGCCGATGCCGATCTCGTTGACCGCGCGGATGATCGCCACCGAATCGTTCGGGTACGACATGATGTACACGATGTCCGGCTTGGCGTTACGGATCGCGCGGATCATCGACGAGAAGTCGACCGTCGCCGGCGGATAGTTCTGCTCGTAGACGGTCTTCAGGTCCTTGCTCTTCGCGATCTGCTTCGCGCCGTTCGCGAGGTTCTGCGCGAACTCCTGGTCGGCGGCGAGGAACGCAATCGTCTTGGCGCCTCCGAGCTTGTCGGCGGCCTCGAAGAAGCCCTGCGACCAGCTGCGTGCGTCGTTCCACGGCGAATTGTTGAACCACATGTCGTGGCGCACGGTGCGGTTCACCTGAAACGAGAAGTTGCCCATCAGCAGCAGCCCGCGCTGCTTGACGAGCGGCATGATCGGCGCGGTCGGAACCGTGCCGTACGGAGCGATCAGCAGGTCGACTTTGTCGACGTCGAGCAGCTTCGTATAGATCGACGGCGTGAGCGCGGGGTTGGTCTGATCGTCGTAGACGATGAACTCGACCTTGCGTCCGAGCAGGCCGCCTTTCTGGTTGACGTCCTCCACCCATATTTGCAGCGCGAGCAGCGCCGCCTTGCCGCCGGCGCCGAGCGGGCCGGTTTGCGGCATGCTCATGCCCACCTTGACCGGTCCCTGCGCGAGCGCAAGGCCGCTGAATGCCGCAAACGCGAGCGCGCTTGCCGCGTACCGCAAGAATCGTCCGAACATCATGACCTCCTCCTTGTGCGGCTATTGTAGTTAATCTTCAGCAACCGGGCGGCGTTCCCGCCCATGATGCGCTCCTTGTCGGCGGCCGAGAGCCCTGGCGTTCCGCCGATGAACTCGACCGGCTGCTCGACGCCCATGTCGTACGGGTAGTCGGTGCCGAGCAGCACATGGTCGGCACCGAAGCGCTCCACGAGCTGGCGCAGCATCGTCTGGTCGAACGTGATCGTGTCGAAATAGAATTTCTCCAGGTAGGTCGAAGGCTTCTTCCTGATCACGGTCCGGCAATCCGGCCGAGCGCGCCAGGCGTGGTCCATCCGCGCCCAGTAGTGCGCGAGGTAGCCGCCGCCGTGCGGCAGCACGACCTTGAGCTTCGGGTAGCGCTCCATGACGCCGTCGAAGATCAGGTGGCTCGCAGCGACCGTGGTCTCGAGCGGGTTGCCGATCACGTTGTTGAAGTAATGGTCGAGCAGCCGCTGGCCGTGCGTGAAGCCGGTCGGGTGCATGAAGATCAGCACGCCGAGCGCTTCGGCCTTGGCGAAGACCTTGTCGAGGCCGAGCAGCTTGTCGGTGAGCTCGAAGCCGTTGACGTTGCCGTTGATCTCGATGCCGCGCAGGCCCAGCTGCTTCACGCAGCGCTCGAGCTCCGCCACCGCGAGCCCGGCGTCCTGCAACGGGACGGTTCCCAGCCCGACAAAGCGGTCAGGCCATTTCGCGACGATCTCGGCGATCCGGTCGTTGACGACGCGTGCGAGCTCACTCCCGAGACCCGCTTCGGTCCAGTAGTAAGTCTGGTTCGGCGAGGGCGACACCGCCTGGATATCGATGCCCATCCGATCCATCTCCTTCAGGCGCAGCGCGATGTCGGAGAGCTTCGGCCCGCGCTCCTTCATCTGCTTGACGTTTACTTCGCGCGTGAGTGCGTTCGCGAACTGGATCTGCGCCTCGTGCTGCGCCGGATTCAACGGTGCGACCTTCGCTGCCGCCTCGGGATTGAGGTAGTGGCAATGGATATCGACGCGCAGGCTCTTGCGGCGCTTCGACTTCACTACTGCGGCTGAGCCCCGCGAACCCGGGGCGCACGAATACATCATTTCTCTACTCCCTCAAGGCAGCATTGACCTTCGGCATCACCTGCTCGGCCATCAGCTCCATCGAGCGCTTCGCGAGCTGCGGGTCGACCCAATCGTGGCACGGATAGTAGAGCGTGCCGAACGCGCCGACCTTCTCGCGGAACGCGAGGATCTGGTCGACGACGCTGTTCACGCCACCCGCGATGACCAGGCGCGGCGTCATCGTGTCGGCGGTAATCGACGCATCGGGCTCATTCTGATCGAGCTTGAAGAGATTGCCGCGGCCGCCGAGCCCGACAAGCTTGCGGATCAGTTGCTTGAAGTAGAAGTGGTACGGTCCCTCAGGTCCGTGGCCATAGCGCTTCGCGACCTTGTCGTCGTCGGCGACGAAGATCGATTTCGCGATGCGCCAGTCGGCAGCCAGCGGCTTGCGGCCGGAGGCTTCGCAGCCTTCCACATAGCGCGGCCAGTGCGAGGCCACCCACTCCGGAAGCAGGAAGTTTGCCGAGATCGGTGTCCAGCCGCGCTTTGCCGCCTCGGTGACGCCTTTCGAGTGCGGGGCGACGGCGGTCACCACGATCGGCGGATGCGGCTTTTGGTAAGGCTTGAGGATCGAGCCCTGCCCGATCTCCGGGATCGAAGTGTTCTCGGTCGTTACATGAAAGAAGTTGCCGTGCAACTCGTAGGGCGTGTCCTTCGCCCAGATGTCGAGGACCATATTGATCGACTCGAGAAAGATCGCGTTGCGGTCCTTCTTGTAGTTGCCGAACACCTCGGCGTCCGACATCAGCCCGCCCGGGCTGATGCCCATGATGAAGCGTCCGCGCAGCAGGTGATCGATCATCGCGACCTGCGCCGCGATCGCGGCCGGGTGCGAGTTCGGCATGTTGATCGTGCCGCTGCCGAGCACGATGTCCTTCGTGTCGTGCGCCAGGCTCGCAAGGAACATCAGGCACGACGTCACGTTCTCCGCGAGGTCGGTCACGTGCTCGCCGACCAGCGCCTCGCAATAGCCGAGCCGGTCGGCAAGCAGGATCGCCTCGCGATCTTCTGCATACGTCTGCCACGGCTGCCGGCCTGGCGGATGCAACGGCATCATGAACGTCCCGAGTCTCATCCGCTCCCCGCTCTAGTTCTCTACGGCCTCGACGCGACCGCTCCCGGCCGAGCGAAACACCGCATCGAGCGCCGAGATGTTCGCGATCATCTGCTCCTGCGGCACCGGGTACGGCGCGCGGCCCTCGACAGCGTCCGCGAACGCCTCGAGATTGGCGAGCACTGCTCGTGCTGGCGGATAGTCGCGCACCTGCGGCTTTTCTCCGCGCGCACAAGACGTCAGCGCCCAGCCTTCAGGCGCCTCCGGGTGCGCCTTGTCGCGCACCTCGACCCAGCCGCGATTGCCGAATAGCGCGAACCGTCCGACGAAGGGTGTCGCGAGCATCGCGCTCAGCAGCGCGTTCGCGCCGCTGCGAAAGGTGACGAGCACGCCGAGCGTGTCGCCGTTGACGAGGTGGCTGCCAAGCTGGCGGACGCTGGCAAACGCGCGGTCTGCAGGTCCCAGCAGTGCTACGGAAAGGTCGAGCAGGTGGATGCCCGTCGCCGTCATCGGTCCGGCGGGCGCCTCCCTGCTCGAGAGCCGCCAGTTATCTGCGGGCAGCGAAAGGAATTTGTCCTGGCTGAAATTGGCTTCGATCTGCAGCAGCGTGCCAAGCTCGCCCGAGCGTGCAAGGCGCATCAGCTCCTGGATCGGCGGCTCGAAGCGCTTCTCATGACCGACCGCGAGGACGACTCTGTTTTCGTTGCAGGCCGTAATCGCGCGCAAGACGTCGGAACGCGAAAGCGAAAGCGGCTTCTCGCAGAAGACGTGCTTCTTCGCGTTGGCCGCGCGGCCGATCTGATCCGTGTGCTGCGAATGAGGCGTGCAGAGGATCACCGCCTGTACGCGCTCGTCAGTCAATGCATTTTCCAGATCGCCCGAGAGCATGATTTTTCGCTCTCGGGCGAAACCTGCAGCGTCCGCATTCACGTCGACGGTTGCGACGACGTGGAAGCGCGGACTGTTGAGGAGAAGATCAACCACAATCCTCCCCCACCACCCCAGCCCCACCACGGCGACGTTCACCATCGCCGGCGCTCAGTCGACCGTCGCGCCGGCTTCCTTCGCCGCCTTCGCCCAGCGTTGCGACTCCTGGCCGACGAACGCTGTGAACGCCGTGGGCGAATCGCTGAACACGACGTCGACGCCGCCGCGCCCCAGACGCTCGATCACGTCCGGCGACTTCATGGTCTCCCTGAGCGCGACAAACAGTCGATGGATGACTTCGGGCGGCGTACCGGTCGGAACGAAGATGCCCTGCCAGGACCCGGAATCGAAGCCCGAGAAGCCTGCTTCCTGCATCGTCGGCGTATCGGGCAATGGCGCGATCCGCTTCGGCGCAGTGACCGCGAGAACCTTCAGCCGCCCGTTCTTGATCATCGGCATCGCCGAGGATGCGGTCACGAACATGATGTGGGTTTCGCCGGCGACGAGCGCGGCGACCGCTGGCCCGGCGCCTCCCTTGTACGGAACATGCACCATGTCGAGGCCCGCGATCTTGCGCAGGTGCTCGGTCTCGAGCCGGTTCTGGCTGCCGCTTCCGGGCGACGCATAGTTGACCTTGCCGGGGTTCGCCTTTGCGTACGCCACCAGATCCTTGACGGTGTTCGCCGGGAAGGACGGATGCGCGACGAGCACGCCCGGCACGTCGACGATCTGCGTCACCGCGGCCAGGTCGCGCAACGGGTCTACTGCCAGCTTCGGGAACACGCCAGGGTTGATCGCGATCGACCCGCTGTTGCCGAGGAAAATCGTGTAGCCGTCGGGCGCGGACCGCGCCACGGCCTCGACCGCGATGTTGCCCGAAGCCCCCGGTCGGTTTTCGATGATGAGCTGCTGGTTCAACAGTTCCGAGAGCTTCGGCTGCACGATCCTTCCGACGAAATCCGATGCGCCCCCCGGCGCGAACGGAATGACCATCTTCACCGGCTTCGTTGGATAGTTCTGCTGCGCGAGCGCGGTCGCCGGGACGAGCGCAAGCCATAACAGCATTCTGAGAATCGTCATGCCGCTCCTCTTCATCTGCTTCTAGCCTGTCTTGCGCAGGCCTTCGGGTTGCCTCTGGTTGCTTTCCGGCAGATCCACGGCTGCGTTTCGCTCCGCAGAAAGGTCGGCGGCGATGTAGACCTCCATGACCATGCGCGCGTGCTCCGGAGTCACCATCACCGGACGATCGAGCGCGCACGCTTCGAGGAAGTGAATCGTCTCGGCCGCCATCGGTCCGGCGAACGTGTGCTCGACGCGCTCGCCGGGCATGCTCGACATCGGCAGCTGCATGCCGTGCTTGAGCGTGTTGACGACTACGTCGCGGTGGCTGTCGTCGACCATGACCGCGCCTTCGGTTCCGACCATCTCGATCCATGTGGTGGAGAAGTTCGGATAGCCCGGCGGCAGGCTCCAGCCCGCGCCGATCACGAACGACAGGCCACTGTCCATCGTCACGGTGAGCCATTGCGTGTCCGGGATCTTCGCCCCCGCTGCAGCACCCGCCTGCATCGCCCCGTAGTTCGCCTGCGAATACACCCGCACGGGTTTCGCCGGCTCGAGGCACCAGAGCACGAAATCCAGGTCGTGCGTCGCCTCCATCGCCGCGGGAGAGAGCCGCACGCGGCCGCTGATCTTCTTGCCCAGCCCGCGCGTGATGTGGCGGCTGACGAGCGCGCTCACCGGCTTGCCGATCGTGCCGTCGCGCAGCGCCCTATGCACGTAGGCAAATTTCGGATTGAAGCGCTGCGAGTAGCCGATCGTGAACTTGACCTCGTTCCTGCGCGCGAGCGCGATCAGCTCGTCGGCCTCGGCAAGCGTCATCGCAATCGGCTTCTCCAGGAACACGTGCCTGCCCGCGGCGAGCCAATCGCGTGCAATCGGAAAATGCGTGGTCTCCGGGGTTGCGCAGACGTATGCGGCCTCGATCGCGGCCGAGCCGAGCAGCTCGCGGTAGTCGGTCACCGCGCTCGCCGCACCGGTCGCGCGCTGCATTTCTTCGAGCCGCTCCGGCCGGACTTCGGCGAGATGCAGGCTCTTGACCAGTGGATGGGCGGCGCACGCTTCGGCGCGGATGCCTCCGCACCAGCCCGTGCCGATGATCGCTACGCCAATTGGGTTCACCGATTCCTCCTACTGCGCCTTGATACCGGCATCCTTGATCAGCCGCGCGTACTTGTCCATCTCGGCCTTGATGAACGCAGCGAACTGCTGCGGCGTGCTGCTGACGGCCTCGACGCCGAGATCGGCGAACTTCGCCTTTACGCCCGCATCCTGCATCACTCTGACGATGTCGGCATGAAATTTATCGGCGATCGGGCGAGGCGTTCCGGCCGGCATCAGCACCCCCCACCAGTTCACGGCGACCAGGCCCGGGACCGCCGAGTCGCAGGTCGGAAGATCCGCGAGCAGCGCAAAGCGCTGTGGCCCGGTAGCACACAGCGCCCGCAACTTCCCGGCGCGGATGTGCTGCATTGCCGGCAACGCGTCGGAGAAGATGAAATGAATCTGCTGGCCGAGCAGGTCCTGCACCGCGAGCACGCCGCCCTTGTACGGAATCTCGACCACGTTTGCCTTGGTGAGGTTCTTCAGCATCTCGCTGCTCAGGTGCGAGACGCTGCCCGGGCCGCTGGTGCCGTAGGAAAGCTTTCCGGGATTGGCGCGGGCGAACGCGAGGACCTCAGGTAGCGACTGGACCGGCCAAGCGGAATTCACGACCAGCACGTTCGGCCCGGTCGAGATCAGCGAGATCGGCAGGAAGTCCTTTTCAACGCTGTAAGGGACTTTGCTCAGCAGCGGGTTCACCGCTGCCGGACCGAGGTTGCCGATCACGAACGAGTAGCCGTCCGGCGGCTGCTTGGCGGCGAATTCCATGCCGATCGAGCCGGCGGCGCCGGGCTTCGATTCGACGATCACCTGCTGGCCCCACAACTCGCCGAGCTTGGCGCCGAACACCCGCGCCATCAGGTCCGAACTGCCGCCCGGCGGATAGGTGACGATCAGCCTCACCGGCTTCGCCGGATAGGTCTGCGCAACTGCCGGGACGCAAAAGACGGCTGACAGCAGCAACCACACCGCGCGCATCATCACTCCTCCGGCTTGCAGCATGCGATCCTCCGACAGTACCCTAGCGTAATGGCCTCTGCACATTCGTACAACATGCGGTTGCTCGCGCACCACGAGCTCCAGGGCTTCGGCGGAATGGGCGAAGGGATGGGCCTGCAGCTCGCCAAGGGCGGGCGCAGGATCCTGTGGCTCGCCCACGAGTCGGCGCCGAAGAATTTCACCGGCGTCGACGTCACCGATCCGCGCGCGCCGCGCGTCGTCGTGCAGACCGAGCTTCCGCACGCGAAGATGCGCTCCAATTCGCTCGACGTGGTCGGCGACACGCTCGCGGTGGCCTACCAGGCGAGCAGTCCCGGGATGAAGCCGGCCGGGTTCGAGCTGTTCGATGTGAGCACGCCCGAAGAGCCGAAGCTGATCACGCACTTCGATTGCTCGGGCACCCATTCGCGCGGGGTGCACGTGCTCTGGTTCGTCGACGGCGAGACGATTCACATGTCGAGCGGCGCGGCGGACTTCCAGCCGCGCAACCAGAAGGACGACCAGTTCTACCGCATCGTCGATGTACGCAATCCGTCGAAGCCCTCCGAGATCGGCCGCTGGTGGCTGCCGGGAACGCGCGAGGGCGACGACGCGCCGCCTCCGCAGCGCCTCGAACGAAAGTTCGACAAGGGCTTTCGCGCCCACAACACGAACGTCTTTCCCGCGCGGCCGGAGCGCGCCTATGTCGGCTACATCGACGGCGGCGCGATGATTCTCGACATCTCGGACAAGTCACGGCCGAAGCTGGTTTCCCACTGGCGCTATTCGCCGCCGTTCAACGGCTTCACGCACACGGTGCTGCCACTACTCGGCCGCAACCTGCTGATCGTCGCCGACGAAGCCGTCATGGACGCCGGCGCAGACTGGCCGAAGCTCGTCTGGGTCGTCGATGCTCGGGTAGAGACGAACCTCGTGCCGATCGCGACGCTGCCTGCTCCGCCCTACCAGGAGTTCGTGCGTCGCGGCGGACGCTTCGGCGCGCACAATCTGCACGAGAACCTGCCGGTGCCGGGCTCGTGGCGCTCGGAGCAGATCGTCATCGGCACGTTTTTCAACGCCGGCGTGCGCGCATACGACGTCCTCAATCCCTATCAGCCGCAGGAGGTCGCGTCGTTCGTGCCGGAGACGCCGAACGGCGCGCGCACGGGCGCGGTGCAGCTCAACGACGTTTACGTCGACGAGCGGCGCATCGTCTACACGGTCGACCGGCACATCGGCGGGCTCTACGTCCTCGAGATGACGATCTAGGGAAAATGGGGTCCGTCCCTATTTTTCCGAGAGTCGGCTTTGTCGGCCTCGGCGTCATGGGCGCGCCGATGGCGACTCACCTGTCAAAGGCAGGTCATCCGCTGACGCTGTACGACATCGACAGCGAGGCCACCCGCAGACTCGCGGGCGTGGGCGCGGTTGCAGGCTCGCCGACCGAGGTGGCAGAGCGCAGCGACATCGTCATCACGATGCTGCCGAATGGCGAAGTCGTCCAGCAGGTCGCGCTCGGCGAGCTCGGGCTGGTGCACGGATTCAAGCGGGGTGCCCTCCTGCTCGATACGTCCTCGTCCGAGCCCTGGATCACCGAGAAGACCGGCCTCGCGCTGAAAGAGCACGGCGTCGCGATGGTCGATGCGCCGGTATCCGGCGCGCAATGGGGTGCGCAGGCTGCCGAGCTCGTGTTCATGGCCGGCGGTGCGGCGCAGGATGTCGAGCGCGTGCGTCCGTTGCTCGATCGCATGGGCCGCAAGGTGTTCCACCTCGGCGAGCTCGGCGCCGGGCACGCGATGAAGTGCCTCAACAATCTGATCACCGCGATGACGCTGCTGACGACGTCCGAGGGACTCGCGATCGGGACGCGCTATGGCCTCGACCCGGCGGCGATGGTCGACGTTCTCAACGAATCGACGGGCATGTCGTGGGTCAGCCAGACCCACTTTCGCCAGCGCATCCTGAATCGCAGATTCGACGATCCGTTCAAGCTCGAGCTGATGGTCAAGGACATCGGAATCGCGCAGGACCTCGCGCGCTCGCTCCAAACCTCCGTTGCCGCCTCGACGCTCGGCGCCCAGCTGTGGAAACAAGCGTCCGAGGAAGCCGGGCCGGGCGCGAGCATCAGCGAGCTCGTGCGCTGGGTGGAAAGGACGACGGGTGTCGAGATCAGGCCTCGCGATACCAGTCCTGCAGCGCCCACAGGTCCCCGCCCCACGCGCTGAACGAAGCACGCAGCCTGTTGGAGATCCCGACGACATTCGGGCGGTTGACGACCGGAAGCACGACATGCGCCTTGCACACGAGATCGTTCATGCGGATCAGGTGCGCGGCGCGCTTCACCGGGTCGAGCTCGACCTCGGCAGCGCGGAACGCCTGGTCATACTCGTCGCTGCGCCAGCGCACGAGGTTGCGCCCCTGCCACTTGTTCTCTCGCGAGGACATCTGCCAGGAGCAGAAGAGCTCGAGGAAGCGTCCCGGGTCGGGGCTGCCGCGCGTGTTCTGGAACATCTGCAGGTCGGCGAAGAACTTGCTGATCGTGTCCGGGTTGCCGACGTCGGATGAGAAGAACACCGAAGCCATCACCGCCTTGAGCTCGACGTCGACGCCGGCCTTCTGACACCCCTGCTTGATGATCGCCTGCGCTTTCTGGCGCGGCGCGTTGATCGACGTCTGAAAGAGCAGCTTCAGCTTTTTCCCGGCCTTGGCGCGAATGCCGTCGGCACCGCGCTTCCATCCAGCCGCGTCGAGCAGCGCGTTCGCCTTGTCGATGTTGAATTCGGCGCTCGTGTTCTTCGAGTTGAAGCGCTGCGGATTGTTGAGGAAATTCGGCGTCAGAATGCCGGCACGCCCGTAGATATGCTTCTGGATCGCCGCGCGGTCGATCGCGAGGCCGATCGCCTCGCGCACCGCGGGATCGCCGAGGAGCGGATGGCGGCTCTTCGGGCTCGAGCGCTCGCCGTCCACCTCGGACCACGGATCGGCCTGGTTCAGGAAGACCGACTCCGTATCGCCGCCGAGGCTCAGCACCGCGCGGCCCTTGCCGCCCTTTTCCAGGCGCTGCAGGATCTCGTCCTCTACGAGCAGGTTCCAGGCGAAATCGAACTCGCCGGTCTGCATCACCGCGCGCGCCGCCGACACCGCGTCGCCGCCGCCCTTCAATTCGATCGTGTCGAAGTGCGGCCGGTTCGGCTGGTGGTAGTTCCTGTTGATCTCGCCGCGCAGCATGTCGCCCGGCTTGAAGTCGACGAACTTGTACGGGCCGGTGCCGACCGGTTTCAGGTTGTTCGGCGCATCGCGCGATTTCGCGCCTTTGTAGGGCTCGAACAGGTGCTTCGGAATGATCTGCCCGATCAGATTGACGAACGGGTCCGCCCACGCCGGCGTCGGCTTGCCGAAATCGATGCGGATCGTGTGCGAATCGAGCTTCACGACCTCGATATCACGGTACGAGCCGATCGTGAACGTGCTCGTCTCGGGGTCGCTCGAGTACTGCCAGTTGAAGACGCAATCGTCGGCGGTGAACGGCTTGCCGTCGTGCCATTGCACGCCGCGCTTCAGCTTCCACGTCACCGACTTTCCGTCGCGCGCGATCCCGCCGTTCTCCACGGTCGGCAGCTCGGCGGCCAGGATCGGAACGAGGTTGCCCGCGCCGTCCCATGCGGCCAGCGGCTCGTAGAAGATGCGCGAGGCTTCCTGATCCTTGCTGCCGACGCCGAAGTGCACGTTCGGCAGCGTCGGTGCCTGCCAGTAGAGAAGCCGCAGTGCCCCGCCGCCGCCGCGCTTCGTCGGCTTGTAGACGAATGGCTGCTGCGCGTTCGCGATTCCCGACCAGGCAAGCAGGTGCGCGGCAACTGGCGCAGAGAGACCGAACGCGGCCAGCGTGCGCATGAATTCGCGCCGCGGCAGCGTCCCCGCCTTGACCGAGCGGATCAGCCCGCGCAGTTCCTGCTCGTCCATCTAGGCAGAAGGCGCGAAGCCGCGCCTGCGCATCAAGGCATCGATCTTCGGATCGCGGCCGCGGAAGGCGCGATAGCCCTCGGCCGGATCGACGGTGTTGCCGGCCGAGAGCACGTGTTCGTGGAGTTTCTTCGCCACCGCCTTGTCGTAGGGCCCACCCGCCTCGGTGAACGCTTCGAAGCCGTCCGCCGAAAGCGTGTCGGCCCACAGGTAGCTGTAGTAGCCCGCCGAGTACGCATCGCCGCTGAACAGGTGCCCGAAGTGCGGAAGCCGGTGGCGCATGACCATCTGCTTCGGCATGCCGATCGCGGCGAGCGTTTCGCGCTCGAATGAGGCGATATCGCGTGCCTTTCCTGGCTCGAGGTGCATGCGCATGTCGACGAGCGCGCTGGAAAGGTACTCGACGTTGTCGAACCCCTTGTTGAACTTCGCTGCGCGCTCGATCTTGCGGACCAGCGATTGCGGGATCGGCTCGCCGGTCCGGTAGTGCCGCGCGTACTTCTGCAGCACCTCCGGCGTGCGCAGCCATTGCTCGAGGAGCTGCGAGGGAAACTCGACGTAGTCGAGATCGACGTGCGTTCCCGCGAGAGACGGGTAGCGCACGCTCGAGCTCAGTCCATGCAGCGCGTGCCCGAATTCATGAAACAGAGTCGTCGCATCGTCCCAGCTGACCAGAACGGGCTCGCCCGGCCTGCCTTTCACGAAGTTCGCGTTATTCGAGACGATCGTCGTCACCTCGCCGTCGAAACGCTCCTGGCTGCGATAGGCATTCATCCAGGCGCCCGAGCGCTTGCCCGTTCGCGCATAAGGATCGAGGTAGAAGAGCGCGACGTGCCTGCCGTTGTCGTCCTTCACCTCCCACACGCGCACGTCGGGATGGCACACCGGGATGTCCTGCGCGGGCGAAAAATGCAGCCCGAGCAGCTCGCCCGCGATCCAGAACATCGCTTCGCGCAGATTCTCCAGCTGCAGGTAAGGCGTGACTTCGTTGTCGTCGACGTCGTACCTGGCTTTGCGCACCTTCTCCGCGTAGTACCGGTAGTCCCACGGCTCGATCGCGATGCCCGCGCCTTCCGCATCCGCCACCGCCTGCATGTCGGCGACCTCCTCTGCGACCCGTTGCACAGCGTGCTTCCACACCGCCTGCATCAGGTCGGTCGCGCGCTCGGGCGTCTTCGCCATGCTGACTTCCAGGCGCCAGTGCGCGTGCGTCGGATACCCGAGCAGATTCGCGCGCTCGCCGCGCAGCCCCACGATCTCGGCAATCGCCTGCTTGTTGTCATGTGCATCGCCGTTGTCGCCGCGATTGACGAACGCGCGAAACACCTTCTCGCGCAGCTCGCGCTTCGCGGAGTACGTGAGGAACGGCTCGACGCTCGAGCGCGTATTGAGAATCGCCCAGCGGCGCGGATGCCCGCTCGCGCTCGCCGCTTCAGCGGCCGCGGAGCGGAAGGATTCCGGCAGGCCTGCCAGATCGTCCTCGGTTTCGATGAGCACATAGGTTGCTTCGTCCGCGAGCACGTTCTGGCTGAACTCGGTGTAGAGCGCTGCGAGCCGCTGGTTGATCGCGGAGAGGCGCTCCTTCGCCGCCGCATCGAGCTTCGCACCGCTGCGCGCAAACTCGGTGTACTTGAGCCACGCGAGGCGCTGCTGCTCGGGCGTGAGCCCGGAGCGCTCGCGCGTTTCGTAGACGGCGCTGAGTCGCTTGAAGAGCTCCGCGTTCTGCACGATGCGATCGGCGAACGCCGCGAGCTTCGGCTCCATTTCGCGCTCCACGGCCTGGAACGCATCCGAGAGCATCGTGCTGGCGAATACGTTGTAGACCCGCAGCACCCGGTCGAGCGTGCGGCCCGAGCGCTCGAGCGCGGCAATCGTGTTCTCGAAGGTCGGTGGCGCAGGATCGTTCGCGATGCGCTCGATGTCCTCGAGCTGCTCGGCCATCGCCGCCTCGAGCGCCGGCTTGAAGTGCTCTACTCTTGCCTCGTCGAACGGCGGCACGCCGCCGAACGGGCCGCTCCAGCAGGCAAGTAACGGATTGTGCATTTCGATTCCTCGGTGATCTGCAATGGTACAGTCGCCTGGTCCGGGGAGGCACCGTATCGTTCCTCGACAATCTCATTCGCTAACCGCTACGCGTAGTGCTGCCTCCTTTACCGAGCCAGTGCTTCCAACCGAACAAGACGATGACGAACGCTGCGGCCGCAGTGGGCACGATGAAGCCGTATTGCAGCCAGCTGCCGAAGGCCGCTACCGCGGCAGCAAGCAGCGCGGCGGACCAACGTCCCGCGAACGGTCGCAGCCCGAGACCGAGAGCGACGCCGAGGGCACAGTACAGCAGTTCGCGCATGGTGCCGTCGGAGCCGGAAGGATCTTGCAGGCCTCCATGGAGAGTCGCAACGATCCGGCCGACGAGGCGCTGACGCATTCGTTGACCGCCGGCATCGAGGTCGTGGACCAATCCATCGCCGAAACGGTCGCGGCGCTGGAGAAGAACCCGGGCAACGTCAGCCTGCTCAAGCTCGTCACCCTGCGTTACCAGCAGAAGCTCGCGCTGTTGCACAGCGCGATGGAGATCGTGGAGGAAGTCTGATGCGGTGCACGACACGGAAGAGATGGTCGAACCCACTGGCCCT
>Ga0075419_10001546_pt1 | contig 14952 bp, 10 predicted proteins | sample SoiMetdeltSBSDD3_FD_76900 | JGI IMG/M metagenome (GOLD analysis project Ga0075419, IMG submission 76900) | Bulk soil microbial communities from a Populus tree surrounding site in Tennessee, USA - Soil MetaG P. deltoides SBSDD3 | ecosystem: Environmental > Terrestrial > Soil > Tree plantation... | reverse complement strand
GGGCCCGGGGTCGGCGGTCACTGCCTGCCCGTCGACCCCAGCTACCTGTCCTGGCAGGTGCGGCGGCGACTCGGGCACAGCTTCCGGTTCGTCGAGCTGGCCAACGACGTCAACGACCACATGCCCGACTACGTGGTCCGGCGGCTGGTGGCGTCGCTCAACCGGCGGGGCGAGGCCGTGCTGGGCCGGCGGATCCTGCTGCTCGGTGTGTCGTTCAAGCGCAACGTCGGCGACTGCCGGGAAGCGCCGTCCCGACGCATCGCCCGCCTGCTGGCGGACATGGGCGCCGAGCTCCGGGCGTGCGACCCGCATGTGGCCCTGGGAGAGTTCCCGCCCAGCGTCACGCCGGTGGAGCTGGCGCCGGACGAGCTCGCCGCGGCCGACGCCGTGGTCGCCCTGGTGGACCACGACGCGTTCGATGCCCAGACGGTGGTGCGACACGCCCGTTACGTGCTCGACACCCGCGGCTGGCTCCCGGCCGGCGAGACCGTGGAGCGGCTGTAGGCAACGGTCGTCCACAGCACCGTGACCTGGGGTCATGGTGCTCACGTGATGGGGAACTGGGTCGTCTCCGTCGGGGCGACGATCACGTCCGTCGAGGTGCCGAGGTCGATGCCGGGGGTGATGGGACTGCGCTTGTTGTAGTTGTCACGCACCCTCAGCCCGTCCACGCGGGTCGTCTTGACGACGACCGATCCGTCTCCCACCTGGCGAAGCTGGCCCCGGTTGCGTCGGATGTGCCAGTTGGCGCCCCGGTCCCCGCCCGGGGGGCCGGCCCCGTTGACGGTCATGGCGGTGTAGGCGATGTTGTCCTCGACGACGAAGTTCTCGATGCTGCCCCGGTCCCCGTTGACGATCCAGTTGAGGTAAGCGTGGCCCGTCTCGCAACGCCGGATCGCGACGTTGCGCCCCCGGGCATCCGGACCGGCGAGCTCCAGGTCGACGAACGCCCGCCCGACCCGCCACACGGAGACGTCCTCGATCGTCAGGTCGCTGATCGACCAATCGGTCGCGTAGCCATGCCGGCCGGTGTGGTGGATGCCCGGGTAGACCGGGACCGCCGGCTCCCAGCGATCGACCCCGTCGTCGCCGGTGACGATCGTGCCGCCGTGCCCGCCCCTGGCGCCGAGACGTTCCTCGCCTCCGCGGTTGAGGATGTTGGCGTTGACCACCTTCGGTCCCAGCGTGCGACCGTGGATGCGTAGGGGTCCGACGCCCCGGGAGAAGCAGGTCACGCCGTCGCCCAGCACGTACTCCACCGCGATGTTCGTCAGGTCGATGTCGGTGTCGTGGACGTCGGCGGTCCCGTACGGCAGGCCGACCACGATGCCGGCCTGGTCCTCCAGGTCCGGGCGGTACAGCAGCCCTTCGGGCATCTCCTTGTTGCCGCCCCGATAGCGGACGACTCGCCCCGCGCCCTGGATGCGAGCCCCCGCGAACGAGGAGGTGACGGTGACATTGTCGGCGTCGATGCCGAGGCACCAGCGATGCTGCGGGTGTTCTGGTTGGTAGTCGGGCCACAGCGAGGGGAACCGTGTGGCGTTCGACTCGAAGGCGGGGTCGCTGTCGCCGAGGGTGCGCCCCGTGTAGAGCCAACACCCTTGGAGGTCCAGCGTCAGCGGCTTGTCGATCAGGATGCCCTGGGGGATCCAGTAGGCCCCGGGGGAGTAGCCGGGACCGCGCCGCAACCGGAACAGGTCCCCGGGCCGACCGGTGGTCTTCAGCCAGTCCGTCAGGGCTTTGGACACGTTCTTGGCGCCGGTGTTGTCGATGCTGGACGGCGCCACCCACGTGGTGAGCCCGACGGCCGGCGGCGAGCGCAGCACGCCGGCGACGGCGAGTGCGCCGTAGGCCGCGGTCGATCGCACGAATGCTCGTCGAGACAGCAATCTCGTCACCCCCAGAGCGACGCCTCGAGCCCTGGGCAGACTAGCCGGGATCGCACGGTTTGGTTAGCTCCGTTCGGGTTACGCCGTCTCCAGCCATGCCTGGAACTGGAGCACCGTCCACAGGGCGTAGTCCCAGTTGCGGGCCCGCCGCTGGTGCTCGTCCCAGCGCCGGCGGACCGGCTCGGGCTCGAGCCAGCCCTCGTCGGCCAGGCGGCGCCGGTCGAGCAGGCTCTCCGCCCACTCGCGCAGGGGGCCACGCATCCACTCGCCGATGGGCGGATCGAACCCCGTCTTGGGCCGGTCGATCAGCTCGCGAGGCACGTACCGGTCGAGCACCGAACGCAGCAACTGCTTGCCCCGCCCGTCGTGTAGCTGCCAGTCGAGGGGGAGCGACCAGCCGAGCTCGACGACGCGATGGTCGAGCAGTGGCAGGCGGCACTCCAGGCTCGCCGCCATGCTCGCCCGATCGACCTTGGTGAGCATGCCGTCGGGGAGCACTCCGAGCTGGTCGCGGAACATCATGTGCCCGACCACGCCCAGCCCGGCGACGCTGTCGCCCGCGCCGGCGAACGTCGGCGGCTCGGCCGCGCCGAGGGCCAGCCCGCCGGGATCGGGCCACTCGCTGACCAGCGTCTGGTAGAGGACCTCGCTGCCGTCGCCGGTCGCGTCTCCCGCCGAGGCGGCGTCCAGCAGCCGGGTCAGCTTCTGCACCTTGTCGCCCGGGTTGCGGAGCCGGAGGCGCGCGGGCGTGACCGGCTCGATCCGGCGCATCAGGGCGTCGACCCGCTGCGGCGAGACGGCCAGCAGGCTACGGCGCAGCCCGTGGCGGACCGGTCCCGGCAGCCGGCGCAGGCGCGGCCACGCCGCGCTCCCGAGCACGTAGCGGTTGTATCCCGCGAACACCTCGTCCCCGCCGTCGCCGGTGAGGGCGACGGTCATGTGCCGGCGGGCCGCGCGCGCCACCAGGAGCGACGGGATCTGCGACGGGTCGGCGAACGGTTCGTCGTAGACGCGGGGGAGCTCGGCGATGGCGGCCATCGCCTCGCCGGCGGTGAGCTCGACCGTCGTGTGCTCGGTCCCCAGGTGGTGGGCCACGGCGCCCGCGGCGGCGCTCTCGTCGAACGCGATGTCCGGCATGGCGACGGTGAAGGTGCGGACCTTGGCGTCGGGCTGGGCCGCCTGCATGAGGGCGACCACGGCCGAGGAGTCCACGCCCCCGGACAGGAACGCCCCGACCGGGACGTCGGCGGTCATCCGCAGCGCGGTTGCGTCGAGGAGCATGTCGTGGAGCGCATCCACCGCCGCGTGCCGGTCGCCGGAGAACGCACGCGTCCCGTCGACCCCGGTCCTGGCGACCTCCGACAGCCGCCAGTACGGGCGCGGCGGCGGGAAGTGGCCGGGTGACATGCCGGCGGTGAAGGTCACGGTCGTGCCCGGCAGCAGCTTGCGCACGCCCTGGTAGATCGTGTGAGGGGCCGGGACGAACGTGTAGCGCAGGTACAGCGCCAGCGCCCCCCGATCGACGGTCCGCGGGAGCTCCGCATGGGCGCGCAGGGCCTTGAGCTCGGACGCGAACACGACGCTGCCGCCGGCCCAGCCGTAGTACAGAGGCTTCTCGCCGAGGCGGTCCCGGGCGAGGTGGAGCTCGCCGGTGCGGGCATCGACCACCGCCAGGGCGAACATCCCGTTGGCCTGGCGCAGCGCGCCCTCCACGCCCCAGCGGTCCATCGCCGCCAGCAGCACCTCGGTGTCGGAGTGCCCCCGGAGCCTCACCGCCGGGCCCAGGGCGTGGCGCAGCTCGGCATGGTTGTAGATCTCGCCGTTGAAGACCATCGTGTAGCGCCGCGCCGGGGAGCGCATCGGCTGGTGGCCCGCCTCCGACAGGTCGATGATCGCCAGCCGGCGAAAGCCCAGGCCGACGCCCGCGGTCGCGTCGACCCAGACGCCGTCGTCGTCGGGCCCGCGATGGCGCAGCGTGCCGGCCATCCGCGCGGCGTGCTCGGCCAGGCGGTCGGCGGGCGTCGCCGCCGCGGGGTCGAAGACCCCGGCGATGCCGCACATGGCTAGCCCGTGTCCCGGTTCATGTCGTGGCGCCCGCGAACCGCCACCGGTTGGCCAGCCGGCGCAGCCCCTCCTCGGCCGCCATGCCCCCCGCGAGCTTGCGCCGGAACCAGCGCATGCCGTCGGAGCGCTGGATCGGCGAGCGAGCCAGCCGGTGCGGATCCGTCGCCCCGGCGCGATTGGGCCGGTTGCCGCCCAGGGCGGCCGATCGGAACCGGCGGCGCACGGCCTGGTCGGCGGACGGCGAGCCGGCCACGGCCTTCGGGTAGGCGAAGTCCAGCGGCAGCCGGCCCAGGTGCTCGCCGATGAGCTCGATCGAGCGGTCGAGCTCGCTGCCGACCTGGTCGGGCGGCAGCCGATCGAGCAGCGTGTGCCCGTGCGTGTGCGAGCCCACGTCGACCAGCCCGGTGGCGCACGCGTCGGCCAGGGCCTGCCAGGAGAGGGGGCGGCCGTCGCCCGGGAACGGACGGCCCTCGTCGATGAAGGCGGTGGCCGCGTACAGGGTCGCCGGCAACCCGTGGCGTTCGAGGATCGGCAGCGCCCGGTCGACGAAGTCCGCCGTCCCGTCGTCGAAGGTGATGACGACCGGATCGTCCCCGGAGCCCGTGCCGTCACCGCCGGCCGGCCCGGCCAGCCACGCCAGCGCATCGCCGAGGGACACGACGCGACCGGACGCGGCCAGGGCTTCCGCCTGGGCCGCGAACAGGTCGACCGGCAGGTCGAGCTCCAAGCCCGACCCCGCGCCCACCCGGTGGTAGATGAGGACGACGGCGCCCCGGGACGGGCGGCGCACCGTGTCCGCCGCGGCCGCCGCTGCCTTCACCGCCCGCCTCAGTACGTCCTCAGGCGACACGGACACCTCCGGCCGTGGCGAGATCGCGGGGCGGGGTGTCCGGCGCTCGGTCCGAGCTGGTGGCCCGCACCGCGATGATGGCGTAGAGGGCAGGGAGCACCAAGGACCGCTGGCGCACGAGCAACCCGAAGTTGGCGATCGAGGAGAAGGTGGCTGCGTAGAGGATGACCAGGATCCAGCAGTACAACAGGAACGGCGTCGATCTGGCGCGGGTGAGCGCCGCCCGCACCGACCGGAAGCGGACCACGATGAGGCCGGCCAGCAGGAGCGACTCGATCGACGACACCAGCTGGAGGGAGCTGTCGGTCTCCCATGGGAACGGCCGCAGCAGCACGGTGACCGCACCCTGGGGCAGCCGGAGCGGGTTGAGCGAGTTGCTGCCGTGCTCGAACTCCGAGCCGCCCAGGGACGTGCGCTCGGTGTTCTCGTTGAGCTCGGCCTCGATCGACGACAGCGAGAGCTCCTCGATCCCGAGGAACTTGGTGGCCTGGCTCACGGCGAACGACACCATGAGCACGACGGCCAGCAGGCCCACCGGTCGCGTCATCATCGAACGCATGGCACCGCCCTTGCCGCGGACCTTGCCGCCCACATAGGCACACGCGGCCGCCAGCGTGACGAGCGCCAGGAGGTGGGGGCGCACGACCCACAGCAGCCAGCCCCCGCTGAGCGCGAACACGGTGGCGGTCGCCAGCCGGTGGCGCAGCAGCAGGGAAGTGGCCAGCGCGGTGGTGCCGATGCCGAGCTGCATCAGCGATTCCTTGCCGATCGACGACGGCCAGAAGGCGACGCTGGGGGCGAACAGCACGAGGGCCAGGTACAGGCGCTTGTCGAGCCGCGGGACGGCGTCCGCCGTCGCTCGGTACCAGAAGTAGGACCCGACCAGCGCCAGCAGCCCGAAGATGAAGAACCCCATCACCATGTCGGTGCCGAACACGTAGTAGACGACGCCCGTGAACCAGCGGATGAAGTTGGTCTCGCGCAGGTTCTCCAGGGCGGGTGGGTGGCCACCGTTGAGCCACGCACGGGCGAGTCTGCGACCGTACGTGTCGTATCCCGTGGCGTCGGCGACGCCGCCGTAGGTGTTGAAGGCCGTGTGGTAGCGGTAGTAGGACGCGGCCAGCTTCGCCACCACCGCCAGCACCAGCCAGCGACCCACCCAGGCCTCGTCGGGGCGTACCCGGGCGATCCGGCGCGATGCGGCTACGGCCAGGAGCAGGCCGGCCGCGGGCACGAGCACCATGCCCATGGTGATGTTCCCGTACCGCGAGCCGAGCGCGGTGAGAGCCAGCAGCGCCGCACCGGCGATGCCGAAGGCGAGGCCGTTGCGGGGCGGTGCCGACGTGCCCGCGCCCGAGGCCGGCGACCCGTCGGGCGGCGGGTCCGGTGGCCCGGTGCCGTCGTCGTCGGCGCTCTGGCGCTGTCCGTTGCCGTGGGCATGACCGCCGGTAGCGCCACCCGAGGCCGTCGGGCTGCGTCCGTTGCTCCGGGGCGAGGCGCGCTGGCGGGCCGGCCGGGCCCGGCTCCAGGTCTCCTGGCGGCTGGGGACGGCCGGCCGCCCGAGCGCTCCGGCCGGCTGCAGCGACAGAACCGGGAGCGGTCGCCCCGAACTGGCGGGGTCCGCCGATGGCGGTTGGCCGTTGTGCCCGAGCAGGGCAGGCAGCAGTCGGTTGTCGCCGTTCGGGCCCCCTACCTCCAATGCCAGGGTGGCCCGGCGGCGGAGGCGCGCCGATCCGTTGGGCTCTGACGGGGGAACGTCGGCGTGGTAGGCCAGCCCCGCCAGGGCATCGGGGAGCTCCAGCCCGAGGCCATCGCGGGCGGCTCGCAGGCCGAACGCCACCGGCTCCGCCACCTGCCAGCGGACGGCGAGCTCGGCCGCGGCCCCGGCATCGAGCCAGGGATGGTGGGCGACCTCGGCGATGTCGCGCAGCGAGAGCGGCCAGGCCAGCCCGTCACCGACGACCGCCTGCAGGGCGCACTCCACGAGGTGGGCCTCCCACGACGGGGCGGCCACCGTGTGCGGGCCCAGCGGCACGTGGCGGCGGCCGGCGACGATCTCGTAGACGTCGATGCCCTCGCCGGCCGCGCCGGAGGCCAGCGTGCAGTGGAGCTCGATGACCACGCCACCGGGGTGCCGGAGCGCCACCGCCGGGCCCAGCGGGGTGTCGTAGCCGGGCGCCGGCTCCGGTCGGGCCCGCTGGTAGCCGTAGGTGCCCAGGATCGAGATGGCGTGTTCGATCCGGTCCCCCGGCACCAGCAGGTCGATGTCGGTGAACGGCCGGAGCAGGGGATCGGGGTAGGCGGCATGGGCCAGGACGGCACCCTTCAGGACGACGCCCCCCAAGTGCTCCAGGGCCGGCGCCAACCGCAGGAGCTCACCTTCCAGCTGCACGGCGCGCACGGCCTCGGCGTCGAGCTGCTCTTGCAGGCGGCTCGCCATGTCGGCGTCGATCCTCACCATCCCCGCCGACGCGCTGGCCGCGAACAGGCCGGCGAGCCCCTGGTCGAGCACGGCGTCCAGGTGGTCGTGCCAGCCGTCGCGGGGCGGGGGCGCGGCGCCCGGCAGGCCGGCCGAAGCGATCGCCAGCAGCGCGGCGTCGATCTGCGTCATGCCGCGGGCACCGCCAGCCCCGCGCTGACGAGCGCCTCGGCGAACTCGAGGACGTGGGGTTCCACCGTCGTCACCGCGGCGCCCGTGTGCTGGGCCAGGCTGACCGCGGCCTCGGCCAGGGTCAGCCCCGCGGCGAAGGCGTCGTACAGCTCGGGCCCGCTGCCGGTCAACCGTTCGACCGGGCTGGTCGCGCCACCGGCGCTCACCAGCAGATCGGGCCCCAGCCGCCGCGTGGCGCTGGGCACCATGTCGAGCCGGTCGGTGAGCTCGAGCGCCCGCCAGCCCTCCACGACCGGGTCCACTAGCCCTTACCGTCGACCATGGCGATACCGAAGGGGCTGGCCCCGGCCAGCTCGAGCTTCGCCGCAGCCTCGCTGGCCTGCTGTTGCGTCACCTCGCCGGCCTCGACCACCCAGAGGACGCTGCGCGTGCTCCACGCCAGGATGGTGGCGGCGGGGTCCTCGAGCATGGACGGCGCGGCGATCACCGTCACGTCGACCCCGCTGTTCGCGAGGGATCGCAGCAGCGGCGGGAGACCGTCGATCAGCGCGTCGGCCGGGGTTCGGCTGTGGGGCAGGATGCGCAGGTTCTCGACCGGTGTGCGCTGGAGCTGGCCCGGCACCTCGCCGTTGAGACGACCGGAGGAGGCCAGGTCCAGGAAGTCGGGCAGCGTCGGTGCACCGTCGGGAGCCGGCGCGTACCAGGACTGCCGCTGGTGGGTGGGCACCAGCACCACCCGGAGGCCGAGGCTGGCCAGTGCGGCGGCGAAGTTCGCCGCCACCGTGTCCTGCACCTGCCCGACGGGCGCGGTCACGACGATGGCGCGCGGCAGCTGATCGGTGGCGACGCTCGCGGTCGCCAGCTCCCGGTAGGCATGGCCGCCCGCGGATCCGGGGCGGGCGAACATGGCGGTCTGCGACACCTTGGGGGCCGGGATGGTCGACAGCACCGGTGCGGCCAGCGCGGTGCCGGCGCTGCGGCTGTCGCGGATCGAGTGGTCGACGCGGTCGAGGAGCATCGGCACGCCGAGCGCGACCAGCACCGCCAGGCCCAAGGCGACGCCGATGGGGATCAAGGGGCTCATGGGCTCGGGCGTGACGTCCTTCGGAACGACCCGCTCGACCAGCGTGGCGAAGGCGTGGGGCACGAGGGCGGTCGAGCTGCTCTGGGCATACGTGCGCCGGGCCGCCTCGATCCGGCCGAGCAGGTCCTGCCGCTCGTACACCAGCAGCTGCGTCGCGATCGGGGTCGTGGCCGGCAGCCCGACGTTCGGCACCGTCCCGTTGCTCCCGCCGGTCTCGCCGGTGGCGTCGCCGAGCGGCTCGACGACGTCGGGCAGGCTGGCGAGCAGCTCGGGGTCGGTGGCCTGCAGCTCGGCCTCGACCTGGACGAGGCGTTGCTGGAGCGTGCCGAGCGTCGCCTGCGCCGCCTGGCTCTGGTTCTTGGATCCCTCGCCGACCGTGCGGCGACGCGCCGCCAGGTACGCCGCCGCGAAGGCGTTCGCCAGCGACTGCGACTCGTCCTCGCTCGGCGCGGTCACCGTCAGCGTAATGATGTCACCGAGCTCGTTGGTGCCGAAGTCGAACGTGACGTTCTCCGTCCCGGCGTCGAGCCCGGCCTTGCGCAGCGCGTCGCCCGTCACGTCTCCGGACAGCGCCACCTCCCTCTGCCCCTGCAGGAGCGTCGGCGGCACGCCCACCGGGAGGTTGCCTTCCTCGTCGCGCGCCGGCACCAGGACCTGGACGGCCGCCCTCCACCGATCCGCGGAACGGATCTGGTGCTGCAGGACGAAGAAGAGCCCCAGCACAACGGAGACGAGCAGGACGGCCGCAACCGCTGCACGCCAGTGGCGCCGGAACGAAGTGATGACGTCGGCAAGCTGCACGTGGCGTTCCTCGAACGGTCTCAGACGTGCCGTGGGAAGGGACTCCCAGCCCAACTCCCCCCGGCGCCCCAGGTTCGGATCCTCCAAGCTCTTCTGCGTAACTCGGGATACAGTATCCGGCGCTGGTGGCCTCGTTCCATACGTCCGCTGGGGCGCGCGTGCCGCGCTCGCCGCTCCGTCCCCGACCCGACGGTGTCGGGCAGGTGCGCGTCCTCTGGCTCACGACAGGCCTGGGCCCCGGAGGTGCCGAACAGCTCCTGGTCTCCACGGCCCGCCGGCGCGACCGCGAGCGCATGGCCGTGCGCGCCGCCTACCTGTTGCCGCACAAGTCCGCGCACGTCGCCGGGCTGGAGGCCGAAGCCGTTCCGGTCGAATGCCTCGGCTACCGGACCGTGCTCGATCCCCGCTGGCTCCTGGCGCTGCGACGGTCGATGGTCCGGGATCCGGTCGACATCCTCCACGCGCACAACCCGGTGATGGCGGTCGGGGGCCGGCTCGTGGCCCACTCGCTCCCGCGCCGTCTCCGGCCTCGCGTGGTCGTCACCGACCACAACGTCTGGCACAGCTACAAGCCGGCGAGCCGGTGGGCCGATGGCCTCACCAGCCCCCTGGACGACGCACGGCTCACGGTCTCCGCGGCCGTCCGAGCGTCTCTGCCGGGGCCGATCCGGCAGCGCTCGCACGTGGTCCTGCAGGGCATCGAGTTGGAGGAGGTGCAAGCGCAGCGGGCCGAACGGGCGGCCGTGCGGGCCGAGCTCGGACTCGATCCCGACGCCCTCGTGGTCGGCACCGTGGCCAACCTGCGGGCGCAGAAGGCGTATCCCGACTTGCTGGCCGCGGCGGTCGACGTGCTCCGGTCGCAACCGGACACCCGGTTCGTGGCGGCGGGCCAGGGCCCGCTCGAGGCGGAGATCCGCGCCCTCCACGCCCGCCTGGGGCTGGGTGACCGGTTCCTGATCCTGGGCCACCGTCCCGACGCCATCCGGGTCATGGCGGCCTGCGACGTGTTCGTGCTGGCGTCCCACTGGGAGGGTCTCGGGGTCGCCGTCATGGAGGCCCTCGCCCTCGGACTGCCGGTGGTCGCCACGGCGGTCGGTGGCGTGCCCGAGGTGGTCGAGGACGGGCGGGAGGGTCTGCTGGTGCCCCCGAACCGGCCCACCGAGCTCGCGAACGCGATCCTCACCCTGCTGACCGAGACGGAGACACGCCAACGGATGGCCGCGGCGGCCGCCCAGCGGGGCGCCCAGCTGTCCATCGACACCGCGGTACGGCGAACCGAGGCCATGTACCACGAGCTGGCACTGGCCTCGCCCGGGCGCTGAGCGCTACTGAGCGCTAGTCCTCGGCGTGACGCAGGCCCACGGCGCGGCCCTGCCTCCACCAGATCGCCTCGTTCCACATGTACCCGATCGCGGTGCCCATGGCCGCTCCGCGCGGCCCGGCGATGACGGCACCCACCAGCAGGCCGGTGACCACACCCGCACTGCCGGTCAGTCGCGCCCTCACCAGGTCCACGGGTCGGCCGAGCGCCTTGACCAGGTCGATCGCCGCGAACGTCGGCAGCCGGATCACCTCGGCCACGGCTACGATGCCGACGAGCGCGGCGGCCTCGGTCCACGTCTCACCGAAGAGCTGGGACCCCCAGGCGTCGGGGAGCAGCACGAGCCCGGCGCCGTAGAGGGCGGCGGCGGCCGCCAGCGCCAGCGCGATCTGCATGGCGCGGCGGCGGGCGCGCACCGGGTGTGCTCGCAGGCCGGCGAGGTAGGCGAGGCTCAGGGCCCGCACCCCGGCGAGCAGGTTGCCCAGCGGGCTCACGCTCACGATGGCGACGCGCAGGGCGCCGAGCTCCTCCAGCGACATGAGCAGCCCCAGCAGCAGGAACGCGCCCTGCCACAGCCCGCTGGAGACGAGGAAGTCGGCGAGGAACCCGCTGGCCCGCGGCCCGTCCTCGGCCCACCATCGGCTGATGGCGACCGGGCGGGGCCAGAGGCGGCGGGGGAGGGCCAGGGCGATCGCGCCGGCCCCGGCTCCCGCGATCCAGGCCAGGACCAGGCGGGTCGGGGTGGCATTGCCGGTCGCGATGACGGCGCCGGAGACCGCGACCTGGACCACCAGCCAGGTGGCGTCGCCGACGATGGCGTCTCGCACGCGCCCGGCGCCGTACGCCACGTAGCGGAGAACGTCCTGCGAATAGACGAGCAAGGGGGCCAGCGCCATGACCAGCAGGAACTGGCCCACCTGTCCGCCGACGACGACCGAGGCGGCGGCCAGACCGAGCGTGGCGACCGTCCCGGCCACGAGGGCCAGGAACAGACCGCGACGTCCCTCGGACGATGCCGCCGACGGGCTGGCCCGGCAGCGCAGCAGCGTGACCTCACCGACGCCGGCGCGCACGACCCCCAGGAGGACGCTGCTGGTGAGCAGGGCGAGGCTCACGGCACCGAACGTGGTGGGATCGGTCTGGCGGGCGACGAGCACGATCAGCAGCAGCTGCGTGCCGCTGGAGAGCACCTGGTCGACCACGGCGCCGCTGGCGCGCCCCACCACGTGCGCGGCTCGCGAGGTCCGCGGCCGCGCCCCGGGCGTCTCGCGGGGAGCGAGGGCGGTGTCAGGCATCCAGGCCGCCAGACCCCGCCTCGGCGCTAAGGGGGGTTCCGGGTCGGGAGGCTCGGGGTCGAACACCCCGGGGCCGGCAGGCAGCGGAAGTCATTCCGGCCTGCGCTCGGCCACTAGACCGCCCGCACCGGGATGAGCCGCCGGTTGGGCGGTGCGACCGGGACTTCGAGGCCCAGCTGCCGGAGGACGCCCTCGACGATCCCGTTGTCGGTCGCGATCTTGGCCTGCACCGCGTCGGCCGACCCCGGCGGCAGGTCGCCGCCCGCCTCGGCCCGCAGCTCCTCGGTCAAGCGATTGATCGGGTCGAGGTTGCAGGTGCGACACACCGGGTTGCGGGACACGACCAGGTCGAGCTTGGCCTGGGCGACGTCGACGAACGACTTGTCGAACACACTGCCGAGCGGAGCCTGCTTCTCCCAGTCGGAGCAGCACAGGTAGTACTGGCCGTCGTAGCCGACGAACAGGTAGCCGAAGGGTGCGCCACACAGCGGAGTGCCCACCCCCGCCGCGAGCCGGGCACGGGCCTCGGCGAGCTGCGGATAGTGCTCGTATTGCATGTGATCCACGAACAGGGAACCGCCCCGGTTCATGATCCCGTAGCTGATGGCCTGCTCGATCCCGTGGTCGGCCCAGTACCGGCGCATGCGGTCGATGTGCTCCGGGTCGCCCCGGTGGTCGACGAGGACGACGATCACCTCGCAGGCGCCGCCGGACATCTCGTTGAACCGGACCACGTTCTCGAGGGTCCGCTCGAACGGGAGCTGGTAGATCTCCTCGTAGTCGTCGCCTTCCTCGCCGACGTTGACGAGGATCTGCTGGAGGCCCGCCTCGAGCAGCGCCGCGGAGTGGCGCTCGTCGAGCAGCGAGCCGTTGCTGGACATGACGACCGAGAACCCCTCGGCGCGGGCCTGGCGGCAGTAGTCGACGACGCGGCGGTTCAGCAGCGGCTCGCCCAGCCCGCACAGGCTGACCCGGACGCTGTCACCCGCCGGCTCGGCGATGGCCGAGCGGTAGTCGATGGCTCGCTGCAGGCCGGCCTCGAAGACCTCCGGCGGCATCAGACCCTGGTGCGGGGTCCGGTCGCGGGGGCAGAAGTGGCACTTGGCGTTGCAGCGGTTGGTCACCTCCATGTCGATGACGAACTGCACCGTGGAACCCCTCCCCAGGTTGGCGTCCACCATGCCGGACGGGCGCACACCCCAGCTGGCGATGCGCGCCAGTATCGCGCGACGCGCTCCGGCGCGCCCCACGCGGCCGGCCGGCGTGCCCACCGCTATCCTCCGGTCGATGGCTGGGAGTGCTGCACCGAGCGACCACGCTCTGGCGGTGTTCGAGGATTCGGGCGCCCTCGTCGACGATCCGGTGGCACTCCGGGCCCGGTTCGAGCGCGACGGCTACGTGTTCCTACGCGGCGCGATCGACCGTGATGTCCTGCTGGAGGCGCGGCAGGCCATCAGCGGCGTCCTCCGCCGGCACGGCTGGCTCGAGCCGAGCGATGACCCGATGGAAGCTGTCCCCGTGACAGGCCCCTTCGTCGAGGGCGAGCCCAAGTTCCTGGAGGCCTACGACGACGTCCAGCGCTTGGAGGCCTTCCACGCGGTTCCCCACCACGCCTCCGTGCGGCGGGGGATGACCGCGCTGCTGGGGCCGACGGCCTTCCCCCACCCGTTGTCGATCGCCCGGCTGGTCTTTCCCGGCAACGAGGAGTGGACCACGCCGCCCCACCAGGACTACCCGAACAACCAGGGGACCTACGATCTGTACGCCTGCTGGATGCCGCTGGCCGACTGCTCGGTGGAGGAGGGCAACCTCAGCATCCTGCGGGGCTCGCACAAGCTCGGGACCGCCCCGCTGCGCGCCTCGCTCGGGGCGGGCAACCGCCGGGCCCAGCTCGACGATCGCCATGACGGCCTCGACTGGGTCGGCGGCGACATGCGGCTCGGCGACGCCCTGGTGTTCCACAGCCTGACCGTTCACCGTGCCCTTCCGAACCGGGGCCGGACGATGCGGCTCTCGGTCGACTACCGCTTCCAGCGGGAAGGCGAGGCGCTCACCCCGGGCTGCCTCGAGCCGCACTTCGGGCGGTTGTCCTGGGAGGACGTGTACCAGGGCTGGGACCGCGACGACCTCAGGTACTACTGGCGGGACAAGGCGTACACCGTCGACGACTGGGACGAGTCGTACCACGCGATCGACGACGAGCAGTTCGAGGAGCTCTTGCGTGACTGGCTGCGCTGGCGTCGGCGCCACCCCCAGCCCGACGGCTCCGTGCCCGGCGCGACCTGGCCGCCCCGGGGCAGCGACTGGGGCGGCTGACGGCCGGCCGGCGCCGCGGTCGAGCCGGCGCCAATGGCAGCCGTCAGGGGCGCCGGACTAGCCTCCCTGGCGATGGGGGCTCTCACTGAACAGCAGCTCAACTTCCTGCACACGTTCGGGTTTCTCCGCCTCCCGGGGCTCTTCGCCGACGAGATCGAGGAGATCACCAACGCGTTCGAGGCGGTGTTCGCGGACCCGGAGCACTTCCGGATGGACATGAACGAACCGCTGCACCGCAACGACCGGCGGGTCATCATCCCGATGTTCATCGACCACCACCCGACCCTGTCGAGGCTGCGGGAGGACGAGCGGCTCCTGGGGGTCGCCCGGGCGGTGCTGGGCGACGACGCCGAGTACGCCGAGAGCGACGGGAACCTGGCGTTCTGTCACAGCGAGTGGCATGCCGACACGTACGGGGCGCCGATGACCACGCGCCACATCAAGCTCTCCTTCTACCTCGATACGATGCGCGCGGACTCGGGCGCGATCCGGGTGCTCCCGGGCACGCAGTACTGGCAGAGCCCGTACGCCCGGGACGTCCGGCAGTCCTTCCGCGAGTTCGGCAAGTCGGCCGACTTCTTCGGCGTCGACAGCACCGAGATCCCAGCCTTCGTCGTCGACTCCGACCCGGGCGACATCCTGATCTGGGACTACCGCCTGGTCCACGCCAGCTTCAACGGCCTCGACCGCCGGCGGTTCTTCAGCGTGAACTTCCGCGAGC
>Ga0075419_10001545_pt1 | contig 14954 bp, 13 predicted proteins | sample SoiMetdeltSBSDD3_FD_76900 | JGI IMG/M metagenome (GOLD analysis project Ga0075419, IMG submission 76900) | Bulk soil microbial communities from a Populus tree surrounding site in Tennessee, USA - Soil MetaG P. deltoides SBSDD3 | ecosystem: Environmental > Terrestrial > Soil > Tree plantation... | reverse complement strand
GTTTAGGCAAACCTCCAGAAATCATAAAATTAGTTTCCGAATATTGACAATTTAGTACCCGTTCCTGAAAAGCGTCCAACACCCGTTCCATGTACCATCGAAAGCCTGCGATCCATTACACAGGGGGCAGGCTTTCTGCGTTTTCATAAGGGTTTATTTGTGGTGTTTTCCAATATGAACTAAGCCTAAATCCGCCCTGAACTTCGACGATTTATCTTTGGTAAAGTTTCCAAATTCTTGTTACAAAATTAAGATTGCTGCGTCATGACTATGGTTCATTGGCCACCCAGCACAGGGGATGTGCAGCCCATTGAAAACGGGAGTTCTACCGGTTCGTCTCCGGTGCGGCCTACTATATACCAGGCATTCTGATATGAAGTAGTATTTGCCTGAGGTGTGTCTGCAAAATGGCGCACCGCAACAACAGCTACATTTCGACCAGTCCAGGCTGGCCCTATACACGTGGAGACGCATCACCAATGACATACAGTGGTACTATGATTGACGAAATTTACAACAACCCTTACTCGATGCGGAATAACCTATGGAACTGAACAAATATATCTTCCCATTGCGTAAATGGTGGTGGTTAGTGGTCGCCTCAACTCTAATAGCTGCAATTTTCAGCTCCCTGAGCATCCTGCGCCAACCCGCGATTTACCAGGCCCGCACTACGCTCATGATTGGCACGACCATCAATGATCCTAATCCCTCCAGCAATGAATTACTCTTAGGCCAACAACTGGCCGCGGCTTACGCCGATCTTGCCAATCGAGAGATACTCCGCAACGCAACCAAGAATGCCCTGGGGATGGATGCATTGCCGGAGTACATCGCTCGGGCGTTACCTAATACCCAATTGATCGAGATTGCTGTCAACGACATTAAACCCGAACGCGCTCAAATAGTAGCCAACGAATTAGCAACTCAGCTGATCCTTCTGAGTCCCGTTAGTGGCCAGTCTCAGGATCTCGGACGACAGGAGTTCATTCACGAGCGGTTGAACAATCTCGAGGCACAGATCCAAGAAACTGAGTCCGAAATCGAGAAGCTGCAAGAAGAGCTGGCCGAAACGTTCAGCGCCCAGCAAATCGAGGACCAACAAAGCGAGATTTCTTCCTTACAGTCCAAGCTGAGCACCATGGAAAATAATTATGGTTTATTGCTCTCTAATACACAACAGGGGGCGATCAATACGCTGACGATCATCGCATCAGCTGAATTACCATCCAATCCCATCAGGTCCACGAAGGGATTGACAATACTGCTGGCGGCAGCCGTCGGATTTCTCTTGGCAGCTGGCGAAGCCTATCTTCTTGAATATCTCGACGACACCCTGAAATCTCCCGACAACGTGATGCGTCTGTTTTCAGCGCCCATTCTTGGTCGTATTTTTGAGCAGGCAGATGGAATGAATGAAAACCGACTGTACGATGCAGACAATTCAAATCACCCGTTAACAGAACCGTTCCGTGCCTTGAGGACGGAAATTGATTTAGCTGAAATGGGTCAACGCCTAAAGACAATCCTCATCACGAGCCCAGATAGTGGGGATGGAAAAACCTCAGTGGCTGTCAATCTGGCCCTCTCCATCGCCCAAAGAAATAAAAAAGTGTTCTTGCTCGACGCTGACTTGCGTAAGCCAAAAATCCATAAACTTTTCAACTTGGCTAACGAGGAAGGTTTGGCAGACGTGGTGTTTGCCCGCGCTGTCTTCGATTGGAGGGCTGGAATTAAAGAGGTTAGACAAATATCCGTGCTTACTGCTGGTAATACACCTCCCGACCCCGCCGAACTGTTGAGTTCTGAGAAAATGGAGCTATTCCTGTCAGAGTTGGAAGAAGTCGCCGAGGTTGTAATTATTGATGGTCCACCATTGTTCGTTCCCGATGCGATGATCCTCGCATCCAAGGTGGATGGGGTTTTGATGGTGGTCAGGCCTGGCCATACGCGCCAGTCTTTAGCGAAAGCCTCTATGGAACATATCAAATTAGTCGGAGCCAGGGTGGTTGGCATAGTTCTCAATCGCATCCCTCTCCGTGGCGCAGATTATTATGCTGGCAAGAGTTCTCTCTTTGCCTACTATAGCAGTAACTATGGGGATGAGCGCGAAGGTATAGAAAAGAAAAATTTCTATGGCTCTATTTTCTTTATAGATCTGGAGAAAGTGAGGGATACACTTTCGCCTTATGCCAATAAAGTCAGCGACTTCGTCAAGCAACGCTTCAAAGCCGTTTTCAAACTTAGTCCTAAGTAACCATTTTCACTGATCGTGTTTTACCATCAAGGCGAGGCAATAGAAACCTTGCCTTGAGTTTTTTTAATTAGCCCCAAGGTCAGTCATTTTGCTCGACCGTCGTCGCCATTTCGGATGGACCTTCCATCCGAAATTCCCCTATTGTTCAAGTGAAGATTGCGCACATGTGTCACCTTTAAACCGCCGCGCGATTCATGCGGTGCACATAAACACCAGCGAAGCATTCAGGTGGTGGTCGGTGAATTGGGTTACCATTTTATTCCCCGCATACTCTGTCCACTGTTCTAGAATTCTTTTTTTAGGAATAAACTGACTTTTGGGATCATCCCTTAGGTGTTTTACAATTCAAAATCCTGTGATTGCGGTTCGAAGAGACAACGAGTTCGAGGAACTTCCGAGGCCGGAAGAGTCTGATGTACTATGGCTTATGAGAAACTTCCGACTTTGGAAATTGTCAACCACAGGCATACGGGCTTAAGCGAAAACCATAGCTCTAAGAGCTATGGTTCACAAATTAGTAGCGGGGGCAGGACTTGAACCTGCGACCTTCGGGTTATGAGCCCGACGAGCTGCCACTGCTCCACCCCGCATCGAAGCCCGCCGATATTACCATACCTGTTGAACAGAGTCAAGCACGCCGATCAAAAGTGAGTGGCAAAAAACCTCTTCGCCACGGCAGATGGTGTATCTACTGAGAAAAATTCTCAGTAGTCTCTATGAACACTGTGCTTAGACAATCAATTCGTTACCCTTTCTGAATTGGTTAAGTAGTTCATTAGTACATATTGACAATTTACATCTTGATAATATTTTGATATTGTAGTTTAATCGGCGGACAACCTCCAAAGTTCAATGTCAGGGAGTGATGAAAATAGTGGGCTTGCGTGAAATTTTCAAGCGTAGATTTTGATAAAAGCCCACGAAATCAACCACTCTCAATGTCATTGCAAGAAACTTTTGTTAAGATATAAGGTATAATGATTTTAAGATAGCTGTGGTCGCTATCAGTTGGGCAAACATCACGAAAATGAAAAATACGACTCTCCTGGTTATTGAAGGACGACATGCAGAAATCCCTTCTTTTGCTACAGACTTGCAGAAGAAGGGATTTGATGTTGTTCCATTCCAAAATGGAAGCCAGGCAGTTTCCAAACTGAAACAAACCGAGGCAAGCGTTGTTGTAATTAATGCGGCATCGCTGCGAAGTACTGGAATCCGCATTTGTCTTTCAGTCCGCAAAAAAGACCCAAAGATACCGATCATCTTGATCGTGGAAAAGGACAAACCGGTGGACAAGGAGCTTGCTGATTCGGTAATCGCGTTACCGTTCACTGTGCAAAAACTTGTCAACCGCATCAAGGCGCTCATGCCCGGTGATGGTAACAACATCATCAATGTCGGTCCAATCCGCCTTGATGTTGAACATCGCCGCGTAAAAAGCCTGGGTAAGAATACCCGCCTCACCCCAAGGCTGATTACCTTGCTACAAATACTGATGGATAAACATGGAGAAGTTGTAGAACGCGAATCTCTCTTCAAAAAAGTTTGGGAGACAAACTACACGGGGGATACACGCACGCTTGATGTTCATATCTCGTGGCTCAGGCGTGCGATCGAACTTGACCCCGACGATCCGAAATTTCTCAAAACCATCCGCGGTGTTGGATACCGCTTAGACGTCTAACTGAAACTGCTCCCCATTCGTAGTTACAAGTCGGATGCAAGAGTTGCGCCCGGCTTTAATTTTTAATTCAAAAGGAATTTTTCCGCTTCGGGTTGGACGTTTCGCCTGCGCGACACTCTTGAACAAAAGCCCGTTCCATTCAGGATCCACCTCCCAGTAATCGAGATCTAATTTGGTTTCAAGATTAATAGAGTTATTCGAAATATGAGCCTTTACAGATTTCGGCGCAGGCGAAAGATGAACGGCAAAGTCGGAATCCCGTTCCAGCGAGAACGGAACTTGAGAATCAACAAGCCGTCCACGAGTTGTATGAAGGGCATGGAATGTTTCATCACAGGAAATAAATCTGCGTCCATGTTTCGCAGCAACAAATGGTGTTGTTCCTGATCCACAAAAAAAGTCGGCAACAAGATCACCAGCATTTGAAGAGGCCAGAACAATACGTTCCATCAGACTAACAGGCTTTTGAGTTGGATAACCCGTTCGTTCGTTATGCAATCGAGCAACGACTGGGAAATACCACCAATCTTCAGGGACTTTGCCGCGTTCAAGATCAGGTACCTTCCCAAAACCCGCTTTTGGAGATGAGTTGAATGTTTTGACAGTATTTTGATTATATGGCTCGCGGACTGCATCAACGTTGAACGTATAATTTTCGCCTTTTACATAAGCCAAAATGGTATCGTGCTTACGGTTGAAGGCACGGCGAATGGGAGAGGGACCATGATAGGCCCAAATAATTTCATTGAGCAGATGATCTGCACCGAAAAGTTCATCCAGCAAGAGACGGGCATAGGCATCCGCGTGCCAATCAAGATGAAGATAAAGCGTGCCGTTCGGCTCAAGTAGTCGATACATCAACGTAAGTCTCTGAAATAGGAAATCAAGATAGGCATCGAGGTTTTCCCAATGATCGTGATAACCTTCCACAAGTTTCCATTCATTAGGTTTACGCGAGTCTTCCCCACGACCGATACGCGCTGGGTATTTACGGTTTGTAAAAAATGGTGGGTCGGCATAGATTAAACTTAATCTCCCCTCATACTGTGGCAACAAGGCTGTTATCACAGCCAAATTATCCCCGAGAATTAATCGGTTTTGGACATCAGCCGTTGGATATCCCCTTCCACTGGGATAAATGATTGAATCTGTAATGAGCCGTGCTGGCGCGATCGGCGCAGATCCCTTTCCGTGCCAGGTCAATTCGGGCATAGTTTAGTAGTAAATTTGAACTAACGTTCCATAGCCGCGATTTGCGTGCTTGCTCATTTCATGCTTTGGCAGTGTCCACCGATACAACCACTTTGCGTCCTCGGTACGCATGTTGATACAGCCATGGCTCATGGGCACACCAAAGTTCTCATGCCAGTACGTACCGTGAAATGCATGACCCTGAGTGGTAAAGAAGGATGTCCATGGCACGCCCGGGAGTTCATAATCATCGGCATCCGCAAAAAGATTGCCGTTGCCCATGTGTTTGGAAGCGTCCTTTTCAAGGATCCGAAATTCACCCTGGGGAGTTTTGGTCGAAAGACCGTCTGCTCCACGTGGGCCGTTTGGTATTCCTGATGAGATAGATGTCTTCAATACTTCCTTGCCATCCTCATAAGCAGTCAAGGTCTGCATCGTCAAATTGACTTCGATGCGTTTCTTTTCAAGTGGGATTTCGGGTGTAATGGCCGCCATTTCTTCGAGCGGGAGGGGCCGCACATGCAGCGGATTGACATGATACAAACCTGCCAGATCATCATTGACCTGGTACCATGGCTCTCCTGTAGGCCCGGTTTCAATTGCCTGCACCCAATGGGTAGATTGATAATACAAACGAAAACCCAACTTTTGCCAGCCAAAGGTTTTGCTTGTTCGCCAGGGTTCGGTAAATGGAACGGTCACTTCAACCAGACGAGGTAGTCCCTCATCGAGAACGGGGAGCGTTTTATTAAGGAGGATCTTTACACGCTGAAGATGTGACCGGTGGATATAGCCACCCCACACGCGGTACCAAATAGGGTTGTGCGTTGGTTCATCCGCCTTCACTTCGCCGTACACGTGGAGTAACTCATCCCGGTACCAAGTTGAAACAATAGCGCTTTCATCCGTTGGCTTTCGATATACACTCACCGAAGTAGTGGCTACACGTACCAAATTACTGTCGTCAAAGTCAAAAAGGTTTCGCAAAGATGGCGAGCACGCCAAACTCCCCATGCTCAAGCCGCCAAGTTTTAGAAAATCACGTCGAGATAGAGTTGGCATAATGAGAAAATTGTAATCGAAAATAGATCTTTCTCAAATACTCTCATTAAGTTTTTATCAGAAACACAACTGCCCTCCGCATTCTGGAGGGCAGTTGATTATTGATTCAATTGTCAACTTAAGATTGGACGGTTTCGGGAACCATACCCTGAAGAAGGATCTCAAGCGCCATGGTATGCGCACAGCGGTGATGGGTTACGAAAAATTCACAGTCGCAACTGTATACACCGTTATCGAAAGTCACGTGGTGGTTGTTATTGTCTCCATGAAAAGTAAGATCAAACTTGTTGAAGAGGAAGCGGTTTCGCTCTTCAGCATATCGTCTGGCTTTCTCTCTCTTACCAATCATTCCATAGTCCATTTTGTTTATCTCCTTTCAGAAATATGAATAAAAAAAGCACGCGAAGACACGCGTGCTTTCGGACTAACCTCTTATTTTTATGTAGGTATCTGTTCGCATAAGGACATTTACCTCGATAATTCGAGTATAGTCCTATTCAATGGGCAAGTCAACACCTAAATGGACTATATGAACGAATCGTACAGGAATCGTAAGTTTAAGTCAATCAGCAGGCGCAGTCATGATGTTTGGCTCGTCGCCATTATATTGGGTCAGAGCTGGCCAAATGGAAGCGACCAGCCAGACGCCCAGAATGGTTCCGATTCCCCCACTGATAATGGCAAAGGGCACGCCAAAAAATTGGGCAACGGCACCCGCCTCGATTTCACCCAGTTGAGGCCCACCCATAAAGAAAATCTGGTTAATGCCGGTCATCCGTCCGCGCATGGAATCCGGCGTATTAAGTTGCCTGATCGTGTTCCGAATAATCGTGCTGACCGAATCGGCTGCACCGGTCAATGCCAGTGCAAGGAAAATTAGTGCATATAAGCGAGAAAGACCAAAAAGAATCGTCGCCATCCCAAACACGATCACCGCCCCAAGCAAAAGCGGTCCTTGACGACGAATATTATTGTACTGCGACACGATCAACCCAACTAGGACTGCGCCAATAGACTGAGCCGCCGCAAGCCAGCCATAGGCCACTTCCCCAACATGGATGACGTTTTGGGCAAAATATGGGAGAAGTGTATTGGCCGACGAAAAGAAAGTAGCAATAAAATCCAGAATCATCGTGGAAAGGATCAGCGGCTGGTGGCGAATGAACCGAAGTCCATCACGGATATCGATCAGGGCGGCGCGCAATCCAGCCTGAGATTTGAACTGCTGTTGAGGGACATTACCCAAGGCTATCAAGGCAAAGATGACAGCAAGGAATGTTACGGCATTGATAAAATAGGCATACTCCTGCCCCAGATAACCGATCACTATCCCGCTCATCGCGGGCCCGACAATGGCTCCCGTATTAAAAGCAATGGACTGCAGTGAGAACGCGCTTGGCAAGATGTCGCGCGGGATGAGATTTGGCACAAGAGCCTGCCGTGCAGGCAAGTCAAAAGCCATTGCGGCGGCTTGAATCCCGGTCAGGAGGTAGATATGCCAGAGTTGAATTTTTCCAGAAAGGGTAAGCAAACCCAGCAAAACTGCGATCAGCATTGCAGTTGCTTGCGTAACAAAGAGAATTTTGCGGCGGTCATAGCGATCTGCCACTAGTCCACCAATCAATGAAAAGCAAAGAACAGCTACAAACCGGACACCACCTACAATGCTCACTGCGATTGGGTCTTTGCTCAACTGGCTGATATGCCAGAACAGAGCCCACTGTTGCATTTGAGTACCAACCATCGAAATGATGAGGCCGCCCCAGATCAATGCAAAACCGCGATACTTCAACGCAGGAGGAATACGAAGCATCCTAATCAATCCTTTCATCCGTTAACCGATAGCAGAAGGCTTTCACCTTCTGCTATATATATTCAATCGCAAACTCTACCTGTATTATGTGCCCCAATCCCTCAGATATAGAAAGTCATATCCGATTGTACGGTTGCTCAATTTTGCAATCGGAGGCATCATCCGCTTGAATTGGTTGCGGCGAACGCGCAGAATGACTGAGCTTACAAACTTTTCATCAAAGCCTTCTTCGACACATTCCTGCTGGCTGTAGCGCTGATCCACCAACAAATAAAGCAACTTGTCCACTGCTTCGTAGGTAAAACCAAGTTCGCCTTCGTCTGTCTGTCCGGCCCACAAATCCGCAGATGGGGCTTTGTCAACAATCACAGAAGGAATATTGAGTGCATGCGAAAGCTGACGTACCTGGGTTTTGTATAAATCTCCAATCGGGTTTAGGGCGGAAGCCATGTCACCCCACAGAGTGCTATAGCCGAGCAGAATCTCAGTCTTGTTACTAGTGCCGATCGCCAGGCCCTTGAAAACTTCTGATTGATCATACAAAACTATCATTCTCGACCGGGCCATGATGTTGCCTTTGCGTTGTTTCGAAATCTGCGGATAGCGCTCAATTAACGGCTCGACCATTCCAGTGATCTCAATCGTCTCATTCTGGACCTTGAACTGGTCAATGAGCATTTGGGCATGTTCCAGCGAATCAGCTGATGAAGATCGATAGGGCATCCGCACGGCCAGAACGTTTTCAGCGCCGAGGGCCTCGACGGCGAGCACAAACGAGAGGGCCGAATCAACACCGCCTGATAGACCAATGACCGCGCGCGTATAGCCGACGCGCATTACTTCACTTCTGATAAAACCGGTCAAAATCTGACGGGCGACATCAGTATTTATCGTCAGATCAGCCACGAGAGAGTATCCTATCCAATTCTTTTTGCACGAGTGCTGTACGTTCATCTCGAAGTAACGGCAGACGGGCGCGGGAACGGCGAAGCTGATTAAGGTCTAGATGTGCAACCGTAAGTGCCTCTTCGAAATAAGGACCATGAGCAATTAATTCACCATTCGGGTCATTGACTGTGGCCCCACCCCAGAAGAGCAAGCCATCCTCAAAGCCTACTCGATTGCAGTGCACTACGAACGATGTGAACATGCTCGCGTAAGCCTTGCTCACCCGCTCTACCCATCTGGCCGACTCAAGTTTTTCCCTATCGTTTAAGCCGCGGCCAGGAGAAGCAGATGAAAATAGCATAATATCTGCACCATCAAGCCAGAGCAGATAGGGAGGTGAGGCATGCCAGAAGTCCTCGCAGATTAGCAGTCCAACGCGTCCAAAGCGCGTATCGAAAGAACGAATCGAATCACCCCAGGCGAAGAAGCGGCCCTCATCAAACAAGCCATACGTAGGCAAATACACCTTGTGATGGACGTGGAGAGTGCGTCCACCTGAAAGATAGGCGGAGGCAATGAAAAAGCGATGGCGATCGTCTTCGTCGACGAATCCAATTACCAGGTCCAGATCGCGGCTAGCCTTGAGTAGATGCTTGAAAACAGGATCATCTTCTGTTGGACGGTGAGCGACTGTGGCTACCAAATCCTGAAGCACATATCCGGTTAAAGATAGTTCGGGAAATACCAGGAGGTCAAGTTTCTGGGATTTGGCTCGCTTGATATATTCGAGATGTTTTTCGAAATTGGATTCGACATCCCCTAATTTGGTTGCAATTTGTGCAAGGGCAAGGTTGAGTCTCATCGCACGAATCTTACCACCAAACATTATGTAGTACTGTACTTTTCAGCTCTCCAGCAGTTTCTTCAGGCCATCAAGCACCGTGCTCCAGTTTTGTTCCGAGTGTGCCTTCTCGTCTTCTGTTGCATTATTGTCCTGCATGATTGTTACCTCGGTCTTACCATCTTTTTCTGACAACTGGTACGTTACTGTATGATAGTTTTCTGGAAGATCTGGAACTCCGGATAGTGGTGACCAGTGTGTGCTAACCAAAGACCTTTCAGGATCGAATTTTATGATTTTGCCTTTGTCTTCATAAGCTTTGCCTTCCCACTCTCCTTTATACGTTATAGAACTTCCCACCTTCCAATCGGTTGTCACTTCTGTGCCAAACAAGTACCGCTTTATCAAATCTGGTTTTGTAAGCGCCTCCCACACTTTTGAGGCGGGAGCATTAATAATAGTTGCTGATTTGGCAACAAATTTGTTATTCATTTTCTTTCTCCTTCATAGAACTTGTTAAGATTAGTCTCGCGCTTCCAAAAGGTGATGCAACCCTTCAGTCTTCCTACTCAATAAATGTTGAATTACTTTCTCAATATTCCGTTCAAGAGAAGTTTCTGTCTTCATGCCATTGAGATATCGAATGATTTCTTTTTGGCGTGAAGGGGCAAGCTTCTCAAATGCTGTTTTGGCTAGCTTATTTCTTGATAAAGCATCGATGAGATTCGAAGGCCGTTCCTCTTTTCGCGGAACAGGATCAAATTCAATTTTGATATAAGCCTGATCTCCTACATCGACCCCGACAGCCTGGCGCATCTCACCATTGATGTACAATCGCCACGCACGTTGATATTTCACAAGTGTTTGCTTAAATCGTTTTCCATTGATTGTGCCTCGAACAGGAATTGGCCCCTTCATGTTACCAGCCTGCTTAAACAATCCAACTAAGACAGCTTCAGGTACATATGTATAAGGATTAATGCCAATTTTGGCGATTTTTTCAGAGAAAGATTTCATGATCTTATGCGTATGCGTAGTATATCCCCCGCCGTATGCAATAATTCCTTGCAAATCATGCCTATGCTTGTCGAAACGAATTCCCATATGATTCGTTACGCCTGGCAATCTAGCGGAGAGGGAGGGATTCGAACCCTCGGTGGCCACGAGGACCACAACGGTTTTCGAGACCGTCCCATTCAACCACTCTGGCACCTCTCCCAATTGTGCGGGCGAAATTATATCCTAGATTTCCGCGCTTGAATGAAGTTCAGGATAGTAAACTTCTCGCATATTTAATCCGATCAACTTTTCCGTCAGTGCCGCGGCCGGCATCGCCTCGCCGTGTACAAGGAAGATCTTCTTTACTGAATCTTTGACGTTAATGGCATATCTGGTCAATAGATCCTGCCCCGCATGGCCTGACAACCCGCCAATGGTGGCGACCTCTGCCATTACAGTATAAGGCTCGCCGAAAATCTTGATCTGTTTCTCACGATCGGCAAGGCGGCGACCTAACGTATGCGGAGCCTGCCAGGAGACGATACAAACTGTATTTTTTGGATTCTCGATGTTGTTACGAAGGTGATGTAGAATGCGGCCCGTCTCAGCCATTCCCGAAGCAGAAATGATGATCATGGGATCTTTTCGGAAATTCAGTGCCTTTGATTCTTCCACAGATTGGACATACGTGAGGAGTTTAAAATCCAGAGCTGGGTGACTTGCCTGCTGAACAAACCAGCGCGTCTCATCATCAAAACATTCAGGGTGTTTTCTAAATACCTGCGAAGCGTTGACCGCCAATGGGCTATCAACGAAAACCGGTGCAGGAGGCACATCGTTTGCAAACATCATCATATTCAGATGATAGATCAACTCTTGAGTCCTCCCCACGGCGAACGCAGGAATAATTACCTTTCCGCCTCGCTTCAGAGTCCGTGAAACAATGTGTTTAAATTCCTCAAAGGCCGCGCGAGGATCATTGTGCGGCTTATCACCGTACGTGCATTCCATGATCATATAATCAACTTCATCAGGCAGGATTGGATCGCGCAACAACGGAAGCTGATAACGTCCAATATCGCCAGAAAACCAAAGACGGGTTTTTCGCCCGGACTCTTCGATCTCTAATGAAACCGCGCCAGCACCAAGGATATGGCCCGCTTCGATAAAACGCGCAACTACGCCAGGAACCGGCACAAAAGGTTGATCGTATTCTACGGGATTGAAAAGCAGCGCCGCGCGCTCGGCATCGGCTTCTGTGTAAAGAGGCTCAAGTGGCACCTCTCTCCGGGCAAGCCGCTTCTTATTCACAAATTCTGCATCCGATTCTTGAATGCGGCCCGAATCCGCCATCATGATGGCCGCGAGGTCTGCGGTGGCGCGGGTCGCATAGATTGGTCCTGCATAACCATTCTTTACAAGGTTGGGCAAATTACCACAATGATCAATGTGCGCGTGGGAAAGAACGACGGCATCTACTTTGGATGGATCATAAGCAAAGTTCAAATTTCGGATATAAGATTCAGCCCGTCGGCCCTGATACAACCCACAGTCCAGCAGGAGGCGATGCCCATTAATTTCCAGCAAATGCTGACTCCCCGTCACCGTATGAGCAGCCCCATGAAAATTGATCCGCATCTCAGACTCCCAGAAGATTCAAAATTTGCCCGCCATATTGACCGAAGCGCCAGGGCGAATCAGACATCAGCGTTTCCAACTCGTGAAGATTCTTAGGTGGATTTTCAGCCAGACTGTTCAAATAACGTTTTGGTAATACGATATCCGACTCGACGCTCATTTTCTTCGCGACGTTCTTGCGCCAGGTCTTGAGCTTATCCAAACGCTTTAATATCGCATCACTCGGACGTTGTGCATGTTCCCATTTCACAAGCGGAGCTTCGGCTCCGCGCGCGATGGAGGCCAATAGCACTCCTCCCCATAAACGGACTTGTTTCGGACTTAATCCAATTTCGACAAGAGCATTATGACTCGCAGGCATCTTGCGTGACATTTCAAGCAAAATATCATCGGCGATCACTTTGAATGTTGGGCGATTCAACTTTTCGGCGATCTGGTCACGAGCGTGACATAATTCATACAATATCGTCAACTCGCGAGGAGAAACATCCTTGCGCGCCGCAAAGCGCCTCCAAGATGAGCCAGGCCCACGCTCTTTTGGAAGATCTATATGACAGGCGAGGGCAAAATCATCCCTGGCAATTTCCCAGCGCTCCGTCTCACGCAACTGGCTCTCGAGTAGATCACGCAATTGGAAAAGATAATGCGTATCCTGTCGCGCGTAATCAATTTGTTGAAATGTCAATGGGCGGGCACCCCAATTTGCTTTTTGATGCCGCTTGTCTATCTTCACATTAAATTTTTCCAGAAGTATGCTATCCAAACCGACAAAAGAATACCCGAGGATGCGTGCCGCTTGCATTGTATCGAACAGGTTGGCAAATTGAAATCCAAAGTCGCGGCGCAGACAGATCAGATCATACTCGGCCGCGTGAAATATTTTCTCGATTTTATGGTCGGCAAAGATGGGAGCCAGGGGACTTAGGTCTTTGAGCACAAAGGGATCAACGACAAAATCTATTCCGGGTACTGAAAATTGGATGAGGCAAACTCTTTCACGATAAGCATGTAAACTATTGGATTCTGTATCAACTGCAATACGCGGCTGCACGGAAAGTTTCGCGACCATTTGCATAAGAGAATTTTGATTCGCCACCCATGTGGGCGGAGGAAGTATTTCATCGGTCATCAATTGTCATTATATCCCACGTTTTTAAAGCGCCCAGAACAAGTCCAGCATCTTCACTAAACTGTCTTGCCCATTACCACTCCATCCTCGCCATCCACATAGTAACTCTTCCAGATATCCATTGTGCGATAGCCTTCCTCTTCATATAGGGCAATGGCTGCCTGGTTGGAAATCCGAACAGTTAATTTCAGGCGTGGAAGTTTCGCCTTTTCTTCGCATGCGCGGAGTAGTGTACGGCCAATACCGCGCCGCTGATAGTGTGGATCCACGGCAATCGTTGCAATCCAGAATTCCTTCTTAGAAGAACGCGGCTCGCCTGCGACAAACCCAATCATCTTGCCATCCTCCATTGCCTTAATACGAATTATTTCGGGCCACGTCAGCACCGCGATTAGATCGAGTAGCGGCCAAGCGTCTTTTTCAAAGCATGCTTTTTCGAGTTTGCGTAGCGCGCTGAGATCACGGATAGTTGCAGGTTGTAATTCCATTATGAGAGAATTCTATCAATAAAAAAGTAGAAAGTGGAAAGGTACCTTTCCACTTTCTACTTATGACTAATTTCTACTATTCTACTTTTTGCCCAGGAAATTGTCCAACATGCTTGTAAATTCCATCGGGAAAATGTATTTCGTGGATGGGCTGGCTCCAATCGCCTTAAGCGTTTCAAAGTATTGCAAGGTCATCGTCTTCTGGTCGACATTTTTAGCTGCATTGAAAATTTGCTCAAGGGCCTGTGCAAAACCTTCAGCACGCAAAAGTTGCGCGGACTTCTCGCCTTCAGCTGCAAGAATGGCTGATTGTTTCAGTCCTTCCGCGCGCAAAATGTTCGATTGCTTTTCACCCTCGGCAACATTGATAGCCGCTTCACGGGTACCTGTGGATTCTGTCACAACAGCGCGGCGAATACGTTCGGCAGACATTTGCCGGTTCATTGCATCCTGAACTTCACGCGGCGGAATGATCTCGCGAATTTCCACATTAGTTACTTTCACACCCCATCGTTCAGTGACTTCATCTAAGCGAGTGCGAAGCATATTGTTAATATGTTCACGCTCAGAAAGTACATCATCCAATGGGATGCCACCGATAACGGCGCGCAGAGTGGTAGCCGCGATACCGGCTGCAGCCGATTCAAAGTTTCCAACTTGCAGTACAGATTCTGCCGGGTCGAGCACTTTGTAATACCAAAGGAAGTCGATCGAAATCGGCGCGTTATCTTTTGTGATCGAAGTTTGGTGCGGGACTTCGCGAACCTGCTCGCGCAGATCCACTTTTACCGCACGATCGATCACGGGAATCAACAAAACGATACCAGGGCCTTTCGGACCGATGCTGCGACCCAGTCGAAATACTACCAGACGCTGATATTCAGGAACGATCTTAATCGCTTGCGTTAAAAAGACAAAGCCAAGGACTAAGACTGCACCAACAAAACAAAGACCACTACCTACT
>Ga0075419_10001541_pt1 | contig 14963 bp, 11 predicted proteins | sample SoiMetdeltSBSDD3_FD_76900 | JGI IMG/M metagenome (GOLD analysis project Ga0075419, IMG submission 76900) | Bulk soil microbial communities from a Populus tree surrounding site in Tennessee, USA - Soil MetaG P. deltoides SBSDD3 | ecosystem: Environmental > Terrestrial > Soil > Tree plantation... | reverse complement strand
TCGCGCCACAGATCCCAGGTTGCGGCACACAGCCCCTGGTACAGGTTCACGGACCTATCGTAGGTTCACAGGCCCAGGCAGAATCCCACGTCGTCGTATCCGTAGTTGTGCAGAATCGGCATGCTGTCGACGATCGTCCGGTCCCACACATGCAGCTGTACGACGTATCCGCACTGGGCCCAGCCGCCGTCGGTCGGCAACTCCCAGGTGCCCGACGGAACCTGGGTCGTCGTGACGCTCGGCGTGGTGTCCGGAGCGGGCGGGCTGAGGCTCGCCGGAAGAGTATTCATGCTGAACGCTCCGAAGTGCACATCGGTGGCCTCGAAGGTACCGGTGACGACGTCGCCGGGGGTCGCCTTGTTGCACGGCGTTCCCGTGGTGAGGGCGATGTCGGCGTGCGGCGCGGTGTTGTCGACGAGCACGGTGAACCACGCGGTGCTGCCGATCGGCGTACCGCCCGCGTCGGTCATCTCCAGCCGGATCTCGTACCGGCTGTCGACGGCGACGTTGCGGGTACGCCAGGAACCCAGCACGTTGAAGACGTTCTGGCTGGGCGCCAGGTACGGGACCAGGCCGGTCACCGGGTCCGGCGTACGGGTCGTGACGGTGAGCCCGTCGGAGGTTACGAACTGGTCCGTGACCGGGTTCCCCACCAGCGCACTGCCGGCCGGGCGCCACAGCAACCGGTACCTCCGACCGGCGAGGTGGTGCGACTCGGGCACGTCGGCGTTGACCATGATGTTCCCGCCGAACGGGCACTGGCGCAGCGGTAGCCAGGGGTCGGCCGGTGATCCCCATTGCGCGAACTGTGCGCCGGGCCAGGTCATGCCGGAGGCGGCGGTGTCGATCTGTCCGATCGGGATACCGCCGATGATGTCGATCTCCGGACCCTGGGAGACCGGTCGCCGCGCGACGACCTCGACGTGCGCCTCGATCGCGTTGCCCCAGCGGGGCATCTGGTACGGGTCCGTTGTGGACGGTGGGCTCGACCACGACAGGACCGCCCGGACGCGAGCGACCTTCGGCTCCTGGCAACCGTGGAAGTGCTCGGCGAGCCGCGCCGGTACCGCCACCCAGTAGTGCAGCCCGTCGCGCGGCAGCGGGTTGAAGTTGTACACGCCTACGTGCGTCGTACCGGCGTAGGTCCACTGGCACGTGTTGTCGTAGTCGACCCAGAACGCCACGTACTCCGTGCTGCCCGGGCCACACAGGAAGCTGGAGAACCCGATGGGCTGCCGCACCGAGAACGTGGCCACGAGCAGATCACGGTTGCTGTCCAGGCCGAGACAGTCCAGCCCTTCGTAGGTCGTGTCGCCGTTGTTGTCGAAGTACGCCGTGACCGCCTTGGACCAGTCAACCTTGGCCTTCTCGAACTGGGTCATCTTGCCCAGGATGTGTGACTGGGACAGGGCCTTCGGCGAGCTGGCCTCCGCGATCAGCGGCGCGGCGAAGCGATGTGGCGGTACGTCGTCGTGCGCACCCTGCTCAGCGGCCAGCGCGAGGTCGAACACCGGCGGCGGAGGCGGCGGCAACGGCATCGGCAGCAGCGTCTCGAACTCCGGCGGCAACTTCTTGACGCCGATGATGTCGACGAAGTCCCGAACGAACAGCGGCCGGGGACGCAACTGGACGTGGTGGTCGAGAGCATTGCCCCAGATCGGCTGCCAGTCCGGTTGGCCGGCCGGCGGCATGATCTGCCAGGAGAGGATCGCCCGCGCCACGGGCAGTACCGGACTCGTGCACCGGCGGCGTCTCGGGTCGGCCAGCGGGTGCGCGACGGAGTATGTCAATGGCTTGTCGGGTCTCTGGGCACAGTCCGTCGAGTCGGGAATGTCGTGTGCGTTGAACGACGACAATCCGACATCTTCCCACGTCGCCCCGTCGTCGTACGAGATGTAGAAACGCACCCACTCGGTCGAGCCGGGACTGCAGGAATCGCCACCGTAGCCGGTCGAACGCTTGACCTCGACCGTCGCCTCGAGCACGTCCGTGTCGGGATTGAACGCGACACATGTCGCTTCTTCGAAGTAGGTGTCACCGACGATCTCCACCACCGGCGGGACACCGAACTCCGGCAGGTTTCCGAAGTAGTTCGGCTGCTGGGCCAGCAGCACATGGGCTTGCGCGCGATACTCGAGCATCGCGGCTTCTCTGGACATGGACTCCCCCTCGACGCACTGATGCGGTCACCAGTCGAAGTGGCCGGACGGGGAAGCACAGATACGCCGGCGGGTCAGCCTGCTCCGAAGCAGACAAAGGGCGCCGCGATGTCGTGGACGGTCGCCTCGGCGATGGCCCGGGCGGGCGGCATCCCACGGGCGAGGGCGCGGTGGTACCGGGCCATCGTCTCCGGTACCGCCGGATCCGCCACCCGGACCAGGCTGGCGACGACCGTGGCCGATCCGAAATACAACATCGCCGCCACCAGTCCGAGCATCTCGTCGCCGTGCCGCACGGTGGATCGGCCCACGTCGCAGGCGGACAGGATGACGTGTGCCGGTGGCCGGTGAACCTGTTGGAGGTCGTAGCCCATGAGTCGGCCACCCGACAGCTCCAGCGAGGAGAACAGCGGGTTGTCCGGTTGGTGGTGGCCGTGTGCCGCGATGTGGACGAGGCCCGCGCCGTCCATCGAGTGCAATGTCGCCGGGACCGTCGCGTCCACACCGGACAGTACGGTCGGGTCCCGGTAGACGGTAGCCAGGGACGCCAGCTCCCGCTCTCCCTGGACGATGCCCGGCCCGGCGACCAGTACCGCGCACGAGCCGTTCGGATCGAGGCGGCGCTGGTCGGCCGCGATCCACGCGGTGGCCGACGGGGCGACCACGACCGGCCGCCCGCGGGCCCCGGGCAACTGCAGCCACGGCACTCCGTGCAACGCACCGGTCGGCAGGATGACCAGCTCCCGGTCGCCGATCACGGGCAGCACCGGCTCGATCAGTTGCTGGGCCAGGCGAGCGGACTGGCGGCGGGCACTGGTCAGTATCGCGTCGGCCGTCCGAGCGACCACGCGTTCGTCGGCCAGCATGTCGAGGTCCACGCGGAGGCGGCGGTGGGTCTCCGCGATCAGGCCGTACGGTCCGAGGTTCGTCAACTCGGTACGGTGTGCGGTCAGCACGAGTGCCGCCAGGTCCCCATCGTCGCGGAGGTACGCGACGAGGGCGCGGTCGCCCAACGCCTTCCGGGTCGCCGCCAACGTGGCTATCGGGGCGCTTGCCGCGTACCCACCGCGGAACCAGGCGCCTTCGCGGATCCGCTGCTCCAGCTTGCCGCGGTCGGCCCGCAGGCGCGTGGTCGGTTCGCGGCGCAGTTCGGCATCGCGCAGCGCGTAGTCCACGTGCCGCAGATCCTCCAGCGCCTGTGCGGTTCGCGGGTCGGCCGGTGGCGTGACCGGGCAGAGCCGGAACGCCTGCGCGCGGGCGCGTTCGGTCCACGAGAAGACCGCGGCGGGACGCCCGTCGTCGATGGCTGTGCGCACGGCGAGGCCGGCTAGCTCACGACCGTGTACCGCGATCGCGGTCTGCAGATCCAGGCTGCCGAGCAGGCTACGGTGCCGGTGCAACCAGGCGAGCCCGGTACCCACGTAGCGCGATCGCAGCCGCCGCCGCTTGCCGCGGTGGGCGAGCTCGGCGTTGGTCAGCCACCACAGCAGGCGGACCTCGACCGGATCGTCCGGACGCAGCCGGCGCAGACCGCGTACGACGTCGTCCGCGGCCGCGGTGTCGCCGGCCGCGACATACGCGCGGGCGGCGAACAGCAGGGCGACGCGGCTGTCCCCCGCAAGCCCGTGCTCGGCGAGCCGCTCGGCGATCACCCTGCTGCGGCGCGCGAGCGGCAGCGCCGCGGCGCCCGCGGCGAACGCCGCACGCACCTCGGTGAGCGCGGCCAGATTGGCCCATGTCGTGTTGGCGCGACGGGCGAAACGGCGCTGTGCCTGGCGGGCCCATCGCCGTGCCGCATCGGGCCGGTTGGCCACGAGCGCGGCCTGCGCGCGGACGAGCTCGGTCTCGGCGCGTTCCTCGGTGAGCCGCTGACGGGCCAGCAGGGTCAGCGCGTGCCCTGCCTCCCGGTCGGCGTCGTCGGCCAGCCCGACCGTGAGCAGCGCGCGTGCCTTGTCCAAGATGATCACGGGAAGGTACGACGGCAGCTCGTCGGCGCACCGCCGCGCGGCATCGTCCAGGTGGGCGAGCGCCCCGGGTATGTTGCCTGCCGCGAGATCGTGGTAGCCGAGGTTCTGCGTGACCTTGATGGCGATACTGCTCAGTTGGTGGCTGCGGGCAAGCGGCTCGCACTCCACGAGATCGGCCCGGGCCAGCCGGAGCTTGCCGAGGAAGAGGTACGCCGTGGACCGGTTGAGCAGAACCTTGGCGCGTTCCACGGGTTCCTTGCCGGCGGGCAGGACCGCCAGTGCCTGGTCCAGTTGCCGCACGGCATCGGCGAGCCGCCCGGTACGCAGCAACAGCAGCCCGCGCTGGCCGAACAGCACACCGGATTCGATGTCCGGCAACAGCCGTTCCGCCCGGTCGAACAGGGACAGTGCCGTCGCGATGTGCCCCAGCTCGGCTTCGGCGTGGGCGAGGCTCAACGTGATCCGGCCGCGTAAGGCGTTGTCCGGGGCGGGCGAGGTATCGAGGAGCGCGAGTGCCTCGTTCAGGTGCCGGACGGCGGTCGCGGGCTGGTAGGCGGCAGTGGATCGGACGCCGAGCGCGTGCAGGCGCCGGATCGCAGCGATCGGGACCGGCCCGCCGCCGGCGTGTCCGGTCACGTCAACCGCGGTCCCGGGTGGTTCAGAGGACGACCCGCTGAGTCACGACGGGCCGGGTGAGGTGCACGGCGCTGCCCGGCGTCGGATGGATCTCCAGGTGGATCTGTCCCGCCAGAACCGCCTCGAATGCGAACCGCCCCCCTTCATCGGATCGCGTCTGCAGGCGAGCATCCGGTGTCACGAGCACGATTCGCAGACTGGCGGCCGGCTCGATCCACCCGTCCAGGAAGGAGTTGTCGTTGCCCGGTACGAGGATGATGACCCGAAGACTGCTGCTGTCGAAGGTAATCGTACGGGTGCCTTCTGTGCCGCGGGCACCGAGCGATCCGGCGAACTCCTCGGATACCGCCGCCAGTTCGACATCGATCCGGTCGAGATCGAGCGCGAACAGCACGCGCGGTGCCATGTCCGGCGCCGGGTCGGCCATCGCGTACATGTCACGCAGCAGGTCGAGTACCGCGCCCTCGTCGTCGAGTTGGCCATGCGTCATCAACGGCTCCAACCGGGATCGGAGGCCAGGAGCAGCCTCAGTTTGTTCAGGCACCGGCCGCGGGTCGGGCCGATACTCCCCCGCGGCATCTTCAACTCCTGGCTGACCATGTCGTAGTCGGGCCGGTCCACGAAAGCGACGATGCGCAACAGCATCCGGCACCGGTGCGGTAGCCGTTGGACGTGTGCCCACAGCCGCCGGTACTGGTCGTCCTGGGACACCCGCTCTTCCATCAGGTTGGCTTCGTCGGGCAGGTCCAGGGTCACCGGATCCACCGGCTGCGACCGTCGCTGCTGGTCCCGCAGACGTATGGCCTCCCGTCGCGACACGGTCACCAGCCACCGCGTCAGCGCCTGCGGTGAGCGGATCTCGTCGCCGCCGCGGAGCAGGTCCAGCCAGACGTTCTGGGTCGCGTCCTCCGCGGTGGGGCGATCCAGTCCCTGCGCCCGGACGACGTTCCAGACCAGTGGCGTCATCAGCCTGACCAGTTCGGAGATCGCCGACCGGTCCCCGGCGCGCGCCCGGATCAGAAGTCGCGCCGGTCGCCCCACGAAGTCGGCCGGCTCGTCCGTACGCGCCACTCTGCTCATGTCGTCAACAGCTTCAGCATTCGGGTCTCCGCCGACCGGTGATCGACCGACGCGAGCCCTGGCATGCCGAGCAGGCTTCGTGCCAGTTTGGCGGCCTTGACCGCGGCGGCGAACGATGTGCCGCGCCAGAGGCCGAACCCGTGGGAGAAGTCGTCCGGGTCGAACGACTCGCGCCCGTAGTCGGTGTTCTGCAGCGCCGCCGAGCGGCTGCCGCGCATCTTCGGGAAGGTGCTGACGATGGCCACGCCGGGCTCCCACGCGGTCACCCAGTCGGGCCCCGCGCGGTCGTCGGTCTGGTTGCTGAAGATGGCCCGGGTACCGTTCGGGTTCAGCGCCCCGACGCTGCAGATCGCCAGCGGTCCTCCCCAGCGCTTGTCGGTCGCCCAGGCGGCCGGGTAGCACTTGCGCGCCGTGGCGTCGTTGCCGGCCGAGGCGACGATCGCGACCCCTCGGCAGGTGAGCGCGTTGAGGATGCACCACAGCAGCGGCCGCAGGTGCGGGGTTGCCGAGTAATAGCCGAGGGACAGCAGCACGACGTCGACGAACGAGTCCTTGGCGCCCCGATCCTGCGCGGCCACCACCCGCCCGAGAACCAGCCCTAGCGCCAACTGGAGGGACATCTCGTCGACGAGGCCGTCGTTGTGCATGATCGGGATCGACAGCACCGTCGCGTCCGGGGCGACCTGCCGGATGATGCCGGCGATGTACGTGCCGTGGCCGGCATGCGAGTCCAGCGACCCGACCAGCGGCGCGACGACGCGGCCGCCGGCCACGCCAGCCGTCGGCACGAACGACATCAGCGACTCGTCCACGACGTAGTCCGTCGCCACCGCCGCCGGGTGCCTCATCGGCAGCCAGTCGTGCGGCCCGACTGGGGTGTCGAGGACGGCCACCACCGGACGGCGTGCCGGCGCGGTGGCCGACCGAGGCGGTGGTCCGACGAGGACGCGCACGGGTACCCGCCCCGGGTCGTTGTCGCTCAGGAGGTCCCCGCCGCCGCCGCCGTGGCCCTCCGTACCGGGCAGGCCGAAGATCTCCCCGTCGCCGCGTGCGAGGGCACTCCACAACACGTGCTCGAGCGCGATGCGGTCGGCCCGCTCGCGGAACCAGCCGCTGGTGTCGTGCTGTGAGTTGGCGTCGGCGCGGCCGGCCGCGTACCGGACGTGCTGCAACGCCCGCCACGCATCGAGCGGGAGGGTCGGCGGGACGTCCGCGATCGGCCGCAAGAACAACTGCCGGGGTAACCCGAACTCCAGGTGCTGGTCCGCGAGGTGCAACAACTGCCCGACCTCGGACTCGCCGTGGAAGACGAGCGGCGGAACCACCTCGATGCCGATTCGCCGCAACGACTCGGTGACGAAGTCGCCGAACTTGCGGCCGTGTAACGTCGAATCCCAGTCCCTGCCGAACACGAGCAGGGTGTCGTGGCGGTAGGCGGTACTCTCGACCGGCTCTCCGTCTGCCGCGGGCACGGCGTCCTGAGGTCGCAGGACCTTGGCGCGGTGGCGGCGCTCGGGACTCGTCACGTGACTTCCTTCCCTGGACGCATGGTCTCTAGCTGTCATGTGCCGCGAGTCCTCCACCAGATACCTGTCCGGGACACGACGTGCGATGCAACCATTCCCGACACTTGCCGGCACCTGTTCGGTGAGAGGGGGTGTCATGGCGACTTACGACGACGAGACGCGGTTCGCCGCGTACTTCGAGGGGCGGTACCGTACCGTCCGCCGGACCGCGTACCTGCTCTGCGGTGACTGGCACTGGGCGGACGACCTCGCGCAGACGGCCTTCGTCCGGGTGGCCTCCAGTTGGCACCGGGTACGGGATCCGGCCGCGCTCGACGCGTACACCCGGACCTGCCTGGTGCGGGCGTACCTGGCGGAGAGCCGGCGGATGTGGCGGCGCCGCGAACGCCCGTACGCGGATCCTCCCGACTCCCCGGCCGCCGGCGACGACGCGGAAGTGGTGAGCCGGCGGCAGGCGTTCGCGGGGGTTCTCCGGCAGTTGCCGCCGCGCCAGCGGGCAGCGGTGGTGCTCCGCTACTACCAGGGCCTCGATGTCGCCGCAGTAGCCGCGGCACTGGGCTGTACCGAGGGAACGGTCAAGAGCCAGACCGCACGAGGGCTGGCCAAACTGCGTCGCCTACTGGACGTGACGACGCCCGAGGAGGTGTCGCTGTGAACCGGCTCGAGGACCTACTGCACGACGTGGCGCGGGACGACCACCCGCTGCCGCGGGTGCAGGCTTCCGATCTGTACGCGGCCGGCCGGCGCCGGTACCGCCGTCGCATGTGGGTGCGCGCCGGCGCCGCCACCGTGGTGGTACTGGTGACCACGGTCGGCGTGGCTGCGGTGATGCGTCCGGAGCGGGCCGGCGAACCCGACCGGGTCCCCGGTAGCGCGTCCGCATCTGCCTCCCGGTCGATCGACTGGGCACCCGCATCCCTGGGCGGCACCATCGTCAACGTCCGGCTGGTCGATGACGCGACCCTGTACGCGCAGGTATCGCCATGTGCGGACGACAACTGCCCGCAGCGCCTGCTCGCCTCGACCGACGGCGGGCGCACGTGGCAGGAGCGGTACCGCGGGCCGCTGGCCGAGATGGTCGCCCGCGGGCCGCAGACGCTGTCGGCGTCGATCTGGAACCCGTCGACCGGTACGCCGGACGAGTCCGTGAGCACGGACGGCGGGAAGACCTGGAGTCCTGTCGTCCACTCGACCGACCCGGTAGCCGAGGTACCCGACGGCGGTTGGCTCAGCGGCGGTCTCGGCGCAGGGCTCGCGGCCGGCGACGGAACAACCTTCCAACCGTTGAAGAACCAGCCCGGCCTGCAGCTACGCCACCTCGCCCAGGTGGCCCGGACCGCCGGCCTGTGGGTAGCCGGTACCACCGCCGATGGGACACCGGCGATCGCGGTCAGCCACGACCGCGGGCGTACGTGGACCGTGCGCACGTTCGCCGACTTTCCGCACCGCGGCTACCTGTCCTACCCGCGACCGGTGGTCAGCGCCGACGGCCGTACCGCGTACGTGACGATGCAGGTGTCGGACAGCGATGCGCCGAACCGGCCGAGCGTCTACCGCACCGGCGACGGGGGCGCCACCTGGACGCGAGTCGACACCAACGGCACGCTGCCGGCGGCCCGACCGACGTTGACGCCCGGATACATCGCCGCGGACGGTACGCACATCGTCTCGCTGCCGGTCGACGGGACCGTGCAGGTGTGGGCCAGCCGGGACAACGGCACCAGCTACACCAGGTATCCGGACCGGCCCGGGCTGCCAGCCGACCTGCCGGTCTCCGACGGCATGCTGGCCCTCGACGGAAAGGGCTACGTCACCGGCGACGGACAGGGGATCTACCGCTCGCCCGACGGCCTGTCCTGGACGCGCATCGCGACCGCGTAGCTTCGACTCATGGGCCGCGCGGTGTCAGGCCGGTCGTTGAGACGCGGCCGATTCCCGGGCCTCGCGGAACAGCCGAGCGGTTCCTGCGATGGCGAGACCGAGCCCACCGCCAAGGATGATGGCCTCGGCCATGCGGACCCACAGTCCGTCGGCGGGAATGGGCGGTACCGGGTGGCTGAACACGGCCGCGCTGGCGAACCCGTCGGCAACGGCTGTGGCTACGCCAGCAAGTGCCAAGGCGAAGTTGGCCGCGACACGTTGCGCCACGATAAGGACGGCCGCCAAGACCAGGACCAGTCCAGTCAGGATCGGCAGTGTCTCGGCCGCGACGGCGATAGCCACACCGCCGGGTGTTCGGTCGGCATTGGCAACGACCAGCGACACGGCGAACGTGATGGCGACCAGCCCGGTGATGGCAGCAATGGTCGCCAGTGCGAGTCGGGTCGACGATGCGCTCCGGCTGGATGCTGGGGTACGGACCAGGCCGAGGCAGCCGATAGCGATGGTGAGGAGCAGCACGACCGTCCACCACGTTCCGGCGTTTGGCGGGGGTAGCCAGTCGACTGTGCCGGCGATCTGCGCCGAGCCGCCCGCGACGCGCAGCGGTACCGTCCAGTCCACGACACGGTGGCGATGGCTGGGGTCGGCGCGGACCTGTGGTGGTGGGCTGCCGTGCCACACAGTGCGGTGGTCGTGCCAGCGCACCACCGGCCGGCCCGAGATCTGCTGCCATTGCGCGGCGCCCTTGGCATCCGCGGCCGCCTTCTCTGCGCTGGCCGGCAGGTCGATGTACCAGGACGGGGATCGCACGTTGCGCCACACCCCGTCCGGACGGATCTGCAGCATCGGCTCACCCTCGTAGCCGCCGACCTCCACCACCTGGCCGGTGTCGTTGCGCAGCTCCAGCCGGGACCCGTCGGCGACGAACCGCACCGACACCTCGGGCACCGCCGGTGTGACCCCGTCGACCCGGGTCAGATAGTCGACCGCCAGCTGTACGCCGGCCGGGTGCGCCTGCGCCGGTGCGCCCAGTGTCGCCAGCGCGACCGCGACCGCGGCGGCCAGCACGGCCAGCCGCCGCAGTCCGGCGTTCATCCGCAACACCGCACGACGGTCACGTGCTCAGCCGGGCGCACGCCGACCGAGCAGAGCGACGGCCAGGCCCGCCAGGCCGGCGACCAGGCCGGCGATGCCCAGTCCCAGCGCCCACCCGGTACGGCTGTCCCCGTCCTCGCCAGTCGTGTCGGTCGTGTTGGCGGCCGGTACGGCGTTGGGTGCCTCGGCCTGGGCCTTGGCCAGTTTCAGCACCGGGGCCGGGTGCTCCGGCTCCTGCCCGTCGGTGGACGGGGGCTCGATCCACCGCACGATCGTACCGTCGGAGTACGTCTGCAGCGCCTTGAAGATGATCTGGTCCACCTCCGGCAGCGGCCCGGCGGACACCTCGAACTCCTGGAACTGGCCGGCCTTTATGGCCGCGTCGGCGCCGGCCGCCGTCCAGATGATCTTCGAGACGGCTTCGGTGATCTCACCATCGTGCGTCTTGACCGGGGTAGCCAGCTTCGTGGTCTCCACCGTCGCGGTCCAGCCGGGGACGGGCCGGACCGACATAAACGCGATCGGCGCCTCGGTGGGAATGGTCACTTCCAGCTTGGTGGTGCTGGCGGTATCGCTTTCGTTGGGCACCCGGAACGCCAGCTTCGTAAAGCCGCCCTGGGTGGCCTGTCCCGGGTTCACCGTCACGTGCGCCGATGCCGGACCGGCACCGACCGCCATCGCGGTTACCAGCCCGGCCAGGACGGCAACGACTGCGCCGGTCAGAACGCGTGCGCGCATACCCACACTCCTCGTAGAGGACGGCCGCGGGTACCGCCGCGACCGTCACGGACCTCCATCGATCCTGGTCGCCGCGCTCGCGGGGAAAGTTCCCGCGGTCAGCCGATCGCGCGCAAGTGCCGCCGGTCGTCGCCGTCGGGGTCGGCCGTCATCGCCGCGGCCAGGTCGGCACGGGCCCGGGCCACCCGGGACCGAATGGTGCCGACCGGGCAGTCACACACGTCGGCCGCTTCCGCGTAACTCAGGCCCAATACCTGGGTAGCGACGAACGCCTCCCGCCGATCCGCCGGCAGCGTGTCCAGCAGCTGGGTCAACGCCACCGTCTCGTCGAAGCCCGACTCCACGGCTACCGAGTCGACGCTGCTCTGCCAGTCCGCCACCACGGCGGCCCGGGGCCGGCGCACCACGCTTCGTACATGGTCCACGGCCACCCGCCGGGCGATCGCCATCAGCCAGGTCCGGGCCGCCGACCGACCGGCGAACCGGCGCAGCGAACCCATCGCCCGCAGAAACGTCTCCTGTGTCAGGTCCTCGGCCTCCCGCGCATTGACCACGTACGCCAGAAACCGGTACACGCCGTGCTGGGTAGCCCGAATGAACTCGGTCGCGGCCTCCTTGTCGCCGGCCTTCGCCGCCATCGCCAAACGGGTGATCGCGGCATCGTCGATACGGCCAGGAGGCATGACCGCAACGCTAGCCCGCCCGACAACCGGACGTCTGCCCTCCTAAGGGGGAACCGGCCCGGCCCGATACCCGACCATAGGAATGTGAGGTGTGACCTGTACCGAGAAATGCTCTCCGCCATGCTCGACGGCGAAGACGCGCCCGGCGAACGCGACCGTGCCGAGCAACACCTGACCGAGTGCGACGACTGCCAACGGTGGTGGCAGGCGGCCGCCGCCATCACGCGACTCGCCCGTACCGAGCTGTCCACGGACATCCCCGCGCTGCCGGACAGCGTGCTCGACACCGCACCGGGACCCGGTCGGGCCCGCCTCGCCCAGGCACTGCGCGGACTCCTCGCCGGACTCGGCGCCATCCAACTCGGACTCGGACTCGTCCAGATCAGCGGTTTCGGCCAGAACACCCTCCTGCATGACGGCCACGCCACCCCAGTCACCGCCACCGACCACCTCTGGCACGAGTCAGCGGCCTGGAACATCGCCATCGGCGCCGCGTTCCTGTGGACCGCCCTACGCCGCAACCGTCCCAGCGGCGTCCTGCCGATCCTCACCGCCTTCGTGGCCACCCTGACCCTGCTCAGCGCCTCCGACCTCGCCGCCGGAAGGGTCGAGACCGGGCGACTGGTCAGCCACGCACTGATCCTCACCGGCTACGCCGTCATCATCGCCCTTACCCGCCCCACCCTCGACTTCACCGAACCACCAACCGGACCCACTCTCCGTAGCTCGTCGTGGCGTCTACACCTCGGCACCGACCGAACGAGCCCTCCTACGGCTCGGAGCCCGATGCACGGCACCGCTCGATACCGCCAAGCCGCCTAACTAGATCGTGGCGCCGCCCGAGGGCGACGCCACGACCGTGTGTCCGTGTCAGCCGGCGACGCGCGTGAACAAGGCCAGCGCCGCGGCCTGGTTTCCACTCGACGCCGCCTGATCCGCTGCCGCGATCAGGCGTGCCCAGTCCGCCGGCGCACGACCGGCGATCACCGCCTCCTGCGCCGCGTCACGGGCCGCGCTCAGCGCATCCGCCGCGGTCGCGTGCGGCCGGCCGGTCCGCAGTCCCCAACCGAACGGGAACAGCGGGTGGTAGTCGGCGTCGCCGACGTTGATCGGTACCTGCGCCTCGGTGCGCGGCCACGTCATCGACAGCCGCGCGGTGAACGGACGGCGACCGAACAGCACATCGGCCACGCCCGCGCCCTCGCTACCCGGCAGCCACGACGCCACCAGCGCATCCATCTGTCCAATGTGGTCGGTGAGTACCTGCGGCCGGCCGGACACGACCAGGACCACGCACTTAGCGATCGCGCCGCAGACCTTGTCGATGACCGCTTGGTCACCGGGCTGCAAGGACAGGGACTTCTCCTCGAGCTGCGCGGGCGAGCAGAAGCCACATTCAGGTCCGCCGATATCACCGAAACCTTCCGAGTACGGCGTTTCGCCGACCACGACGATGCCCACGTCGGCTCCTGCCATCGGCGCCGACGCGTCTTCACTGAACGTCACGTGTGCTCGCGGCGCCACCTCCCGGATCCCCTCGAGGATCGTGGTACCGGGAATGATGTCGCCGGACACGCCCTGCCACTGGATCGTCCAGCCTCCGGACTGGTTGCCGATGTTGTCCGCGTTGCGCCCAGCCAGGTAGATGTTGCCGCGCGCGGCCAGCGGCAGTACTCCGCCGCTGTTCTTCAGCAGTACCTGCGTCTCGGCGACCGCCCGCCGGGCCAGCGCCCGGTGTGCCGCACTGCCGACCTCGTCGAGCCGGTCCGGTGCGGTGAACGGGTGCTCGAACAGGCCGAGCCGGAACTTCTGGCGCAGGATCCGCCGTACCGCGTCGTCGATCCGGGCCTGGCTGACCCGACCCGCGGCCACCTCGGCCAGCAACAGGTCCTCGAACTGCTTTGCGCTGAACGGTTCCATGAACAGGTCGGTACCGGCGTTCACGCCGACCCGTACCTTGTACGCCGTCAGGCCACCGTTGGTCGGCTGGTCCGGGTCGGGGATCTGGTGGATGCCCTCCCAGTCGGAGATGACGAAGCCGTCGAAGTGGGTACGCCCCTTCAACAGGTCGGTGATCAGCTCGCGCTGTGCGTGCATCTTCGTCGGATTGCCCAGGCCGTCTTCGACCCAGTCGATGCTGGAGAACGACGGCATCACGGCGCCGACGTCGTGACGACGGATCGCCACCGGGTACGGCGCGAAGTCGAGCCGGGCGAAGTCGGACCGGCTGGTCTGCGTGATGCCCTGGTCGATGGTGTACCGCTGCTCGAACCACGGCTTGCCCTCGTTGTCGTCGGCGATCGCCTGGTCGAACTCGGTGTCACCGTCACCCGCATAGTGCTTCGCGGTAGCCAGCACGCTGTCCTCGTCGCTGAGGCGCTTGCCTTGCAGGCCGTCGATGATCGTGGTCATCCGGGCCACCAGGTCCGGGTCCTCGCCGAAGCTCTCGTAGGTACGCCCCCAGCGCTCGTCCCGCGCCACGCACACGCAGGGCGAGAAGTTCCACGGGATGCCGGTCGCGCGTACCTCGGCCGCGGTGGCGCGCCCGATCTCCTCGACCAGCCGAGGATCCCGCGTTCCGCCGAGGCCGACATTGTGCGGGAAGATGGTCGCCCCGAACAGGTTGCCGTGCCCGTGAACCGCGTCGACGCCGTACACCAGCGGGATCTGCAGCCGGGTGGTCAGTGCCTGCTCCTGGAAGCCGTTGACCATCTCGAGCCAGCCGGCGGGGGTGTTGTCGGCCGGTACCGAGCCGCCGCCGGACAGTACCGAGCCGAGCATCCAGTCGGCGATGACAGCCGGGTCGTCGGTGACCGCACCCCGCTCGGCCTGCGTCATCTGGCCGACCTTCTCCTCGAGCGTCATGCGGGCGAGCAGATCCGCCACCCGGCGGTCGACCGGTAGCCGGGAGTCGAGGTATGGCAGGCCGTGCGCGTTGATGACGGCCGTACCGGTCACCGCCGAGCCGGTCGCCCGATCGGTGAACCGCAGCGGTACCGTCTCGGCGGCCTCCGCGGACTGGTCCCGGTTGGTGGCGACGGTCAGCCACCGCATCGAGCCGGAAACCGCGCCGGCCGGGAACGTCAGCGTGCCCGAGACGGGCCGGTAGTCGGCGCCGGCCGACGCGGTGCCGCCGGCCGTGCGGTAGTCGATGGTCGTCGGTACCGCCAGCGGCCCGTTGTCGGCGGTGGTGACGGT